>Ga0193753_10001132_pt1 | contig 23361 bp, 20 predicted proteins | sample H1c2metaG_FD_144925 | JGI IMG/M metagenome (GOLD analysis project Ga0193753, IMG submission 144925) | Soil microbial communities from a riparian zone of the East river system, Colorado, United States - H1c2 | ecosystem: Environmental > Terrestrial > Soil > Riparian zone | place: USA: East... | reverse complement strand
CGCGAATGCGGGAACGCTGCTCGGAGAGAATCCAATTCGAGCGAATTCGACCGGCCAGCCGGTGTTTGGTCCGGGAACCCGGACCGCAGACATGTGGTTTAATCCGGCGGCATTTTCCGTTCCGCAGGCGTATACGTTCGGCAACGCCGGGCGCAACGCCGTCTACGGGCCGCATATGCAAACGCTGGACATCGCACTGGTGCGAAACTTCGCGATTCGCGAGCGGCTGGGATTCCAGCTTCGCGGCGAGGCGTTCAACGCTATGAATCATACGAACCTGGGAACGCCGCATCGCTTCGTCAACGAGCCGCAGTTTGGGAGCATTACCGACGCCGCCACGCCCGGCCGGCAGATCCAGATCGGCGCGCGATTGTCATTTTAAGCGGTTGTTATGAGCGGCCGCTACCCAGACGCTCCCTAACGGTCGCGGTTCCGTGTCGAGGAGGCGCGGTCTTGGTGCACTGGATGAAAATTCGAACCCATTCGCGGCCGGTGAATCCGTTTCCGGCGTTTCACGGTGTTTGCGTTCCTGCTGGAGCCGGCGCAATTCTGTGGTTTCCTTTTCGCGGCGGCGGACCAGGCGGGCTTCCTGAAGCTGGAGGTTGCGGAGCTGCTTTTCGTAAGCGAGATGGGTGTGCAGCTCGATGAGACCGCGGCGGACATCCGGATGGTTCTCTTCGGCGAATTCGTCCGCAAATTCAACGCTGCCTCGGGCGTAGATAGCCATTTCGAGCGCAGGGATGCGGCGTAAGCGCCAGGAGATATCGGCTAGCGACTGAACGAGTTCGGATTCTTCGATGCCGACGGGCTGGAATTCCTTTTCATAGGCGGCGATGTGGCGCTGGTATTCGGCAGCGTCGTCGGTGGAGAGCAGGACGGTGACACCGGTGAGGCCGGTTTTTACGGCATTCAGGGAAGATGTGCACTTACCTTCTTCGGTGCGCGGGCCGGTAGAAAATTGGGCATTGGCGCGATTGGCTTCGACGCGGGCGGGGCTTGGCGGGGCGGGTGTTTCGCTTTTGCGGGCGAGCTTTTGGGCTTTGCGCTCGGCGGCGCGGCGGATGGAACGGGCGGTCATGGGCGTTGGTCTCCGAAAAAGGAAATGGCCCGCCAAGCAGGACGGAGCCTGTGGCGAGCCTGCCGGAGCGTAGCATACGGGGAGGGCGAAAACGAATTATGGGTTCGGCGGAACGGGACTTAGGTGCAATGGAATCAGTGAGAAAAAATATTTTGAACTTTTGTCACCGCTTTGATTGGATATGTAAGACTACGCTAACCGGTAAGATGAACGTCGATGCGTCTCTCTCGCTCGATCGCTCGCGGCAGTTGCCTGGTGTGGATGGCGGCGGCCGCCCACGCGCAGATCCGCGTGCTGATTATTGACGGAGTGAACAACCACGACTGGGCAGCAGGGACCGCGGGCATCCGGTCGATTTTGGACGAAGCGGGCGGATTTCGGGTGGATGTCTCGACGGTGACTCCGGAAACATTCGATCAATGGAATCCGGATTTCGCGAGGTATCAGGTGGTCGTCAACAATTTCAACGGCGGCCATACAGATAAAGGGATCGAGTGGCCGGAGCGCGTTGAGAAGTTGTTCGAGGCTTATGTGAAAGGCGGAGGCGGGCTCGTCGTGTACCACGCCGCCAACAACGCATTTTTGCACTGGGGCGCTTATAACGACATGATCGGCTTGGGGTGGCGCGAACCGAGTTTCGGTCCCGGACTCGCGGTCGCAGACGATGGTACGGTCGTGGCAGTCGCGAAGGGCACCGGTCTCAAGCCCGGCCATCCGGCGCGGGGCGATTTCGTGGTACATGTGCTCGATCGGCAGCATCCGATCACGCGCGGGTTGCCGGAACACTGGCTGCAACCGACGGAACAGTTGACGCACGGCCAGCACGGTCCGGCGCAAGGACTGACTATCCTTACTTATGCGCATTCGATTGTTTCAGGCAAAAACGAGCCCATGGATTGGGTGAGAAATTATGGCGATGGGCGGGTTTATGTGACGATGCTGGGGCATACATGGAAGAACGAGCCGAATCCGAATTTGGGGGCGCCGGAATTCCGTAGGCTGCTTGCGCAAGGGGTTCATTGGGCGGCTACGGGCAAGTGAGGAGCAATGAATAAATCTGAGGCCGACGAAAAACAGCAAGAAGAGGATGACCGTAGGGACGAGGAGGACGATGAAGAGGAAGAGCTAGAGCGCGAGAAAGACGAAAACGACGAAGAAGACGAAGACGTTCACAGCGATGACATGTAGCAGCCTGACAGACGGCAAGACCGTCTGCCCCACGCCGGGGAGGGAACAGCGAGGGAACCACGTGCGGATCAATCCAGGCGAATACTCGGTCTATCACTTTTTTGCGAAGAGCTTAGTTCGATGTACGCCCGACGGTGAAATGCTGAACCGGTCGAACGAACTAGGGTATGTCTTTGGAGATCTTGCCGATGCTCAGCGCTATTGCCTGTGGAAGGTCAACGAGAATCCTAAGCTCGCCTGCACCATCTACGACAACGACAGGAAGATTGCCGATCAAATATTCAACCCTAAGCAGCTAGAGCGAGTTAGCCGGGCGAACGCTCCTAAACGACAACTCTTCACGGGCGTATTGCTTCTTGGCGCGGGGAGTGGATTGGTCTGGATCGATGCAAAACACGATTGGATGCTGATTGTCGGATTCCTGATCGGGGCGAGGCTGGCCGTCGGGGGCGTCGTAAAAATCGTACTCGGCTTGGGCGAATGGAAAGCGCGGCGATCCGCTTAGATCAATTCTTTGATGCCGCGATTCTTTGATGCCGCGATCGGGTATCCCTGCCATATGTATTCGAGGGCTTCGGGCAGGGTTTGTTGTTTTACGGTGCGGTCGGTATGCCCGGCGTTGCGCGCAAATACAAATTGATAGTGATAGCCCTTGGCGGCTAGTACTTTGGCCATGTTTTCATTGGCGACGACCCAGTCGTGCATGTTATCGCGCAGGACGTTCGAATTGAAATTGTCGCGGTCGCCGACTTCCATCCAGAGGCGAATCGGTTTCGCCGGTGTGTTGGGGATGAGATGTTCATGAAATTCCCAGGCGCCGTGCGGCGTTTCAGGGTTGGGCGGCCACTGTTGGTTCACGTAAGTGCCCGAGTAAGTCAGAACGCGATGATACAACTCCGGGTGATACCACGCCATGATCAGGGCGCAGGAGCCGCCGGAGCTGCCGCCCATGGTCGCGCGGGCTTCCGGATCTTTGGTCAGCTTGACGTTCGATTGCTTCTCGACGAGAGGTAGCACTTCTTTTTCGACGAATTCCGCGTAGAGGCCCGACATGGTGTCGTATTCCAGGCCGCGCTCGCTTCCCTGGGCGTCGCCGCTACCGTTGCTAATAGAGATGGCAATCATCGCCGGTACACGGTGCTGCGCGATCAGACTATCCAGGGCGGTGAACAACATTTGATCGGGTCCGTCGGCTCCGACGATGAACGGCGCGGACGTGCCGGGCACGTATTGCTTGGGAACATACACGGTCACTCGACGCGAGTAGGGAGCAGGGTGGCTGGTGGTGACGATCATCTTCGCGGTATCGCTGGGATCGGCGGTGCCATAGGTATTGGGCTCGCGCGCGATGCCGGGATAGATTTTGCTGTCAGCCGATTCCATGGTGAAGGTGGAGACCGTTCCCTGGGGCGCGCCCTCTTGCGGGGTCATCTCCGGCGCGGGGTTGTGGGTAGGGCCAAGAATGAAATTCCCGTCGACCTTTATGGGGGCGTTCTCACCGTCGGGTAAGTCTTTCGCGGTGACGTAACCGGGCGTGTTGGGATCGCGAGTTGGCGGCTTCGGGCGCGGCGGACGCGCGGCCACGGGCGGCGTCTGGCCAATTGCCGGATCGAAGCCAGCCGTCAGGCTGAGCAAGAACGCGATGCTAAGAGGGCGGAACATTCAGACTCCTATTTGTCTGAATGATCTTAACTCATCTCGCAGTAATCTATAGAAGGTCAAAAGGAGAAGGTATTTCCATGTACGACATGAAGAATATGAGCAAGGTGAAAGTCCTTGACGCTAACGCTCCCGAGGCGATGAAGGCGTTTTGGGTCTTCGACAAGGCAGCCATGGCTGAGGGAGCCATTTCGAGGAAGAACAAAGAACTGATGGCGGTGGCGGTGGCTTTGACGACGCAATGTATCTATTGCATTGAGATTCACACGAAGCGGGCGCGCGAGGCGGGAGCGACCGAGCCGGAACTCGCCGAGGTGATCGCGGTTGCCGCCGCGCTTCGGGCGGGCGGGGCAATCGCGCACGGCTTGCATGTTATGGCGTAGTTTTCCGCGCTCGGGTATACACTGTATACTTGAGCGCAAACCCCACTGCTAGAAAAATCGCCGCTGCGGCGCGGCGCCTTTTGGACAAAGAGGGCGCGGAAGCGGTGACGATGCGGCGCGTAGCAAAGGCGGTAGGCATTACGCCGATGGCGGTCTATCGCCACTATTCGGATCGGGCGGGTCTTCTGAATGCGCTGGCGGATGAAGGCTTCGACGAGTTGGCTGCTCAACTGGCGAACAAGCGCTTCTCCGGTGAGGTGGAGAAGCGACTCCAGAAGATGGCAGAGATATTCCTCGACCACGCCCTCCGGAATCCACGGCTGTTCGAACTCATGTTTCTTAAGCCGCGCGAGGGTGCGCGGCGCTATCCGCAAGACTTCAAGGCCGGCCTCTCTCCCACGGCAAATCCGATGGTGGAGGTGGTGCGCGAAGGCATGGACAGCGGGTATTTTCGCGAGGATGACGCGTGGGAAATCGTTTTTGAGATGGGCGCGCTCTCGCATGGCCTGATCATGCTCTACCTGGGTGGACGCATGAGCATTCCGCCTGCCCGCTTTCGCGCTTTTTACCGTCGCTCCTTCACGAGGTACATTCATGGCATTCGCAATTGACTACCGGCGCAGCGCCGCGGCGCTCGCCGCTTTTGTCTTGACATCGGTATTGTTCTGGTTCGGCAACGACCTGGATCCCTGGTGGCCGCTACTTTGGTTCGCGCCGCTCCCGGTGTTGCTTTTCGCTTTGCGCAGTTCGTGGTGGGGCGCGGCTCTCCTGGCAGGGCTCTCCGTACTAGCCGGCAGCCTCAGCATGTGGCATTACTTCCGCGTGCTGCATGCGCCGTTCTGGGTTTGGGCGGCCGTGTATTCGATCGCGGCATTGGTATTCGTCGCGGCGGTGCTGCTCTTCCGGGCGCTGCTTCGGCGCGGCGCTTTCTGGAGCGCGCTACTGGCCTTCCCGGCGGCCTGGGTTACCTATGAATATGCGCGCAACTTGCTTACGCCCCACGGGACCGCGGGATCGTTCGCCTACTCGCAGTTAGACTTTCTACCTTTCCTGCAGCTCGCCTCCATCACCGGTCCTTGGGGCATGAGTTTCTTATTGTTTCTATTTCCGGCGGCGCTCGCGGTTGGGGTGCATTTACATCCGACGGCGCCGAAGCAAGCATGGCGCGTTGTTGGGGCGGGATTGGGAGTTCTCGTTCTGGTGCTGATCTTCGGCGCGGTGCGGCTTGCACTGCCGGCGCCGCCCGGCCAAGAAGTAACGGTAGGGCTCTTGTCGTCCGACGAGGCGGCTAATGGGGGCGTGGTCGAGGGCGTTGAAGCCGAGCGATTATTTCGCGACTATGCCCGCGAGGCGGAAAAGCTGGCGGCGCGTGGAGCGCAAGTGATCGTGTTGCCGGAAAAACTCGCCGCGATTGTGGATCCCGATACTAAATCTAGCGACGCCATCTTCCAATCTCTGGCAGACAAGATCAAGGCCACGATTGTCGTCGGTGTTGTTTACGTGGCTCTACCCACGAAGTACAACGAAGCGCGTGTTTATGCGCCCGGGGCGCCGATGCTGCGTTATGACAAGCACCACATGCTGCCGCCGTTTGAATCGAACTTGCAGCCCGGTACGACGCTCACGCTGATGCCGGGACGTTCTCAGACCTGGGGTGTGGCCATCTGCAAGGACATGGACTTTACGCAACTCTCTCGCGAGTACGGCGAAGCGGGCGCGGGACTGATGCTCGCGCCGGCGTGGGATTTTAACGTCGATCGCGGGTGGCACGGGCACATCGCCGTGATGCGTGGCGTGGAGAGCGGTTTCAGCGTTGTGCGGGCGGCAAGAAACGGTTATCTCACGGTAAGCGACAATCGCGGTAAGATCCTGGCGGAGACGCGCAGCGATTCCGCGCCGTTCGCCGCGTTGATGGCACAGGCGCCGGCGATCCACGACAGGACTCTGTATGTATTGTTTGGCGATTGGTTCGCTTGGCTCTCGATCGGGATACTCGCGTTCACGCTTACGCGGATTTTTGCAAAAGCGGATTGACAGACATTCTCGTGGGCGGTGTATATTTAATCTAGCGGTTAATTAACCGGAAAGTTTAGCGCTATGTCCCCCGATCAACTGAGTGAAACCTTCGCGGCCCTGGCCGATCCAACCCGGCGTGCGATTTTGGCGCGGCTGGCGTCAGGAGAGGCTTCGGTGACGGAGCTGGCAGAGCCATTTGAAATGAGTATGCCTGCGGTTTCGAAGCATCTGAAAGTGCTGGAGCGAGCGGGATTGATTGGGCGCGGGCGCGAAGCGCAATGGCGGCCGTGCCGGCTGGAGGCAGCACCGCTCAAAGAGGTTGCGGGCTGGGTCGACCACTACCGGCGTTTTTGGGAACAGAGTTTCGATCGCTTGGAAGTTTATCTGCGTGAGTTAAAAAAGAAGGAGAAAGAGAATGCCCGGAAGCAACGCAAGACTTAGCCAAGACGACTTAGTGTTGGCTCGACACGCAGACGGCAAAAAACGACCGTCCGCGCCACGATTGACTGGCATGGAGAGGGAATCTCAATGACGTTCTTGAACGATCTAAAATTCGGACTTCGCTCGCTGGCGCGGACGAAGGGACTTACTGCAACCGTAGTGATCACGCTGGCCCTGGGCATTGGCGCGAACGCCGCGATTTTCACGCTGGTGCGCGGAGTGCTCCTGCGGCCGCTGGCGAATCGGGATGAGAACCGGCTGATCTATATCCGGCAGAGCGCGCCTGGTCTCCGCATCGAGAACGCCACGTTCTCGGTACCGGAGATACGCGATTTGGAAGAGCGTGTGAAAACGGTGAGCACGTTCGGGGACTTTTCGACGATCGGCTTCACGATGGTCGGTCTGGGCGAGCCGCGCGAGGTGCGGGCGGGCGTGGTGGATGGATCTTATTTCGAAGTGATGGGCTTGCGGCCGGTTCTGGGGAGGCTGCTCAACCGGCGGGACGATGGCCCAAAGGCGGCCGGCGCGGTGGTGCTGACCTATCGCTATTGGACGGCTGGGTTGAAGAGCGATCCATCGGTGCTCGGCAAAACGGTGCGGCTGGGCGATCGCTCGGCGACGATTGTCGGCGTGCTGGAACCGTCGGTGCCGTATCCGGCTGACACAGAGATCATCGCCAACATAGTGACGAGCCCGCATCACTTGTCGGCCACGATGGTAGAGGGGCGGGTCCACCGGATGACGGAGTTATTCGGACGGCTGGCGCCGGGCGTAGAGATCGGCGCCGCGCGGGCGGAACTGCGGGCGGTCTACGCGCGCATGGTGAAAGACCATCCAGAAGCGTATTCGAAGAAATCGGATCCGCAAATCAGCGCGGTGCGGCTGCGCGACCAGATCACGTCGCGGGCGCGGACGGTGCTGCTGGTGTTGATGGCGGCGTCGATTTTGGTATTCGTGATCGCGTGTTCGAATGTGGCCAATCTGATTCTGGCGCGCACGGTGCGCAGGGAAGGCGAACTGGCGATTCGCGCGGCGCTCGGCGCGAGCACGGGTGCGCTGCGGCGAACGCTGCTAGCGGAAAGCTTGCTGCTATGCGGCGCGGGAGCGGCGCTGGGAGTACTGATCGCTGGGCCAATGGTAGCTCTACTGGCGCGCTACGCCTCCCGATTCTCAGCGCGCGCGCTCGACCTGACTGTGGATTCGAGCATGTTGTGGGTGGGGGCCGTGCTGGCGGTGGTCGCGGCAGTGCTGTTGGCATTCGTGCCGCGGCTGCCGGCGGCCAACACATCGCATGGAATAGGCCTCGGGAGCAGCAGTTTGCGCATTAGCGGGGGTACGAACCGCCGGTTGCGGATTTTCGCGGTGGTGCAGATCGCGGCGTCGTTCGTGCTGCTAGCGGGAGCGAGCATGTTGCTTAAGACGCTGCTCGCGATGCAGGCCGCGCAAACCGGCTTGGATACGAAGCATGTGCTGGCGGTGAACCTCCCGGTGATGACTTACGGGCGGACGCCGGAACAAGTGCTTAATTTCTATCGAGAGACGACGCGGCGCATTACGGAGTTGCCGGGCGTGGAGCGGGTGGCGCTTGGTAACAGCGTTCCGTGGCGCGATGCGGGGACGTTTGGTCCAGGACTCGAATTCTCGGCGGACGGCCACGTTCGCGCGCCGGGCGAAGAGGATCCGCGCGCGCAATTCCGCAACATATCGCCGGGATTTTTTTCGGCGCTCGGCGTGCCGATGATCGCTGGACGTGATTTCAACGACGGCGATCGCGCGAAGAGCGAGCCGGTAGTGATCGTGAGCCAAAGCTTGGCGCAACGCATGTTTCCGAATCAGGATGCGGTGAACCGGCACATCATGTGGACCGATCCGGTGTTGAAATTCATCGATGTGAGTGCGGCGCCACGACGCATTGTGGGTGTGGCGGCGGATGTCGACGATGAGAACGTAGTGCCGGGTCCGGCGGTGACGATTTATCATCCGTTTGAGCAGCAGACAGTTTGGGCAGGGCGCCTCTTCGTGCATGCACGCGGGAATCCGTACGCACTGGTTGCGCCGATGACGCGAATTATTCGTCAGATTTCGGCGGACCAACCGGTGGAGCATGCGGCGACGCTTGAAGACGTGCGCGCTGAAGTGCTGACGCCGGACCGGCTCAATACGTTAGTGTTTGGGGGCTTCGCCGCGGTCGCGCTGGCCATCGCGGTGGTTGGCGTGGCGGGCGTGCTGGCGTTTTCGGTGAGCGGACGGACGCGCGAGTTCGGCATACGTTTGGCGGTTGGATCGCAGCCGCGGCATTTGGTGCGGGGCGTGATCGCGGAAGGCGCGGCGATGGCGGGGATAGGCATCGCGGCGGGCGCAGTGGGCGGTTTCGCGCTCGCGCGCTTGGCAGGCGGCTATTTCCAAGACATGCGGATGCCGGGCGCTGTTCCGATAGTGGGCTCGGCGATCGTGCTGCTGGCGGCCGCGGCGATCGCATCGATGTTGCCGGCGGCGCGGGCGGCGCGTATCGATGTGATGCAGGCGCTGCGCTCGGACTGAGATGGAGAAAACCGAAGAGCGGGAACTCTTCATCACGCGCGTGTTCGACGCGCCGCGGGAACTGGTGTTCCGAGTGTGGACGCAACCGAAGCATGTCATGTCGTGGTGGGGACCGAAAGGTTTTACAATGACGTCCTGGACGATAGACCTGCGGTTGGGCGGCGCGTGGCGCGGCTGCATTCGCTCGCCCGACGGCCTGGACTATTGGGCACAAGGCGAGTATCGCGAGATCGTGCCACCGGAGCGGCTGGTGTTCACGTTTGCTTGGGACGACGCGCACAATCAACCAACCAATCAAATGCTTGTGACGATCGGCTTCGCCGATTACGGCGGCAAGACGAAGTTCACGTTTCGGCAGACGCCGTTCGAGAGAGTGGAAGACCGCGACGGGCACGTGGAAGGCTGGTCGCAGAGTTTCGATCGACTGGCCACTCATCTTGCGGAGCTCTGATTTCATTTATGAGCAGTGGAGGATTGTCGAAGGCGCGGCTTGCCCGCATGCACGATGTGATGTCGGGCTATGTGGAGCGAGGAGAAGTGCCCGGTGTGGTCACACTCGTAAGCCGGTGCGGCGAGACGCAGGTCGATGCGATTGGAATGCCGCGCGATGCGATCTTCCGAATCACTTCAATGACCAAGCCCATTGCGGCGGCGGCAGCGATGATTTTGGTAGAAGAATGCAAGCTGCGGTTGGACGAGTCGGTAGACAGGCTGCTGCCCGAACTCGCCGGGCGCAGGGTGCTGAAGAGTCTGGACGGGCCGCTCGAGGATACGGCGCCGGCGAAGAGGCCGATCACGCTGCGCGATCTGCTGACTTTTCGCATGGGCTTCGGACAAATGATGGCGCCGCCCGATGCGTATCCGATTCTTAAGGCGGCGCACGAGTTGGAGATCGGAATGGGTCCACCGAATCCGGCGGCGATGCCGGCGCCGGATGAATGGATGCGGCGCCTGGGTGGCTTGCCGCTGATGCACCAGCCGGGAGAGAAGTGGATGTATAACACCGGGTCGGACGTGCTGGGCGTGTTGATTGCGCGCGCGTCGAGCCAGGCGTTTGAGACATTTTTGCACGAACGTTTATTCGAACCGCTCGGCATGAAAGACACGGCGTTCAGCGTGCCCGCGGCTAAGCTCGATCGGTTGGCGACGAGTTATTGGACGAATTTCAAAACCGGTAAGATCGAGATTTTTGACGAGGCCGCGGGCGGGCAGTGGAGCCGGCCGCCGGCATTTCCGTCAGGCGCGGGTGGACTGGTTTCGACGATCGACGATTATCTCGCGTTCGGCCAAATGATGCTCAATATGGGGAAGCACGGAGGCGAGCGCATTTTATCGAGGCCGGCGGTGGAGACGATGACGACGGACCATTTGACGGCAGAGCAGAAGGCGGTCTCCGGCCTGGTTCCCGGCTACTTTGACAGCCATGGTTGGGGGTTCGGCCTGTCGGTGGTCAACAAGCGGAACAGCGTGGGGGAGCCATTCGGACGGTTCGGCTGGGATGGCGGACTGGGGACGTCGTGGTATTCGGATCCGCGCGAGGACATGGTCACGATTCTGATGACGCAGAGCGCGTGGACGTCGCCCGTGCCTCCGAACGTGTGTCTTGATTTTTGGACGGCGGCATCTCAGGCGATCGACGATTGAGAGAAGTTCAAACCGTGCAGGCGCGGGCGCGTTCGAGAAGCAGGGCACGCTCACGAGAATTGCGCGTGAGGGATGCGGCGCGCTCGAACTCGACACGCGCTTCCTCGAGGCGATCGAGCTTAGCGAGCAGGTCGCCGCGCACGCTGGGCAGCAGGTGGTAGCTTTCGAGCACGGGATCGGCAGTGAGGGTATCGACGAGCGCGAGCCCCGCCGCGGGACCGAAGGCCATGCCAAAAGCGACGGCACGATTGAGCTCTATGACGGGTGAAGGCGTGAGCTGCGCGAGGGCATCGTAGAGCGCGGCGATGCGCGCCCAATCGGTTTCTTCCGGAGTGCGTGCGCGGGCGTGACAGGCGGCGATCGATGCTTGAAGGGCGTAGGGACCAGGGGCGCCGGCCGCTCGCTCAAGCGCGGCGAGGCCGCGACGGATCAGGAGTTGATCCCAGAGCGCGCGATTTTGTTCGAGTAATAGTATGGGCTCTCCAGAACGGCTGGTGCGGGCTTTCGATCGCGAAGCCTGGATCTCCATGAGTGCGACGAGGCCGTGGACCTCCGCTTCTTCTTTGGGAACCAGCTCGGCCAGAATGCGCCCGAGGCGGAGCGCTTCTTCGCAGAGCGCGGGCCGCATCCAGTCATCACCGGCAGTCGCCGAATAACCCTCGTTGAATACGAGATAAATGACTTCGAGCACGGAAGAGAGGCGGGCGGCTAGCTCGTCTCCGCGAGGAACTTCGAAGGGAATTTGCGCGGCGGCGAGGGTGCGCTTGGCGCGCACGATGCGTTGGGCGATGGTCGGCTCGGCGACGAGAAACGCGCGCGCGATCTCGTCGGTGGTCAGACCTCCGAGCAGGCGAAGGGTGAGCGCGATACGCGCTTCGGTCGCGAGAATCGGGTGGCAGGAGATGAACATGAGCCGCAGAAGATCGTCGCCCACGTTGTCGTCGAGGGCCGCATCGAGATCGAGCACCGCTGTGTGTTGGCGGGACTCGATCTCACGGCCGAGTTCCTCATGTTTGCGCTCGACGAGCTTGTTGCGGCGAAAAGAATCGATGGCGCGATGCTTGGCGGTGGCCATGAGCCAAGCGCCCGGATTATCCGGCACGCCCGACTCAGGCCACTGTTCCAGCGCGGCGACGAGAGCGTCCTGCGCCAACTCTTCGGCGCGACCGACATCGCGGACGATGCGCACAAGGCCGGCGATGAGCCTCGGCGATTCAATTCTCCAGACGGCGTCGATGGCGCGATGGGTATCGGTAGCTGCCACTGCTACCGATCGTAGCGTTACTGCCAGTTACTTCTTGGCGGCGGTCTGCGCACGGAGGCGCGCCTCATTTTCCCGCAGCTCGGGAGTAAGGGCAGGACCGAAATCTTCGGCTTCGAACACCTGACGAATCTCGATCTCACTCTCCCCGTGATGTGGATTCGGACAGCGCTTCACCCACTCGATGGCCTCGTCCAGCGATTTGACTTGCCATAGCCAGAAGCCGGCAACCAATTCCTTTGTCTCCGTGAAGGGGCCGTCGATCACAGTCCGCTTGGTTCCGGAAAAGCGCACGCGGGCGCCTTTCGAACTGGCCTGGAGTCCCTCGCCCGCGAGCATTACGCCCGCTTTTACCAGCTCTTCGTTGAACTTTCCCATATCGGCCAGAAGCTTCTGGTCCGGAAGGGCTCCGCCTTCAGACTCTTTGGTCGCTTTAACCATAACCATAAATCGCATCGTAGTATCTCTTTCTATGTTTAGTTTTTAGAGGCTAAATCCAGTCTCTACTACTGCGTCGAACCGGATTAGCGGGAATCGACAAGCTCGTTCACCCGAAGAGTCGTTCCGGAAGGAATATTTGCGAAGCGCTGGACGGCGCCGCCCGGCCAGGTGATTTCCACCGATTTCGCCATGCGGCTGGCTCCGAGTCCTATGAGCGGCCGCTTGTCGCTGGCCGATAAATAGCCGGCGGCGGTATTTACGGTGTAGTACTGGATAAGATTCGACGGGGATGTCACGCGGACACGGCAGCCGATTCCGTCACGATTCGACTTTTTGCCGGTGAGCTCGAGGCGGAGCCAGCCATTGCGGCTCGCTCCTTCGTTATGTAAGACATAGGCTTTTTGTCCGATATTGGTCACGACCATATCGATGCCGCCGTCGTTTCCGAGATCACCGAACGCTGCTCCGCGTCCCGCCCAGAGTTTTTGCATGGCAGGGCCGCCATCGACGCCGGCAAAATGGCCGTTGGTATTACGCAGCAGCAAGGGCGGCTGGAGATAGCGTAAGTTAGGCGAAGTGACTTCGATATTGTCCATGACGTGGCCTTGCGCGAAGAAGAGATCTTTCCAGCCATCATTGTCGTAGTCGACAAAACGCGTGCTCCAGCCGGAGTAGGAAATGGTGGCGGCGCCGACGCCGGAACGGGTGGTGGCATCGGCAAACGTACCGTCGCGATTGTTGTGAAACAGCAGGTAACGCTGGTTGGACAGATCGGTGACCACGATGTCGGGGAAGCCGTCGTTGTCGTAGTCGGCGAAATCCGCGCCCATTCCGGCAAAGGTTTGCCCGTCTTCGTTGAAACCGGCGCCGGCGGTCAAGGCGACTTCGTTAAACGTGCCGTTCCGGTTGTTGTGAAAGAGCAGGCAGGCAACGGAGTCGTTGGCAACATATATATCGGCGAAACCGTCGTTGTCGTAATCGGCAAAAGCCACGCCAAGAGCTTTGCCTTTGGCGGCGGCGATCCCGGCCTTCGATGAGACGTCGGTGAAGGTGCCGTCGCCGTTGTTATGAAACAAGACATTGGTGACGGGCGGGAAATTGTCGGGATGGCAATAGGAACGGCCTCCCGGGCGGTGCTCCCCGCAGAAGCGATTGCCATCGAAGGACCATTCGAGATAGCGGCACACAAAAGATCGAGCTTGCCGTCGTTATCGAAATCGAAGAAGCCGGCGCTGGTGCTCCAGCCTTCGCTTTGGACGCCGGCGTTCTTGGTTATGTCGGTGAAGGTGCCATCGCCGTTATTGTGATAGAGAGTGTTGCCGCCATAGCCGGTGACGTATAAATCTTCGAAGCCATCGTTGTCGTAGTCGCCGACGGCCACGCCCATGCCGTAGCGGTTTTGCGTTTGGCCGGTTAGATTGGCTTTTTCGGTTACGTCCGTGAATGTCCGGTCGGCATTTTGATGGTAGAGACGATTCCAATACTTGGGGTCCGATTTGTCGGTATTCGGGATGCGCGCGCCATTGACGAAGAAGACGTCCAAGCGCCCGTCGTTATCGTAGTCGAGGACGGCGACGCCGCCGCCCATGGTTTCGGGAAGATATTTTTCCGGAGTCGGCGAATTCTCGAGACGGAAGTTGATTTGCGTTCGGTCCGTGATGTCGGTGAAAAGCAGCGCCAGGCCGATTGCAAGCCGCCCCAACACATCAAGCATTCGGCTCTTCCTCGATGGTGATGGCCTGATTGGCGGTGATGTTTTGGCGAGTGGTCTTGGAGCCGGAGGGCCAGCTTACTTCGATCGTGTCAACCTGCGTCGAAGATCCAAGCCCGAAGTGGAGTCTCAGATCGCTGTGCGAATAGTAGCTACCGCCGCTCATTACTTCGTCGATTTGCGTGCGGCCGGCAGTGCGGAGGGTAACACGGGCGCCGATGGCGCTACGGTTTGATTTTGTGCCGACGCATTTGACCTGCATCCAGTTTTGGCGATTGCCGCCGTCGTTGCGCAGGATGGTGGGCGGGCCGTCGAGATTGTTAATCACGATATCGATATCGCCGTCGTTGTCGATATCGCCGAAGGCGCAGCCTCGGCCTACTCGCGGAACGCCGAGGGCGACTTGCTCAAATCGTTTGCCGCCGATGTTGCGGTAGAGGAGGCTCGGCTGTTTGTAGGTGAGGTGCAGCTTGCGGCCCTCTAGCTGGCTGTAGACATGGCCGTTGGCGATGAAAAGATCTTTCCAGCCATCGTTGTCGTAGTCGACGAAGCCGACGCCGAAACCCAGATATTTTGTGTTGATGCCCAAGCCGGTGCGGAGACTGGCGTCGAGGAAGGCGCCGTCGCCGGTGTTGCGGTAGAGGATGGTGATCTGATCAGTGAAGTTGGTTCGGGCGATATCGAGCCAGCCGTCGTTGTCGTAGTCGCCGACCGCAACGCCCATGCCGGAGAGGGCGACGCCGTTTTCGTCAAAGGCGCAGCCCGCCGCGACCGCCACTTCGCTAAACGTTCCATCGCGGTTATTCCGGTAGAGCAGGCTGGGAGCCGTATCGCATGCTACATAGATATCGGGCCAGCCGTCGTTATCGAAATCGGCCGCGGCCACACCCATTCCGTACGAACCTGAAGGGCGCCAGTCGTGGGTGACGAAAGATGGCGCGGGGATGCCGCGCGGATTTGAAATGCCCGAGCGTTCGGAGACGTCTTCGAAGGTGCCGTTGCCGCGATTGCGATAGAGAATGTTGGTGCCGCCCGCAAGACCTTGCGGCCCGCACGGAACGGCGATTTCGTTGTAGCGGCAGTACAGGGAGGATCCGGCGAGAGGAGCCTGGGCGGGATTGAACTGGACGTAATTCGAGACGAAGAGATCGAGATGGCCATCGCGATCGAAATCGAGAAAGCAGCAGCCGGCGCTCCAGCGATCGGCCAGGCCCGAGACGCCGGCTTTCTCGGAGACATCGGTGAAAGTGCCATCGCCGTTGTTGTGATAGAGGACGTTGCGGCCAAAGTAGCTGACGAATAGATCGTCGAAGCCGTCATTGTCGTAGTCGCCTACACAGCAGGCCTGGCCCCAGCCAGTATGGGTCAGGCCTGCCTTGCGGGTGACGTCGGTGAACGTTCCGTTGCGATTGTTGCGGAAGAGGTAGCTCGAGCGGCCGGCGCCGTTGACCAGAAAAATATCGAGCCAGCCATCGTTGTCGTAGTCGAACAGAGCGACACCGCAACCCATTTCTTCAAGGAGATATTTTTTGTTGGTGGGCGACCCGGAGGTGTTGACGGCGCGGCTCAGGCCGGATTGTGTGGTGATGTCGGTGAAAATCGGCGCGGGAGATAGAGCACTTGCGGCTTGGAGGAGGAAATTTCTTCGCGACAAGCGCTTCCTCACGGTCGCGGCTCAGTAAAGGCATCCAGGCGCTTCTGTTCCAGATCGTTGTTGAGCTTGTTGAGCTTTGTAAATTCCGCCATGGCGTTGCGGCTTTCCTCTACTTTACCGAGGCGGCGATACTCGGTGGCGAGCAAGTAGAAGTACGCTGAAGCGCGCGGGTTGATAGCGATGGCGTTGTTCAGAGATTCGACGGCGCGGTTATTTTCATTTTGCTGTGCGTGGGCTTTGGCCATTTGGAAGAGTGCGCGATCGTTGCTCGAGTTGGCGGCAAGCCCGCGTTCGGCGAAGGCCAGGGCGGTTTTGGAATCGCCAGCCGCGTTGTAGAGGGCGCTCATGTTGACATAAGGCGCGCCGAATTTGCCGCGGCGGAATTCATTGAGATCGATGGCTCTTTGATAATTTGCAATGGCTCCCTCTTTGTCTCCGAGCGATTCCAGGGCGAGGCCAAGGCCGTCGTAGGCCTCCATGTATTCGGAATCGAGGGCGAGGGAGCGCTCGAAATTCTGTTTCGCGACAGCCCAGTTGTCTTGGATGGAATAGAGCTTACCCAGGTTGTAGGGCATTTCCGCCGATTTGGGATCGTAGCGCATGCCTTGTTCGAATTCGAGGCGCGCCGCGTCGAACCGGCCAACGATCATGAGATCGCGGCCGAGCACTTTGTGCGCTTCGGCGTTTTTCAGATCCAGTTGCAACGACTGAGAGAGTGCGCGAATGGATTCGCTAAGTTTGCGCTCGCCGTAGAAGGCGTAGCCGAGGGCATACCAGGCCCAGGAGGAGTGAGGATGCGTTTCAACGTAGGCAGACGCGAGGCGCTCGGCTTCTGAAAAGTTGGCGTCGCGGATGGCGTTTTCAATCAGAGCGACGACACGTTCCCCGCGACCCTCTCTGAGATCAAGATTGGCGGTTTCGTCGCGCTCTTTGGCGGCCAGGTATTCACGGCTTTTGGCGATGGCTTCCGCGCCTTCCTGCTTGCGGCCCGCGCGGGATAGAGCGAGGCCCAGTTGATAGTAGGCTTCGCCGGACTTGGAATCGTTTGCAACGGCCGCGCGTAAATGAGTGATAGCGTCGTCGATTTTTCCGGTTTTGAGGAGCGCTTTGCCGAGCGCAAATTCGGCGCGCGGAAATTTGGGTTCGATAGCGAGGAGTTTTTCCAACTCGGCGATTTCTTTGGCGAGTCCATCGGCTGGATTGGCGTCGTAGGCCAGGGCGAGGTTGTAGTGAGCTTTGAGAAGGCGCGGTTGCAGAGTGATTGCTTTTTGGAGTTCGCGAACCGCTTCGGAAGCGTCGGAAGTGATGAGAAGAGTGCCTAAGTTTTGGTGGGCGTCGGCGAAATCGGCGCGAAGTCTGACGGCTTCGCGGAAAGCGGCGGCGGCTTTCTCGTCGTCGCCGGATTGCGTGTAGACGAGGCCAAGATTGTTGTAGGCTTGGGCGAAGTTTGGGTCCAGGCGGATGGCTTCTTCAAATTCAGCGATGACTTGCTTTTCGCTCGATCCGGCCCGGCCCAGGAGGCGGCCAAACGTGTTGTGGGCTTCGGCGTTTTTCGGATCGCCGGCGATTGCGCGACGCAGTTCTGTCACGGCCAGATCGAGATCGGGGATCGGCGTGTCAGAGAGACCGAGATTGAGGCCGGATTCGAATTGACCTAGGGCGGCGGAGAGCTGCTGTTGGCGCAGGTAAATCACGGCGAGGTCGAAGTACGGATAAGGCACGTTCGGATTGAGCGCGAGCGCGCGTTGAAACGTATGGCGGGCGCGCGGGAGATCGCCGGATTCGCGGTAGATCCTGCCGAGGCGACGGTACTCGTTCGCAGCGGCGGGATTCAGATGACCGGCTTGCTCTTTGAGCGTGGCGGCGAGCGCGTAGTAGGCTTCGGGCATTTCGCCGTTTGCGTCAAGAGCTTTTTCAAAGGCTTCGAGCGCGGCGGGAAGATTGCCGTTCTGACGCAGAGTTTGACCGAGCTGATAAGAGAAATTCGCTTCTTCCGGATGTTCTTGCGCTAGAGATTCAAAGAGAGGGAGCGCTTCGGCGGCGTCGCCTTTGGCGCGCAAGGCCATGGCTAGATTGAGGCGGATGGCAGGATCGGAAGGCGAGGGTTTCAAGCCGTCCCGAAGAACTTCTATAGCGGCGGGGATGTTGCCGGCTTGGGCGAGCGTGGAACCCAGATTGTTGTAGGCTCGAATGTATTTGGGATCCAGCTTGATGGCGATGCGAAATTGGGCTTCGCCGGCGGCTAGTTGGTTTTTTTGCAAGTAGGCGACGCCCAGCCAGTTGTGTGCGGCGGCGGATTGCGGATACCGCTTGAGCGTGCGTTGGTATTGAGCTATAGCTTCGTCGGGCTTGCCCGATTGCTGGAGTGCAATGGCGTGTTCTATTTCGGATTGCTGGGCGTGTACGAGAGTGGCGAGACAGAGCACGGCAGGCCACAAAAAGCGATGGCCTTCCCCACCTAGAATTCGATTCGGGTGAATAGCTGGAACGACCTCGGTTGGTTGCATTGCAGCGAGACCTGGCCGAAGGAGCCGGAGCTCCAGTTTTGGTTTGGATCGCAGAAGACTACCCGGTTGGTTATGTTACCGCCTTGTAGCTCGAGGCGCCACTTGATGCGCTCGGCGAAGGTGGTTTCCTTGAAGATACTGACGTCTTCGACCGCATTGCGGAAGCCGCGAATGTGCGCGTCTTCGCGCGGTGCGTTGCCGAATTGGAGCGGGCCGGGATCGGTCCAGGCAGCTTTGTCCAAGTAGCGATCTCTGTTTGGATCGAAGTTACTTCGGTCGATGGGCTCGGGGTTGCCACCGGCGACGACGTTGGGCCGTTTCAGTCCGGTAAATAGCAAGCCGCTCAGGTCGTTGTTCATAGTGATGCGGAGGGGACGCGGGCTTTCATAACGCAGGAGACCATTGAGAGTCCAACCGGAGATCAAGGTGCGAACCAGGCCGTGGCTCATGTTGCGGCCGAAGGGGAGCTCATAAGAATACGAGAATACGAAGGTGTTGGGGACATCGTCGGCGCTAACGGTGCGCTCGAGTTTCACGGTGTTGATGGGATTTTGCGGGTTGCCGCCGTCGCCGCCGTTTTGGCCGTTTTCGGCGCCGTTGTTAATGAGCTTCGAGCGGGTGTAGAAGACGCGGAAAATCGCGCCGTTGGTGAAGCGCTTGTCGAGCTTGACCTGGAGCGAATGATAGATGCTCGCGCCAATGGGCCAGGCTCTCCAGTCGATTAGCTGGTACTGCGGATAGGGACGAAGGGCCTGGGCGACGTTCCCGGTGAAGCCCGGATAAGGCGCGGTAATGCCGGCCGCTTTTGCCGTCGCGGAATTGATGTCGGACTGCAGGACCGCCGAGCCCAGGCCCAAGATGCTCGGACTATTCATATTGGCGGGGAGGCCGAGATATTGGCCGCTTAGCGGAAGGCGCGTGCCATGGTTTGCGGTGTAGGAGGCATCGAACAACAGGGTGTTCGACAGTTGGCGCTGGACGGTGAAGGAATAGTTCTGATAGCGCGGCAGCGTGAGCCCGCTCGCGACGTAGCCAACGGGTCCGATGCCATTTGCGACTGTTGGGCTGGTGTTTGGCGGGAAGATAATATTGGCGCGCGGGAAACCGGAATCGAGATTGAAGGCAGGCTGGAGACCGTTAGTCAAATTGGGAGCGGTCGGGTTCGTGTTGAATCCTTGAATAGGCGTGGTTCCGTCGGCGAAAGCGACGCCCGCGTAGTACATTCCGTAGCCGCCACGTAGGACAGTTCGATCGTTGATGCGATAGGCGAAGCCGAAGCGCGGGCCCCAGGCATTCGCTGGGACGTCGTCGAAGGTGCTCGAACCGGTTCGGCCTGCTCCAGTACCGGCGAATAGAGTTGCGCCGAGGCGGCCGCCGGCGCCGGGGTTCGGAGTGGAAGGACTGAAGCTCGAGAACCGATCGTAGCGCTCTTGCCAGGGAGTCTGGTAATCGAATCGAAGACCGAGAGTCAAGGTGAGTTTGTTCGTTGCTTTGAAAACATCGTTGATGTAGACGGCATGATAGTTGTCTCGCCACGAGGTGAAGACGGGGATGGTGTAGTTCGATGTTTGCACTTGACCCAACAGGAATGAGGCGAAGGGATCGCCGGTGGAGGTGAGGGAATTGCCCTTGGCGTCGTAGCCGCCGGTGCCTAAATTGCTGAAGTTGAACGTTCCGCCGGTGCTCGCAGCCCAGCCGTGGAAATTGAACTGATGGAGCCGGTACTCGTAGCCGACCTTGATGGTGTGGCGGCCGCTGATAAAGGTGAGGTCGTTCGCCCATTGCCAACGATTGATAGCTTCGAAGCCGAAGCCGGTCCACTGCATGCCGAGTTGGGTGTACGGAGTGTTGCCGGAGAACGTGATGTTCGGCGGGCCGGCGGTTTTGTCGACGATGCCGCTTTTGTCCGTGCCCCAGAGGCGGTCGGGCCAATCGAGGCCGGAAGCGAGCGGGCTGCCGCCCATGAACCAGCGATCCCATGACACGGTGGTATGGAAGAGCAGGTTGTTGCGAATAATGTAGTCGAACTGCTGGTTGGCGTGCTGCGTGGCGATGCGCTGATAGAAGCCGTTGCCGATGTAATTCTGGTTCTTTTGCGGATCGAAGGTGGTTGTGCAGCCAAGGACCTCGCCGCAGTTGCGGATTGCCGGACGATGGGGCCAGTAGAAGCTCGACGCGGTCTTGAGCTTGTCGTTGATCTGGTGGTCCACGCGGAACAGGATGGTTCTGAAGTCGCCGACCCAGGTCTGGTCGCCGTTGGGATTTCCAGCTACGTTGTTCGCAATTCCGCTGCGGCCGGGTTGCGCCATCAGCGGGATGAGTTTCCCGGCCACCTGACTGCGGAGCGGATCGCTTGCGGGGATAATGTTGCCGACGTAGGGATCGCGAACGGGTATGCCGCCGACCAAACGCGTCGTGGAGGGATTGAAGATCTGCCCGCTCAGGATCGAGCGGCCCAAGACGTCGGTTCCCACTTGGCCGCCGGTGAGCAGGGCGCTGAAATCACCGCGCTTGAAGGCGTCGATGGGAGTCGTATTGCCGAATCCAGGCAGCACGCCGGAGCGGTACTTGAGCCAGTCGAAATTGGTGAAAAAGAATGTACGATTGCGGCCGCGATAGATTTTCGGGATTACGACGGGTCCCGCGAGGGTGAATCCGTATTGGTTGTTGCGGGCCTTGGAGACATTCGCGTTGAAGAAGCCGCGCGCGTTCAAGGCGTCGTTGGCGAATTGTTCGTAGGCGCTGCCGTGGAGGTCGCGAGAACCGCTCTTGGATGTGTATTCGATAGTGCCGCCGCTGGTGTGGCCGTACTGAGCCGAATAGTTTCCTTCGGTGACTTTCATTTCCTGGACGCTTTCGACCGGCGGAGCGCTTTCCTGGCTGTTCTGATGGCCGGAGGCGTAGCCGAAAGCGACTCCATCGAAGAAGTTTTCGGTGGCGAACGATTGTCCGCCGTTGATGCGGGAGCCGAACTGACTGCCGCGAAACATGGGGTCGCCGTTGGGACGCATGGGCGTGTAGCCGGGCTGCATTTGGAGCAGCGACTCGGCGAGCCGGATGTCGCCGCCCATCACGATGGGGAGCTGGCGATAGTAGAGTCCGTCGACGGTGTTAGCGACGTCGGGCTGCTCGGTGTTGATCATTTGGGCGGCGGCCGATACTTCGACCTTTTCACTGACGGTGCCGAGTTCGAGCTTCATGTCGACTCGATATTCCTGGCCGCCCGCCAAGGTGAGCGAAGACTTCACGGCGGTTTTGAAACCCGGGTGCTCGACGGTGACCGTGTAAGTGCCCAGTACCAGAAGCGGCGACGTATAGGCGCCGGAATCGTTGCTGGCGAGCATGGTGTCGATGCCGGTGTTGTCGTTATGGAGCCGGATGGTTGAGCCCGCGATGATGGTGCCGCTGGGATCAGTAACAATGCCCGTGATAGTGGCGCGATCGGCGCGCTGGGCGAAAAGGAATCCCGCTAAGAACAGCAGGACGAACGATCTCATGGTGACTCGAAACGTGGTCATCCAACCCCCTCACAAATACACACAACACCCTCGGCGACGCACGGTTCGCAGAGTCTTTGCCTAGCCGGGCCGAGCGGCGGGATACTCCCGGCGCTTTCAGTTGATTAGTATGTTGTACCTAGTTTTGCCGAATGTCAATAGAAATATGTATGCGCTTGCACGATTTTCTGGTGGGTCTGGGTAGAGTACACTGCCGACTGAGGTGGTATGACTCGCAAGAGAATTCAGGGGATTTTTCTGTTTTGCGTGGCGCTGGCGATGGCGGCGGTATCCGCGCGGGCACAAGATTACAAAGGTTTACTGGGCAAATGGAACATGACATCGGAGACCGACGGCGACCCGGTGGCGTGGATCTTGATCCTCAAGGAGAGCGACCGCCGGTTGACGGCCGCGCTGGGAACCGGCGAAGGCGCGCCGGCGGCAAAAGATTTCAGGTATGTCGACGGGGTACTGAAATTCAAGGTGCCGTATCAGGGCGAATACTACGACATCGAGCTGAAGGCGAACGGCGAAAAGCTTGAGGGCAAATGGAGCGGCAAAGGAGATTCCGGGAAGACCTCGGGCGTGAAATCGCCGACTGCGGTCACGCCCTAGCCGGAGGCGCGGGTGAACTCGTGGGGTTGTAGGCGGCGCAGAGCCGGACGACGCGTGAGAGGCGCTTCGTAGCCGAGGAGCACCGTCTCCGCGACGCGATTCAGGGAGCGGCGCGAGGTGCGGGCGTGACCTATTAAGATCTGTAGAGCGGCTCGATCGGAGACGCCGCGTGCGCGGGCCACCAATCCAGCGGCGCGATGCAGGTTCTTGCGCGTTTCGAGACGCTCCGATAAACGTTTGGCTTGTGCGCGGAGAGCGTCATGCCGGCGAATCAGCTCCAGCCGATTGAACAGCAAGGCGACTTGCTGGCCGAGAAAAGACGCCGAGCGCGGCGCTTCTCCGGTTGTCGTAAGACGCAGTTGCCCCCACGAGCGGCCATTCGCTTCTATGGTTACCAAGGTCGTGTGACGCTTGTTGCTTGCCGTGAGCGGCGCTCCATCATCGAGATTCACGCGGTGGATGCCGGGAATCCAAAGCGCGGCTTCCGCGATCGCCTGGAGGCCTTTCGGCGCGCTGCCGGCGGTATGGGCGATTCGTCCAATTTCCTGCAATGCCTCGGGTTCGGTGAGGCGATTCGACTGTCTATAAAAGCTATCCGGTTGGGGGAGAGCGCTCATTCTTTTGTTCCTTTCTTCTTGACGTGCTGCTAGAGACGAGGGCCGCGAGATTCAGCGGCAACAACAGCATTGGAAAGGAGCGGATAAATAAGTGTGTTGCATCAGGAC
>Ga0193753_10001131_pt1 | contig 23369 bp, 22 predicted proteins | sample H1c2metaG_FD_144925 | JGI IMG/M metagenome (GOLD analysis project Ga0193753, IMG submission 144925) | Soil microbial communities from a riparian zone of the East river system, Colorado, United States - H1c2 | ecosystem: Environmental > Terrestrial > Soil > Riparian zone | place: USA: East... | reverse complement strand
GCACCAGAAGACTGGTTGCGATTGGCTCCTGCTGGGAGGTCGCGCGGACGTTTCGTTGACCGAGCAACTTACCGCGGAAATTTCAGCGAAGGCTCCTTCGGCGCGCGTCACCAATCTCGCGGGCCAAACCACCCTCCGCGAATTGTGCGCCGCCTTGAAGGCCTGCCAACTCGTGCTGACGAATGACACCGGACCAATGCATGTCGCGGCAGCGCTCGGTACGCCCGTGGTCGTTCCCTTTGGGAGCACTTCGCCAGAACTGACCGGTCCGGCGTTCATGGACAAATCGCCGCACCAAATCGTGCCCGGCGCGGCGGCGTGCGCGCCCTGTTTTTTGCGCGATTGCCCCATCGACTTTCGCTGCATGAAGAGCATTTCCGTGGAGCAAATGGTCGAGGCCGCCGGAAATGTTCGGTTTTCTCTCCGATCGTGAGCTTGGTGTAACCCTCGCGCGAAGACGTTCGTCAATTGCTGCACTGATATCGTGCGGATACGAGTTCAGAGTCGCGGTGAAGCGGTTCGAGGACTTGGCCGGGCAACAGAAAATTTTCAGCGCCGAATCCGGCGTTTGCCTGGAAGTCCAGATGCAATCGCAGTGGATTGGATTCCAGTCTGAAGTGCTGAGGCAGTTAAGGGCCGTCTGGAAGCGGCTCGGCAATACACAAAAACACACAGTATGAAGAAGTTCACGTTCCTTATGGTTGCGATTGCGGCCATCACCACCTTGTCACTTTCGGCCGCGGATGATGCAGCGCCAGCGAAGCCGAAGCGCGCCAAGCCGACCGCCGAAGAAATCAAGAAGTACGATAAGAACGGCGATGGCAAGCTAGACAAGGACGAGCGTGCCGCGCTCGCAGCGGACAAGAAGAAGGAAGCCGCGCCCGCCGCGCCCGCCAAATAATCGCCGCGAAGAATCAAACAGCCGGTCACGCAAGTGGCCGGCTGTTTATTTGTGGGTGCGCCGTTGCGAAGGCGCGATGCATCGGGCGGCAGCGCTCAGCTTTACCGTGCCGGGATCGGTTGTTGAATGCGGAACAGATGCTGGGCGCCGCGAATGAAAATGACTCCTTCATCGATGGCGTACGAAGCCAGGGTTCGCTCCTTCAAATCATTTTTCGATAGAACCGCAAAGGTCTTGCCCGGCTTGAGCACGGTCCCGACGCCTTCCTCGCTCTGCACAAAAATCTTTCCGCCGGCGAACACGGGCGAAGCGGAGTAGTTGCCACCAATGCGTTCCTGCCAATGGACGGTCCCTTTCCTCGCGTCGGCGCAAGTCATGATCCCGGAATCGGACACGAAGTAAATTTCGTCTCCCACCAGAAGCGGGGAAGGCGTGTTTGGCGCGCCTTTGTTGATGCTCCAGGCGACATGGGTTTGAGTCAGATCTCCCTGGCCGTCCGGGCGAATCGCGTAGAGCACGGGCCGGTCAAACGCGCTGGAAACAAAAAGTAACCCGTGGCCAAACACCGGCCGCGGCACGACGGAATAGCCCTCCGGATAGCGGACTTTCCAAATCTCTTTTCCGTTACGTGGATCGTAAGCGATGACTCCCCCGCTGGTTGAACTGACCACTTGCGTCTGGCCGTTCACCCCGACGGCGAGCGGCGTGCTGAATGAAAATTTTTTCTTCGCGCCGATGCTACGCGGCGTTTTCCAAAGCACTTTGCCGTCGGCTTTGTTCAACGCGGCGAGGAATGGATCGCTCGATCCATCGCAACTGAAGATCAGCGCGTCGCCGACCAGCGCCGGTGAGCCGCCGTTGCCGTGGACGGACGAAAATTTCAGCGACGTGTTTCGCCAGAGCACTTTCCCGGCGAGGTCGAGCGCCGTCGTGCCGTAAGGACCGAAGTGAACGTAGAGATGTTCGCCATCAACGACGGGCGTTCCGCTGGCGTGACTGTTCTTCTGATGTCCTCGCACCGGTGTCGCGGAAAAAACTTCCGTTTCCCAGAGCGACTTCCCGGTGCGTTTGTCGAAGCAGAGCGCGCGCAGGGATTGATTGCCACCACTCGGGACTGCGGTCGTCAGATAAAGCCGATCGCCGCGAATGATGGGCGAGGACCAGCCGCTGCCGGGAACTTGAATTTGCCAGGCGATGTTCGTCGGCCCCCACGCCGTGGGAACCTGGCGAACATCGGCGTGCCCTTGTCCATCCGGCCCGCGAAACTGCGGCCAATCCGCACCGACCGCGATAACCGCATAAAAAAGCAAAAACGCGACCGCGAACAACCTCATCCATTTCAGTTCGGAGTTCATGCTTCGATTCTCCTCACGCAGCAAATGCGCGTCAATGTGACTGACTCTAAATCCTGCTGTCTCTCTCCCTTTCACGTGGGCAAGGTTCGTTCCCCGCTGGACGCTGGTAAAATTTTCTCGGCTAAGAGCCGGGGTGCTTTCCGGTTGCGGATACGAAAGGCGGTAGAAGCGATTACTCACGCCGGGGACGAGCGCTTCCTGGTATTGCCGCGCACTCAGCAGCGAGCGGACTGAAGCCGTCGGGGTTAATCGTGGGCGAGGCATTGAGGAGAGTGGAACCCGTTGACCTTCCCGCGCGCAGTTGCCAAGAAAAGGGATGGAAACCCGTTACGTCGCCAATGTCCGCCATGTACTCGAGGTGACGTTACTCGGCACGGCAGATCTGGCTTATTGGCAGCGTTACTTGGGCGACGAGCGACTCGTCCCACAGGACTCCAACGGCCAGGCGGAACTGATGATTACCGCCGCGAGCATGAAGTTCATGGGCGTCGCCTTCTCGGAAATCAGCCTCTGCGTGCTGGTGACCGACGCAGCGACGGCCACGCCCGGCGCTTTCCTCCTGCAGGCTTTCAACTCCTCCCGTGCTTTCGCGTGGTGCGAACGCGTCCTATTCTCGACCCCTTATCAACACGCCCGGTGCTCCGTCTCTACTGGCACGCCCATTTCCATCGAACTACGGCAAGCGGGGCGCGTTTTGTTCCATGCGCGAATGGGAACACCGCGTCCGCCGAACCGCACGGGCGAAGAAGGTTGGGCGGGCCGCGTTTACCTTCCCAGCCGACGGGGTGACGGCAAGGGCGACGGGCGTTACTTCATGGCGAAACTCCACGGTGCCACGCGCGCCTACCCGTTTATTCCGACCGACGACGTTTGCACCATCGATGCGCCAGAAAACCAGCCAGCCTGGTGCGCGCTCACGGCGTCAGGATTCTGTGCCCGCGAGTGGGTGGTGCGGGATGATGCGACTCACGCCAAGTCGAAAACCGGCAGGGCTGAAGGCTCGCGATGTTCCCGACCATAGCCCAGCCTTTTAAGGCTGGGATCAAAACACCACAAACCGATGAAGTCCCGTCAGGGACGGACGAGAGGCGGCGATGTGGAAAACGTTCTCTCGCTTCAATTCTTCTTGTCGGCCAATGCTCGCGCCGTTCGCGAATGAACACCCTTTCACGATATTGTCCGGTGCGCCGATCCTGCACCATTAGGCCATGTCAACGACACCCATCATCCTGATTGGACTGGCGATTGTCGCCTGTGCTGTCGCCCGCGCGCCGAAGAGAATCAAGCCGGCGTGGTCCCAGCATCTGAAAGGATGGCAAAAGATATTTGGCGTGGTGGCGGTTCTCCTGGCGCTGTTAATGATCATCAACCCGGAGTTGCTCGCTTTGGGTCTGCTCAGCGACACGGCCTTTTTTGACGTATTGGTTTTGTTTCTCAGCCTTCAACTCCAATCGGTTGCGGTTCGTGCGTGGTGCTTTGTCCGTGAACTGTTTTCGAGAACCATGCGGTTCCTGAACCTGCGCCTGAACATCAGTTGCTCGCTCATGCTTCTGGCGTTCGCCCCGTTCGGAGACATGGTTTCGGTCATACACAAAACGGTGCGGCGAGACTCCGTCGAGCCCTAGCTTTTCTGCTCGCAGTATAATCAGGGATCGAGGGACTCTCGCCCCACCGTTAGCGCGAAGGCCGAGGATGTGATCATGCTGGAATAGAAAAGCTGTAATCCTAAAAGCTGATTCGCCGCCGCGTAACACTTTGGCGGAGCGGGGAACGCTGACAGCCAGAGGACAGAGCTTAGAATCCGGGCGACAAGTCGATTGTGGGACAAGTTATGAAATCCTTTTTTCAACATCCATTGCGACTCCTGATGGTGTTGGCGGTGTTGACGGCGGGCCCGGCGCACGCTCAACCCGTCGCGCCGACCGTGGCCACGTTGCCAGCCAGTGCCGTGGGCGTCACGAATGCCACCTTCAACGGCATGGGGAATCCAACCGGCTTCCCGACGTTTGGCTTGTTCGAGTGGGGCACGACAACCAATTACGGAAACGTCACGCCCGCGCGGGCACTCGGTAGCGGCAGCAGCAACACGAATTTCAGTCAAGGACTGAGCAACCTGGCCGCCGGTTCCGTTTATCACTTCCGCGCGGTGGTCTCGAACAGTTTTTACTACCTGGCCGGCACGAACCAGAGTTTCGGGACCTATTCTCCGTTGCCCTACAACGTTCTATTCTCGGAAAACTTCGACGTGGACCGCACGGGAAACTGGGTCGTGAACTCGGGTCCGGGCGCGAACGCCGCGAATTTCTTTTTTGATTATAGCGCGGTGGGGATTCCACCGGCGCCGCATTCCGCAGGCACCACGCGCGGGCTGAAGCTGGAAGCGAACTATGCGGGGAATGTGGAAGGAGGCATCAGTGTTTCGCCACGTGGCCGGGATTTCACCAATGATTATGTAATGACGTTTGACATCTGGTTGAACTTTGTGGGCCCGGCGCCTGCGGGTGGCAACGGCTCCACGCAAGTGACCGGTGCTGGTGTGGACACCGAGGGCATCGCGCCACAGTGGGGCCGCGGCGCGAAGGACAGTATTTTCTTTGGCCTCACGGGCGATGGAGGCAGCCCGGTTGATTACCGTGCTTATTCGATAGCTGAGCCAGACTTTTTCCCGGCGGGTAATCCGGTTTATGCCTCGCCCAGCGGAGGCATCGACAGCAGCGGTCTCTATTACTCTGCATTCGGCGGGAACACTCCTCCCGCCGCGCAGACCGCGCTTTTCGCGCAACAGACGGGTACGACTGCTTCCGGCGCGGCGGGTTTTCGCTGGCATAGCGGTAGCATCATCAAGGAGGGTGACAAGGCGACTTTCCGCCTCGACGGTCGGGTAATCGCCCGAGTGACGGTGATCATTCCCGGCATTAAAAACATCCTGTTCACCCACTTCGACGTGAATGCCACCAGTTCCACCGACCCGAATGTGCGGTCGCTGCAGTTTGGTCTGATTGACAATGTGGTGATCGCGCCGTTGGGGATTGCCCCGCCGCGGACTGGCGATTTCAATGGCGACGGCGTGGTGGACGCCACGGAACTGAATGCGTTCCTCGCCGAATACTACAGCACGAGCGCGTGGCTCCGGATGACCAACGTGGCTGGACTGGGCGGATCAAATGTGACCTTTGCGCTCTCCAATTCCACCGCAGGCGCGTTCAGCGTGGAATACACGACGAACCTCATGAACTGGTTTCTCCTCGGCCCTGCCACGCCGCGGTATCTTTTCACGGACACAAACGCGTCCGCCGTTCCGCAGCGTTACTACCGTCTGCGCTGGCCCTGATCAAATATCAGTTTGCACCGTGAATGCTTTGTGCTGGCAGGTGTAACAGCCTCAATTCGTGAGCACGAGAATGGTGTCGCCCGGCAACGCACGCGTGACCCTGGGCACGCCGCCAAAGAAAAACCGCGTCTCACTATCCGGCGCGAACCTCAGCGCGGTCCTGCGAAGGAACTGCTGGCCTTGGCCGACGTCGCCCACTGGCGTGAACCATCGCGGCCAATGAGTTCCACCGCGTCGATTTCGTTCCAGCCCGGGACCCGGGTGCGATCGAGGTAAACCTTCACTGAGTTCGCGCTTACCCCTGCCGGCACGCTGAAACTCATGTCCACGGGCGCTTCGGACTTCGGCTCCGTTCCTTCCCACACCAGCACTTCGCTCCCGTCCGGCATCATGGCCGTGATCTTCGAGATGGCACCGGGATTGTGCGTCTCGCGCACGTTGATTTCGGAAATTTCCACCGGACGTTCGTAACTGACATGCAGCCACTCCTCGCCTTGACCGGCGCTGGAGAGCGGCGCCCAGGCGGTCGGAATGTCGCCGGCGGCGTGGGTGTTGGGCGGACCGACCACCTGTTCGGGACCCCAACTCCGCTGCTGAAGCTGGCCGTCCGGCGTGTGGCTGGAGGCGACTTGCAACGCAGGCGCGCTCAAGCCCGGAGGAAGGGAAGTCGCTTCGGGATCACCAGCAGCGCCCTGGACGCGGGTCGCTCCCGGATTCCAGATTCGAGGACCCAAAGCTCCATTCGGCGAGAGGCTGCGCTGCGCGGCTGACTGCAAGGTGCCCAGCACCGCCGTCGCATTCGTCAGCCGATTCTCCACCGCGTCCATGAATTGTTCCGCGTGTGCGAGTCGCGCCTCCGCAGCGCGCACTGCTTCCGGGGAGAGACGAGCGCCGCTGGCCAGTTCCTGCGTCAGTTGCGCGTGGCTCGATTGAAGGGTCTCGATTCGTTCCTCCAAACGTTTCTGTTTCAGAAACAGCCAGGCATTCAAGGCCAGCAATGCAACCAGGGCGATAGCAGCGAATGTTTTCATAACTCGGTGACTCAGCATTGGACGCCATCTTCGCCGAAATGCTCACCAGGAATGGGAGCCGGTGGCCGGGCTGGTTCGACGCTGACAGTTGAATGTTCGATGTTCGTTTCCCATTCCGGCCCTCAACTCTCAACCTCTTCGTCATTCTAGCTTTTCAGCTTTTCAGCTTCTCAGCGTTTGAATTTCCTGCTCCGCTACCGCCCAACACAAGCCCCGACCGAGGCCAACGCACAAACCTGCTATGAAGCGCCATGCTCTAATTGTTTGGTTCGTCCTCATCGCCATTTCGTTTATTCCCGCCCGCGCCGCCGAACCGTTATGCCCGAGCTGTGAGGTTTCCGATGCGAGGGAGGCGCAATACAACAAGGCGCTCCTCCTCACGCCCGCGCAAAAGAAAGCTGCTGAGACCAAACACGTCGCCTACGGCCTGCCGCGCCGGGGGACCACAGGCGCCTCGCCTGTCGTGCCCGGCGCCCCGCCGGACACTTCCGAACATCTCCTCCACCAAAAGGAGTACCTCACCTGGTACGATGACGACCTGCGCGTCCCGCTCTGGGTCGCTTACAAGATCACCAAAAATAACATCCTCCGGGAACGCGACCGCGTGGAATGCTTCCGGCCCGACCCGCGCCTGCCCACCAACTCCGCCGGCTTCTGCACCGATTATCTCGAAAAGACCTACGACCAGGGCCATCTCGCGCCCAACGCCGATTTCAAGGCCAGCGAAGCGATGATGATCAACACCTACCTCTATTCAAACATGACGCCGCAGCACGACACGTTTAACCGGCACACCTGGGAACGGCTCGAATCGTTGGTGCGCGTCTGGACGCAAAACCGTGGCGACCTCTTTGTGATCACCGGCTCGATATTTGACCAGAACGGCGACCACGTGCGCGATGCGGACGACGCGGCGCGGCGCGTGGCCCCGAGCAACCGGGTGGCGATCCCCACGCACTTCTACAAAATCATTTTCAAGAAGAAGGCCCTCGGCGCGAGCGAATCCATCGCCATCCTCCTCCCGCACGACGACGCCAAGCACACCGGCGACGCGTGGATTAATTACGTCACCAGCCACATCACCACCATCGGCGAAATCGAACGCGTGACGGGCATTGATTTCCTGCCGGGAGTAACGGGCACGAAGCGAACGGCGATGGAGAATTTCAAGGCGCCAGCGTTGTGGCCAAAGGAATGAATCCTCACTCGAGATCTCCGGGGTCCGGAGGCATTAGGGAAATGGTGCAGGAAACCCAACCTGCATTGAACTCGCAGATGTTGACTCCTTTGCTATACGTTCACCCGGAACGCACGCGTGAGTGTCAGAATCGATAAATTCTGCGATGTTGGACGGAGTTTGTCCCACGCTCGACGGTAACATTCATCCGAAATGGCAAACTCACAGTTAATCGAAGCACTTGGCTATCGCGATTCGCGGAAGTTTCTTCCTGCGACCGAGGCGGACAGACTTCCTGCGAGTGAGCTTTCCTTTGCAATCCGGCACACGGCACAAGTCTGTGAAGAGAAATCCGAAGCGGGTGAAGATTGCAGTTTTCTCGGGACATACATTTTGCAGGAAGAAGCCGGTGCTCCTGCAGTCCCGGTTGTTTACGTTTTTGAAACGGATTCCGATTCAACCGCGAAAGCAATCCATCGCATCGTTTGGAATCAGAATCTGGTTCCGTTCCTCATCGTTGCCTCTCGGTCAACGGTTCGCGTTTATCCCGGGTTCTCGTTCAGCCGTGATGAAGATAACGCATTGGTTTCCGTCGCAAACATCGCTGCGGTTTTGCACGACCTTTCGGCGTTCAATGCTTCATCCATAGACGATGGCACGATTTGGCAGCGATGGGGGCATGCCGCAAATCCAAGCGAGCGCGTCGATGAACGCCTCCTCAGCCACCTCAAAGACCTCGACCAGTGTCTGCAAAAGGAAGGGATGAATCGTGAGGCATCTCACGGACTCATCGGAAAGTTTGTTTATCTCTACTACCTGCGACATCGCGGCATTCTTTCGGATCGCAAACTGGAAAAGTGGTCCATTGCTCCACAGGATTTGTTTAGCCGTAATGCGACTCTAAAAGCCTTTCGTGCCGTCAACGACGAACTCCAAGGATGGCTCAATGGTTCAGTGTTCCAACTTGGTGATGAAGCGTTGTCGAATATCTCACAAGCTCAGCTTCGACTCGCAGCCGGCGTCTTCGCAGGTGACTCTGCCAGCGGACAACTGCATCTCGACTTTCAAGCGTACGACTTCTCTCACATCCCAATCGAAACTCTCTCCTGTGTTTATGAACAGTTTTTGCATGACGCGGAAGAGACAGATGGAGAAACACGAGGCGAGACGCTTGGCGCGTACTACACTCCCATCCCCTTGGCTGATTACGTGATTTCCGAGATGGAGCGGAAACGCCCTTTGAAGGAGGGGATGCGCGTACTCGATCCTTCGTGCGGGTCGGGCGCCTTCCTCGTTCAATGTTATCGGCGGCTCATTGAGAAGAGAATGCGCTCAGAAAAGCGCTGTCTCAAAACAAAAGAGCTTCGCGAACTCCTTACAAACCATATTTTTGGAATCGACCGAGATGATGACGCGTGCCGCGTCGCGGAGTTGAGTTTGATCCTTACGCTGCTCGACTACGTCAGCCCTCCCGATTTGGAGAACACGACGTTCAAGCTTCCGAGTCTTCGTGGCACGAATATCTTCAAAGATGACTTCTTCGATTCAACTGGAGAATGGCAGGCTCGGCTCCGCGACCAGCGATTCGATTGGGTAGTTGGAAATCCGCCGTGGGCAGAGGTCAAAGGTGTACCAACACCTGATCACGAACATTTCTACGCTGGAAAATGGATCTCATCGCACAAAACCACTCATCCGACGGGCGGGAATCAAATCTCCGAAGCATTTCTCTGGGAAGTTGGCGAGCACATTGCGGCGAATGGCGTGGTAGGTCTGCTGGTGCCTGCAATGACGTGGTTCAAAAAAGAATCTGTCGCATTCAGAAAGAACTTCTTTTCAAAGCGCGAGGTTTGGTGCCTCACGAATTTCGCGAACCTGGCCTACGTTCTTTTTGCTGGGCGCGCCGAGAATCCCGCTTCAGCAGTTTTCTTTAAGGTAAAGTCACCAAGCGACGATCACACGATTCTCACGTTTGCTCCTTTCGTCGCGGAACAAATCGCGAACCGTCCGGAGAAGGCCAACAAGAGAGCTGTAACGTGGAACATCGTGGTGAACGGGTCTGAACTTCGGGACGTTCCGAATGACGCAGCGAGCGAAGGCGACGGCCTGACTTGGAAACTCGCGATGTGGGGATCGGGGCGCGACCAGAGATTGCTTGATCGAATGCAAGAGTCTCATCTCTCCTTCGAGAAATTCTGCGCTGACTTCAAGCTTCTCGCGCATCAGGGATTTGAGACGAGACCCAAGGGGAAAGGTGCTGAGTATTGCGAAGAGTTGGTCGGTAAGAAGAAGCTATCTTTTTCAAAGCTCCGGGAAGTCGGTCGCATCTTTTCATTCCCGCCGCAAGCGCTTGGAACAATTTCGGAAGCAGAAGCTTTCATTCGTAAACGCGGTGGGCTTGTCGGGTTGGAGGTATCGAGACCGCCTCACATCGTAATGGACGCGTCGCGTCGTTTCGCTGTCTTTTCAAACGAGTTCATTGCAGTGCCACCGCGCCAGGTTGGAATAAGCGGAGTGTCTGGCAGTGAAGATCTTTTGCGGGCACTCAGCCTCTACTTGAGTTCCGAATTTTGTACGTATCATCAGTTCTTCGTGTCGCCAAAGTGGGGTGTCGATCAGAACCTCGCGGATCTTGACGCACTGAAAAAACTTCCCGTGCCGTTGGAAAACCTAACGAAAGAGGATGCTCGGGAGTGGAACGAAATTCATCGTGAAGTTGTTTCACTTTCAACGAAACGCTTTGAACCACTTGGGCGGAGTGATGCCGAAGAACAGCGATTCACGGAATTGCTCGCAGTTTTGAATTCGAAAGTCTTCAAAGTTCTGCGAATTCGCGCTGCCGACCGCTGGCTCATCGAAGATTTCGTTCATCTGCATTTGCAACTGAACAAAGGCAAGGTAACGCAAGACGCGATGCGTGCTCCGACTCCCGGAGAGTTGCAGACCTACTTGAGTGTCCTTCGCGATAGCTTGGATGGCTTTCTTTCAGCCAATCGTGGCGTTCGCCACAAACTGGAGACAGTCACAGCCAGAGAATCGGCGTTCATCTCAGTCGCGCTGCAACGCACATCGGAACCGGTCATCCCACGAGTAATTCCGGCGGACGATACGACGGCGTCAGCGTTGCTGAAAATACGAGACCGTCTGCGGCAAAAACACAGTCAGTGGCTTTACTTTGATCGCAGTCTCAAAATTTACGACGGCAAGGCGCTTTATCAATTCAAGCCGATGCAGCGACTGCATTGGACACGTCGTCAGGCCGTTTTGGATGCGGACGAGATTATCGCCGAAGCCGCTTCTCACAGCGAGACCACATGAGTGACGCCGAACGCAGCAGCGCGGGCGGCGTTCCGGCGCTCAGCGCAGTTTACCTCGCGGAACTTCGCGAACACGCTTTGGCGCTCGTATGGATGGGTTATCAGCGAATGCTGACGGTCGATCACGCCGAAGCCGAAGAGGATACCATCACCGGTGAATTGGCCCGTCACATGGACGAGATCACCCAAGACGAAAATGCTCCGCCATGGACGGAGCACTACACAGTGAAAGAACAGGTGCGCTCCCACACGTCCGACAAGTTCGGCAAACGACGCCCGATCGTTGATGTGGAGTTCGAGCGACACAAGCGCGGCAAACGCCCGCGCCTCCGCTTCGAAGCAAAACGTTTAGGCCGAGGTGCGACAGTCGCAGATTATTGCGGCGGCGAGGGTCTCGGAGCTTTCGTTGATTGCCACTATTCCAGAACTCATGACGAAGTTGGAATGCTTGCGTACGTCCAAACAGGAACTGAAGATGAGTGGGCGGAGAAGCTGAAAGCCGAATTGATTCCGAAGGCGCACAGTGTGATAGCCGGTGGTGAGTGGATGCGCATGGGATCGCCCGGCGGACCACCACACACGTTCCAAACAATGCACGCCGACAAACATGCGGTGAATTTCTTACTCGTACATATTCTTCTACGGTTTGCACGTGCAACGACCACTTCCGACATATGACCACCGCCGAGTTGGCCCGCCATTGGTTCGAGTCCGTCTGGAATCGCCGTCAAATTGAGGTGGCTTTCAATCTTCTGGAACCGGGTGCCGCAGGCATCTCCGAGGGCGGCGTCATCACCGGGCCGGAACAATTTCGGGACCAGATCTTCATTCCGTTCACGACGGCCTTTCCCGATTTGCGCGTGGAAATCGTGGGGACGGTGGCGGAGGGGGACGAGGTGGTGGTGCGCTGGATGGCCCGGGGCACTCATGCCGGCGAGGCGTTGGGATTGAAGGGCAGCAACCGCAAGATCGAGTTCTCCGGCATGACCTGGTTTCGCTTTCGCAACGGCCGGATTGTGGAGGCGTGGGACCGCTACAACCTCGGCGCGCTGGCCGGCTGCCTGGCCACGGGCGCCGAAACCCAGACCGTCCGATGTCTCTGAGGCTTCCAGCGGTCGCACGTTCCGCGCCCAGCGCTTCTCACTTCCCCTTGGCGTAAAGAAATCCAGGGCCGTCGATGGAGACAATCAGGTTCTTTCGGATCATGACTTCGGGTGTGTAATAACCGATGCGCCCCACTTCCTTGCCTTCCTGCAAATCGCGCGCGGTCTGCAAGGTCGCGTCCCAGAATCGCTCCAGGGCCTGCCCTTTCCGGGCCGAATCGGGCTGCCGGATGATGAAGGTGGCTTGGTCGGATTTGATCGTGATCCGGTTCATGGGTCGCCCCATGAACGTCGCCCCTTTGTAATCGGGTTTGTCGTCGCCGCTCAGCGTGATGATGGACGTTTTCGCCTCGATCCGCGATGGATTTGATCATGGTCTTGAGTTCGGCGCGCGCACTTTGAGCAAAGGTGCTGCTGTCGGTCTTGGCGGCGTTGGCGTCGATCCAGGCCTGGCGCAGGGTGCGGAGCCTGGTTTTCTTCGCCGTGGTGATCCCGGGCAGGGTGTCGGCAGCCACTTTGTTGATGATGGTCTGGGAGGTTTGCAATAGGTTCGGGCGGTTGCCGTTGAGTTTCTTCCCCACAAAAAAATCTTCCAGGACAATGCGGTTGGTGCGGGAGTATTTCTGTTTGGCGGCCTTTTGAACTTCCTGCAAAGCGGCCAGGAGCACATGCGCGGCTTTGTTTTTTTCGGCGGTGGCAGTCTTCGCGGAGGTCGCGTGCATGACAGCGTCGGCGGCCTTGGTGCGCGCGTCCTCCGTGTCACTCAGGAACTCGGTCACGAATGCGGCGGTGATGTCGCGCTCGGCGAGCACTGCGGCGTGCTCGGTGTTTTGCGCGGACTGGCCGATGCCTTCGGCCTTGGTGAGCTTGCGGAGATGCGCCTGGTTCAGCGGTCCGCGAGTGCGTTTACGTTTCGGCTCCGCGACGGACGCGGCCATGGCAGTGCTTTCAGTACTATCGATCATATATGTTTACTGTTGTGCGGCATCTTTCGTGGCCGCGGTTGCGTTATGTTTTTATCGTGACGGCACACACCGTCAGCGTGTGAAATGTTTTAGCAGCGGGAATGCCAACATGCTTCGGGGTTTCGGAGGATGTTAGTGCCTGCAAAATCGAGAATAGCGGTCAAACGCAGCTTGCTAATGTGTTGCGGCTTGGCGTTAATGGGCTGCTGTACGGAATTTATTTATCGCTGGCCAAAGTTAGTACACGAGGAGGTGAAGTTAGGGCTTTGCGAGGGAAATTCAGCGTGGCGCGGTCGAATAACTGGAATGTGAAGTGACAAGTTAGGCGGTTGCCGAATGAAATCAATCAACGCGGGTACATCCATGCGATTTCAACGTCGGCGGCTGCAAACCTTGGTGAGAGGATACAGGTTAAACCTGATGTCTTCTGGAATCGCCGTTGAATCCCAACGGGATTCCATCCATTAGCCCGCGGTTGGCGCCTTGGCGCCTACCCTGGGTGACGACACAAAACCATTATCAACCCCAACGGGGTTGCATCGTCCCCTTTCAATGAGGCGCGTTACGCTGCAACCCATTCAGGGTTGGGGGGCATTTGTGCCGTGCAACCCAGCGTAGCGACCGGCGTCGCAACGCTGGGCTGAATGATGGAATCCCGTTGGGATTCAAGGAGGGAATTCCCGAGGCATTTAGGCAAGTGCATGCTTGGGCTATTGATCATAGAATCGCCAAGTCGATTTGGTGTCGCGCGCCAGTGGCACGTTGAGCATGCCGGCGCGAATGAGTTCGACGGGGATGGAATTGTAGGTGAGCACCGTATCGTTGAATTCCATCTCCGACATTTTGCCGGCGCCCACGATTTCTTTTCGCAGCGCGTTCAGTTGCAAGCCGCCTATCATGTAGCCGCATTGATACAATGGTGAGTAATTGCCGGCGATGAACCTTCGTACTTCGCTCGTGGCGCCAAGCTTTTCGTGACCAACGCGATCCACGAGGAACTCGACCATCTCCTTGGGCTGCATTTCACCCAGATGAAATTTCAAACTCACGATAATGCGCGCACAACGGTGCATGCGCCAAAAGAGCATTCCGATTCTGTCTTCTGGCGTCTGGCCGTAATTCAAATCCCACAGGCGAATCTCCCAGTAGAGCGCCCAGCCTTCGGTGAGGAACGGCGTGTTGAATAGGCTGCGATAGGTCCGGTGCCGGTTGGCGGTGAAAATTTGCAAATGATGCCCCGGGATCAACTCGTGCGCCGTGGTGATGCGCGTGAAATGGCGGTTGTTCCCGCGCATGGCCATCAACTTGTCGTCGTGCTTCATCTCGTCCTTGGCGTATGCGACCATCACCGCTTGATCACCGTAAGCGACATAGGGAATGGTCTTCTGCGTCTCCGGCGAAATCATCGTGAGCCGCCAAACCTCTTTACACAAAGGCGTTACCGTTACGAGCTTGTTGGTCTTCACGAAGTCGATTGCTTCGCGCGCGAACTTCGCCACGAATTCATCCTGCTGGCCGGGGGGAACGAAGTCGGACTTCACTTTCGCGAGCGCCTTTTTCCAATCATCGAAGCCCATTTCCTGCGCCGCTTTTTTCATCTCCGCCTCGCACCACGCGAACTCCTTCTCGCCAATGGCAATCAGTTCCTCGGGCGTGTAGGGAATCATTTCCACCGCCAGATTTTGCAGCAAAACATCTCGGCCAATGGGATCTCCCAGCAACGGATCTTCATCCTTGCCCTTCAATCCGGCCACTTCCTCGCGCAAATACTTCGCGTAGTTTTCCAGAGCCGTGTTCGCCTCGTCGTAAGGCTTCTTCAGCCACCACGAGAAATCCGGCTGGTAGCCGTCGTAAAACGAAAACCAGGTTTTCAGTGTGCCGCGCAGATCGTTGATGGCGCTGGCAGTGCGTCGCGCGAGCGAAGGCGAAACTTTCAACGGCGGCTCCTCGGGTTTGTCCCTGGTTTCCTTTGGCGAAGTCGCGGCGGCGGTTTCGTTCGTGTCGTCGGACTTTTTCCCGTCCTTCGCTTTCTTTCCCTTCTCGACGCGCTCTTTCAATTTCTTCACGCGCTCGGCGAGTTCGGAAACTTTCGTGGCGGCGGCCTGCGCCTCGAGCGGCTCCAGACGCCAGCGCGCGAATTCCAGTTCGGCGATGACGTCACGAAACGAAAGCAGTTCGTCCATCTCCTTCAACCGCTCGCGTTGCAGATTCTGCCGATCCAACTCCGACACGAGTTCGTTGCGCAGCAGGATGTAGTCGATGCGTTCTTGTTGCGGCAGCGCGTCGAAATCAATGCCCGGGAGATTTCCCTGCCACTCGCGATAGAGTTTCTCGAAGCGCTCGAAACGAATCTCCGACCACGGAAGCTCGTAAGCCCGCGCGACGGTGAAACGTTCCGAGCTGTACTGGCGAATCGTGTTGTCCATCCCGGCTAATTCGGCGGCTCGGGAGAAAATCACGGAGCAAACCGCCGTGGCGAGTACGAACAAATGGAGTTTCATTGCGCGAAAGCGTCGCGAACGAGAAGCAGCGAGTCAATCATCCGGCAGCGCGTCCGAACAATGTAAGTAAGTCACGCGTCCCGTTTGACCGGATGGCAATGGGCGCACGCAAGGGTTTGGTTGATCCCCACAAAACACTTTTAATGCGGTAAGCGTTTAACCACGGGCAAGCGAGACGCCCGGCCTACTTTTCGTAATCGAACACCACGACTTTCTCGATGTGCGGCAGTGCGGCGGCTTTGAACTCCTCGTGCTCGGGATGGGTGAGATAGTTATCGCGCGCTGCGGCGTCCTGGAACGTCATTACGAAGCCATGCGTCAGCCCGCCCGCCAGCCCTTCCGGACTGTTGTTCGTGCCGATGCTGAAATCCGTGATGCCCGGAATGTCTTTCGCCAAACGCGCCAGATGATCGGAGACGCTTCGAATCAAATCCGCGCTGGTCCCCACTTTGAATTGGAACAGCGCGATGTGTTGAACGGACATCGAAGTGCGGAATGCGGAGTGCGAAGCGTGGAATTACTTCGTCGCGAGTGCGTCCTCAATGGCTTTCACCACTTCGGGTGACTCCGGCTTCACGCCCGGCTCGATGCGCTTCACGAGCTTGCCGTCGCGGCCCACGAGGAATTTGCCGAAGTTCCATTTCACATCGCCGGGGAAAGCTGAAGCCTCGCCGGAAAGTTCCTTGTAGAGCGCGTGCTGGTTCGCGCCTTTGACGTCGAGCTTGTCGAACATCGGGAACGTCACCGCGTAAGTCTTGGAGCAGAACTCTTTGATCTCCTCGTTGCTGCCGGGTTCCTGTTTGCCGAACTGGTTGCACGGGAAGCCGAGCACGACGAGACCCTGGTCTTTGTATTTCTGCTGGAGCTTTTCGAGGCCGGCGTACTGCGGCGTATTGCCGCACTTCGAGGCGACGTTCACGATGAGCAGCACCTTGCCTTTGTAATCCTTGAGCGAAGTGTCCTTGCCGTTGATGTCCTTGAGCGGGATGTCGTAGAGCGATGTGTGGGCAGCGAATGTCATGGTCATGGAAGCGAACAGCAGGCCGCAGAGCAGCGAAAGTGTTTTCATGCGCGGAGTATTTGTGGGTGCAATGGAAAGTCAATCGGCTTCCGACCCGTCCTACGCGCCACTGAGCGCACGTTCGAGCAACTTGCGTTCGCGCGCGCCGTAGCTCAATCCCAGCGCCTGCTCGCGCGCGAGCGGCGTCATCTTGTTCCAGGATTTTTGCAGCGCGTTGATCACTTTGTCTTCCTCGGTCTTGGCCGCGAAGTCGGCAAGTTGAAACTGGAGGAACACTAGGCAAAGCGCGTCCTCCAGCACGCGGCTTTCCGCATCCGCGGGAAAGTTTTTCTTCAAGTTCAAGTCACGCACCCGCGCGATCGTTTCCTCCGGATAGCCCACGGCCCGCAGCACCTCCGCGGATTTCTCGGCATGGAAACGTTTCAACTCGTTCCGCCATTGATGATACCCGGCGCGGGTCATCTCGTAACGGCTGCGTGGGATGTGCCACCGGCAAAGATGCTGGCTGCGCGCCGCCAGGCGAAGAGTTTCCGAAGCGTCCGGCGCAAGCACCATGACCCAATCGCACAATCGTTCGGCGTTCAGCAGTTCGCGCGGACGCACCGCCCCGCCCGGTTTTTCCAGATTTGGGTCCGCGGCGTTCAATTCATCAAAACGCCGGATCGCCTCGCGAAAGCGCGCGGAATCGGCAACGCCGCTGAAGAACGTTTCGTGATTGCTCACGCCGCAACTAAACAGAAGAGCAGGAGAGCAGCAACGTCAGGAATGCCTCCGGTGCATTCAGCGGTCTGAGCGTTCGGCGTGGCCGCCAGTGTCGCCCTGGCGCATGAAACGCGCGCGCCATTCGGCACGAGAAAGTTTGCCGCGCTGGTTTGCTTCCAATGAATCGACGAACCAGAACTCGCGCGGGACGTGCCAGCTCTCGGTTTGCGCCAGCATGAATTGCCGCAGTTCGCTCGGGCTCGTGCCGTTGCTAGCGACGACGCAAGCGACGATGGATTCTCCCCGCTGCGCATCGCTGCTCGGAATTCCGAAGACGAGGCAGTCCTGCACCGCCGCGTGTGCTGCGAGGATTTCTTCAATGCACTCCGGCGAAACCTTGCGCCCGGCTACGTTGATCACATCGCTGACGCGTCCGCGAAGAAACACCGCGCCATCGCGCAATTCCGCCAGATCGGTCGTGACGTAAGCCGAGTCTGCGAGCGAACACACGCACGCGGGCCAGTAGCCTTCGCCGACGTTGCGCCCGCGCACTTCGAGACAACCCCCTGAGTTGATTTCCAGCGACACATTGACCATCGCGGTGCCGACGCAGGCGGGATCGTCGCGCGGAACATCCGTCGCGTCGTAGGCGATGCCGCCGCATTCGCTCGCGCCGTAAAAATTGTGAACCTTGAGCGCGTGCTGGCAAAAGATTTCCTGTTCCAAGGCGAGGGGCAGGGGAGCGCCGGCGGAAATCGCCAGGCGAACGGATTTTGGAATCGCGCCGGCATCGTGCCATGCTCGCCACAACGCGGGCACAGCGGGCAATGTGATGCTGGCGAATTGTTCGCCCGCTGCGCGCACGATTTCCGGAAAGGGCACGCCGCCGAGAATCAATGGAATGCCGTGCAGCAAGAGTGGCGTAATGAGGTTCGAGAATCCGTAAGAGTGAGCGAGGGAGATGAACGCGAGATTGGGCCAGTCGCGCCGCAGTTTCATTGTCGCGACAATATTGTCCGCGTCGGCAGCGATCTGCGGAGCGTTGAAGGCCACGAGTTTCGGCGGTCCGCTCGTCGCCGAAGTCATTTTCAAATGAGCGATGTGTGACGGAGGTTTCGGAAATGCGGGCAGTGCCTGGTTGCCTTCCAGCGGGCAAGTGATCTGCCCGTGGCGCCAGGCGCGTAGAACGGAAATGACGAACTCCGCGCCATTGCCGCGAGGGTAAACGACGGCCTCTTCGCTCTCTCGCGTTTGGGCCGCCGCATCCAGTTCAGCAAAGGTCCACTGGCGCGTGGATGGCAGATCGCGCAGGGCGATTTCGCCCGAGTGTTCGCGCGCGATTTCACGCCAGCGGTCGTAAAGCATTGTCTGTTTGGTAGCGCACCGATAACGTGCGCCGCAAGTGTCGAAGAAGTGTTGCTGCTGGAAAGTTCAAGGTTGCAGACTCCTGCTGGTATCGCTCGGTGTGTTGCTGTTGGCGGGGTGCGCCACACGCAAAGTTCGCAGCGTTAATGACCGGGCATTCGTTTTCGGCCGGGATACCTTTTCCTACCGAAATGATCTCGTTTGGGAGTATGTGTTCGACGACGCGACGGGAACCACGTCTCATCGCACGAAGGAGATTCAGCCTGATTACACGCATCATTGTTTCGTCGTGGCACGTTCTGCGCGGCAGTTTTTTAAGTTCGCGCGGTTCGATTCGGCCAGCCCGCCGCTGGAAGACGAAGCGTATCGCAAGTTGATCAACCAAGTCGTCGCGCACGATCCGGGCCGCGACATCGCGGACACACAGCGCATCGTCATTCCCGGGTTTACCAACCTGTTCGATTTCAGCGTGGCCAAAAGCAAATTGCTGCAGGAGGAGTGCGGCGGAGCCTGGCGCAGCTATTTTCAACGCGGCCATTGGCGCATCATGTTTCCGTTCTCCCGCGCCGGACAGGAGCGTGAAGCAGACGTGTTGGTGGAACAGATTCGCAATTACCGCCCGCCCGTGGTCCATCTCGTGAAATTTCCGCAGCTCACGATCAATCATGCCGTGCTGCTCTTTGATGTGCGCGAGACGGAGAACACGATTGAGTTCACGACTTACGATCCTTACGAAGCTGAGCACCCGGTGACGCTCACGTTCGATCGCGGGAAGCAAACGTTCAGCTTCGGGCGCAACCCCTACTTCATCGGCGGCGAGGTGAACGTGTACGAGATTTACTGCGACTGGGCGCACTGAGTTGGATTTCTGAAGCGAACGAAGATAACGAAGATAACGAAGTAGGGACGGAAAAGACGGAGGAGGCTTGGCTTACGACAGAAACGCAATGTTTGCGGACAACTTCCTCTGCCGCCCCCTTTGTTTCCTTCTGTAAAAACCTGAACTGCAATTTCAAAGGCGTTCCCGCCCCGCGTAGCCCGTATCCAGTTCATGCCAGAACTCAATGTCTTCATCGTCCTGTTCCCAACAGAGAAAGATTTCGCGATCAGCCATGATGGATGGGAAATCGATCAGCCCGCGCTCGAGATCCTTGATCTGGATTTCGCGCGCTTTGAACTCGTTCAGCATGCGCTGGAACTCCGAGAGCAACCGGACGTGCGTGTGAACCGACTCGCCGCCGACGTCGTTGCCGCCGGAAATCATCTGGCCAATGCGCTCGTCCAATTGCTTGAGCCGGCGGCGCAATTGGTGCAACTCGGTCAGCCATTCGCGGAGCTGAGGCAAAAGCGCACGGGCCTCTTCGATACTGTAATGCTTCCGGAACCGGTAGGGCATATCACTGACTCGTCCGGGCGCCGGGCGGCGGATCGGGCTGCTTCAACTTTTTCTCCACTTCCCGGTTCGGCTCAATCTGGAGCGACTTACGCCAGGCCTCGCGCGCCTTTTCCGGCTGCTTCAATGCGGAGTAAACATCGCCGAGATGATCGAACAGCGTGGCGTCCGGCTCGTCATTGAGTTCCACCGCTTTGCGAATTGGATCGAGCGCTTCCTTCGTGTGGCCTTGTTTGAAAAGCACCCAGCCCAGGCTGTCGAGATACGCGGCATTCGTCGGATCGAGCTTTACCGCGTGTTCGATCATCGTCCGCGCGCGCGTGAGATTGGTGCCGCGCTCGGCCCACATGTAGCCCAGGTAATTGAGCGCGGGCGCAAAACTGTTGGACATGCTCAGACATTGCTCGAAGTACTTTTCAGCTTCAGGAATTTTCCCGGCGCGTTCGTGCGCGGAACCGAGTTCGAAATAGAACATGTGGTTCAACCGGTTCGTCTCGGTGGTCTTCGCGACGAGTTCCGCCGCAGTGAAATGATCGAGGGCGTTCGTGTATTCCTTCAAACGCATGTAGCAAAGGCCGGAGTAAAACTCGCCGAGAAAGCTGCGGCGAAATTTGCGGCGGGCTTTCTCCAAGTAGTCGAGGGCATCGCGCGGCTTTTGCAGCGCGAGCTGAGTGACGGCAATGTCGAAGTAAATCTGCTGCGTGTCCATGCCCAGCAGGAGCGCCTTGCGATAATTATCGAGCGCGTCGGCAAACCGCCGCTCTTCGTAAGCGATGGCTCCGAGGAAAAAGTAAGCCTGCGGATTGGTCGGCGAGTCGCGGATGATTTCCTTGAGCTGCTCCGCCGCGCGTTTTGAATCGTTGTCGCGGAGGTAAAGTTCGGCCAGCGATTCGCGCACGCCCATCAGGTCCGGATCTTCCTGCAACATTTTCAGATAAACGTCCGCCGCGCGTTTGGTTTCGCCAACAAACATGAATCCCTGCGCGAGCCGTTGCAGCGCGACGATGTTCGTACTCTCCATGCTTGCCGCGCGCTTAAGCATCTCTCTCGCGCGCGTGCGAGTAGGAGAATTCGTCAGCGCCAGGCTCTCCGCATCCAGTGCAAGATAAAGGTGCGCAAGATCGATGAGGAACGGCGCGTCCGGCTTTGGTTGCTTGGCGGCCTGCTCGACGGCCTTGCGCGCTTCGTTGGTCTGGCCCAGCGCGCGGTGAAGATGAAAGAGGCTTTGATAACCGGCGATCGACGAAGGCTGGCGCTTGATGGCCGTCCGGCTGGCCTCGACCGCGGCGTTGGTCTTGCCTTGTTGCAGGTAGATAAGCGACAGGCGCGCGAACATGAGGCCGGACGCCTCAGGCACTTCCGCCGCTTTTTTCAGCACCTCGATGGCCTTGTCGTATTCCTTGCGCTGGAGGTAACGGCGCGAGAGTTCCACCGCGAGGTCTTCATTGGCTGGATCGCCGATGAGTGCCTTCTCATATTCCGCGAGCGCGCTTTCGATCTCGCGGTTCTGCTCGAAACTTAATCCGGCGAGATAATGCGCGTGCGCGTCGGCGCGTTGCTCGAGATCGGCGGGAGTCTCCGACGGTGGCGATTCCTCAGTCGTCTTCGTTTCATGGACAGTGCCGCAACCGGCGAAGATGGAAATCCACGCCAACAGCGCCGCCCTCAAAACGAAACTAAACGACATGCGTGAGAGGATACTGACAACTGGAACGAACGCAACGGCACGAACGAACATCCACGTGTGACTGTTTCGTGACAGGCAGAAAATCCGGCGTGCTCTCGGGACGTCGCAACAGGCAGCGGCTTTTGCTTTGGCAAATCTGACAACGCCTCTCTCGTCCGAACCGGCGGCACGTTGACCGAAAGGCGCGTCGCCCGCCTACTTCTGCCAGGTGCGCTTCTTGTGCCGGTTGGCGCGCATCTTCTTGCGGCGTTTGTGCTTGTTGATCTTCGCTTTGCGACGTTTTTTGAGTGAACCCATATCAGTAAATTTGAACGGGGAGAATTGGTCAGTACACGACCTTGTTCAAGGGATATTCGATGATTCCTTCTGCGCCAGCCGCTTTGAGTTGCGGGATGATTTCGCGAACTATGTGTTCGTCGATGATTGTTTCCACCGCGACCCAGCCCGGAAGGCTGAGCTGCGAAATCGTCGGATTGCGAAGTGCAGGCAGCGTCTTCAAAAGGTTTTCGAGCCGGCTCTGCTCGATGTTCATCTTAAGCCCAACCTTGGCTTCGGCTTCGAGCGCGCCGCGCAGGAGCAAAGCAAGAATTTCAATTTTGTTGCGCTTCCATGAATCCTTCCATGACTCGTGATTCACGATCAGCCGCGGCGTGGAGGTCAACAGCGTGTCCACGATGCGCAGCTTATTTGCGCGCAAGGATGAGCCGGTTTCGGTGACTTCGACAATCGCATCCACCAACTCATGCGCCTTCACTTCCGTGGCGCCCCACGAAAACTCAACTTCCGCCTTCACGCCGTTCTTCTTCAAGTAAGCGTTCGTGAGATTCACGACTTCCGTCGCGATGCGTTTGCCTTCGAGATCCTTAACCGACTTGATCTTGGAATCTTCCGGCACGGCCAGCACCCAGCGCGTCGGTTGCCGGGAAATTTTGCTGAAAACAAACTCGCCGACTTCGTGAACGTCCGAGTTGTTTTCCTTCACCCAATCGTAGCCAGTGATGCCGCAATCCAGATAGCCGTGCTCGACGTAGCGGCTGATTTCCTGCGCGCGAATCAGCCGAATCTCCATCTCCTCGTCGTCCACGTAAGGCACGTACGAGCGGCTGCTGACCTGCACGTTGAAGCCCGCCTTGGCCATCTTTTCGATGGTGGCGTCCTGCAGGCTGCCTTTGGGCAGGCCGAGACGCAGCTTCGGTTTCGAAGCTGGTGCCGCGCTTTTTTTCTTCGCGCCCGTGGCGCTCAACTTAACTTTCATCCAATTCTTCCAAAATTCTTTTCACACCGCGCTCCCGCCGCGCTGCCAAATCGTTTGCCGTCCCTTGATTTGGATTTCGCCTCGCGCCAATCCCGCAATCGCGCGTGGATATATTCTCCGCTCCGCTTGCTGGATGCGCTCGTGCAACGTTCCGGCGGTGTCGCCATCGAGCACCGGCACCGTTTCCTGCGCGATGATAGGCCCGCTGTCCACACCTTGATCGACGAAGTGCACCGTGCAGCCCGTGACCTTCACACCGTAGTCC
>Ga0193753_10001130_pt1 | contig 23376 bp, 20 predicted proteins | sample H1c2metaG_FD_144925 | JGI IMG/M metagenome (GOLD analysis project Ga0193753, IMG submission 144925) | Soil microbial communities from a riparian zone of the East river system, Colorado, United States - H1c2 | ecosystem: Environmental > Terrestrial > Soil > Riparian zone | place: USA: East... | reverse complement strand
CGCCACCGTGGCCGATCCCGGCCCCGCCGAGAGCAAGGAGGGCCTCCTCTACCTCCTTCGCATCTCCGACGGCGCCATCCTCGATCGCGCCAGGCTCGACGGACCGGGCCGCAAGTACATCGAGCCGGCCGTCGACGACCAGCGCCTGTTCGTCACCTCGTGCGACATGGTCGAGGAAGGCCCCGGCCACCTCGAGGGCTGGGACCTGGTCGACTCGTCGCGCTGAAGCGGCCCGAGCGCCGTCGAGCTCGTCAGCCCGGGTCCCGCTCGCGGCGGACGTAGAGGTCGTCGATCACCTCCATCAGGAGGAGCGGCTCGGGGGCGGTCTCGGCGATCGCGTCGACGAAGGCGGCGCGAGTTTCGGGGTCGTCGTACACCATCCTGGCGTCGAAGGCGGCTCGCCAGGTTGGTTCGTCGGGCCACTCGGCGACTCCGATGAACCGGCCGTCTTGGTCGCGGTGGAGGCGCGAGCCGTAGCTTCCGTACCGGGCGGTGATGAGGTCGGTTCCGCGACGCCAGGCGGCGCGGAACTGGTCCTCCTTGCCGGGATGGATTCGCCACCAGTAAACGGCGACGAACATCGCTAGCTCCCCTGCCTGGTGCGGTGATGGGGTGGGGCGGGGTGCTGATGGATCGTCATGCGTCCGAGGATACTGTCGGTGACGGTGCCGGCGAGGAGGATGTTGGGACGCCGGATCAATCAGCCGAATTGTGTGCGTATGGCATCGAGATTGCGAATCGGCGACAGACCTCCATTGCTGGTCAACTCATGATTTCCTGGTTAAGGTAGATACGTACTGATTGGCGCTCTAGGCGGGGACTTGGCGCTGCAGACCAATGGCGAAGCGGTGCACGTCGCTGTCCTGGGGAGCGGCGGCGTTGGCGCGTATTTCGGCGGCCGGCTGGCGCTGGCGGGGCGCGACGTGTCGTTCGTGGCGCGCGGCGAGCACCTGGCGGCGATGCGCGAGCGCGGGCTGCGAGTCGATAGCACCTCGGGGGACTTCGTGCTGGCGCGGGTCAAGGCGACCGATCGCACCGCGGAGATCGGGCCGGTCGATGTCGTGCTGGTGTGTGTCAAGTCGTGGCAGGTCGCCGGGGCGGCGGAAAGCATCGCGCCGCTGATCGGGCCGAGGACGGTGGTGGTGACCACCCAGAACGGGGTCGAGGCTGCGGATCAGCTGGTCGAGCGACTCGGGCCGGGCCTGGTGGCCGCCGGCACGGCGCGCATCGTCAGCTTCGTCGTCGGGCCCGGCCATGTCCGCCACGCCGGATACGACCCGCACCTGTTCGTCGGTGCGCTCGACGCCGCGTGTGGCTCGCGGCTCGCGCCGCTGATGCCGGCGCTGCGGGTGCCCGGGTTCGGGTGCGATCGGGTCGACGACATCCGCGCTCAGCAGTGGATCAAGTTCGTCTTCGTTTGCGGATGGGGCGCGGTGGCGGCGCTGACCCGGAAGCCGGTCGGAGCGCTGCGAGAGGCGCCGGACACCCGCCGGATGATCGAGGACGCGATGCGCGAGATCGAGACCGTCGCGCTCGCCCGCGGCGTGGAGCTGGCCGACGCAGTGTCGCGCGGCATGGCGGTGCTCGATTCGCTGCCGCCCGACAGCACCGTGTCGCTGCAGCGAGACCTGAGCGCGGGCGTGCCCTCCGAGCTGGAGGCATTCTCCGGGGCGGTCGTGCGCTTCGGAGAGGCGACCGGCGTCGCGACTCCCATCCATCGCCTCGCTTACGAGACGATGCTCCCGCTCGAGACACGTGCTCGCCGGGCGACGCCGTCGACAGCCAGTTAGTGGCACCAGGAATGACGGTCGTCAATCACACTGCAGGAGTGCTGGGCATGAACGCCGAGAATGCCAGATGGTGACGATCGCGACTCATACGGGCGGGTGCCTGTGCGGCGCGGTGCGCTACGCGATCCACGGTCCGATGCGGGACGTCGTCGTGTGCCACTGCACGCAGTGTCGGCGCCAGGGCTCGACGGTCACCGTCGGAGTGGCGCGCGAAGACTTCGTGCTGGTGTGCGGCGCCAAGCAGGTCCGCGAGTTCGAGTCGTCGCCGGTGGCGCGCCGCACCTTTTGCGGGGCTTGCGGGTCGGCGCTGTTCTGGACCCCGGTGCAGGAGTCGTTCATCGCGATCTTCGCGGGCACGCTCGATCAGCCGACCGGGCTGCGCACCGCGGCGCACATCTTCTCCGGGGAGAAGCCGGACTACGAGACGATCGCGGACGAGCTCCCGTGCTACGCCGGCGCCATGTCGGGCGGCTCACCGACTGCCGAGACGCGCGACCGGCTCGATTGCGCGATCCCGCGCGCGCGCAGGAGCTCACCTACGGAACCCCCTCTCGGTCAGGTCCGGGTGAGGTCGGAGGACTGAGAGCCGCTGACCGGGCGCGCCAGATCATCCCAGGATCTGGCGGGCGCGCAGGGCGAGGCCGCGGGCGACCGAGGTCAGCTCTTCGCCGCCCACCAGCTTTTCGCCGCCGAATCGCGCCGCGAGGAGGCCGCGCACCGCGGGGACCAAGGAGGAGCCTCCGGTGGCGAAGACTCGGTCGACGTCGGCGGCCTCGATGCTGGCCTGGGTCAGGAGGCCTGCCACCAGCTCGTCGATGATGGCCAGGTCGCCGGCGATCCAGGTCTCCAGCTCGGATCTGGTGATCGGCTCCTTGAGATCGAGCTCGGGGACGTCGAGCTCTCCTCGATCGCCGGCGCTGAGCGCCAGCTTGACTCGCTCGACCGCCTGGTGGAGCGGGAGGCCGAGGTCGTCGCGGACCAGGCGGACCAGGCGGTCGATTCGTTCGGGCTCGATCGCGCCGTGGGCGAGGCGCTCGAGCAGGTTCATGGTGTCGGGCGCCTTGAGGAACGACAGGTGGTGCCAGCGGCGCAGGCGGGTGTAGAGCCAGGCGGGCACCGGGGTGGGGGCTCCGAACTCGTCGCGGTAGGAGCTGCCGCGGCCGAGCGCCGGCGCGACCCTCGCGTCGATCACTCTCGCGTCGAAGCTGTCGCCGCCGATTCCCACGCCGGCGGTGCCGAGGAGGGTGCCGGGATCGCCGGCTTCGAGGCCGGGGCCGACCCGGACCAGGGAGAAGTCGCTGGTGCCTCCGCCGAAGTCGGCGACCAGGATCAGCTCCTGGTGATCGAGCGCGTCGGCGTAGCGCGCGGCCGCGGCGGCCGGCTCGTACTCGAACACCACCTCGTCGAAGCCGGCGGCGGCCAGGGCGGTGCGCATTCGCTTGACCGCTCGCGCGTCGTCGTCGGCGTCGGTCGCTCCCCAGTAGCGCACCGGCCGGCCGACCACGGCGCGCCGGCCCAGGTCTTCGCCGGCGGCCCGGCGCAGGCGGCGCAGGAACTCGGCGATGAGCGACTCGAGGCTCCACGAGCGGCCCAGGATCACGGTGCTGGTGAAGCGGGGGCTGGCCAGGTAGGACTTCAGCGACTGGACCAGCCGACCCTCGCCCTCGACCTCGAGGTAGTGCTCGATCGCCGGGGCGCCGGCGCGCGCCTCTCGCTCGGTCGGATCGAAGTGAAGGACGGTGCGCCAGGTGGTGGCCGGCTCGCCGCCGGGGCCGGGCAGCTCGGCCAGCCACGCCGCACCGTCGGTGGTGGCCAGCGCGACCGCCGAGTTGGTGGTGCCGAAGTCGATGCCCACGAATCGATCCATGGTCGGTCCTCCTCGTCAGGCCACCCATGGTCGTCATGTGGCGCGGCTTTACAAGCTGTCGCCCTCTGGCTATCCTGGGGGAGCTGATCGGGAGGCGCGGAAAACGCGCTACTCGAGGAAGTCGAGGGCGGCGCCGAGTAGCTGGGCCCGCACCGCGGCGCTCGGCAGCGCCTCGATCGGGAAGCCGGTCACGACCAGCCGGCGGCCGCTGTCGGCGGGGAAGCCGACCACCGCCGCGCCGCCGGTCCCGCCGACGTAGCGGACCAGCTCGACGCCCTCGCCGGGCGCGAGGACGTCGGGGAAGTTGATGTCCATCCCGTCGGGGGCGAGGAACGAGAACAGCGGCAGCGCCGCGAACGGCGAGCCGGGCGCGCCCTCGGCCTCGTAGGTGCTGGCGTCGTCGGCGACGTAGCCGGTGCCGAGCACGTCGGCCGCGAACGCGCGCTCGTCGCCGTCGCCCTGATCGGCCAGCGCCCAGATGAGCTCGGCGCCGGACAGGATCAGCCCGCCGCCGGCGGTGAGGTGCGCGGCCAGGGCGGCGCGCTCGTCGGGAGAGAGCGCCACGTTCATGGTCGACTCCTCGCCCGCCGCCCACACCACCAGGTCGAAGCCGCCGAGGTCGAGCTCGCCGCGCTCGATCGCGCCGTGATGCGCGCTGGCGACCGGACGGTCGCCGGCGGCGGCGGCCAGGCCGGCCAGGAAGTCGTGGTTGCGGGTCAGCACGTTCTCGGGCGACGGCTGGGCCAGCCAGCGATCGTTGCCGTCGACCAGGAGGACGCGGGCGCGCTCGTCGGACGCGGTCGCGCCGTACGCGCAGGATGGATCGCTCTCCATCCCGTCGGCGGCGCGCGCGGTGACTCGCACGTAGGTGGGTCGCCCGGCCGGCAGGTCGCCGGCCAGGAAGTGGGTCCCGCGCACGTAGCGGGCCTGGCTCCGCGACCAGGCGCGCCCGTCCTCGCTCAGCCAGACCAGGTAGCCATCAACGGCATCCACCGCGCGCCACGCGATCTCGAGGACGCCGGCGGTCCCGGTCGCGCCGGTGTAGAGCAGCTCGGGCGCGGCCGGTCGCGCGCCGCCGGTGCCGCGCAGGTCGCGCGCCACCACCGCGACGATGTCGTCGGCGAGGCCGCGCGCGGCCGCCGCGTCGGTGACCGCGTTCCACAGGATCGAGAAGCGATAGCGCTGTCCGTCGTGGCGGTTCTCGAGGTAGCCGCTCAGCGCGATGGTGTCGCGCAGCGAGCCGGTCTTGGCGAACACGCGGCCGGCGGTGTCGGCGCCGGTCAGCCGGCTGCCCATGGTCCCGCGCACGCCGGCGATGGCCAGGGTGCGAGTCCAGGTGGCGCCGACCGGCGACGCGTCCATCGCGCCGAGCAGGGCGACGGTGGAGCGGGCCGAGACCCGGTTGTCGTGCGACAGGCCGGAGCCGTCGTTGAGCGCCAGGCCGTCGGTCGCCACGCCCATCGACGGCAGCCACTCGAGGACCGCGCGGGTGCCGGCCGCGGCCGAGCTCTCCCCCTCGAGCCGCCAGCCGATGTGGCGGATGAGCAGATCGGCGAACTCGTTGTTGCTGTCGGTGTTGAGCGGCGACGTGCCGATGCCGAGCGTGATCGGCGTGTGCTCGAACAGCTCGATCGCGCCGTCGGGCGGCTCGAGCGCGGTGCCGGAGACCACCGCGCCGGCGGTGATGCCGGCCGCCGACAGCGCGGCGCCCATCGCGTCGGTGGTCTGGGTCCGCTCGGTGGCCACGTCGAGGTAGCCGACCGAGTTGGCCTCGAACACCGACTCGCCGGTGACGTTCACGGTGCCGGTCACGCCGGTGACGCCGCGCGCGACCAGGGCCTGGGCGATCCGGTCGAGCGGCACGCGCGGCCCGTCGTAGAGATCGCTCGACAGGCTGAAGTCGTGCTCGAGCGCGATGGTCAGGTCCCCGTCGATGACGCCGTCGGCGCCGGGCTCGGCCGAGGCGGCGATGCGGGTGGTGAGCGGGTGGTCCTCGCCGAGCAGCTCCATGGCCGCGGCGGTGGTGTAGAGCTTGGTGTTGGAGGCGGGCTTGAGCAGCGTGCCGCCGTCGACGTCGGCGACCACCTGGCCGGTGGTGCCGTTCTCGACCAGGACCGAGTGGGTGAAGGCGGTGCTGGCGACCACGCCGCGGATCGCGTCGGCCGCGGCGGCGATCGCCTCGTCCGGCAGCGCGAGCGGCGCGGGCGGCGGCTCGAACTCGTCGGGCTCGACCGGGGCCTCGCCGTCTCCGCCGAGGCCGTCCTCGCCGATGTCGTCGCCGGCGTCGTCGGCTCCGTCGCCATCGGTCACGCCGTCGCCGTCGTCGTCACCGGGGACGGACAGCCCGCCGGAGCATGCGCCGACCAGGAGCACCGAGAGGGCGAGGGCCGCGCCCGCGCGAGTGCAACGTCGGGTTGGCACACGGCTGTCCCCGTCGACCGTCGATTCCGGCGTAATTCCTGGGCGAACGGCGGCGTCTGAGCTCACCGGAACCGGGGGAGCACGGTTCGTGCCATCCGGTCAGACCGCGGTTGCGCGCAGCCGTTCGACCGCGAAGTCGACGAAGGCGCGCACGCGCGCCGCGGCCCGCCTTCCATCGGCGTGGAGCACGTGGATGGGCAGGGGAGGCGGCTCGAACTCCTCGAGCACGAGGCGCAGCCGGCCGCTCTCCACCTCGGCCGCGGCCTGGTACGACAGCACGCGGGTGAGGCCGCGCCCGGCCAACGCCGCGGCGATCGCGACCTCGGCCAGGTCGACGATGATCCTGGCCGGCGGCGACACCGAGATCCCGCCGGCTGCGCCCGACCCGGGCGGCGCGAACGACCACTCCGCCGGGATGCCCGAGCCGGAGAACGCGATCACCTCGAGGTCGGCCAGGTCGGCCGGGGCGCGCGGCGTCCCGTGCGCGGCCAGGTAGTCCGGCGACGCGCACACCACGCGCCGCACCGAGCCGACCTTGATCGCGCTCATCGACGAGTCGGGCAGGTTGCCGATCCGCACCGCCACGTCGAGCCCCTCCTCGAGCAGGTCGACGATCCGGTCGACCAGGAGCGCGCGCCCGGTCACCTCCGGGTAGCGGGCCAGGAAGTCGAGCAGGATCGGCGCGACGAACATCCGCCCGAACAGGACCGGGGCGGTGACCCCGAGCTGGCCGCGCGGCTCGGCGTGGGCTCCCGCCGCCGCCGCCTCGGCCTCGTCGAGCTCGCCGAGGATGCGCTTGCAGTCGGAGAGGAAGCGGACGCCGGCCTCGGTCAGGCGGACCGTGCGGGTGGTGCGGTGCAGGAGGAGCGCGCCGAGCCGCTCCTCGAGCGACGAGATGGCGCGGGTCACCGCGGGCGGCGACATCGACAGGCGGCGAGCGGCCGGCGCGAAGCCCTCCTCCTCGGCCACCGCGACGAAGACCCGCATGGTCTCGAGACGATCCACGGATCATTCCTTCCGCCGCAATGCTCTCTTGTCAAGAAGCGGCGTGGCCGCGACGCCAAGGCCGCGGCATGGTGTCGGCCATGAGCACGAACGCACCGGCCCATCCGATCCGCCTCCACCGCTTTGTGCGGTCGGGCCACTCTCATCGCGTCCAGCTGTTCCTGTCGCTGCTCGGCATCCCGGTCGAGCTGGTCGATGTCGCGCTCGACCGCGGCGCGCACCGGTCGCCCGGGTTCCTGGCGCTGAACCGGTTCGGCCAGGTCCCGGTCATCGAGGACGGCGAGGTGACGCTGGCCGACAGCAACGCCATCCTGGTCTACCTGGCCGGCCGCCACGATCCAGCCGGGCAGTGGCTGCCGCGCGATCCGGTCGGCGCCGCGCGGGTGCAGGTGTGGCTGTCGGTGGCGGCCGGCCCGCTCGCGGCGGGGCCGGCGGCGGCGCGGCGCGCGGTGGTGTTCGGCGGCGCGATCGACCCGCGCGCGGTGGCCGAGGCGGACCGGCTGCTCGCCCTCATCGACGGGGTGCTGGCCTCGAGCCGGTTCCTGGTCGGCGACCGGCCGACCATCGCCGACCTGGCGATCTACACCTACGCGGCGCATGCGCCGGAGGGCGGCGTGTCGCTGGAACGGCACGAGCACGTGCGCGCGTGGCTGGCCCGGATCGAGGCGCTGGAGGGCTTCGTGCCGATGGCGCCCTCGCCGATCCCGCGCACCGGTGGCGGCGATGTCTCCGGTTGAGCGCACGCGGCCGGCCCCGCGATCGCCGTTCCACCCGGGGGAGCGCGCGGTGCAGGAGCGGGTCGGGGTGCGCGAGCGCATGGAGCAGGTCGGGCCTCGCTTCATCCGCGACTTCATGCCGGACCAGCACCAGGAGCTGTTCGCGAAGCTGCCGTGGCTGGTGGTCGGCAGCCTCGACCGGCTCGGGCGGCCGCGCAGCTCGGTGCTGGCCGGACCGCCTGGCTTTCTGTCGGCGCCGGATCCGCGCACGCTGCGGGTGGACGCGCTGCCCGGGGCGGGGGATCCGCTGGGCGAGGCGCTGGCGGTCGGCGCGCCGGTCGGGCTGCTCGGCATCGAGCTCGCCACCCGCCGGCGCAACCGGGTGAACGGGAGGGTCGTCGCGATCGATGCGCGCGGGTTCGCGGTGCGGGTCGAGCAGAGCTTCGGCAACTGCAAGCAGTACATCCAGGCCCGCCGGGTGGTGGGGGCGGGGGCGGCCTTGGCGTTCTCGGGGGATCCGTCGGATCTATCGGCTTCGACGGCCTCGGCGGATCCGGCGGATCTTTCGACCCGGTCGATCGCGGCGCGGATCGCGCGGGCCGACACGTTCTTCATCGCCACCGCGTCGGCGGCGGCGGCCGCGCGCACCGGCGATCCGGCGGAGGGCGTCGACGTCTCGCACCGGGGCGGCAAGCCCGGCTTCGTGCGCGCCGCGGTCGACCCCGAGGGACGCACCGTGCTGACCTGGCCCGACTTCCCCGGCAACATGGTGTTCAACACCCTCGGCAACCTCGCGATCGATCCCCGCGCCGGGCTCCTCTTCGTCGACTTCGAGCGCGGGGATCTGCTCGACCTGGTCGGGCGGGCCGAGGTGGCCTGGGAGGGGCGCGAGCTCGACGCGTTCGCTGGCGCCGAGCGGCTGGTCCGCTTCACCGTCGACGAGGCGCGGGTCCGGCCCGGGGCGCTGCCGCTCCGCTGGTCGGATCCGGCGCCGGCGCCGCAGCTGGCCGCGACCGGATCGTGGGACGAGGTCGCGCGCGCGCTGGCCGACGATCAGACGCTCGAGGTTTGACCAGGCCGGCTCGCCGCGTTCAGGTCGGGACCGCGGCGAAGTCGAACGCGGCGGTGTTGCCGCCGGTCACCAGCACGCCGACCCGCTCGCCCGCGGCGGGCCGGTAGGCTCCGGACACCAGCGCGGCCATCGGGGTGGCGGCGCCCGGCTCGGCGGCGATCCGCAGGGTGGTCCACAGCGCGGCCTGGCCGCGCCGGATGTCGTCGTCGGTGACCAGCACCGTGCGCTCGATGAAGGCCTGGGCGAGCGGGAACATCAGCTCGCCGACCTGGCGCGGCGCCAGCGAGTCGGCCGCGATGCTTCCGGCCGGCGCGTCGACCGGGCGGCCGGCGGCGAGCGCGTCGGTGAGGGTCGGCGCGCCGTCCGGCTCGACCCCGATGACGCGGATCCGCCGCCGGTACCAGGCCAGCACCCCGCCGATGAGGCCGCCGCCTCCGACCGGGACCAGGAGGGTGTCGAGGTCGGGCGCCTGCTCCTCGAGCTCGAGGGCGAGCGTGCCCTGGCCGATCAGCGTCTCGGGCTGGTCGAAGGCGTGCACCGCGAGCGCGCCGGTCGACGCCACGCACTCCTCGCTCTCGCGCAGCGCGTCGGCGTAGCGCTCGCCGACGAGGACCAGCTCCGCCCCGTACGAGCGGATGCGCTGGACCTTGGCCGGCGACGAGATGCGCGGGACGAAGATGCGGGCGCGAGCGCCGAGCCGCATGGCGGCGTAGGCGACCGCGGCGCCGTGGTTGCCGCCCGACGCGGCCACCACGCCGGCGGGCGGGACCGGGCGGCCGAGCAGGTTGGCGAACGCCCCGCGGGTCTTGAACGAGCCGGCGTGCTGGATGAGCTCGAGCTTGATGGTGAGCGGAAAGCCGGCCAGGCCGAAGTCGGCGCCGTCGGCGGCGACCACCGGGGTGCGGCGGATGTGCGGCCGGATGGTCCGGTGGGTCGCGGCGATCTGGTCCGGGTCGATGCTCGTCGTCACGCGGGCGCAGATTGACACACGAGCAGTGGACGTTCCACCGGCGTTCCCGTCGGCGCGGTGAACGCCGGCCAGCCGCTGTCGACCCGCGGCGAACCGATGTAGGATGCGCAAATGGCGATGACGAGCACCGCTAGCGGACTCCAGTACGAGGACACCGTGGTCGGCACCGGCGCTTCCCCCGCGCGCGGGCAGGAGTGCGTGATGCACTACACCGGCTGGTTGTGGCAGGAGGGCGCCAAGGGCGCCAAGTTCGACAGCTCGCACGACCGCGGGCGGCCATTCTCGTTCCCGATCGGCATGGGGCGAGTCATCAAGGGCTGGGACGAGGGCGTGGCGTCGATGAAGGTCGGCGGCAAGCGCACCCTCCTCATCCCGGCGGACCTCGGCTACGGCTCGCGCGGCGCCGGTGGGCTCATCCCGCCCGGCGCGACGCTCCTGTTCGAGGTCGAGCTGCTCGACCTTCGCTAGCGGTTACTTCACCGCGCGCGCCGCGGCCAGCACTCGCTGGCTGGCTGGATCCTGGAGGAAGACGATCACGTCCAGGTGATCGCGCCGCCACGACGGGTCGATCGGGAGGTCGACCTTGCCCTGGCGGGAGGCGCCCGCCTCGACGGTGAACGCCGCGCTCAGGCGGCGGACCACGTGGTCGTTGATCATCTCGAGGCCCTTGTTCTCGCCGCGCGCCACCCGGGTGGACAGGCCGCTCTCGGTCAGCGCGACCCAGGCGTCGGCGCGGGCTTTTCCGGCTGGCAGCGCGGCGTCGACCGTCACGGTCAGGTGCTCGCCGCCGGTGGTGACCGCGCTGATGCGGCCGCGCGGGGCGGGCTCGGCGGCCCGGCGGATCGCGTCGATCGCGCCGGACCGATCGGCGCCGTTCAGGTCGGCGCGGCCCTGCACGACCATCTGTGGGGTGTAGACCCGCCCGTCGGACACCGCCGGCGCGTATCGCCGCTGGCGCTCGCTCCACGCGGCGCTCGAGAACGGATCGCGCCAGCCGAGGTCGTCCCAGTAGTCGACGTGGAACGCGAGCGGGAGGACCTCGACCCCGTCGACCGCGCCGGGCAGGAGCGGCAGGAGCCGGTCGGCCGGCGGGCACGAGCTGCAGCCCTGCGAGGTGAACAGCTCGACCAGCACCGCGCCGGCCTTCTCGCCCGGCCTGCGGGCGGGCCCGGCGGACGCCTCGTCCTCGGCGGCTCGACATCCACCGCCGAGCCCGACGGCCACGACCAGGAGCGCGATGCGCATCATGACGGAGTGTACGGCGGCCGGCCGGCCCTGGTTACGATGCGGGCCGACCGACGCGCCGACGAGAAGCCAGGCGAAGGAAAAGGAGGAGATCAGAAGTAGTAGTTGGCGACGATCTGGAGCAGGCCGCCGGACGAATGCTCGGGGACCGGGCCGTCGCGGCCGATGTAGGCCGGCCCGTCGAGCTCTTCCTCGTCGCGCTCGAGGCCGACCCCGTAGAGCTGCGCGGCCAGGCCCCAGCGGTCGAACCGGCGCTCCAGCCCGACGCCGAGCCGGAACAGCCCCTCGGCGAACTCGGCCTGGGTCACGCGGTCGCCTTCCTTCTCGTACCAGACCCGGTCGCGCGCGCCGCCGATGCCCATCAGCACCGACCACAGCCAGCGGTCGTCCGGGTTGATGTGGAACATGCCGCCCAGGATCACCGCGCCCGACGAGCGAGTGAGGCCGCCGGGGCCGTCGAGCTCGCCCTCCATGTGGCTGAGGTCGAGCTCCAGCTCCCAGCGGCGGTGCAGGCGGAAGCGCAGCTGCACGCCGACCAGGCCCAGGTCGGTCTTCTGAGCCTCGGCGTCGCCCTGGTCGGCGTCGCTCTCGACGCCCATGCCGCCCAGGTGCAGCCCGATCCCCCAGCGCCGGACCCGCGGCGGGGCGGCCACGATCACGACCGGGACCACGGCCGGCGGGGGCGCGGCGTAGGCGGGCGGGGGCGGGGGCGGCGCGCCCGGCTGCGCGGCGGCCGGGCCGGGCGCTCCGATCAGCGTCGAGAGGGCCACCGCCGAGAGGACTGCCGGGTAACACATTGTGCGAGCCATTGTTGGACGCTCCGACCGCGGGCGCGGCTGGAGGATCCTTCTTCAACACTCGTGCCACGCGCAAGCAGCCGGAACCCGGCGGAGCGGGGGGCGCGGCGTCGCGCTTTCCCGCGCCCGGACCGGCGTGGTGTGGAGACTTCCGGCGGCGCCCGCCAGGGCGTGTCGGGGGCTACAATCGCGGGATGCGCTCCGCCCTCCTCCTGGTCCCGCTCTGCCTGGCCGTCGGCTGTGACGACGGCGACCCGGGCCCGGCGCCCGGTGACGTCACCTTCGAGCACGACTTCGAGTCGGTCCCGGTCGAGGCCGGCCAGGAGATCACCTCGATGTGCCTGAGCTGGACCATAGGCAACGAGGAGCCGATCTTCGTCGACAGCGTGACCATGAACGCGGGGCCGGGCTGGCACCACTCGAACTGGTTCTACGTCCCGGAGGGCACCTTCTCGGTCGAGGACGGCGCCTGGGAGTGCGGCGACGAGTTCGACCAGGTCACCGCGGCCCTGGCCGGCGGCGTGCTGTTCGCGCAGTCCACCCAGGCCACCGACGAGACCCAGCGGTTCGCCGACGGCGCGGCGCTCGAGCTGCCGGCCCACGCGGTGGTGACCAGCCAGATCCACCTGGTCAACGCCGGCGAGGAGGACATCGACACCGGGGTGCGGATGACGCTCGGGGCGGTGGACGAGGCCGACGTGAACATCCGCCTGCGCCCGCTCTCGTTCGACTTTCACCAGCTGGCCATCCCGCCCGGTCAGAAGTCGCGGTTCGAGACCGATTGCGATCTGGAGGACGCCACCGGCGCGCCGATCGACATGTCGCTCTACTACGTCCTGCCCCACTACCACAGCTGGGCCGAGGGGATGGACATCCAGCTGGCCGGCGGCGAGCGCGACGGCGAGCAGGTCTACCAGATCGAGTCCACCATCGGCGAGCCGCTCGGCTCCGCCCTGACGCCGCCGCTGTCGATGACCGGCTCGCGCGGCATCCGCTTCTCCTGCCTGTACGACAACCCGAGCGAGCGGACCATCGGCTACGGCAACTCGCGCGACGACGAGATGTGCATCTTCCTCGCCTTCACCGACAGCGAGCTCAGCTTCGGCGGCGGCGTCCTCAGCGGCGACGCGGTCCTCCAGGGCGAGGAGGACGGCGTGGCGGTCTACACCGGCGATTGCATCGCCCTCGGGCTGCAGGGGCGCTGACGGGCAGGGGGCCCAGGTGGGCCCCGCTCGCACCGGCGAGGATCGTCGGTCCGCTCTACAGATCGTCGTCGGGCCGTCGATGCACTCGATATGAGGATAGACAAACTACCGGTCGAGCTACAGATCTCCGCGGCGGTGGCCGTGAAGGCGCAGTCGGTGCAGCGCCAGATGGGGCAGGCCGCGGTCCAGCTCATCGAGGGAGCCGGCGTGCTCGCCCCGTCGTCGAGCGGCGACGGCCGCGGAACGATCATCAACACGCGCGCCTGAGCGGCGCCGGGGCCGCGATCAGGCGCTGGCCGCGGCGGTGGCGACCTCGGCCAGGCGCGGCTCGCGCTGGCGCGTGACGCCGACCTCGGCGGTGACCATCGCGGTGAGGGCGAGCGCGGCGGCCGGCATGAGCGCGGCGACCATCCACGGGGACAGCGCGCCGAGGGCAGCCGTGGCGATCACGGCAGCGGTGGCGATGGCGGCCGCGCGGCGCGCGCGGCTCGACACCGCGGCCAGGTCGCGCGCGCAGGCCAGCGCGCTGGTCACCGGGGCCAGGCCGGGTCTGGTCAGGTAGAAGTCGCAGGGGCCGGCGCCGGGCGGCCGATCCGCGACCGGGGCGCCGACCAGGTGCGCGGTGATCGCGCCGTCGTTGATGCCGTCGCCCACGAACAGGGTGTCGCCGCGGTCGACGCGCTCGAGCCAGGCGGCCTTGCCGGGCGGCTTCATGTCGCCGAGCGCTCGCGCCGGCGGGATGCCGAGCCGCGCGGCCAGCGCCGCGACCTGGGCCGGCTCGCCGGGCGAGATCAGCCAGGGCTCGACCCCGGCGGCGACCAGCGCGCCGACCTCCGCGCGCGCCGACGGGCGCACGTCCTCGTCGGCGATGAGCCAGGCGAGCAGTCCTCCGTCGCGCGAGAAGCCGAGGCACGCGCTCGGCGCCGATCCGCGCTCGACCACCCAGCGCGGCGCGCCCAGCCGGTAGCGCGCGCCGGCGATGTCGGCCTCGACGCCGCCGCCCGGGACCTCGCGCACCGCCACGCCGTCGAGGATCGCGAGGCGGCCGAGCCGGCCGAGCGCGCGCAGGACCGCGCGGCAGCGCGGGTGATGGCCGTGCGCGGCCAGGTGATGGAGCGCAGCGCGATCGCGATCGCCGAGGCGGACCAGGGCCTCGGGGAAGCTCAGCTCCGGCCCGGTCGCGGTCACCACGCCGATCCGATCGAACACGACCCGGCGCACCGCGCGGACCCGCTCGAGGAAGTCGGGCCGGCGGACCACGACGCCGCTGCGGCGCAGCCGCGCCTCGACCCGCTCGCGCGCCACCGCCAGCGCCAGCCCGGCGGGCGACGACGCCAGCAGGATGGCCGCAAGGACCTCGAGAGCGCCCGCGCCGCCGCCGGTCAGGCTCCAGAGCGCCGCGCCACCGACGCCGGCGACCAGGAGCAGCGACGCGTGCCGGTCGGAGCCGCGCGCGCCGGCGGCGGCCCGCCTCGGCGAGGCGAGCATGGCGTCGAGCGAGAACGGCTCGGCGGCGACCACCCGCACCGCCACGCGGCCCGGGTTCCACGCGCCTGCCGGGATCGGCTCGCCGGCGCTGCAGCTCCTCCGCGCGGGCAGATCGTCGGTGGCGATCTCGGCGGTGGCCGGCCCGGCGGCCACGGTCGCCGCGACCGGGACGATCGCGCCCGGTCCGATCAGGAGCTGGTCGCCGCGCCGGATCCGCTGGCAGTCGATCTCCTCGACCTGGTCGTCGCGGACCCGGCGGCAGAGGAGGCCGTCGCCCGGCTCGTCGGCGAAGAGGCGGCGCCGGTGGCGGGTCAGGATCAGCTGCTCGAGCGCGTGTCCGGCCAGGCAGACCGCGGCCAGAAATCCGGCCGCGGCGGGTCTGCTCGCGCCGGCCGCGGCGCACACCAGGCCGATCGCGAGCGGGAGCTCGGCGACGATCGCGCGGCGGCGCAGGCCGCGCAGCGCGGGCACGAAGAACACCTCGCCGCCGGTCCACAGCGAGAGCGCGGCCAGCAGCCAGGTCGCGCCGCCCAGCGCGCGTGAGAGCGCGCCGCCCGCGCCGGCGTCGCGCGCGGTGCCGAGCAGGAGCGATGCGCTGGCCAGGGCGACGCAGGCGCCGAGCCGGGCGAGGAGCGCGTCGCCGCGCCGCTGGCCGGGCGCGGGCGCCGGACCGACCTGGTAGCCGAAGCGCTCCACCGCCGAGACGAAGCGCTCGAGCGGGAAGTTGCTCCGCACCCACATCTCCACCCGCGACAGGGCCGGGTGCACGGCGATCTGCAGCCGGCCCGGCTCGCGCCGGAACAGCTCCTCGATCAGCCACACGCACCCGCCCGAGCGCAGGCCGCGCACGTCGAGCGCGAGGTGGCGCAGCACCTCGGCCGAGGCCACCTGGCGGGAGAGCCGCGGCAGCCACGCGCGATCGCGTTCGCCGGCCGGCGCGACCGCGGGCGGGCACGGGCCGCCGCGCAGGTCGTAGTAGCGGGCGAGGCCGGCGCCGACCAGCTGCTCGTGCACGGCGCGGCATCCGCCGCCGCAGAAGCCGCTCGCGTCGACGGCGCCGGGCTGACCGCAGTGCCGGCACCCGGTCGGGGCGGTCGCGTCGCGAGCGACCCGGGCGGTGCTCACGCACCCGACCGGGTTCGCGGCGCCCGGGCGTACGACCTCCTGCGCCACCGACATCCATCGATGCGTGCGTGCAACGGAAATGCCCACCGCAAGCTGTGTAGACAGCCATGCAAATTGAATGCTGAACGCAAACGATGCGGAAGCCCGATCGCGCCGACGCTATTTTTGCGGGTTCGACCGGCATCGGTTTCAATGCACCCATGAGGCTCTATCGGTTCATCGCCACGGCGGACCGGAGGCGCTTCGCCTCGAGCAGGCCGCCGAGCCGATCCCACCGGCCGGCCACGTGCGCCGGACCAGGTGCCGCTGCTCGACCGCGCGACGGGGCCATCCGGCCGGTCCTGGGCGAGCGATTCCGGTTCGAGGACCTTCCGGATGCCCACCGCCCGCTCGCGTCGCGGCGATCGGTCGGCCGCGTGGTGGTCGATGTCGCCGGCGCGGCCGGGTCGTGAGCCGCCCGGCGGTGGTAAAAATGCGCTCATGGATCCGAAGAACGCAGTCGCCCTGGTCACCGGCGGCGCATCCGGGCTCGGCGCCGCCACCGCGCGCCGCCTGGCCGGCGCCGGTGCCCGCGTCCTGGTGGTGGATATCGACGAGGAGCGTGGCCGCGCCCTGGCCGGCGAGCTGGGCGGGGCCTTTGCCCGCGCCGACGTGTCCGACGGCGCCTCGCTGGGCGCGGCGGTCGATCAGGCCGCGGCGCTCGGCCCGCTCCGCATCGCGGTGGCCTGCGCCGGGGTCGGCTGGGTCGCCCGCACCGTCGACAAGACCGGCGCGCCGCACGATCTGGCGGTGTTCCAGAAGGTGGTCGGCGTCAACCTGGTCGGCACGTTCAACCTGCTCCGCCTGGCCGCCAGCGCGATGGCCAAGGTCGAGCCGCACGAGACCGGCGAGCGCGGCGTGGTGGTGCAGACCGCGTCGGTCGCCGCCTACGAGGGGCAGATCGGTCAGATCGCCTACGCGGCGTCCAAGGGGGGCGTGGTCGGCATGACCGTGCCGGCCGCGCGCGACCTGGCCCCGATCGGCGTGCGAGTCATGACCATCGCGCCGGGGCTGTTCGACACGCCGCTGCTCGGCCTCTTGCCGGCCGCGGCCCGCGAGGCGCTCGGCGCCAGCGTGGTGTTCCCGCGCCGGCTGGGCGATCCGGCCGAGTACGCCGCGCTGGTCGAGCACATCGTCCGCAACCCGTACCTCAACGGCGAGACCGTCCGGCTCGACGGCGCGCTGCGCATGCAGCCGAAGTGAAGACCGGCGGCCAAGGACAGGCGGCGATCGGCGCCGTGGAGCTGGCCGCGCGAGTCGCGGCCGATCTCGAGCTGGCAGTCGCCGGCGTGGCGGCGGTCTGCGCCCTGCTCGACGAGGGCGCCACCGTGCCGTTCATCGCGCGCTACCGCAAGGAGGCGACCGGAGGGCTCGACGAGGTCGCGATCCGCGCGATCGAGGAGCGGCGCGCGTACGTGCTCGAGCTCGAGGAGCGGCGCCGGGTGGTGCTGGCCTCGATCGAGGAGCAGGGCAAGCTGACCGACGACCTCCGGGCCAGGATCCTGGCCACGCAGAGCAAGGCGGAGCTCGAGGACCTCTACCTGCCGTTCAAGCCCAAGCGGCGGACCCGCGCGATGATCGCGCGCGAGCGCGGGCTGGGTCCGCTGGCCGATCGCATCCTGGCCCAGCCGGACCGCGGCGACCCGCTGACCGAGGCCGGCGCGTTCGTCGACGCCGACAAGGGCGTGCCCGGCGCCGACGAGGCGCTGGCCGGGGCGCGCGACATCGCGGCCGAGACGGTGTCCGAGAGCGCCGAGGTGCGCGCGGCGGTGCGGGCCGCGTTCCGCGACGAGGGCGAGTTCACCTCCAAGGTCGCCGCCGGCAAGGAGAGCGAGGCCAGCAAGTTCCAGCAGTACTACGACTTCCGCGAGCCGGTCCGGAACATCCCGTCGCACCGCTACCTGGCCATCCGGCGCGGCGAGAACGAGGGCTACCTGTGGGGCGGCATCGCGGTCGACGCCGACCGCCTGCTGGAGCGAGTCGCCCACGTGGCCGGGGTGCGGGGCGGCTCGCCGTTCGCCGGCCAGCTCGACCTGGCGATCAAGGACGGCTACAAGCGGCTGCTCGCGCCCAGCATCGAGAACGACGTGCGCGCCGAGCTGAAGGAGCGTTCCGACCGCGCGGCGGTCGACGTGTTCGCCGAGAACCTGCGCCACCTGCTCCTGGCCGCGCCGCTCGGGCAGAAGTCGGTCATCGGCGTCGATCCGGGCCTGCGCACCGGCTGCAAGTGCGCCGCGGTCGATCCGACCGGCCGGTTCCTGGCCCACGTCACGGTCTACCCCAGCCACGGTGACGCCGGGCGCGAGCGGGCCCGGCGCGAGCTGCTCGAGTTCGTGCGCCGCCACCCGCCCTCGGCGATCGCGGTCGGCAACGGCACCGGCGGGCGCGAGACAGAGGCGTTCGTGCGCGAGGTGCTGCGCGACGCCGGCATCGCGGATCTGGTGGTGGTGCAGGTCAGCGAGGCCGGGGCCAGCGTGTACAGCGCGTCGGACATCGCGCGCGAGGAGTTCCCCGACCTCGACCTGACCGTGCGCGGCGCCATCTCGATCGCGCGCCGGCTGCAGGACCCGCTGGCCGAGCTGGTCAAGATCGAGCCCAAGGCGATCGGGGTCGGCCAGTACCAGCACGACGTGTTCCAGCCGCTGCTCGGGCGCAAGCTGACCGACGTGGTCGAGTCGTGCGTGAACCGGGTCGGCGTCGCGCTCAACACCGCCAGCGCCGCGCTGCTGTCGTACGTGGCCGGCATCTCGCCCAAGGTGGCGCGCGGCATCGTCGAGCACCGCGAGAAGCGGGGCCCGTTCCGCGCGCGCGACGAGCTGCTCGCGGTGGCCGGGGTCGGGCCGCGCACGTTCCAGCAGTGCGCCGGCTTCCTGCGCATCCCCGACGCGTCCCACCCGCTCGACCGCTCGGCGGTGCACCCGGAGCGCTACGCGCTGGTGGCGCGGATGGCCGGCGACCTCGGCGTCGAGCTGGACGCCCTGGTCGGCGACTCCACCATGGCCCAGCGGATCGACATCCGCCGCTACGTCGGCGACGGGGTGGGCGAGCCGACCCTGGCCGACATCGTGGCCGAGCTGGCCAAGCCGGGCCGCGATCCGCGGGCCGCGTTCGAGCCGCCGCGCTTCCGCGACGACGTGCGCGAGCTGGGAGACCTGGCCGAGGGGATGGTGCTCGAGGGGGTGGTCACCAACGTGACCGCGTTCGGCGCGTTCGTCGACGTCGGCGTGCACCAGGACGGCCTCGTGCACGTGTCGCAGCTGAGCGACCGGTTCGTGCGCGACCCGGCCGACGTGGTGAAGGTCGGCGACCGCCTGACCGTGCGCGTGCTCGAGGTCGACCTCGGGCGAAAGCGCATCGCGCTGTCGGCGCGCAAGGAGGCAGGAGCGCGCCCGCCAGGCCAGGGCGGCGGCGAGGCACGCGGCGGCGAGGCGCGCGGCGGCGAGACGCGCGGCGGCGGACCGGGACCGCGGACCGGCGCGAGCGCGCGGCCCGGCGCCGGGCCCAACCCCGGCGGGCGGGGCGGCGATCCACCGCCGCGCGGTCGCGGCGACGGATCCGGGCGCGGCGGCGGGGGAGGAGGAGGAGGCGGGGGCGGCGCGTCGACCGGCAAGCCGGCCGGCTTCCGCAACAACCCGTTCGCGTCGCTCGCCGACAAGAAGGGCGATCGCTGAGCGGCGCCGCCTCGCGGGAGGCGCCGCTCTCACGGTCGTCGTCGGACGAGACTACTTGCCGGGCGCCGGCGGCGGAGGAGCGCTCGGCGTCGGGGCCGGCGAGTCGGGCGGGGTCGGCGGCTTGTTGGCCGGCTCGGCGTGGGGACGGCCGCCGATCTCGAGGCCCTTGAACGCCGCCTCGAACTCCTTGTCCTGGCGGCAGGCGTTCACCACCCCGCCAAGCTTGCCGATCGCGCCCATCATCTTGGGGCCGTAGGTCTTCTGGAACCACTGCATGGCGGCCGGATCGCTGTGGAGCTGGCTCTGCAGCTTCTCGGTGTCGCCCATCGCGGACTTGACCTTCTTGCCCTCGGTCTTCACCACCTGGGTGGCCTTCTTGCAGTCGGCCTTGGCGGCGTCGAGGGCGTCGGCGAACTTGCCGATCGACTCGACGATGTTGTCGGCGATCTTCAGGTGCTCGTCGGTCACCGTGGCCGGGCGCTGACCCGGATCCGCCGACGGCATCGGCTGGCCGGGGGCCGGCGCCGCGGTCGCGCCGGGGGTGGGCTGCGCAGCGCCCGGGGCCGGGGTCGCCGGGGTCGCTGCACCGGGCGAGGTCGCCGACACGTCGGCCGGCTTCGGATCGCCCGCCGCGGGTTCGTCGGCCTTCTTGTCCTCGTCCTTCTTGCAGCCGGCCAGTCCGGCGAGCGCCAGGGCCACCGCGGTGAGCGCCACGGTGCGGGAAATTCGTCTCATGTGGTCTTCTCCTCGATGGGTCGGGCAGGGCCCGGATTGCCGGAGTGTGCCCGACTCCGACCCCTCTTGGGTCGTGAACTGGCCTCTGAATCGGGCTCCTCAGTCATCGATGGAGCTCGCGCGCCGCCCAGGGACGCGGATCAGAGGGGCGAGGCGAAGTCCGACCAGCCCCGACACCGACTCATCTTCCGGCTCGAACGATCCACCCACGAACACCGACAGCGGGCGGTCCTGAACCGCCACGAGGACGCGCTCGATCTCCGCGTCGGCGCCGACCCAGCGCCGCCAGCCCACGTCGGTCGACCACACGCCGCCGACCTCCGCGCGCAGGCCGGCCGAGGTCAGCCCGCTTCGCGACTCCGCGCGCAGGTCGAGCGCGGCGAGCGAGAGCGGCGCCACCGCGTGGGCGCGCGCGGTGCGGCTGTCGCCGTCCACCTCGATGTCCCAGCGCGCGGCCGCGCCGATGGCCAGACGGCGGCGGAAGTTGCCGGCCCGCGACAGGTCGATCAGCGCGGCGCCGCGCACCACGCCGAGGTGGAGCGAGCCGCCGGACGTGTCCCCGCGCAGGCTGCCGACCTCCGCCTCGGCGCCGATGTCGAACGGCAGGAACAGCTTGCGCGGTCGTCCGAACGGCAGGACCACGTGGCCATCGGTGGAGTGCCGCACGAACCGACCGGCGTACGCGACGGCGCGGATCGCGCCGCGGGTCGCGCGCACCGACGCGATCTCGTGCTCGAGCCTCCAGCTCACATCGGGATCGTCGGCGCCGACCACGTGGCGGAGCCGGATGCCGGCGCCCACCCCGTCGCTGGTGAGGTCGAGGTGGAGTCGGTTGCCCGGGTCGAAGCAGGCCGGGTACGCGCCATGTCGGTGGCTCACCCAGCACGGATCGTCGGCGGCAGCAGCGCGGGGCAGGGCGGCGACGAGGACGACGGCGATCACCGCCGCGCTCCACCGCCCGGCGCCCCGCGCTACTGCGCGCGCGGCGGCGCCCACAGGCTGAACCTCAGGCCAGCCTGGGCGGTCAGCGCCCAGCGATCGGCCAGGCCGGGGATGTCGTCGCGCTTCTCCGCACCGGCCGACAGGCGCAGGGACAGCGGCTGATCGTTGAGGGCGATGACGATGACCTCGTAGTGCACGCGCGCGCGGGTACGCTCGGCGGTGCCCTCGGACCCCTCGATGTAGCGCGGGCGCTCGTGCTCGATCTCCGCGCCGAGGTGGTGGAAGCCGCGCTTGTCGAGGGTGAGCTCCGATTCGAGCGCGCCGCCCGGCGTCACCGCGCTGCGGTCGCCCAGCCCGTCCTGCGACGCGCCCTCGAAGCCGACCCCGGCCCGGGCCCGCGCGTACGACTCGAGGTCGGCCGATTGCCAGAGGTCGATGGTGAGGTGGCCGGTCGCGAGCTTCCACAGGCGCGCATTGCCCTGATCCTCGCCGTGGAGCTCGAGCCCGCCCGCCTCGACCCAGGTGCCCAGGTGGAGGGTGAGGTCGCTGCGGCGCGGGCGGCCGAAGAAGGTGGTGATGCGAACGAGCGGGTTGTCGTAGTGGCGCGACACGTCGTAGTGGGCGAGCACCAGGGAGGCGCTGTAGGGGGCGAGGCGGGCCTCGCCCTCGACCAGGCGCAGGCGGTGACGGGTCGGGGAGCGCGACCGCCGCAGGTGCTCCCACACCAGCAGGCCGAAGTCGAACGTGGTCCGGCCGGCCTCGGTCTCGCCGGCGACCCGGCTCGGCGCCCACGCGGCGCCGAGGTAGAGCCGCCGCTTGAGGTCGAAGTTGACCTGGTAGACCCGGCCGCGCTCGTCGCGCTCCCAGCCGTACGGGGCATCGGGCAGCGCGCGAACCAGCTGGTAGCCGCCGGTCTTGCGCTCGGTCAGGTAGGAGGCCGGTGCCGGCGTGCAGCTGCGCGCCCGCTCGAGGTCGCGCTTCACGACCCCGCTCCGGTCCACCTCCCCGTCGGGCGACCACAGGCAGGTCTTGCTGTTCTCGTCGCACTGGACCCGCCAGCGCTGGCCGTCCGGGCTGGCGGCGTCGATGCAGAGGACTGGCCGGGACGGGTCCATCGACGGCATCGCGGCACCGTCGGCCAGCGCCGGTGCCGGCCACGCCGTGCAGCACAGGAAGACGGCGGCCGCGCCAGCCATGGCTGCGGCGCCGCTCGATCTCGCGAGTTTCATGCGCCTGGCGAATTGCAACGGCGGTGCCCGCCCGCTTTCGCGCACAAAAACGGTCTCGCCTCATGCTTGGGGAAAAGGCGCGGCATCACCCAGCAGAAGACGGCAGGAGGTGGAGGGCCACACGACCACACCGTGCCGGGGCTTCACGGTGCGAAGGAAGCTTCTTGCGCGGTGCAGCGCGCGCTTCGCGGTGGGCCTGCGAGCGGCGCCGCTCGTCATCGCACATCGGAGGCGCCGTCGAATGGCGCGCACGCGAGAAGAAGTCCTCGTGCCGCTCTGCCCGTGCTGATAGAGTGGATCTTCGCCGTCGGCGCCTTGCCGACACGCGAGACCGCCTAGGGGGGCGATGAGCATCTTTACTCGGATGTTCCGTCGGGGGCCACGTGATCCAGACGAGGGTCCCGTGGATGGGACCATGGATGGAGAAGAGATGGAGACCGAGCCGGGGGCGGCGGCGCGAGCGCGTGCGCGGGCGGCAGCGGCGGCGGCGGCCGCCGCGCAGGACGACGATCTGGATTCCGAGCCGGACACGGACCCAGGTGTCACCGCCGGCGTCCTGTCGGGGATGATCGGCGGCGACCAGGCGCGGGAAGTAGAGCCGCCCGGGTCGCCGCGACAGACCGAGCGGATGGCGCGGTCGCCTGTCGACGCGCACCACCCGTCACAGACCGAGCGCGGACATCGGGCCGGGCGAGCCGGACCGGGCCCGCGCGACGATCGATCCGGCGACGGTGGGCGGCCTCGCTCGTCGGCCGGCGACCGGGCCGACGCCACGCTGCTGATGACGCCGATCCCGCGAGATCTGGACAAGCCGCGCCCCGCGCCGCGCACGCCGCGCTCTTACGCGCTGCCTCCCGGCGTGGTGGCGCCCGGGCCGCTCTCGAGCGACCGATCGTCGGTCGAGCGGGGGAGCATGAACGGCGAGAAGCGGCGCACGCTGACCGGGATCGCCGCGATGAAGCCGGGAGAGGCGGTCGAGCTGGTGCCGGCCCCGCCGGTGCTTCCGTCGAGCCTGGGCCCGACCGCGGCGGCCACGGCGGCGGCGGCCTCGGCCGCGCG
>Ga0193753_10001129_pt1 | contig 23411 bp, 21 predicted proteins | sample H1c2metaG_FD_144925 | JGI IMG/M metagenome (GOLD analysis project Ga0193753, IMG submission 144925) | Soil microbial communities from a riparian zone of the East river system, Colorado, United States - H1c2 | ecosystem: Environmental > Terrestrial > Soil > Riparian zone | place: USA: East... | reverse complement strand
AATGCATTGGCCATAGTTCCACACAAAATTGAAGACACGCTTGCGACCATTAACCCAGAATTGTAAAGATGCCCTACTTAAAACATTCAATCATTTTTGCACAGTTTCCATTGCACACTTTATGATGTTCCGATGCAACAAACCTCATCACCTCAGTAGCACAAGGACAATCCCCCCACCCTAACCTCATTACCTCATTCATTGAGTCGCACGCTCGGCGCCCAAAGTGGCGCGATCGAAATTGGAAATGAGGTAATGAGGTCCGGTTCATTTTTGGCGTCTGTGGCTACTGAGGTGATGAGGTTCGGCAATGCATTGGCCATAGTTCCACACAAAATTGAAGATACGCTTGCGACCATTAACCCAGAATTGTAAAGATGCCCTACTTAAAACATTCAATCATTTTTGCACAGTTTCCAGGGCGCGTTGGCTACGGCTGTCGCTGACTTAACATCTCATCAATACGCCAGCGGCGGTGTATCTTTCCGTCCAGACCGCAGCACGTTCACCGTATAACAAACCAATCTATTCGTTAATACCTCGCCATCTTCCGACTTCAACTCTCCCATCGTCAACTCATAAATGTAACCCGGCTTCAAGTTCTCCAGTTTCAGTGAGACAGTTTTTCCGCCATCGCGAACGGCGATATCTTTTACTCCGACTTTCTGCACGTCGAACTGGTCGGAACCGTACTTGAGGTGGTATTCATAATAGTAGTGCCGGAAGTGGTAGTTGGATGTATCACGTAGCGTTGCCTCGTCCATCGCCTGCGTGAAGTGTAAATCGAAGCCTTCGTCGGTGATGTTCATGCTGTAGATGTCTACGGGCACTTTGCCAGTAAAAACGATCCGCTGGATTCCTGTGTCGCCGATAAAGCCATGCTGTACCTGGCCTACATACAGGCTGCCGTCAGGTGAGAACGCAAGACGGTTGTTGCCTTTGTGCAACCCTTGCTTGTCAATGAATGGAATACACGCGCCTTGCCATACGCCTTTTATCTCCTCCAGGATTTGTCCTGCGAACGGGCCGAAAGCGCCGTCGGTGTTGTCCAATACCGGCTGCGTTGGTGATGCCGCCATAATGCCGTAAGGAAATTGTACCACTGCGCGTTGTCGCTCAGCGTTTAATTGTTCGAGAGGAAGTTTCGATGGATCTCCTCTCTTCCACCCGGGAACCCAGATCATGCTGGCAGGGTGTCCATAGAATTTATTTTGCTGCACGCTGAATAGTGTGCTGGTTCCCACCCAATCGCCCTGGTTGTCGACAACGAACAATTGATTGTCGGGCGTGATGAGCAATCCGCTCGGCGAACGAAACCCATAGGCATAAGGAATGAATTCACCGGATGGTGTCACCTTAGCAACCCAGCCTCGGTACGGTACAGCCGAAAACTTTTGTTTAGGCTTGAACGGAACAAGTATTGTGTCCAGCCGGCCGCGCACTTCATCCATAATAATACCCCACTCTGACGCTGTGTTAAATGAGATGAACAGATTACCATCGTGGTCTTTCACTGGGCCGTACGTCCACTCGTGGTAGTTGCCTGCCATTCCGAAATCATCGGTAACTGTTTCGTACAGGTCAGCCTGCCCGTCTCCATCCGTGTCTTTCAGCCTGGTCAACTCCGGTTTCTGCATGACGAGGATTTCCGATTCACTTATTGGCAACACACCCAGCGGCTCGTGTAATCCCTCTGCAAAAAGTTTCCACAGCTTCGCTTCAGGATCATAGATCATCACCTCTCCACGAAGGAAACAGGCAACAAGTCGTCCATCTGGTAAGAATGCAATGCCACCGGTCTCGGCATTTAGACCCGAGGGCGTTTCAATCGTCTCGACGATGTATGCAGATTTCGCGTCCGGGTATTTTGACTCTTTTCCACAGCTAGTCACCAGCACAGCAAGGATCATCAATGCACTTATCTGTCTCATTTTGCCGTTTGCTTTTTGGTCATGACAATCACAAACGCATGCGCGTCTTCAGCAGTCAGCTTGATTTGATCACCGTTGATATTTCCTTTTGAAGTCGTATACGTAGCGCCATCACTATTATCAAAATCAAAATACAGTGGCTGTGTGGCTTCGGGAACTTTGAATGAACGAATGAGTCCACTGCCATCTTCCTTCGGCTTGATCAACTCATATACATCCTTGCCATCAATGGTATAATGAAATTCAGGATAACGTTCTATCAGCTTGTACCCCTTAAAGTCGACAACAGGATTTTTGTCCACAGAAAATTTCAACGGATACGAGGTCTTATCGCGGTAAAAGATTGTACCCATGATCTGGGCATACTTCTCTGCTTTCTTATCGAAGTATTTTTTTGGATCGAGGAATTCTCCCTGCCACGCATAACGCAGCCTACACGTTCCCGCATCCCAACAATACGACAACTGCTTCGGCAGACTCACCGCAATTGCAGCAGGTCCGGCATCAGGCATAAATATTCTGTATAGATACGGAGGTGTCGTTTTGTAAGGATGCAAGTCTGCGACAGCATGATGATGCTCCATGCCGACATCTGTTGCAGTGGCACGTGGCACATTGAGATCTTTTTCCAGAGGAGGAAGATCTTTTGTCGTCACATACATAGCCCCATACATCACGAGTCCATGCCCGGGAAACGTGCAAACATAGGGGTATACATCTTCTTTCGTCGGCGCCTGAAAAATAACATATGCCGACTGGCCGGGTGTTACGATGCGAACTGACCACAACACTTTGTCGGATGCCTTAACATAGTTCAGCCTCGGACCATTTTCTCGCAGCTTGTTTGAGGCATCCACTACTTGCAGGCGTGCTCCCGGCTTCGTGATGACCAGGTTATGATCCATTTCGTCGGCATTCGTCAGTGTGAGCTTAATGCGCTCGCCTGGTTTCACCTTGATCCGCGTGAGATCGTACTTCAAGCCAGCAATGGCTTTGATCTCGATCTCTCGTTCGATTTCTTCATCTGCCTGTGCCAATGACAACTGGGAATGTCCAAGGAACCACACAAAGAAAAGCACCAGCGTTGTTCGCATCTGTTTAAAGCTGATATCCGATTGCTATGTTACTTCGGCGTTGGCCGCATCGATCAAGCCTTTAATATAACCATAACCCTGGGCGAAAGCTTGTAAACCTCCCGGATCGTCGGGATGTTCGGGACAATGATCGGGACAAATGGACCACGCATAATTCGCATCGCGGAGTATACGAATCACTTCTATAAAGTTTGCTTCTCCTTCGTCAATGTAGACTTCTTCGAAATTGCCCAGACCGCCTTTGATGTTCCGCATATGGATCTGGTATATCTTCCCCTTGTCAGCGAAGTACTTCACAATCGGAAGCAGCTCCGTGCGTGGGTTCTTTAATCCTTCCATCACGGTGCCCAGACAAAGCTGGAACCCATTGTAGGGACTGTCGACGATCGACTCGTACTTTTTCAAAGAATCAAAAACAGAGGTCGGTGCAGAGTCCCACGTATCTACTCCCTGGTAGCCGCGTGGCAGTCCCGGCGGATCATAAGGATGGACGCCCAACCTCACGTCATGCTGCGCGCAAACAGGGATTAAGTTTTTCAGAAAGTAAGTGATGCGCTCCCAGTATTCATCATAGTTCACCACACCGTATTTCTCAAGAGGAAGATCTTTCCAGTTGTCTTCCAGCTTGAAAGCATGATACCTGGAACCGCCGCGACCCTCTGTGTGACCGTTGCGGCGAATCGGGATCAGCGTCCAATGCATCGTCACTACTTTCACACCAACCGCGGCCGCCTTGCGGATGTTGTCGGCTACCTCAGCCAGTTTTTTTTCCTGGTCGGCACGTGTTTTCGCGAATATGTACGACGAATCCATCCTGATCGCTTCCCACACTTTACCATGCTTGTCACAATCATCCTTCCATCGTTTCATGTCATCAGCAATCCACACGCCGCTCATGATGTTAGTGAAATGTCGCACGCCGCAACGCTCGTGGTATTCGAAGTTTTTCTTTGTGGCCCAATACTTTTGCTTTTCATCCCAGTCTCCGGATGGATCTGCCATCACCACATGGTAGTCAGCTCCGACATGTTGTAGCAGGTTTTTCTTAGGCGTCGCAGGAACGGGCGCAGCACTTTCAGCGGGTGATGTGGCCCCAAGCAAACTTACTCCGGCGATGCCGGCTGTGATCTTTCGGGCAAATTCCCTTCTTGAATTGTGCGTGCTTTCTATTGGCTTTTTCACGATGACAAACATTAGGTGATATTCAAATCTATCACGGAACTTGTTTTTGCGGAACTCAATTCCTTGACGGGAAGAATTAGTTGATAGTCGGGAGAAAGACTGAAATTTAGATGAGTTGTGGAATTTTATGATTTGATTTTACATAAGCCTTATAACCCTGTTATTTTCTGTAATGATTTCATGAATCTCTTTTTTTTACATACTATTATGAATGATGACGTTGATCCCATTTTCTAACCCCTTAATAGTTACAAAAACTTAGTTTCACATGACAGATGTGACGAGGTTTTATTTACTGGCTCATCTTTTGATTTCCTTCACGGGTGCTCTGCTGCTACTGGCAATCTGGTACAACATCAGTGATCGCTTTAAACAGATCCTGCAGGAAGACAACGGTCCCAAACGTGTTGATAAGGGCTTGTTGTATTTAAGTTTAGCCATCTTTGTTTGGGTGGGTGCCGGTGGCTGGGCTTACATGGGCAATGTATTTCAGTTTTCCCAAAGGCCATTTTTCAAAACTGGCAATAGTTTATTTTCCATTGTAAACGACCTCTTTCTGTTTCTCGCAATGTGCTATGCAGATCATGCCCCGCTGTTTATTCAAAAGCATAAACGGAACCGTAACAGGATCATCATACTGATTATTTTCATGGCTCTCCTTACTTGCCTGATACCGTCAACTTTAGGTGAATATGACGAGATCTATGGTTTCAGAATAAGCGCTTTCCCTGACCTGATCTTGTCTGGCCTCTTAATTTTTCTACTGATCGCTACTTTTTACAAGACATTTGCAAGCAGAGGATTAAAGATCGTTGCCGTTATATCGGTTATTGCGATGATTTTTATCTACGTCTCCATCCTACCCGACGCCTTTCCGGATCTGTACAATGATTTTACAAAGGACCTGATAAAGATCACTGCCAGAACTTCCTTCATCGTCGTCACCCTTGTGTTGGCAACCAGCTGGGTCATTGAGCTGGCGAATACCCCTAAACCAAATGAGATGATGATCAGTTTTATGGACTGGTCATTGGTAAAGATTACGATTCCGTCTAAAAAAGTATTTGGAGCGACCATCGAATTTGGTTCAAAGACAACGCAGTATATAAACCTCTTCAAATTCGCTATCAGAAGAAAATATGGCAGCGAGGTGACTCAGAGTATCCTGATCGGTTTTGGCGGTGAGATAAATAATCAAACCTACCTCAGCCGGATTATCGATAACATCAATGAAATATTACGGCTGGAAGAGGACCAGAAATTAGATCGAAAAGATCTTTTTACATTCATCGGTCAGGGAAAGTATCGGCTTCGAATAATTCCTGAGAATATTAAGATCGATGAAACGTTATTGCGGGAATTCACCAATTCGCCTGTAAATCAAGAGTATAAATCCATTGTAACTTAATGTAACTGCAGTTACACATCCTTTCTCCCGATTACTTTTTAGTATTCTTTACAACAGCCCTGTCGCACGCTTTTGGTCCCAAATACATTTGGACATCAAACGCAATCCGACGATCCATGGCAAACATCTGGCTAAAAAAGAATATCAATCAACTTGTGAATGAAGCTTCCGGGGACCAGGGTCTAAAGCGAACCATCGGTACCGTCGGACTAATTGCGCTCGGCATCGGGGCCATCATCGGAGCCGGACTATTTACGAGCACGGCAGAAGCCATTGCAAACCATGCGGGTCCGGCAGTATCCATAAGTTTTTTGATCGCGGGCACTGGCTGCGCATTGGCAGGTTTATGTTATGCTGAGTTTGCTTCCATGATCCCAATTGCAGGTAGTGCGTATACCTACTCCTATGCCACGCTGGGTGAATTCATTGCCTGGATCATCGGATGGGATCTGGTACTGGAGTACGGCGTTGCTTCGGCCAAAGTCGCCACATCATGGTCGGAATATTTGAATAGACTCCTGGCTAACATTTTTAAATTTCAGATTCCCTACGAGTACTCACATTCACCATTTCAACATTCCGCGGATGGGATCCATGGCCTTATGAATCTGCCAGCGTTGTTCATCATTCTATTGCTATCCCTCGTATTAGTAAGAGGTGTTAAAGGATCATCCGTTGTAAACTCTATCATCGTCATCATCAAAGTAGGAATTGTATTGCTGTTTATCGGCTTTGGCTGGTCATTTATCAATCCAGATAATTTTGTTCCTTATATACCTTCCAACACCGGCGTGTCAGGCGAATTCGGTTGGGCAGGTATCTTTGCAGGAGCAGGTGTTGTGTTCTTTGCTTTTATTGGCTTTGACGCCGTATCGACCGCAGCACAGGAGGCGAAAAATCCGCAACGCGATATGCCCAAGGGTATATTGTTATCGCTTTTGATCTGCGTGGTATTGTATATTCTATTTGCGCATGTGCTTGCCGGTGTCGCGAACTACAAGGAATTCAGAACTGTTGGCCAGGAAGCTTCCATTACCTATGTCATCGATACGCATATGAAAGGTTATGGATGGCTATCAACGCTGGTTACGGTTGCTATTCTTGCCGGATTTTCCTCAGTGATACTCGTTATGCTTATGGGGCAATCGCGCGTGTTTTTTTCCATGTCAAAAGACGGATTGGTTCCCAAGGTATTTTCTCAGCTGCATCCTAAATTTAGAACACCTTGGAAATCAAACCTGTTGTTTTTCCTTTTTGTAGGACTGATTGCTACAGTGGTTCCTGCCTCCGTCATATCAGACATGACCGTGATCGGGACACTATTTGCCTTTGTTCTAGTCTGCTTTGGTATTATAGTTTTGCGTAAAACAGATCCTGCTATCCCACGGCCTTTCCGCACACCGTGGGTACCTTTGATTCCAATCCTGGGGATACTTGTTTGTACCGGATTGATGTATACACTTGGTCCCGCGAATTGGTTGCGATTGATCATCTGGCTGATCATCGGCGTCTTTATTTACTTCGGTTATGGAATTAAGAACAGCAAGCTACAGGAGGAGATATCGAAAAAATCACAGTAGCTATTTCAACGCTGCTTCAATTTTTTCTCTCAACTCCATCGCCTTATCGAGTGATCCCTTGTAGCGAAAAATACCCTCCTGTTGCTGAACGGCCGCCAGTGTGAGTAGATTCTCTGTCTGTATATCCTTGGCAATCCCTTTGCTCAGCAACTTTCCCGAACGGTTGAAATAAACATACGGTGTGAAGAACACTTTGAACTGTGCGAGGAGGTCCATGTAGCGCGCTTCGAATTTAGACAGCGATGAATAAAGTCGATAATGTTCAATCGCCAGCTCACGCACATCGGTGCTGCTGAGAATATCGATGCCATCGCTCGTCGTGATTTTCGCGTAGGTATTGTTATGACCTTCAAAAGTCTTTGTGCGCAGTACCGCCATCACAATGAACCCCAGCGAATCTGAAATATCCTCCTCCTTCGTCAACCGGATCAACGAGCGATAGATCAGATCTCGATCGCGGCTCAGATCTCCTATGTTATCCTTGTATTCTTTGATGTCTTTATCTATGTCGGTCATCATACCCTGTAGGTACGATTCTTCCCGCGATGCTCGGTCGCTGCTCTCCTTCCATCGGTCGACCTGGAACGCGATGGTGATCCCCACAATGACTACTACGACATCCAGTATCTTATCCAATACAGCAGTTCGAAACTTGTTTTCCAACATATATGTTGATGTAGCCAGTGAATTCCGGCGTTATTTTTTTATGGAATATTCCGGTTTCCACCAGATATCGCCATTGGCATTATAAACATTGTTGTCTATTTTTTTATAGACGTCGGCACTGATTTTCTCCATGATCGGTTGAGGGTTTAGGTTTTGTTGGTTCTGTTAGATCGCCACATCAAAACACCCCAGCGATACTCTCCTGTGAGGCAGCGTGGTTTGAAGGTAATACTTTTAGGTTACCAATTGTGAAGCACTGTTCAATAAAATCCGTTTCTTCGGAGCGAGTTTCTGGGCTATGGAGGGCGTGGCTCAGGTAGGATGACGTCCTGAACCTTTTCGAGGGAGCATCAGCGTTCTCGACTAATTGAAAATGCTTTATTGGGTAAACTTTGTATTGGCTCTGAAGCAGAATTCTTCCTATGGAAAAAACACAAAACGAAAAAATAATTCAAAGCTGGAACGAGAATGCCGACCGGTGGACAAATGCCGTACGAACACGGTCTATTGAAAGCCGACACCTTGTCACCAACGATGCCATAATACAAACAGTCGTGACTTGTGGTGGCACCCGCGTTCTTGATGTTGGGTGTGGTGAAGGATGGCTGTCTCATGAACTTATGAAGAAAGAAAAAGATGTAACAGGATTCGACGTAAGCTCCAACCTGATCGAGCAGGCTAAAAAAGATAGTAGTGCAAAATTTCAAGTATTGAGTTATGAAAAGTTTGTCGCTGACCCTCTTGCTGTGGGCAGAGACTTTGACGTGGTGGTTTGTAATTTCTCGCTGTTAGGCGATCAGCTGGATAGAATTCTCAAGGCAATGCTCAGCATTACGAAACCTTCGGGCCACCTGGTAATACAAACCCTACACCCGTACTCTTCGGTTGGTGACCTTAGTTATGAAGATGGTTGGCGGGAAGAAACGTTCCAGGGGCTTTCGGGAAAATGGTCGCCGATGCCATGGTATTTCAGGACACTAGGCTCATGGATTCGTGAGTTGACGTCCGCAGGGTGGAGACTTAATGCGCTGAAAGAACCTTTACATCCTGCTACGGGGAAGCCGGCATCGCTGATCCTGGAGGCGAGGAAAAAGTGAAAGATTAAAGGTGAAAAGTGAAAGTGATGTCGTAGCAGAGTTATCCGCCTTCGACGTCGAAGCAAAGGTAACCGCCTCGGAACTTTTGACGTCGAAGCAGAGTGACCCGTCTCGGGCACTCTGCGTCATCGGTGGCAGACGCTTTGAGCAGTGCTCAACTGTGGATTACACATTAATGGTGTATTGTTGAGTCGCAACGATGCAGGTGCGTGCGGCTAAACGCACTGGCGCAGGTCTTCCTTGATAAACGTTCAGACCTGCAAACGCAGCGGGAGACTTGTGCCTTTTCATGTGGTAAGTCTTCAGACTTAACCTTGTTAACTCTGCAGTCTGAAGACTGCATACATCTTAGGCACAAGTCTCCCGAATGTTGCGTGAACTCGAAGGCCAATCAAGGAAGACTTGCGCCAGCTCGATTGAATATCACATTCACGAATCAATTGAACCAAACAGCATAGCCTTTCCTTCTCAGGTCCCAGGCGAGTTTTTCTTCCATCATTAAAGCCTCTTCCTTTGTCATGGGTTTTAGGTTGAGATGTTCGTATAAACTGGGACGTAAGTACGCACCGTATTTCTGAACGATGTTGGCGGACAGTTTATGACCCTTCTTATTAACATAACCCGTCCGGTGTTGTATGAACCGTTCTGCAGGCGTTTTGCTCGTCATGCCAACATAAAGGCATTGCAGCACGCCATTGAATTGCGGATTAGCTAAACGAAATTTTGTGTTTTCTGTAAAGACCTTTCTTGAAAGTTCAATCACGTAAACGCGATAACCCATTTTATAAGTGAATGGTGAAAAGTGAATAGTGAAAAGTTAGGCCTTTTCTCCTGATTTCGTGATATGCTTGAAGGCAAGCAACTCTGCTTCGACGTCAGACGACATTTGAACATGATGTTGTAAAGCAGTGTTATCCGTCTCGGGAACTCCTTCGTCCTTGGAGGTAAACGCTTTCACTTTGATACTTTGAGATCAGAAAAATAGCCCTCGGTGCCAACGTCCACGAAGAGTCCTATCCCACCCGACTGATCTGCGCCCAATTTGAGATCGTTGACAATTAACGACGGCACCTTATTATCGTTCAGGTAGAGTTTTGCCTGAATACCCTTGATAACAATCTTCATTTTAATCCATTCGTTCAGGCCCATATCCTCATATGATTCGTATTTTTCGGGAGATTCCATTCTGAGCCTGTTGAATTTAAAATCTGGATAAGAGAAATATTGAATCGAATGATTTCTCCTTACCTGGTCATTAGCCCTACCGTTCGTAGGACGAATATAAATGCACTCAAATTTTGAGTTGGTGTCATTAATGTGGAAAGCCACCCCGATGAATCCGCGCGCGTGTGCAGGCGCATTCGAGCGGAGTTTACTTAAAACGCTTACTTCAATGTTACCGTCATGAAAATCATTTCCTTTCACCTTCACAAAAGTAGGTTCATCATCTGCTTTCACGGCAGAGTCTTTGACCACCTGCAAAGCGTCCTTTCCCTCCAGTTTTTCCAACGACATGCTTACACCAATCGCCTCCAGACGGTCTTGCTTCAATGCGATAGGCTGTCCAAGAATATTGGTGGAAACAACGAAGCATAACATAAAAATATATAACGCTGTATTTTTCAAAACCTAATTGTTTTGAATAACTGTCGACTTAATGACCATTCACATTTAAACAGGTCCGGTAAGTTCCTCCAATCTAATGGTTTTAAACAAAGTGGGAGTCGCGGTCTGCTTTTAGATCGATAAAAGCAGCCATGGCAAATCCGATTGATTCAATAAAAAGCGAATAGATTTGTCGCAATATTCATCTCCAGTAGTCTGGCGCCTCCAGGACTCCTCCCTTAAACCGGCAATCGAGACATTCCTCCGGTGATACGCCGTAACCGATCAGTTCGAAGGTGACCCTATCAAATACTCTGTCATAAATGAGCATCCCCTGAAGATTTTCTGCGGTCATCTCCTCCGTTGTAAGGAGTTTACCTTCGCAGTCATTATTACTATACTCTGATGGACCGTACGTCACCCCATTACCGAAAGGGATTCTTGGACCTGCTATTTCCTGGCGCGTAAAAAACAGTCTTTTTTTCTGTACAGTGCTCGCGAAAAAGAAACCGATCACAGCAGTTGATGGACTGTTTACACATCGAAGGTTGCTCTGGGGCTGTGATGGTATTGGGTCAAATAACGTCCCGAGGTTTTCGCTATTTCTTTTTGTAACAGCGAAGTACGAGTAGGCTTCATCGGTGATGGCATATTGCCTTAACAGAATGCTGTATCCGTAGTAAAACTTTATGGAAAACTGCGGGATCTCCATCAGCGGAAAACGATTTACTACATCACTAGATAGTCCGGCGGTTGAACCCAGGTAGAAGTTGTTGTTGTAGATTGTTTTATAACATTCGTGTAGTTCGCCGGCGTATTTCCGCGGTATTATTTCACCATTTTCAAAATAGTACACAGAAATTCCAAGAGAAGCATACTTATAAGTCTCGTCATATGTCCAATAGTAATACCGCGTATTATTGTCAGGATCGTGCGCATAGATATAAAAACCGATCCGGTCGTGTTCATGCAACTCTGTTTTGGTTAAACTATCCAACGGGGGGCTCTGCCTGATATCCACGAAATCGGACTCATATTCCTTTTCATTTTGCGTCAGTATGCGAAGCTTGTATTGTTGCGTAACATCGAGATTTAACTGCGGTGCTACATAGACGCCTGCAGTACGCTCTGTCAATACATATGAATCTCCTTTCGCGCCCAGGATCTCTACGCGCGCATTTGTCTCCCTTGACGAAATTGCCAGTGAGTCAAAGCCTTGCGCCCGGCTTAATTTAATTTTAGTGGAATCATTACTTACCAGAAACCCGTCTACGACCAAAACACCGTTGTCAGGCAGCTTGATGGTTGGGAAATAGGGCTCAACGCATGCACTAACAGAGAGTATAAAAAGAACCCACGAGACCAACACACGGCCCACCCTTTTCACATTCATTAAATTATCCCGTGCAACCGTCATTTGGAGTTAAGATACACTGCATTGATTAATTAAACCAGTGGAAAAATTTGAACCGAAAAATGTTATATAAAAAACGCTACAGTGCTGCAACCTGTTGACCGCCTGTGACGTCTTACACTCAAACTACTTTAGGTAGTGACCGTTCCTGCATTGACTCCCTACACACCGCACAAAGACATCGCCTATGTTTAAGAGCTACTTCATCCTCGCCCTGCGCAACCACATCAAGAACAAGTTCTACACCGCCATTAATGTTGTGGGACTTGCTGTAGGTGTCGCCTCGTGTATCATCATCATGCTTTTCGTCAAACACGAACTTAGCTATGATAACTATAACGAAAATGCGGAACGTATTTATCGCGTCAATACGGAACTAAGCTTCGGATCCGTACATAAGCGGCTTGCGTTGGCAGGCGCCCAGTTGAACGACCTTTTCATTCAGAACTACCCGGAAGTAGAATCGGCCGTGAGGCTGTGGGATTGGGGACCCCGTTACGTTCGCCGGACGGAGCACAAGGAACGTTTTCAGGAGAAAGTCGTTTGGGCCGATAGCACATTGTTCACTGTCTTCACAATTCCGATCCTGGAGGGTGACGCAAGATCTGCACTCACAGAACGTAACTCTGTCGCTATTAGCCGGACGATGGAGGAGAAATACTTCCCGGATGGAAACGCGGTGGGTAAATTCCTGATCATCGATGATGATGTGAACCATCGGGTCACGGCTGTCTTTGAAGACCTTCCTGAAAACAGCCACTTTCACTTCGATATGTTCCGGTCTATTGTCGAGCTGCCTGAGGCAAAGAACATGAGTCTCATTGGAGGAGGTTGGATGAACCTCTATGTGCTGCTTCATGAGGATGCTGATCCTCGCCAGCTCGAGTCAAAATTTCCGGCCTTTATCGAAAAGTATGTTGGACCACAGCTGGCCGACGTCTTGCAAGGCGATTTTACCATGGGCAATTTCAAGTCGAAGGGAAATACATGGACATATTGGCTTACGCCTGTTCGTGACATTCATCTCCACTCCGACCTTGAAGGTGAGCTTGAGGCTAACGGAAACATCACTTATGTCTACCTGTTCGGCGCGATTGCGCTCTTTATCCTCATTGTGGCCTGTATCAATTTCATGAATCTTTCTACCGCACGTTCAGCCAACCGCGCGCGCGAAGTGGGCATACGCAAGGTGATGGGATCATTGCGTGCACATTTGGTGCGTCAATTCCTCACGGAGTCATTCGTACTCACCTTTATTTCGTTTGTCCTCGCTTTGGTCTTGGTCTGGTTGTTTCTACCCGCGTTCAATGAACTCGCTCTTAAAAAGCTTTCTTTGCCAGCAAGTGAGCCTTCCTTTTACATGGCATTGGTTGTCGCGCTGATCATCGTTGGTTTTCTAGCCGGACTATACCCTTCCTTCTTTCTCTCTTCATTCAAACCGGTCAATGTCTTGAAGGGAAAACTGGCGCTTGGCACCAAAAGCGGAATCGTAAGAAGCAGCCTGGTCGTGTTTCAATTTGTCATTTCTATATTCCTCATTGTGGGAACCATTGCTATACAAAAGCAACTGAGTTATACGCAGAACAAAAAAATTGGATTTCAAAAAGACCAGGTGATTATAGTCCATGAGGCACGCTTGTTGGAAAATCACATTCAGGCATTTAAAGACAAGGCACTCCAAAATACTTTTATAACCGACGCCACGATCACCGGATATTTACCTGTATCCGGTACGTGGCGCAGCAATAATACCTTCTGGCCCGAGGGAAAAAGTCCCACCTCTGAGAACATTAAGGACCTGGTTTCCATGCAGGCATGGAACGTAGATTACGATTATGTGAATACGCTTGGGATGAATATCAAGACGGGCAGGAACTTTTCACCCGACATCCCCTCCGATTCTACTGAAAGAATTGTGCTAATGGATCAGCAATAGAAAAATTTGAGCTGGGCCCTAATCCAGTGGGTAAGAAGATCAGCTCCTTTAATGGTACACGCCCCGATGGATCACCTGATCCCAATTCCGTCAAGTCATGGACCATTATCGGCGTCGTGGAAGATTTTCATTTTTCAAACATGCGCGAAAACATCGCGCCGCTGGGCTTGTTCCTGCAACGTTCCAACGGCTATGTCGCTTTTCGTTTTGAAAGCAAAAGCACGCAGGCGGCACTGGACAAGATTGAATCACTTTGGAAACAATTCGCGCCAGGAAACACATTTGAATACTCTTTCCTTGATGAAGACTACGGAAAAATGTTTGACTCCGAGAAAAGACTTGCTAGCATATTTGCGGTGTTTGCAGCCCTTGCCATCATTATTGCTTGTTTGGGATTGTTTGCGTTGGCTGCCTTCACTGCCGAACAACGCACCAAAGAAATCGGGATACGAAAAACGCTTGGCGCTTCCGTCAACAGCATCGTGTTTCTGCTCTCCCGGGAATACGGCAAGCTCGTACTCATTGCGTTTGTCATAAGCATTCCCGTTGCATGGTACGGAGTACATTGGTGGATACAGGGATATTCGTACCGTGCCTCCATTGGGTTTAGCGTTTACATGCTTGCCGGAAGCATCGCCCTGACGATTGCGCTATTGACCATTGGATATCAATGCATCCGCGCCGCCATGATGAACCCTGCACAGTCCTTACGCAGCGAGTAATTCCTTTTGAAATAGATGTGCTAAAGGCGGGAGTCCTGGTCGCGGACGTGACTCTGCTACGACACGAACCTCATCACCTCAGTAACACAGCGTCAGTATACATTATCCGGACCTCATTACCTCATTCTTTGAGAACCGCACTCGTTGTTACAACGTGGGGTGATCGGACAAGAAAATGAGGTAATGAGGTCAGGTTCTTCTGAGCCGTTCGTGGTTACTGAGGTGATGAGGTTGGCGTTGCGTAGTCCTTGACGTCGAAGCAGAGTTATCCACTTCGGGAACGACCAATCACTAAATCACTAAATCACTAAATCACTAAATCGTCAATCCTATCAACCGCGGCGACTGACTCTGCTTCGCCATGACCTCATCACCTCAGTAACGGTGTCACTATAACATTATCCGGACCTCATTACCTCATTCTTTGAGAACCGCACTCGTTGTTACAACATGGTGTGATCGGACAAGAAAATGAGTAATGAGGCGACGTAATCCTGCAACATGCTTCTTCTTTGAAAAAAAAATCTCCAAAAAGATTTGTGTAGTCAAATAACTACACATATATTTGTAGTCAAATGACTACACAATGAACCTGAGACGAGATGTATTTCAGGCTATCGCAGACCCGACGAGACGGGCCATATTGTTATTGGTTGCTTCACAATCTATGACGGCAGGTGCGATTGCCTCAAACTTTGACACAGCAAGACCGACAGTTTCAAAGCACTTGCAAATACTCACTGAGTGCGAATTGCTTAAGCACGAGCAAAACGGCAGAGAAATTTACTATCACTTAAACCCGAAAAGGATGAAAGAAATAGCAGACTTTATTGAACCATTCCGCAAAATGTGGGATGATAGATTTAACAAACTGGAATCGATAATGAAAAAATATCCCCGCAGCTAACAGGATAAAAACAAAGTAATATGGAACGCAAAACAAAAATCCAAGCTGAAGACGGCAAACAAGAAATAGTAATAACAAGGGAGTTTGACTTGCCGTTGGAATTACTTTTCAGAGCGTATGTAGAGCCCGAAATTGTCGAGCAATGGATGGGAACAAAAGTGCTCAAACTCGAAAACAAAAAGCATGGCAGTTACCATTTTGAAACGAGCGATGCTCAGGGAAATGTGGTATTGCGGATGAATGGGGTAATGCACGAGTTCGTGCCCAACCAGAAAATTACACGGACGTTTGAAATGGAGAATACGCCTTTCCCCATCCAGCTTGAGTTCCTTGAGTTTGAAAAACTCACCAACGACACCAGCAACCTCAAAATGCACATCGTTTATAAATCGATCGCACACAGAGATCAAATGCTGCAGCTACCCTTTGCTCAAGGCATAAATATGGCACATAACCGATTACAGACCGTAGCAAACACATTAAAATAACACGAGTATGACAAAAAGAAATAAAATCATCTATTGGGTCTCTACCCTCTGGCTTGCTCTGGGTATGACTTCAACTGGGTTAGTTCAACTATTGAAAGTGAAAGCGGAGGTAGACCTGATGACACACCTGGGCTATCCGCTCTATTTTTTAACAATATTGGGGGTTTGGAAAATGCTGGGCGTTGTTGCAGTGCTGGTTCCGAGATTCCCGTTGGTAAAAGAGTGGGCGTACGCAGGCTTCTTTTTCGCCATGTCTGGCGCAATCATTTCTCATTTAATTTGCCGGGATGAAGCCAAAGAATTTTTTGGACCAACATTATTACTTATCCTGACTGTGGTATCTTGGTATTTCAGGCCAGTGGAAAGAAAGCTTGTGCCAGTTAATTAATAATAATAACATGAATGCCATGAATCCCAAGGTTGATTGGTTCTTCACTAAAGCTAAAAAGTGGCGGGAAGAATATGATAGATTGAGAATGATCGTTCTTGACTGTGGCCTTACCGAAGAATTAAAGTGGGGTTGTCCTTGCTACACGTTTGAGAATAGTAACATCGTATTAATTCATGGATTCAAGGAATACTGTGCGCTTCTGTTTATGAAAGGTGCCTTGCTAAAAGATGCAAAGGGTATTCTGATTCAGCAAACGGAGAATGTGCAGGTGGCTCGCCAGATACGGTTCACCAATGTTGAGGAAATAACCAGCATGGAATCCACACTCAAAGCCTATGTGAAGGAAGCCATCAAAGTGGAAAAAGCGGGTGTTAAGGTGCCGCTAAAAAAGACTTCAGAATTTAAGATGCCCGAAGAATTTAAAAATGTTTTGGACCGGACTCCCGCCTTGAAGAAGGCATTCCATGCGCTGACACCTGGGCGGCAAAGAGGATACCTTCTTTATTTTTCCTCAGCCAAACAATCGAAGACCCGCGAAGCAAGGATTGAAAAGTCCATGCCGCAAATTCTCAAAGGAAAAGGATTGGAGGATTAACGTTGATATTTTAAACAAGTATGATCATTGTCGCTTAAGATAAACGTAAGGCATATGAACAAAACCAAAAGCAATATAAACGAGTTGTCACTTGAACAACGTGAAGAGCTACTCAGCACGTTAAAAGTTCGTTTTGAGAAAAATATGGCACGCCATAAAGGACTTAAATGGCCCAATGTAGAAGCAAGGCTGGAAGCCAACAGTAAAAAACTGTGGTCACTTAATGAAATGGAAGGAACCGGCGGCGAACCGGATGTTGTGGATCACGATAAAAAGACGGGTGAATTTATTTTCTACGATTGTTCAGCGGAGAGTCCTGCGGGCCGCCGAAGTTTTTGTTATGACGGTGAGGCTCTGGCATCAAGGAAAGAAAACAAGCCAAAAAATAGTGCCGTTGACATGGGGGCGTCGTTAGGCATTGAGCTTTTAACGGAAGAACAATATCGCGAACTACAAAAATTGGGAGAATTTGATTTGAAAACGTCGAGCTGGGTCCAAACACCTGTCGAAATTAGAGAACTTGGCGGATCGCTATTTTGTGACCGCCGCTACAACCAGGTCTTTCTCTATCACAACGGTGCGGAATCGTACTATGCTGCGAGAGGATTTCGTGGGTCGCTCAGGGTCTGAGTTTTTGTGGTGGTCTGAAATGTCACAGATATATTTGGTGTGTATGTCATAGCAGAGTCACTTGTCTCAATGACTCTGCGTGTCGCCGCAAGCACTTACATCGAAGGACCCCGGTCCACATTCTAGTCATCATTTTAAAGAATCAAAGTTGCTGGTTCCTGAAAGTGTCTGCCTCGATAACGCAGAGTTCCAGAGACTGGCAACTCTGCTACGACATCAGTTCCCGAGGCGGGTAAGACAGCTACCTCGTTTCGCCGCGGCGAATAACTCTGCTACGACATCGATCTTAGTCGTGAACTTTCATCTCACGCAATACAATTTCCATGGTTTCTTTAGGACTTGTCCATTTTTCGATATTCTGACGGATCAATTCAATCATCTGTCGTACGATCTCCTTTCGATACCCGAATTTAAAGGCGAATATTTCACACAACCGTAATTCGTCGTCGTGAATGTTCTTATCAACCGACATCATGTGCACAAGGTCGTATAGCTGATAAAACTTAGCGCGTTCACTTCCCGGAACTTCAAAGCGCACGTTGGAGATGTTGCTCTGTATCTCTTTCAATTCTGCGGTGGAAATATTATTCCTATGGGCTGCATACTCCAGCAGCCTTTGTTCTTCGGTTGCGAGGACACCATCGGCTGCGGCAATCTCGATCAAATTTCGCATATGACTTTTCGCAGATCCCTTACCGCCCTTAAAAAGGTCGATGATATCTTTAGTGTTCATAGGACAATACAATTATGGGGGTAAGATAATCCATCGTGCCCACTTCTACTATCACCTTCGTCCAAAAGCCGACCGGCAGCCCGAAGGGGCTTGCGTTGATACAAATGCGGAGGTTCTATTTCGATTTCTGACTGTTATACACCTCCGTCTGTTTCTTAAGCAGGAAGTTGTGAATGGCTTCGACATCAGCTTCACTCAATGAATTGCTAAAACTTGCCATTCCATTTTGGGAAAGAATGCCTTTTAATAGAATATCATTAAACAAGGCGTGCTTGGCTTCAGGCAACTTGGACAAGTCCGGATGTTGCGACAAATGACGATCGCCAAACTTGCCATGACAGATGTCGCAATAGAAATTATAAAGATAAGCTCCTCTCGGGATGAGATCTTCCTTTATTTTTAAAGCAGGAGGCGCGGGTGTGTCTATTGGCTTGAGTTTTGGCGGTAGCGGCGTTTCACTTCCCCCTAGTTTAAAAGCAATGATCCTGGCCTTGTTCTCGTACTGATATATCGCTGCATCAGGCAAATAGCCGCTAGTCTCTGCGCCGCCAAAGGCAGCCATCACAGCAACATATTGCTCACCGTCTATAGCATACGTTGTAGCCGCCGCCATAATCCCGTTGCCAGTAAATATCGATTTCAACTTCTCCCCTGTTCTCGCGTCGTGCACATTGAAGTATCCTGTCCGTGTTCCCTGAAAAACTAATTCAGGCGTAGACATCGTTCCACCATCGGGACCACCATCCGGAAATTTCCAGGCAGCTTGTTGTGTGATGGGATTCCACGCCACCAAACTTTCAGTTCGAATAGTGTCTTCCGATTTTTTCACCTGGTCAAGAACGTTCTTTCGAAACTTATACATCTCTGCATAATCCAGGTTTGTGTTGTCCACATCGGGTAGCCATTCGTACTTGTCGAAAGTCTTAAAAACTTGAGGCACCGAACGTTCAGGTATATAGACCAATCCCGTCGTTGGGTTGTAAGACATCGGTTGCCATACATGTCCGCCACCCAGATAGGGTACCACGAGTTTTGGTTTGTCCTTATACCATTGTCCCTGTTCTGTTAAAACGGGTCTCCCGGTCTTGAAATCAACATGACTGGCCCAATTGACCCTTGTGTATTTTCCTGCAGAAATAAGTTCTCCGGTAACTCTGTCCAACACATAAAAAAAACCATTCTTCGGTGCCTGCATCAAGATTTTCCGGGGCTTGCCCTCGATTTCAACATCAGCCAGCACAATATTTTGGGTAGCCGTATAGTCCCAGATCTCCCCTGGAGTCGTTTGATAATGCCAAACCAATTTTCCATTGTCTGGATTGATGGCGAGTATGGATGCTAGAAATAAGTTATCACCACCGGAGGGACTTCTAAACCAAATCGGGTATGGGGCAGCGTTGCCGGTTCCGACGTACAATAGATTAAGTTCAGCATCGTAAGCCGATTCGCCCCATGAAGTTCCTCCTCCGCCACTTTCCCAATGCGACTTAGGATCCCACGTTTTAGCCGCCATCTCCATTTCAGCACTCTCGTGGCCGTTGGCAGGATCACCGGGTACGATGAAGAAGCGCCATTTTTGGGCACCGGTCTTTAAATCATAAGCAGTAACATATCCGCGCACGCCAAATTCAGAACCAGAATTGCCAATCATAACAATGCTGCCCGCTACTTGCGGCGGACTAGTGATGGTGTAAGCCTTGGTTCGATCGGTAAACGTGTCGACCTTCCATAGCTCTTTACCGTCTTGGGCATCCAGGCAAACGAGAAATCCATCCAACGTACCGACATAAACCTTTCCTTCCCAAACGGCCACGCCGCGGTTTACCACGTCGCAGCAAGATCTTCGTACATAAGCTGGATCTACTTTTGGCTTGTACGTCCAACGTTCCTTACCCGTTTTAGCGTCAAGCGCATACACAGCGCCCCATGCACCAGAGGTGTACATGATTCCATCAACGACAATGGGCGTGGCCTCCAAACCGCGTGGTACATTCCCAATGTATGTGCTGGCATCGTACTCCCATGCAAATCCTAAGTCCTTAACATTCGCCCGGTTGATTTGATCAAGAGGGGAATAGTGCTGCATATCTTGATTACCTCCCGTTGTCAGCCAGGCTTCCGCTTCGCGATTTTGCAAACGATCCTGATCGATCCATCCTTTGGGCTTTTCTTTTTGGCAACCGATGGTGAGAACGAAAATCAATAAGAAGTACCAAATATTTTTCACGGAAGGAGTGTTGAGTTTACGGAAGACAATATAATATTTAATGAGCAATTCCATCCTAAGTATGAAATCCATTGGATCCATTTGCAACCTTCTTCCTGAATTTGCTCCCGTTCTTTTTATTTCCTTAACTTGAAGTCAAACAACTCCGCACATGGCTACTTATCGACTCATCATTAACGGTGAACCCCATGAGGTAGAAGCAGTCGCCAATACTCCGCTACTTTGGGTGCTTCGTGACAACCTCGGTCTAACAGGAACAAAATTCGGTTGTGGAATGGCCCAATGTGGAGCCTGCACCGTGCATCTTGATGGCAACGCGCTCCGTTCTTGCTCTACACCTGTTTCTACTGTGGGAGATAAGAAAGTAACTACTATCGAAGGCATCTCTTCGGAAGAGGCCCTTCATCCCGTTCAACAAGCGTGGATGGAAGAGAATGTTCCACAATGCGGATATTGTCAAACGGGTCAGATCATGTCGGCCATTGCTTTGTTGGAAAAGAATCCGGCACCGAGTGACACTGACATTGAAACCGGTATGGCAGGTAATATTTGCCGGTGTGGTACCTATGAACGGATCAGGAAAGCGATTAAGAGGGCCTCCAACACTGCAGCAAAATGAAGACAGCAGCAAACGAATCCAGGATTTTCAAAGTCAGTCGTCGTGACTTTCTGAAATCCACGTCAATGAGCATGTCGGGCTTATTGCTGGGCCTTAGTTTCAGTTGTTCGGACACGTCCGGGAAACTTATTGGAAATCCGGAATATGTTTTTTCACCAAATCTCTTTATTACGCTCGGTGGAAACGGCGATGTCACCCTCATCGCCCACCGGTCTGAAATGGGCACGGGCATACGAACAAGTCTTCCACTGGTCATAGCGGACGAAATGGAAGCCGATTGGAAGCGGGTGAAGATCGTGCAGGCTGTAGGAGATGAAAAATACGGCGATCAAAATACAGATGGTTCATACAGTGTGAGAATGTTTTTCATGCCGCTGCGAAAGGCCGGCGCAACTGTTCGCCTACTGCTGGAACAGGCTGCCGCCAAAGAGTGGGGTGTGGAGGTGTCGACATGCAAAGCGCAAAATCATGAAGTAGTCCACACCTCCGGAAAATCGCTGGGCTTCGGATATCTCGCGGAAAAGGCTGCCGCACTACCGCTTCCCGACGAAAGCAGCATTGCCTTGAAATCGCCAAAAGATTTTAAGTATATCACGAAACAAAGTTCCATTGTCGATTTAAAAGATATTGTTACTGGCAAGGCTAAGTTCGGGCTCGACAATAATCACCTTCCCAATACAAAAGTTGCCGTGATCAGACGCAATCCGGAGCCAGGCGCGGGACTGAAATCCTTTAGCGCTGATAAGGCTATGGAAGTACCTGGTGTCATCAAAGTGTTTACATTGGACCCGCCAGGCTTCCCCACCACATTGAACAAACCACTCGGCGGTGTAGTAGTCGTAGCAGAAAATACCTGGGCCGCGCTGGAAGGTCGCAAAGCCCTCGACGTAGCTTGGAGAAAAGGCGTTAACGCGGACTATGACTCGCGCACCTTCGACAAAGACATGCTGGAACGAGCCCGGACGAAGGGAAAGGTAAGAAGAGAAAATGGACATGTAGCCAAAGGCCTGGCAACTGCAAAAAAAGTAATCGAAGCCGATTACATCGTACCCCTTCTTTCGCATACTCCTATGGAGACACCCTGTGCCCTCGCGCATGTGCACGATAACGTCTGCGAAGTCTGGGCTCCTGTTCAGGATCCGCAGGGCGCAAGAAAATCTCTCGCAACAGCGCTGGGTATCGATGTATCTGCGGTGACCGTCAACGTTACGCTGCTCGGCGGTGCATTTGGCCGGAAGTCAAAACCAGATTTTGTTGTCGAAGCTGCTCTGATCTCAAGAACTATGGGCACTCCCGTAAAAATATTGTGGACACGTGAAGATGATATCCAGCATGACTTCTATCACTTCCCTGCTGCCCAGCATTTGAAAGTCGGTATCGATGAAAACAACAAAGTCACCTCCTGGTTGCATCGGTCCGTATTTCCTCCCATTGATGGAACTTCTGATGCCAAGGCCAAAGAAGCCACCGGTGCAGAGTTGAGTATGGGCATGATCGACTTACCCTATGCTATTGAAAACGTATGCTGCGAAACGCAGGAAGCAATCGTCAGAACCCGGATTGGATGGCTGAGATCCGTAGCGAACGTGCATCACGCCTATGCTGTAGGCTGTACGTTGGACGAGGTTGCGCAGGCCAGGGGTGTCGATCCTATTCAAAATGCTTTGGACTTGCTCGGTGATGATCGCACCATTGACTTCAATGCACTTACTGCAGAATTCTGGAACTACGGTGAAAAATCGGAGGACTTCCCCTGGAGCACGGCGCGTTTCAGACACGTAATTGAAACTGCAAAGAAAAAATCAAATTGGGGAAAGAGCTTACCGAAAGGAAGCGGCCGGGGTTTCGCAGCCCACCGGAGCTTTCTCACTTATGTTGCCTGCGTGGTGGAGGTAACCGTTGCTGCAAATAATAAGATCCGAATTCCTAAAGTCGACTACGTTGTAGATTGTGGCATTCCCGTTAATCCTGAGCGGATTAAGTCTCAGTTTGAGGGCGGCGCAGCATTTGCCGCGAGCCTTGCCTTAAAGAGTGAAATTACCGTGCGCAAGGGCGCCGTGGAACAATCGAATTTCCATAACTATCAGGTAGCAAGGATGAGCGATGCACCGTACGAGACAGCAGTGCACATCATCGAAAGCAACGAGAAGCCTACTGGTGTTGGCGAGCCTCCAGTGCCTCCGTTC
>Ga0193753_10001128_pt1 | contig 23411 bp, 16 predicted proteins | sample H1c2metaG_FD_144925 | JGI IMG/M metagenome (GOLD analysis project Ga0193753, IMG submission 144925) | Soil microbial communities from a riparian zone of the East river system, Colorado, United States - H1c2 | ecosystem: Environmental > Terrestrial > Soil > Riparian zone | place: USA: East... | reverse complement strand
GAGATCGCGGTGACGGGGAAGGCGAATTTCAGATTTACGGGTAATCAGAATGTGATCCTGGCCGATATCGCACCAAAGGATAAGAAGGAGATCGAAACACTATTGAGTGACTGGGGTCTCATTGCACATACGGACAATGCCGGTGCAATGCGGAAGAATGCGATCGCCTGCGTGGCCTTCAATACCTGCCCGCTGGCCCTGGCCGAGGCGCAACGCTACCTGCCATCGCTCATAACGAAAATTGAACCACTGCTGGAAAAATATTCGCTGGGACAAGAGGAAATAATCCTGCGTATGACGGGTTGCCCGAATGGATGTGGACGCTCACCCGCGGCAGAGATCGGTTTCGTGGGGACGGCCTATGGACTTTATAATCTTCATATCGGTGGAGACCGGCTCGGGGAGAGACTGAATACAAAGTATAAGGAAAGCCTCAATGAAGAGCAGATCCTTGGCAGCCTGGATGAATTGCTCGGGGTTTTCAGCCGGGAACGGAAGAAGGACGAAACCTTCGGTGATTTTTCCTATAGGAAATGGATCGTGGGCGCCTAAAATCATTCAAAAAAACAGTCGTTAGCCTGTAGGAATATTAGTCTACTAATTTAGTAGGAAATGTATAGATTTGCAGATACTGTCCGAAGGGACTCTTTTTCAATTTAGCCCAGCAGCATTAATGATAATGGATTCGTCGGCAAAGGATATAAGTCTTGTGATAAAGGAAGAGGGCAATCTTCTGTTCCCGGTATTCCTGAAATTGGAAAATCTTCGCCTGCTGATAGTAGGCGGGGGAAATGTCGGCCTGGAGAAATTGACGGCTGTTGTTACCAATGCACCGCAGACCAATATCCGCGTGGTGGCGATCTCCATTAATGATAAGATCAGGGAACTCGCCGGGCAATATCCCAATATTAAACTGGAGCAGCGGGCTTATGATCCCACCGATCTCGATCGTGCAGACCTGGCCATAGTGGCCGTGAACGACCGGGCGCTGAGTGAAAACATATTCATGGATGCGCGTCAACGGGAGAAGCTCGTAAATGTTGCCGATACGCCGGAGCTCTGCGACTTTTATCTTAGCGCTATCGTGAAGAAGGGGAACCTCAAGATCGCGATCTCCACGAACGGCAAGTCTCCAACCATCGCGAAGAGACTAAAGGAAACATTTTCCGAAGCATTGCCCGAGGAACTGGACCAGGTGTTGGACAATATGCAAACGATCCGCCGCCGCCTCAATGGGAACTTTGAATACAAGGTCAAAAGACTGAATGCTCTCACGCGGGGACTCGTGGAGAAAGAGAGTGAGGAAAAGGAGACACGATGGAAGAAGAGAGCGACCTGGTCGTTACTCGTCTTTGCCATAATGCTTATCGGGCACTTTGTTTTTTCCTACCTGCCCTACGAACAGATTAAAGTCGGTACCGTTAATTTCTATCATACGCTCGACAAGAGCTTTCCCTTAATGATACTGGCCGGCTTCCTGGCGCAATTGGTGGATGGTGCATTGGGAATGGGCTATGGTGTTACGAGCGCGACGATACTTCTTTCGGTTGGCGTGAATCCCGCAGTCATAAGCGGCAGCATCCATACCGCCGAGATGTTTGCCAGCGGCGCATCGGGATATAGTCACTATAAGTTCGGGAACGTCAATAAGAAATTATTCAAGGCATTGTTGATCCCCGGGATACTCGGGGCGATAGGGGGCGCGATACTGCTGGTGTTCCTGGGCGATAAATACGGGAATTATATCCGGCCGGTCATTGCGGGCTATACGCTGTTGCTGGGAATAAAATTCATCTTCAACGCCTTTCGAAAGGTGAGACCGGCGAGGAAATTCAAGCACTATAAGTTACTGGCAGGTATCGGAGGCTTCTTCGATTCATTCGGCGGCGGGGGCTGGGGCCCAATCGTTACCAGCACGCTTATCAATAATGGACGGAGCCATAAGTATGTGGTCGGTTCGGTGAGCCTTACTGAATTCTTCGTCACGCTGGCGAGCGCCTTTACTTTTTTCACACTGATTGGCGTGAGTCATTGGCAGACGATCCTCGGCCTTATCATTGGGGGCCTCGTGGCCGCGCCGATCGCCGCTAAACTGGCAGGAAGACTGCCAAGGAAGACAGCCTTCCTGTTGCTGGGCTTCCTGATCATCTTCTGGAGCTTAAAGATCATTTGGAAAATATTTTAAGAAAGTCTACTAATTTAGTAGACAATATAAATTATTCTCTTATGTTTGCATTCTATTGAACTAATGAGCCACACATTTAATATAAAGATAAAATCATCCCGATGTTGTGCCTGCCTCTTACCATCGAGGTAAGACTCACTTATCCAACTATTTTTTTGACTAAATAGTCTACTTAAATTATAGACTACTAAATTTCTAAGACCAGGTTATGAAAAAGAACGAAAGATCAAAATTGACCTCTGCCGGAGGGAAAACTTTCAACCATTTCTCCAGGATCATCAAACAATCATCCCAAAGGATATTGCTTTTCCTCGTTTTACTGGCCGTGGCTCTTACCAGTTTCGGGCAGGACGGAAGCCTGATCGAGGTGTCCGGGCGGGTGACCGACCAGGAAAATAAGTCGCCCCTTCCCGATGTGAGCGTGCAGGTACAGGGAACCGTTACGGGAACCATTACCAATAAGACCGGTGACTTCAAGCTGCGCACCAAGACGAAGCTTCCTTTCACTCTCACTTTTTCTTCCATTGGATTCAAGGAGCAGCAATTCCAGGTCACGAGCCTGGGCTCCAATCTCCAGATAGAGCTTGTGACGCAGACGCTGCTTGGCAACGAGGTGGTAGTGACCGCCTCCCGTGTCGCAGAGAGTATACTGAAATCACCGGTAGCCATCGAAAAGCTCGACATCCGGTCTATCAGGGAATCACCCGCGCCCAGTTTCTACGATGCATTGGAGAATGTAAAAGGCGTGCAGATGACGACCTCCAGTCTCACCTTCAAGATTCCCAACACGCGCGGTTTCAACATACCTAATAATTTCCGGTTCATGCAACTCGTGGATGGTGTGGACATGCAGGCGGCTACACTTGGTGTTCCCCTGGGCAATGCCATCGGGCCGACAGAGCTCGACATACAGAGTGTGGAGATCACGCCAGGTGCGGCTTCGGCCCTATACGGAATGAATGCGATCAATGGCATGGCCAATCTCATTACCAAGAGTCCTTTCCTTTACCAGGGTCTCAGCGTGTATCAGAAAACAGGAGTGAACCACACCGGCGGAACTGGCCGGGATGCAAGTGTGTTGACCGAGACCTCGATCCGGTATGCAAAGGCATTCAATAATAAATTCGCCTTCAAGGTGAATGCAAGCTATCTCCGTGGCACCGATTGGCTCTCCGATACACGCAAGGATCAGAACCCGAATAATCTAAAAAGCGCCAATCCTGCTTTTCCCGCATTGAATGGAGAGAACAATGCCGTTTTCGATGGCTGGAATAAATATGGTGATGATGCCCTCGCGGGAAGCAATACCGTGTCGGTGACCGGACTCAATATCAACGGCCAGGCCAACCAGACACTCACCGTTGCGCGCACCGGCTATTGGGAAAAGGATCTCGTGAACCCCATCGTGGATAATCTCAAGGTGGACGCCGCCGTTCACTATCGCTTCAACGATAAGGCGGAATTATCCTATGATTACAGGCGTGGAAAGATGGACGGGGTGTTTCAGCGTGGGAACAAGATACAGCTGGACAATGTGGTGGTCCAGAACCACAAGGTTGAATTGAAGGGCGCCAGCTACGTCATTCGCGGATATGTTTCGATTGAGAATACAGGGGACTCCTATAATGTGAAGCCCCTCGCCGATAATCTGGATCTTGCCAGCGGGGGAAGCGCAACGGCATGGGGTGCGAAGTATAAAACGGCGCTCAATGCCTATGCGACTGCCAATGGCGGCGCGCTAACATCCGATAATCTTGCAGCAGCCACACAATATGCGCGGCAGCAGGCGGATGCCGGAAGGGTAGAGCCCGGCACGAAGGCGTTCGATGATCTTAAGAATACGATCCGTCATATCAATAACTGGGACATCAAATCGAGCGCGATACCCGATGCGCCTGCCACCGGCGGTGCGGCACTGATACAGAAGAGCCGTCTTTATCATCTCGAAGGGCAATGGGATCTTTCCAGCAAGGTTAAGATCTTCGACCTGCTGATCGGCGGCGATGCGCGTGTGTATGAGATCATTCCCGATGGAAATAACTTCGTCGACTTCAGCAGGCCTATCGCCGACCGCAATAAGCCGGTTGAAGTAAATGGCAAGGTGCCGGACTCGACTGATTTCGGTAAGAATATCTATTATAAGAAATTCGGCGGATTCGCCCAGGTAACGAAGACCTTCTTCGACGACAAGCTGAAGCTGTTTGGTTCCGTACGTGCAGATTACAACCCCGAGTTCGAGACCAAGTTCACGCCGCGGGTGGCGGCGGTCTATACCGTACAGAAGAGGCATAACTTCCGCGTGACCTATCAACAGGGCTATCGTTTCCCTGCGTTGTTCGAGGCGTTATCGTATGTGAATAATGGCCGGGTGAAGCGCGTAGGAAGTCTTTCTTATATCAATGAAGGACTCGGCTATCTCGATAACAGCTATACACAGGCATCGGTCGTAAATTTCAATGCAGCCGTCAAGGCCGGAGGAAATACGGATGCCGCTGCACTCGCAAACCGTGGCCTGCTCGAGGTTGCCAACCTTCCGAAGGCAAGACCCGAGAAGATCAATTCATTCGAGGTCGGCTACAAGAGCGTGCTCCTGGAGAATAAACTCGTACTCGATGTGGATGCCTATAGCAATACCTATGATGGTTTCCTCGGCCAGGTACAGGTGTTCGTGCCGAAGGGAGAGACCGTAGGAACGGATGCGGCCGTGATCGCCATGATAGACCGCAACAGGGATGCTACAACGGCTAGTGGCGGCAATGCTGCCAGCAATGGCCAGGACCGGTACCGCGTGTACACGAATGCGAAGAATAAATACAAGAACTATGGTTTTGCCTTCGGCGGTACCTATAACTTCTATAAGAAATTCACGATCGGCGGAAATGTGAGCTATAACAAGATGAAGTCTACGAAGACGAGCGATATATTCGTGACCGGCTTCAATACCCCCGAGTGGTCAACCAATGTTAGCTTCGGCAACCGGGAGATCATCAAGAACCTTGGATTTAGTGTGGTGTACAGGTGGCAGGATGCGTTTCTCTGGGAGAGCCCGCTTGTAACAGGAGATGTGGCCGCGATCAATACGCTCGATGCACAGGTGACCTATCGTTTACCAAAATTGAAATCCACCATCAAGGTAGGAGGATCGAATATTCTCAATAATAACTATATCCAGTATGCCGGCGGCCCAACCCTGGGTGCGCTTTATTATGTCGCGATCACAGTGGATGGTATCCTCAAGTAAGTTTGTAGTTAACCAAACAATTTGGCAATTTGTTAATTTGATAATGAGGCGCGCTCCGATGAATAATGACTAACGTAATAAGGGTCATTGGCACATTGTCGAATTGGCACATTACCAAATTCAAATTGATTCAATTCAAGTCTTTTTTTTCATTCAACAATTGATAGATTTAAACGGCATTCCGGTTCCCCGGCGTGCCTTCTTTTACATCAGCCGTGTGGCCGAGTGGTTAGGTACAGGTCTGCAACACCTTTTACGTCGGTTCGAATCCGACCGCGGCGTCAGAGAACAATTTGGCAATTTGATAATTTGGTAATTTGACAATGAGGCGTGCTCCGATGAATAGCGACTAATGTAATAAGGATCATTGGCACATTTGCACATTGACGAATTGGCAAATTATCAAATTGCCAATTATCAAATTATCAAATTGATTAATTGTCTTATTTTTATAGTACTTCAATCAACATAAATGGATAAGATCTATCTCAGCGACTCCGGTCCCAAAGTATCGCCTGCTGTCTATGGTTTCTGGCGCTGGGAGGATACTACTGCCTCCGGTGAGGCCACGATGGAGAAGATCGTGAACCTCTGTCTCGAGCTTGGCATCAATACCTTCGATCATGCGGATGTCTATGGAGGTTACCAGTGCGAGGAACTCTTCGGGAATATCATCAAGCAGAAATCGTTCAAGCGGGAGGATATTGTTCTCTTCACCAAATGCGGCATACTGATCCCGCACCCTAACCGCCCGGATGTACGTGTCAAATATCGTGATACCTCGGTATCGCATATAACAAAGAGCGTGGAGAATTCGCTGAAGAAATTGCGGACCGACTATATCGATATTTTCCTTCTCGATCAGTTGGATCCTCTATCCAACCTGGAGGAGACGGCCCTTGCACTCGAACGCCTGCGTACCAGCGGGAAGATAAAGAATATCGGGATCTCGAATTTTTCCGTGTACCAGCACCAGTTGCTTGCTTCTTACCTGCGTGTGCCTATAGTCACCAATCATATTGAATTGAATCTTCTCAATACCACAGCTCTCGATAATGGCCAACTCGACTATATCAAGCAGCGGTATATGCGCCCGCTGGCGGCGGCGCCGCTTGCAGGCGGCCGGATCGAAAATGGCACGGATGAAGTGGCCGTGAGGGTACACTACAAACTCGAACAGATCGGAAAGAAATACAATGCCAACGTCGAGTCCCTTGCCGTAGCATGGCTCATCAAGCTCGGTGCGCTGCCCCTGGTAGGAACGGTGAATGAGCAACGCATCCGGAATATCGTGAATGCCTTCGACATTCAACTGGAGCCGCAGGATTGGTATGATCTCTACAATACATCGAAGGGGAGCGTGCACAGGGTGGATACATCGGAGTGACTACAATGTGAATCGTGAGTCGTCAATCGTGAATACAACACTCTATGATGAGAATATTCGAATCGAGCAAGGTCCTGTCCTAATCGATTCGAATATCCTTATGGCGGAGTGTATTCACGATTGACGATTGACGATTCACGTGCCAACAGCTGGTCCTTTCATTACAATACAACACTCTATGATGAGAATATTCGAATCGATCAGGAGATGAGCTTATTCGATTCGAATATTCATATAGCGGAGTGTATTCACGATTGACGACTCACGATTGACGACTCACGATTGACGACTCACGATTCACGAACTAACAGTTGGTCGTTTCATTGCTTGCGTTGTCGGTGTATCTTTGCCCCTCATCCAAAAGACCCCCTTTCTTATGTCACAAAGACCTGAAACAAAGGCCATCCGTATCCAGACCCCAAGGACCGAACAGAAGGAACATGCCACTCCCTTATTTCTCACCAGCAGCTTCGTTTATGATTCCGCGGAAGAAATGGCCGCCGCATTTGCCGATGACAGTCTCGAGGTGAATATCTACTCCCGTTTCTCCAATCCTACCGTGGATGAATTCATCAATAAAATGGCCGCACTCGAAGGGGCAGAGGACGGAGTGGCGACAGGCACGGGCATGGCGGCGATCTTCGCCACCTTCATGACCTTTCTCGGCAAGGGGGATCATATTATTTCGGCGTCGGCAGTTTTCGGATCCACCCATACGATCCTCACCAAATACCTCCCGAAGTGGGGGATCGATAGCAGCTATTTCGACATGAACGATCCATCGGCGATCGAGAAAGTGATACGGCCCAATACGAAGATGCTCTATCTCGAGACGCCTTCCAATCCCGGTCTCGATATCATCGACCTGGCAGCAGTCGCCGCCATCTGCAAGAAGCATAAGATATTATTCGTAGTAGATAATTGTTTCGCTACACCTGCCGTACAGCAGCCTATTCAATTCGGCGCCGATCTTGTCCTTCATTCGGCCACCAAATTCATCGATGGACAGGGACGCGTCCTCGGCGGCGTGATAGTCGGCCCGAAGGACCTGGTGAATCAATTGTATCTCTTCATCCGCAATACCGGCCCATCACTTAGTCCGTTCAATGCATGGGTACTCAGCAAGAGCCTCGAGACCCTATTCATCCGCATGGAAAAACATGCCGCCAATGCCCTGGCGATGGCCACACATTTTCAAAATCACCCGAGCCTTAGCCAGGTGAAGTATCCCTTCCTTCCCTCGCATCCGCAGCATGAGATCGCGAAGAAGCAGATGAGCAATGGCGGTGGTATCCTGACCTTCGAAGTGAAGGGAGGGATAGAAAGCGGGAGGAAATTCCTCAATGCGCTCAAGTTGATCAGCATGACGAATAACCTGGGCGACAGCCGCACCATTGCAGCCCATCCCGCATCGACCACCCATTCAAAACTAAGCGAAGACGAGAGACAGTCCGTTGGCATAACGCCCGGTTTGATACGTATATCCGCGGGGTTGGAACATGTGGAGGATTTGATCTTGGATATAGAGCAAGCGTTAAGAGGGTAATTCAAAATTCAAAAGTAAAAATTCAAAAACCTTCAGCAGGCGTGTCCGATTGATCTGGGAGTCTCCAAACGTTGAATTTTATCTACAGAGCCCAATAGCTCACATATAAAAGTTATCTTTCTGATGAGGCTTTTTGACTTTTGACTTTTTAATTTTGACTTTCTTGCATATGAAAAAATCTAAACTTTTGCAATGGTCCGTCGTGGCCGCTCTCGCAGGTTTTCTCTTCGGTTTCGATACGGTCGTCATCTCCGGCGCCAATCAACCCATTCGCGATCTCTGGCATACTTCGGACCTGTTTCATGGCGTGTTCATCATGTCGATGGCACTCTGGGGCACGGTGGCGGGCGCATTGTTCGGTGGCATTCCTTCCGAGAAGTATGGCCGGAAGAAAGTGCTCTTTTGGATCGGCATCCTCTATTCGGTTTCGGCTATCGGTACGGCCATTGCGCCGGATCCTTATACATTTTCCTTCTTTCGTTTTCTCGGCGGTATCGGCATCGGGGTCTCTTCGGTGGTTGTGCCCACCTATATTTCTGAGATATCCACCTCCAAGGTCCGCGGTCGCCTCGGGGCCATGTACCAGTTTAATATCGTCTTCGGTATCCTGATCGCGTACGTCTCTAATTATCTACTGAAAGGTTTCCAGGGAAGCAATGACTGGCGCTGGATGCTCGGCGTCTCCGCCATACCGTCTTTCATTTACACCATCATGGCGATCTCCCTGCCTGAGAGCCCCCGCTGGCTTATTACGAAGAAGAATGATATCGCAACGGCGGAGAATATACTCCACCAGATCGGCGTGGCGGATGTAAAGGCGGAAGTGGCTACCATTCTTGCTGCCAATGCGCAGGTAAACACCATGGAAAGCACGAGCCGTTTCTTCAGCGGAAAATATACCAGGCCGATCATGCTCGCATTCCTCATTGCATTCTTTAATCAATTGTCGGGTATCAATTTCATTCTTTATTATGCTCCGCAAATACTGGAGAACGCGGGATTGTCTGCCAAAGATTCTTTATTCAATTCCATTGCGATCGGAGGCACTAACCTCATTTTTACTTTCGTCGGTCTATATCTCATCGACAGGATGGGAAGGAGAAAATTGCTTATTATCGGCTCATTAGGATATATCATAAGCCTGGCGATGGTTGCCTGGGGATTCTGTGCCAAATCGAATCCGGGCTTCATCATGAGTTGGCTATTACTCTTCATCGCCTCCCATGCCATAGGACAGGGTGCTGTTATTTGGGTTTTCATCTCTGAAATTTTCCCTAATAAGGTGCGGGCATTGGGACAATCATTTGGAGCCAGTGTACACTGGGTATTCGCTGCTTTGATTACCTTACTCGGCCCGGTTGTGATCGATCGCTTTGATACGCAGCGGGAAGTGATCTTCGGTTTTTTTGCATTTATGATGGTGCTACAGTTGATATGGGTGTTGACCAAAGTACCCGAAACGAAAGGAGTAACGTTAGAAGAATTGGAAAAGAAAATGATGGAAAACAATTAGCCAATTTGATAATTTGGCAATGTGCCAATGAGTCGTGCTATGAGAAACTCTTGTGTTCCTTGTGCCTTCTTTGTGTTCTCCGTGGTTAAATGTATTCCTTAAATCCTTGATTTATGAAAAAGTACTTTCTCCTTCTCTTCACCATAACCACTCTATCCGGCACCGCGCAATTAAATTATTTCTATAAGGAGAAATACCGCCCGCAGTTTCATTTCTCTCCACCCATTCATTGGACGAACGATCCCAATGGCCTCGTCTTTAATAATGGCGAATATCATCTCTTCTATCAATTCAATCCCTTCGGGAATCGCTGGGGCCATATGAGTTGGGGACATGCAGTAAGCAAGGACCTCGTCCACTGGCAGCCGCTGCCGGTTGCAATAGGCGAGGAGAAGGACACGATGATCTTCTCCGGTAGCTGCGTGGTCGACAAGAACAATACGACTGGCTTCGCCACCAAAACCGGCCAGGTGCCGATGGTTGCTATCTATACCGCGCATGTCGATGGCCTTTCGCAAACGCAACATCTGGCCTATAGTCTCGATGACGGGCGCACCTGGACCAAGTACAATCACAATCCCGTATTGGATCTCGGCAAAAAGGATTTCCGTGATCCCAGCGTGGCGTGGTATGAACCGGGAAAGAAATGGGTGATGACCGTGGCGCTTCCCCTGGAAAAACAACTGCAATTATATTCTTCCACCGATTGTAAGAAATGGGAGCTGATGAGCACGTTCGGACCGGCCGGCGATACGTCGAATATCTGGGAATGCCCCGGCCTGTTCGAAGTTCCCGTGAAGGATCAGCCGGGAAAGAAGAAATGGGTGCTCATGCATTCACCTGCGCCTTATATGCAATACTTCGTGGGAGAATTCGATGGACATTCCTTTACAAATGAAAGCCGGAAGGATAGGATCTACCGGCCCGATTACGGACCGGACTATTATGCAGCCATCAGTTTCAATGACCTGCCTGCCGGTCGCGCCCCCGTGAGCATTGGTTGGGTCAACAACTGGAACTACGCCAATGATATTCCGACCACGCCATGGAAGAGCGCGATGTCGTTGCCACGTGAGCTCTCCGTGAAAATGATCGATGGAGAATGGATACTGCTGCAACAGCCTTCGGCAGGCTTGAAAGGATTGCGCGACAAGCATTCTTCCTGGACGAACCTCAGCGTTGTTCAAACGAAGACGATCCCATTCAACGGCCAGACATTGGAAATGCAATTGCAGATGACCGTACCGGCCGGTAGCCATAGCGGCGTCCGCCTGGCGAAGGGAAATGGTCATTATATTGAAATAGGATACGATCGTGATAGTGGCCTTCTTTATATCGACCGCTCGAGATCGGGCGATGTGAGTTTTCACCCGGCATTCCTGAAGCAAAGCCGGTACGAAGCAAAATATAAGACCAGCAATGGCAAGCTCACGCTTCGCCTCTTCCTCGACAAGAGTATCCTGGAGGTGTATGCCGGCGAAGGCGAGGTAGTAATGACGGCGCAACTATTCCCGGATGAAAAAGACGACGGCGTCGAATTGTTCAGTAATGGAAAGGCGGTAAAGGTTGATGCGAATGTTTGGAGGATGAGGAGCAGCTGGTGAGAACGTGAAACGTCAATCGTCAATCGTGAATTGTACAGTCACTATATTAGCTTCAATACGAAGGGTTCTATTCACGATTGACGATTCACGATTGTTCACTTTCTTCTTTTAGACAACTGCGTAACCGTCGCCCGCATATCCTTCGGCATCTCCGCCTCCAGCTCTATAAGTTCGCCGGATAGTCCCGTGAACTTAAGCCGGTACGCATGCAATGCCAGGCGGCCGAGCAGGGGCCGTTCCTCGAGTTCATTCTTCGAAAGATTGAATTTATTCTTGAATGAAGAAAGCAGCACCGGTTTGCCATCGCCATATAAAGCATCGCTGACCATGGGGTGGCCGATATTCTTCATGTGGAGCCTGATCTGGTGCGTGCGGCCCGTATGTATACGGAACTGGAGGAGAGAGTAGATTCCGAAATCTTCCATCACCTCGTAGTCTGTGAGCGCCTGCTTGCCCTTGCGGTTGATCACCATCAGCCCATTCTTTCCCGGATGCTCCATGATCGCCGCATCGATGCTTCCCGTCTTCTCCGGCAATGAGCCGATGACGAGACCCACATAGATCTTCTCTGTTTGTCGCTCCTCGAATTGTTTGGAAAGATGCTTGTGTGCCTCCTCCGTTTTCGCGAACACGATCACGCCGCTCGTGTCTTTGTCCAGCCGGTGTACCGTGAAGACCTGCGGATATTTTTCCTGTAATAATTTTTTCAACGAGATATCCTTTCCCTCCCTGTCGGGTATCGACAATAACCCGGAGGGTTTATTGAGCACAATAAGTTCTTCATTCTCGAAGATGATCCAGTCCTTGAATTTCATACTACCGTCCTTTGCCAAAATGTTTAAGATCGCGCACTTCCTTTTCCGTGAGGAAACGATACTTCCCTCTTTCTACGTTCTTCTTCGTTAGCCCTGCAAATATCACGCGGTCGAGATTCCTCACATCATAGCCAAGCGATTCAAAAATGCGGCGGACGATCCGGTTACGACCGCTATGTATTTCCACACCGAGTTGTGTCTTGTCCTTTATATCTGCATAGGCCAATGCGTCCACACTTGCGGGGCCGTCTTCCAGGATAATGCCTGCGAGTATCTTATCGAAGTCTTTTTTCTCCAGGGGTTTATTTAGCGTAACGGAATAGACCTTCTTGATCTCGTTGCTGGGATGTGTAAGTTTCTGTGCCAGTTCACCGTCGTTCGTGAATAATAGCACGCCCGATGTATTCCGGTCGAGGCGTCCCACAGGGTACACTCTCTCCTCGGTAGCCCTGGCGATGAGATCGAGAACTGTCTTCCGGTCCTGCGGATCATCGGTAGTGGTGATATAGTCCTTCGGCTTGTTGAGCAGGATATATACCAGGTTCTTCGCGATGAATATCTTCTTTCCATTCACTCTTATGTCGTCCTTAGCGGTGACCTTATGGCCTGGCGAGGTCACGACTTCGTTGTTTACCTTGACGAGGCCTTTCTTCACGAGCTCCGCGGCTTCGCGGCGGCCGCTGATACCGGAATGCGAGATGAATTTATTCAGGGGCATGGTGCCAGTCGGCTCGGGACGGACCAATTTGGGAGCAGGCTGAATGGGCGCTTCTCCCTTGCGGGTGGCCTGGGTGGGACGAAGCGCACGCGTTTCCGCCTTCTTCTTGTCAAAATACTCTTCGCGTTCCTTCTTGACCTTTCTCTTTTCTTGTTTGAACTGTTCCTTTATCGCCGCGTTGCTTTTCTTCTTGGCGAACTTGTCGAACTGTGTGGATTTCTTTTTCATTTTACGTTTGCTGTTTTACAACAGGATTAAATGCAATTAGCCAATTTGTTAATTTGATAATTAGCCAATGTTGCGTGATTTGCGAAACCGCTGTTCAAAATGTATCCCTTTGTGCTCTTCATCCAAAGGACTCCTTTGGAGTGGTTCTCCTTATCAACTTACCAACCTATCATCTTATCAACTCATCACCCGATCCTATGTATTCCTTCGTGCCCCTTTGTGCTCTTCGTGTCTTCGTGGTTCTCCTTATCAACTTATCACCTCATAACCCTATCACCTCATCAAGCCCCAACCTTATTCGCCAACTGCCCACACGCTGCATCTATATCCTTACCCCTGCTCTTTCTCAGTCTTGCATTCACCCGGTTCTTCGACAGGTATTCCATGAATGCTTCCACTTTTTCCTCAGAAGGTTTGGTAAACTTCGCAAAGTCGATCGGGTTGTACTCGATGATGTTCACGAGGTCGGCCGGTACCTGGCGGTAGATCTTGATCAGCTCGTCGGCATCCTGGAGGCTATCATTGAAATTATTGAACAGGATATATTCGAAGGTGATCTCGCTCTTGGTCTGTTTATAGAAATAATTCAGGGCGTCGATCAGCGACTGGATATTGTTCGTATCGTTGACCGGCATGATCTCGTGTCTCTTCTTATCATTGGCCGCATGAAGCGATAGCGCCAACTTGAATTTTACTTTATTATCGCCCAGCTGCCGAATCTGTTTGGCTACGCCGGCCGTGGAGACGGTAATTCGCTTCGGACTCATTCCCAGTCCGCTGGCGGATGTAATGCGCTCGATGGAGCGGAGGACATTCTTATAGTTCAGGAGCGGTTCACCCATGCCCATGAAGACGATATTGGTGAGCTTCTTTCCGTGGATGCGCTCGCTTTGTTCATTGATCAGTACCACCTCGTCATAGATCTCGTCGAAGTCGAGGTTGCGTTTGCGGTCGATATACCCGGTAGCGCAGAACTTGCAGCTGAGCGAGCAGCCGATCTGGGATGACACGCAGGCGGTAACCCTCGAATCGGTGGGAATAAGGACGCCCTCGACCAGGTGTCCATCATGCGTCTTGAAGCGCGATTTGACCGTTCCATCCTCGGAATACTGGGTGGCATCGATGACCAACGCCTTGAGCGTAAAGTCCTGTTTTAGCTTGATTCTCAAGTCTTTACTGATGTTGGTCATGGCGTCAATATCATGAGCCTTCTTCTGCCAAAGCCATTCGAAGACCTGCTTGGCCCTGAATTCTTTTTCGCCGATGGTTGAAAAATACTCCACCATATCAGGGAGGGAAAGGGTCCTGATATTCCGCTGCTCTTTGTTTGCCATGCGGCAAAGATAACCCCATTGAGGGATTCGGTTAATTTCGTGGATATTTGCACACTAAAATCGTGAGAACGTGAATCGTGAGTCGTCAACGTGAATCGTGAGTCGTCAATCGTGAATACCACACCCTATAATGAGAATATTCGAATCGAGCAAGGTCTTGTTCTAATCGATTCGGATATTCTTATAGCGGAGTGTTGTATTCACGATTGACGACTCACGATTCACGTTGACGATTGACGACCCACGATTCACGTTGAAGATTCACGACTAAAGAAAAGATGACCATGAATCAGACATTTGTTGTTGATGTTCTCCGCACCCCCGTAGGTAAATATGGTGGCGCTTTATCCGCCATCCGGCCCGACGATCTGTTGGCTCATGTAATAACGGCCCTGCTCCAGAGAAATGAGGCCGTGGATGTGCACGCCATCGAAGATATCATTGCAGGCGCGGCCAACCAGGCCGGAGAGGATAATCGAAATGTGGCGAGAATGGCGGCGCTACTGGCCGGGCTGCCGGTATCAGTGGCCGGGAATACCGTTAACCGCCTTTGTGCATCGGGCTTGCAAGCGATAATGGATGCGTCCAGGCAGGTGATGTGCGGGGACGCGGAACTGATAATCGCTGCAGGTGTCGAGAGCATGACACGTGCTCCGTTCGTCACCGCGAAACCGGTGGCGCCCTTTCAGCGCAATATGGAGACCTACGACACCACGCTGGGCTGGCGTTTCATCAACAAAGACCTTTCCCTGCTTTATCCTCCTTATACCATGGGTGAGACGGCGGAGAATATTGCGAAACAATGGAACATCACGCGGGAGGAGCAGGATTCGTTTGCGTTGCAATCACAATTAAAATACTTCGCTGCAAAGGACGCCAATAAATGGGACGACGAGATCGCGGCGATAGAACGAAATACCGATGGATTGATCAACTGGATCGTGAATGATGAACCGCCGAGACAAACATCGCTGGAAAAACTGGCGGGATTGAAGGCGGCATTCATCAAGGACGGAACGGTGACGGCGGGCAATTCGTCGGGGATCAATGATGGCGCAGCGGCGATGCTGCTGGCAAGTGAGCAGGCGGTGAATAAATTCGGTGTGAAGCCGATGGCCAGGATCGTATCGATGGCAGTGGCGGGTGTTGATCCTGCCATCATGGGGATCGGGCCGGTACCGGCAACGAAGAAGGCGCTGCAACGGGCGGGACTGAAGGTCGAAGACCTCGACCTGGTGGAGCTGAATGAGGCGTTCGCCTCGCAGTCGCTGGCATGTATCCGTGATTTGGGACTGGACCCTGCAAAGGTGAATGTGAATGGCGGTGCTATAGCGATCGGACATCCGCTGGGATGTAGCGGCGTCCGCATTTCCTCTACATTGCTCCATGAGATGAAAAGAAGGAATTCAAAATATGGTTTGGCTACGATGTGTGTGGGAGTGGGACAAGGAGCTGCTGTCGTATATGAGAATCTGATGTGAGGATAGGCCTGAAAGAAAAAATATTCAAGTGAGTGTCTGGTGTGAGGATAGGTCTGTATGAAAAAAATATTCAATATTCAATAATCAATATTCAATGCTCAAGGGGCAGTCTGCTGACTGTAATCTCCTCTCATCCAGTACAATTTCTGCACGTCATGCTATTCAACCGGCGCGAGGATCAACTTGAGCATTGAATATTGAATATTGAATATTTTTTCTCTACGAAAATCCCTTAATAAAACCCATCATGACAGATATTGCCCCGCGTCTTTCCGAGCACATCGTCAACATTCCCTTGCTCTTCAATACTTTTTCGCAGGAGAAATTGCTGCATCGTCCCGCTCCGGGTAAGTGGTCAAAAAAGGAAATTCTCGGTCATCTCATAGACTCCGCCATCAACAACCTTAAGCGTTTTACTGAAATACAGGGACAGGAAGGCATTTATGTATTGCGTCCCTATCCGCAGGATCTGCTTGTGGCGGCGAATCATTACCAGGAGTCAAGTCTTCCGCATCTCCTGCAGTTGTGGCAATCATTGAACCGCCAGATCGTATTTGTGATAGAAAATATTCCGCCGACTGCACTCGATTACCTGGTCGATATCAATCCCCAGAAACAGGATCTCAGGACGCTGGAATGGCTGATAAAGGATTATGTGGTGCATATGGAGCACCATCTCTCGCAGATTGTTAAATAACGAATTAGAAAGTCAAAAGTAAAAAGTCAAAATTCAAAAGGGTGTCCTTGGAAAGGAATATCCTTGTGTTCTTTGTGAAAACCTTGTGCTCTTTGTGGTTTAAACCGGTCAACCTATCACTTTTATCTCTTCTCATAAGGCCCAATCCCCTATTCCTAATCCCTAATTCCTCTTGCATTCCATGCCTAACCCGCTTCACCCAGCCGCCCCAGCATTCTTCTCACCAACCGATAGTTCGTTACCATCGATAGTGCCACCAATACCACCCCAGTTGCTATTACGCCCCAATGTATGAAGGAGGAGAGCTCGGGCCGGTCGTACATCACGAAATGATGGAATGACCATTGCATCAATTGAACCACGGCGAGCGTTACAACGATTATTGAAATATATACCGGGATGAAACGCCGCGAGACATTCCTTCCCAGCCAGGAAGGCGAATAACCCAACATCAGTAACAGGTGCAGGCTATCCTTGCTCCGTGCGATCACCAGCTGCAGGTAAAATGAAAACAACATCAGCGCCAGCAATACCACCAGCAGCCCGAAGATGCCCAGCCCCGTGAAGATGCCCTGGATCACCATCTTATTTCTTCCCAGCAAGGTTTTATCCTTGTTCAGTTTATAATTCTTCGAATCCAGGAAGCGAAGCAGGTCAGGATTGTTGGCGTCCTTTACCTTGATGAAGAGCCGCGAGGCTTCCACATACTTCTTCGTTCCGAAGCTCTTATTCGCCCAGTCGAGAAAGGCCTTCGGCACCAGCACCGAATTCACGCGGTCGCTGAAGGCAACGATCTTCGCATAGAAGATCTCCTGCCGTCCGTTGCCTTCCGCCGTTATCTGCACGGGTATGCCCATCGCCGTCTCCTTCGATACCTGCGGAAGACCTTGTCCCGGCGCAAATACGTTATAGATCTCGAAGAAATCGGAGGAGAGAATGATCGGTATCGAGGGCTGACCTTCCCGCCATGTGAATGAAGGAGGAATGGTATCGATGAAATCGTTCTCCAGTGTCTCGAGAAACATATCGGTACTGAACGGAAGCACATCGCCGGCACTCAACTTCACGCGGAAATCATTCGGCACTAGCGGGGCCACGCCATCGATGAAGGGCTGGCTCTTCAACTCATCGATATCCGGCTGGTGGAAAAGATTCTTCTCCGGCTGCCCCATCGTCTGGTTCGTTACCGACTTGGTAATAGACACAAAGTCGAAGCCATTCTTACGGATGCTTCCTTCCTTCAGCAGCTGTTGGATGTTCACGTACATCTGGATGGAGCAAAGCAGTAGCAACACGCCAATGCCTAACCCGATATACGAGAACCAGCGCGACACCGTATTGGTACCGGTCTGCAAAAGAGGACGAATAGGTTGAAACGATACAGCCACGACCGGTTTTTATAGATGATACAATTGTGTGTAAGGATAATAGTCGATGCGCTCCAGGTCGGCGAAGATGATCGTTGCATTGCGCAGCGCGGCTTCCTCGAGCATCAGCGTCATCGCCTTTTCGGAGTTGTTGTTGTCGAGATGACTGAACGGTTCATCCAGCAACAGGATGTCGAAGGGCTGCAACAGGGATCTGATTATGGCTACTCGTTGCTGCTCCCCGTAGGAACAGATGCGGCTCCGGGAGGAAAGCTTATCGCCGATTCCCAGGCGTTGCGCCATCTCCGTTATCTTTTCCTTCGGATGGTAAGGATTCAACTGGCGCTTGATCTCCAGGTTCTGCATCACCGTCTGTTCGGGGAACAGCCGAAGGTCCTGGAACACTACGCTGATATGATCCTTGCGGTAAGTGGCGAAGTCTTCCGCCGAAAAGCCTGCAATCGACTTATCATCGTAACCGATGCTGCCGGAATATTCCTTTCTCATTCCATACAGGAAATGGATGAGCGAGGTCTTTCCGCTGCCCGATGGAGCAACTATCTTGATGCGTTCTCCTTTCTTGAAATCGATATTCTTTCCCCAGATATCCGAAAGCCGGGTCTTGTCTTTGTCGAAGTAAAGCGGCAGGAGATCGCGGATAATTAATTGCATGTTCTACTGAATATGGCGAACGAATTTGATACCGGGAAGAAAGAAGGCGGTAGGATAGTTAAATCCGTTTACCGCCTTCTTTCAATCAATTATTTGTCGACTCGAAATTATTTATTCGGTACGGGTGCGCCGGTCAGCGTATCTGTCACCGGATACTGGCTAGCCTGTTTCTTCTCATACTCATCATGGAGCGCAGTCATCTGGTCGGCATACCTGTTCAGTTGCTTGAGGCTGTTTGTCGTCTTATCGACAAAATTCACTTCTATCACGAATGTAGCCGCACCGCTCTTGTAGTCACCCCAGGTCACGCCATCCTGCCAGGTCTTCATGGAGAGATCCATGGCGGCAATGGCTGAGCTATCCTCCCTTACTATCTCATTTTTGAAAGTAGTGATCAGCTTCTGAATATTGAGGTAGCCTCCGAAGCCATGTCCGCTGAGCTTATCTGCATAGGCGGGTTTGTTATTCCCTGTGAGGAAGCTGGCGGCATTTGCGTCGTTGTTGCTGACCACGAGCCAATCCTTTTCATTCTTTATAACGATGCCGGGAGGAGGACCATTTTTCATCATTTCCTCATTCACCAGCCCGAACAGTTTATCGAAAGACGGCTTGTCCTTTATCGCAAGGGCGAAAACGAAATTGGGATCGGTCTTCGTCGTTGTGTACGTACTCTTGGTGCCATCGCCATTCTCGTATTCCGACGTCTGCGGACGCTGCTGAATATCCGTTACGGCAAAGGCCATTTCACCCTTGAGAGCTTTAGAGAAATCATCGAGGGTGATACCTTTTTGACCCAGGAACATATTCGCCAGGCCATCGGCGCCGATCAGTTTCATGATCTCCACCCAACCCTCGGAAGGATAGTTGAAGGCCAGCGCGCCGATCACGTCACCCGAGGGAAGACGGTTGATCAGGTCCTTGCTGACATTCACCGGGGGAAATTTATCGATGATCTTCGTCAGTTCCTTTCCATAATATTGTTTGCCTGTCATGGTGATCTTGCCGTTGTCGAAACTGAGCGTTGCCGTTCCGATATTATCCTCGGTAAGCGCACTCAGTTTCATCATATTCATCATCCCATTTGCCATTCCCTTATAGATATTGTCTGTGCTCACCCAGAAATGAAGATCGCCCTCACTCGCTATCAGGTCGGTAAATTTGGAATTGTCATCGAGGAGATCCTCGCCGCTAAGTGCATAGATGCCCTTTGCAAAGAGGAGCAGGCTGTCATTGGAGAAATGTGTCACGGAACCGGCGTTACCACCACCCATTCCACCCATTCCGCTCATTCCCTGCATCGGTGAGTCGCCAATGAAGACGAACTTCGAAGAGGTCCAGGTCAGGAGGCCCTTGTCGTGAGTGGAAGCATAGTTGAGATCGCCGCTTTTCTGGATCTCCGCCTTACCCTTGCTGGCTTCCTTTACGAAGGCAGCAAATGCGTTTGCATCCTTGATAGCTCCCTGGAGTGAGGCGTAACCGCCGTAGCCCTGTCTCTTTAAGAAAAAGGCAAAATCGCTCTTGGTATCGACACCCGATGCATCCGGATCGTTTATGATCTTTTGCGCAAGCGTATCATGCGCCTCTTCGTTGAGCTTACGGTACCAGCTGGTCTGCTTGATCTCATCGAAGGTAAGTTTGGATGAAAGTGATTTCATATTGATATGAATGACCACGGCCGCGTCCTTAGGGACGAGGAGGCCAGTCTTGCCGGCCTTATTACACGACATGGCGAGCACGATGCCCGAAAGGAATAACAAATACAGGAATCTATTTCTCATAATTAAAAGGTTTCAGGTGTCAAATAAAGGAAAACTTAGGCAGATTAGTAAATGAAATGCTCTGCTGGACGCCACTTCGCAGGTCTTTCACGGTGCAAACGCCCTGTTCCAGCTCTTTTGTGCCGATAATGACGATGAAAGGGATATTCTTCTTCTCAGCATATTTGAACTGTTTGTCAAATTTCGCGGCTTCGTGGTAGATCTCGCTCCGGACATCGTTTTCCCTCAGCTGACGGAGAAGGTCGATGGAGGCCCTGCTTTCCTGCTCGCCGAGGTTGAAGAAGAGCACTTGTGTGCCGGTATGGACCCCTGCGGGAAACAGGCTCAGTTCGTCCATTACATCGTAGATGCGGTCGACGCCGAAAGAGATGCCCACACCGGGAATATTCGGTACGCCGAAGAGACCGGTCAGGTCGTCGTACCGGCCACCGCCACCGAGGCTGCCCATCTTCACATCCAGTGCCTTTACTTCGAAGATGGTGCCGGTGTAGTAGTTGAGGCCGCGGGCCAATGTGAGCTCTACCTGAAGACGTGAATCGTGAGTCGTCAATCGTGAATTGTCAACCTGCGCATCGGAAGATGCGGACTTCAATGGTGAATCGTGAACCTGCCCGCCGGCAGGCGCGGTCGTCAATCGTGAATGGGAGAGAACTTCATTTATTTCAGTTATCCCTTGCTGAAGAACTTCAATTTCACCTAATAAACCTGTTAGCTGGGATAATTTCTCTTCGTTTGTTCCGGAGAGAGTAAGGTATTTTTCGATGATACCGATTTGTTCAGGCGTAAATGATTTATCACTCAATTCTTCCTTTACTTTTTCGATTCCGATCTTGTCGAGTTTATCAATGGCAATGGAGATATCCAGCATCTTATTGGCGCCGCCGCAACGTTCCGCCAAACCAGCCAGGATCTTCCGGTTATTGATCTTTATTTCCACCCGTACTCCCAGTTTGCGAAACACCCCGGCATAGAGCGCGGCGAGTTCCACTTCATTCAGGAGGGATGTGCTGCCCACCACATCGGCATCGCATTGATAGAACTCCCGGTAGCGGCCCCGTTGTGGACGATCGGCGCGCCATACGGGCTGCACCTGGTAGCGTTTGAAGGGAAAGGTCAGTTGCGCGTGATTCATCGCCACGTAGCGCGCGAACGGAATGGTGAGATCGTACCGCAGCGCCCGCTCTGTTAAGTTTTTGTCCGTCTTTCCCTGTAAGACATTCGAGAAGGCGGCCGTAGCGGATTCTCTCTTTTCCGGCAGATTCAACCCGTTGTTGAGGATCTTGAAGATGAGTTTATCGCCCTCCTCGCCATATTTTCCCATCAATGTCTCTATGTTTTCCATGGCCGGTGTCTCCAGCGGCTGGAAGCCATACAGTTCAAAGGAATGGCGGATGGTATCGAAGATGTAGTTCCGCTTGCGGACGGTTTCCGGTCCGAAGTCGCGTGTGCCTTGTGGTATGGCAGGTTTAGCCATTTTATTGCTTGCTTGATTTTGTCGTTGTTCGATCACGGGTTGCAAGATCGTGCGACGGTCGATATTTCTTAATGATTGCTTCACACACTTCATCGATCATCTTATAAACGGAATGGTATCCCTCTTCCTTTCCATAATAAGGATCGGGAACATCGAGGTCGCGGCCGGGATACAATTCATTCATCAGCAGGCCGGCCTTCGCGGGATCGAATTTTTTTCCGGCAATGCGTTTCATTTCGTCCAATACATCTCCCGCGAGTGCATAGATCCTGTCATATTCATCGAAATCGCGCGCGACGAATGGACGCGAACGCTGCTGACAAATATCGAGGCCATTTTGCTTTGCTACTTTCTGTGATAGGTGATGTGGTGGTTGTCCCGTATGATAGCCATTGGTGCCCGCACTGCCTACGGTCCAGTCAAGCCCCGCCTCATCGGCCTTGCGCTGCAATATCCCCTCCGCAAGCGGACTGCGGCAGATATTTCCGAGACAGACCATTAGAATTTTCATGCGGGCAAAGATAGTTTGAATACAATTAGCCAATTTGATAATTTGGCAATATGCCAATGATGGCGTGTTAGTGGAAGTGCCTTCTCTTTTCGACTTTCTAACCACAAGGACACAAAGATGCACTAGGGGCACAAGGATATTCCTATCCAAGGACACCCTTTTGAATTTTTACTTTTGAATTTGGACTTTTGCATCCGCTGCCATATGGATTACTCGCCCCCCCGCATCTCAATTAAAATTCACCAGCCATGACAAATAACGAACTGCTCGAAGCCAGCCTGCTTGACATTTTATTCGAAGGACGGAATAAAGAATATGGCGCGTATGCCCTGCGCCGTGGTTACAACCGGCGTATGATCCTATCGCTTGCTATGGGTCTTTCGCTCATCGCTTTTTTTATATTGCTATCTTCCTTCTCGCATCGTAAAGTTGATGGCAAGAAGATGCGCGAAATAAGTGAGGACGGCCTTGTTATCATGACGATTCCTCCGACGGAAACGATAAAGCCGCCGACAGTCGTGAAGCCACCGGTTTTGCCGAAGGCGGTCATTCAAAAAGTCGCGGCCATTGTCAATACGACACCCAGAATTGTCCCCGATATATTGGTTACTCAAACCATTGTGCCGGAGAATTCCGAACTGGATGACCGGAAGCCGGGAACAGAAACAACAGAGGGCGTTCCGGCAACGGGGACAAATGGCGGCGGGGAACAAAGCGGCAGCGGCAATGAAGTGAAAAGCGCGAAGGCGGTTGAACCTGAAGTACTCCTGCCGAGCTCGAGCCCGGAATTTCCGGGTGGACCGGAGGCATTGAAGAAATTTCTCGGACGAAATCTCAATCCTCCGGAGGAACTGGAGGCG
>Ga0193753_10001127_pt1 | contig 23437 bp, 22 predicted proteins | sample H1c2metaG_FD_144925 | JGI IMG/M metagenome (GOLD analysis project Ga0193753, IMG submission 144925) | Soil microbial communities from a riparian zone of the East river system, Colorado, United States - H1c2 | ecosystem: Environmental > Terrestrial > Soil > Riparian zone | place: USA: East... | reverse complement strand
TTTGTATATTCTTTTTATGTGCGTGCGCACTGTTTCGTAACTAATATAACATTTATCAGCAATCAAATGAAAGCTATAGCCTTCAACCATTAAACCGAGGATTTCTTTTTCACGGGTGCTAAGGGTTAACCGCTCTGCATCTGCAGGAATGTTTGGAGCAAACTGCTGGAATAATTTCAATACCCTGCTGGCAATGGAAGGTGTCATAGGTGACCCGCCGTTATAAACCTCATTGATCGCTTCTACCAACCGTGACGGCGACGTGGATTTGAGGATATAGCCTGATGCCCCGGCGCAAATGGCGGCAAATATTTTATCATCGTCTTCAAATACCGTCTGTATAAGAATTTTTATCTCCGGCCAGTTCTTTACAAGATGCCTGGTCGCAGTAATTCCATCCATCTTCGGCATCCCGATATCCATCAATGCTACGTCCGGGCGCGAGATCCCTATTTTGTGGTCAAGATCCGAACAATCGGCAAAAACACCGCAACTGGTCATGCCGGCCGTGCCGTTACAGATGGCGCCAAAGCCCTCACGCATTAGTTTATTATCTTCAAATATGGCGACTCTTATTTCCAATCAGCATATTTTATTACAGCAACGATCAAAGGTTAAAGTTTCCTCAACTTCCAAAGAAAAGAAATTATATCGTTATGGTTTGTCCCCCTGCAGGGTGAAACCGGAACTGCATGCGCACCGATGTACCTTTTCCCATTGCTGATTCGAGTTTATAAATGCCCTCGATGCTTTCTGCCCTTGCCTGCATATTTTTCAGTCCATTTCCTTCATAAATACCGGCGGCATCAAATCCGTTTCCATCATCCCTGATTTCCGCTACAATGTTCCCGTCTCTTTTTTTGATCGACAAAACAATGGTTTTTGCACCCGAGTATTTTATAGCATTGTTAACGGCTTCTTTCATAAACAAATACAGGTTTCTTTTCACCTGCATTAAGGGGTGAAAGCCGCTCAGTTCTTCGTCGGTATCCACGTGCAGGCTAATCCCTTTGCCTGCGCATAAATTAAAAGCATAGGTCTGCAGTTTAGACATAATGCGTTCGAAACTGTCATTATCCGGGTTGATCGACCAAACGATATCGCTCATTTTCTCAACCATTTCTTTTGAATTACTGGAAATATGGCTAAGGTATACCTGCGCATCAGCTGTATGATCTGCTTCCATTTTTTGCTTCGCAATTTCACTGAAGAGCGCCACACCGCTGAGTGTTGCGCCCACTTCATCATGCAATTCGCGGCTGATCCGCAGGCGCTCATCCAGCACTTCTTTTTGATTTTGCAATCTTTTTTTACGCAGGTAGCGGTAAAGCGCATAACCTGAAACCAGCAGCAGCATTCCAATACCGGTATAAATAATCCGTTTCTGCTGGTTTTGTTTGGCCAGCAACAATTTCTGGTAAGCCACTTCCTTTTGCATAAGGCGTTCATTGGCCCGCCGCTGCTCATTTTCTTTTCTTTCGTTGTCCAGGCTAAGCGATTTTTGTGCTGCGTCAAGTTTATTGATCTCGTTTTGCTGTGAGATCATCGCGAGTTGCTGCGATTTCTTTTCATCTTCGAGACGCTGACTTTCAATTTGCTGATTTTGCAACTGAAGCAGGTAAGCGTTCGCTTCGTGTTCTTTTTCCAGTATCTTAATGGCATCCTCTTTCTTTCCGGTTTCATACCTGGCGGTAATTTCGATGATATTCTTCTGCTTTTGCTGGCTCAGCAGCGAATCTTTTACTACCGAATACTCCTTAAAATAATACAAGGCAGAGTCGGGCATATGCTTTTGCTGGTAGGCTTTTGATAGTAAAAGACTCGCCTCCTGCTCGCCAGTCAATTCCGCCAATTGTTTCGAAAGCTTTTTTGCAGATTGAAGATGACTGATAGCACTATCGAATGCATGTGCTTCGAAGGATGCTTTGCCCAGCTGCAGGAAAATATTCTTTGCGTCAGAATTAATGATTTTCAATTCCCGCATTTTATCAGCGGCGGTTTGCAGCCAGGCAACAGCGCCTGCATAGTTCTTTCTTTCATATTCTGCAACGCCTTTTACCTGGTTGATGACGGCAATACCATAAGCATCTTTTAATGACCCGTTCAACGATTCCATCAGCTGTATGATGGAATCTGCGCGGGTAAACTGCTGTGTCCGGATAAGACAGGTGGCATAATCGGTCAGCATGCTTCTTAGTCCAATCTTATCCGAGGCCGGTGATGCGTTCTTTAATCCATAGTCAAAATAGGCGATAGCTTTGCCGGGCTCATCCAGGCTTAAGAAAGTGCTGCCTACCCAGGTGGCTGCCTGGTAAATCTGTTCTGCGTCCTTCAATTTTTCCGCAATGGCCAGCCCCTTTACCTGGTAATAAGAGGCACTGTCAATTTCTGAGGTCCTGAAATAACTGTAGGCCAGCCAGCGGTACACCGAATAAAGTCCTTTTATGTTGCCGGAGCGGTTGAAGTAGTTAATAGCAGTCCAGTAATTGGTTCTTGCCTCCGGGGCCCTGTTTGCTACATGCTGGTTGCTGCCCAATACAATATAGGCCCTGCCGCACAAAGAATATTCTTTTTGCCTGGTAAAGATTTCAATGGCTTTCAGTGCATTTTCAATAGACTCATCATTGCGTTTGCGGTAGTAAATGGCTATCGCAAAGGACAGGTAGTACTTGCCCATACCGGTTTCATAGTTTGCCTGCTGGCTGTATTCCTTTGTTTTATTCGCAAAATAAATGGCTGAATCGATCTTTAAAATGGTAGCATAGCGGTCTGATAAATCAAAACAAATATCAGCTTTCGCCTTTGGCGAAGTTTGCTTTTCCAGTTCGGCCCTGAGCGTGGCTGTTCCGGTCTGCGAAAAAGCAGTGGCACAATACATGCAGATGGTTATGGCTGCCAGGAATCTTTTGTAATGGGGGTTAATTTTCATATACAACCAAATAAAACAGATGCTTAATCAGGCATTGAGTGTATTTCTCAGGCTATTAAAATACAATATTTTCATAATATGCACGAATAACATAGGAACGCCCTTCGCGGGTTGCAGCGTGCAGTCGCCCCGGGCAGATTAAATTTTTTCGCTAAAACAGGCAGTCCCTATCAACTATACCTATTTAGTATTACATTGTTCGCGGAACAACGCAAGCTGGTAAATCTTCGTGTGACTGAGGGTAGCGAAGCTATGCCTGGTTAATAGCCAGGCCTTACAGCGATTGTAAACGTTTATAACTGTTAAGCCAAAACGAGTTGTGCTAATAACAATACAAAACGTGATCACGCAACTGTTGATTGTAAGTGTTCTAAGTTTTTGGCAGATGCGTCTAATAGCATAAATCCAAGCATTGGCTTCTAGGCGTCGACCGTTTACTGAGTTAGATCGTGGACATAAAATACTCAGTAATGTTGGAAACAATATTCTCAATGTTTGCTTTATAAAAACCAGCACCGTTCATACATCCGCATTCGACAATAAAATATTCGTCACCGCATAAACATATATCCATGACAAAGACATTGTGAAGTGTATATTGTTGACACATTTCTTCAGTAAAAGAAATAACATCGACAGGACAACCTTCCTCCTTTTTTAACTTAAAATATTCTCTATACTTTGACGCAGCAACAACTTTTTTATTGATAACCCAAAGCCGCCATTCATAGTGTATATTGTACGGCTCTGACACAACTATTTTGCTTTCGAGCGACAGATTGGTATTCTCAATTACTCTAAGTTTTCTGTACCAGTCTCCAATTTCATCAAAACGCTTGACTTCTCCAGCAAATGATTTACTATCATCATTTGGACGAATGAACAGTAATTTATCGGGACTATAATTATTGTCGTCAATTAGTTCTTTAAAGGTTATAACCGAGGCATCATAATTAAGCATGTGTCGACCCCATTTTTCAATATAGTTTTCTATTGAAAAAGTTACTTCATCAAAGAAAAGACCTTTTCTAAGGTTTGCATCTTCAAAAGCCAGACTGTTAAAAGTAGTTGACCCATAAATAATAGAACTTCGACTCCTATCAAATTCAGGGAGTTTCGCAGTGAATGGAATAATATCTAATTCAATAAATTTGACTTCAATTTTCAGGCATGACTTTTTTAATTCTTCAAAATCTTTTTGACTTGTAAGATTTCTTTGTACGACCCATTGAATGTGCATATACTTTTCTTTCATAAGACAAATTTAACTTGAAAATTCGCCCAGCAGCCAATATTCGGTTGCTGCCAGGCTGGCGGGAGGTTGTTGCAATCGGCAGCAGTTCAAGCAGCAGCAGCCATAGAGCGACCGTTTTAAACTTATATTTTGTTATATTCAAGTTCAATTTATTAACCAAGGTTCTGTAGCCGGGCGGCCGGCTGCGATATATTGACAATTATGCAACTATTTAAGATTAGCGACGAGATTTATATAATCCAGAACTTCTGGACAAAGGAGAAGTGTGACAATTTCATAAAGCAAACTGAAGCCAAAGGTTATAAAGATGCGACAATTGACTCGGGCATGGGCCAACGCGTTGTAAAATCTGTTAGAAATAATAAAAGAGTTATGTACATTGACACAGACTTAGCTTCTGATATTTGGACAAATTTATCGCAATCTGTTCCACAAACAATAGGCAACTCCAATGTTGTCGGACTAAACGAAATGTTTAGATTTTATCGCTATAATCCAGGAGAAGAATTTAAAAGACATCGCGACCAAAGCTTTATTCGAAATAGTGAAGAATCCAGCTATTATACTTTCATGATCTACTTAAATGACAACTTTGAGGGTGGAGAAACGACATTTGCTGACAAAACTATAAGGCCAATAACAGGAATGGCATTAATTTTCTTACATAGCCTGGAACATGCCGGCAATCCCATTAAAAAAGGAACAAAATATGTACTACGAACTGACATCATGTATCAGCTTGCTTAAATCTAAGAGCGCAACACCGACAGAACAATTCATCTTACAGCAGCCATTACAATAAGCTTCAAAATTTATGGAAATAACAATTAACAATATAAAGGCATATGAATCACGTAAAGAGGTAATAAAAGCAATATGGCAATTGCATTACAAAGAAAGTAGTAAGATAATTCTATTACAATATTTAATTGGGTTTACATTATTTACAATTGGAGTTCTTACAAATAAAGGGTATGCTATGATAAGGACAAACTCTATATTGTCCGAGAATACAACTAATACTTATTTTAATCTTCACCTGCTAATTTCAATAGGTATAGTTTATATACTCTTTACGACTTTTAGTTTCTTAAATTTGCTACGTTCAAAAAGGCCGTATTTAAACAAATATGAAGTGGAAACAAAGAAATACTATCAGTATTCTAATGAAATGACTTTGACAATTAATGATGAGGGCATAAATCATAACCATTTGCTATCTAAATTTGACATTAAGTGGGCTGCTTTCTCCCATTTCAAACTATACAATGATATACTTTTCATAAGCAATAATAACTCGTTTACTTCTGCAATATCAATTCATAAAACCCAAGTCACCGATGAACAGTTTTCAGAACTTTTATTATTTGTGACAGGAAGACTTGTGCCTATGACTAAACTGTAGAAGAAAACAGCAGGTAAAAGGCAGTTTGCCACCAGGCTGGCATGACGTTGTTGCAATCAGCGTCAATCATATGGCGACCGTTATCAAACTTAGATTTTGTTATATTCAATTGCAATTTATTAACAAGGTACTGTAGCTTGGCGGAACACAGAATACCAGCCCGGCAGCAAGCCGTCGGCGTTGCAAGCAAATTTTTTTACACACCAAAATAACTTATGAGTCCAGGAATTGACATAAATTTCGTTCGAGAGGTATATCAGAGAATGTCCGACAGCGAGCTAACTCGCGTACTGACTCAGGATGCGACGGGTTTAACACCAGAAGTGCTGGAAATAGTTAAAGGAGAAATTCAAAGACGCAATCTTGATCCCAATATTTCAAAAGGCATTGCGGCTCAACAAAAAAAGCATACCCTTGAAGAAATTGATGTCTACTGTAACTTAATACAGAATCTTCCTTGTCCGACAACTGGAAGTACCTCAACAAAACTTAACGCAACACAAACTGCCGAAGTGATAAGTTTTATCCTCTTCACTAATTATAAAAAGAAGATCATAATTGGTAGCCCGGACGCTTTAGACAAAGCAAACAACATTGCCTTAGCTAAGACTTTACTATTAGGATGGTGGGGTATTCCATGGGGCATAATTAGGACAATACAGGCTATTTTGATAAATATCAATAATAAAAGAACCAATCGTTTAAATGAGCCAAACGACTTTCTGAGAGCTTTTGTAGTATCTAAAATAGGAGAAATAGAAACTTACAAAGACAATAGACAAAAATTAACTGACATAATATTGGGCAACTAAAAACGGCTTGCAACATGCTTGCCCCAGACAGGCACAACGTTGTTGCAATCAACAGCAAATCATTAATCAGCAACATCAAAGTGTGGCTATTTTTAAACTTAGATTTTGTTTTATTCAAGTTCAATTTATTAATCGGGTTCTATAGCCGGTCGGAATCCTATTTCCCCGCCCGCTGCGAGCCCCAATGTTGGCTGTAAGCCTTTAAGTCCAAACTTCATGAGATATTTAGCGACTTTTATTTTATTGACAGTTTTAGTTTTTATCTCAAACTATTCTTTTTCACAAACGGACTTTTTGAAGGTTAATCAACAAAAAATAGACAGCATCAAAAGTTTGTATGACCCGGCTTGCAAACTCATTTTGTCGTCAAAACAAATAAGCAGGAAAAAAATCAAATACGACAAAAAGCTCTTTCTTTTAATGAATGACGTTTATTCAAAAAATCTGACTCAAAAAGAAGTATATATTCAAATCAGTAAGATCAAAAAAGGAAAATGGGATTTTGACTCGACCAATTTAGGCGGAACCATACTGTATGAAACAAGACTGCCCGCTAATGGCAATTTAAGTCTTACTATAAGCTTTGCTACTTTTGAAAATAAAATTGTATACAAACAAATTTCATTTAGCACAGGTAGCAGGACTGATTGCTCAGACCCTGTTAACTATTCCATTTCGACACAAGACCTGAATTATTTAGCCACGATTTGCATCCCACATCTGAACATCCCTCTTCACATGTGCTGGAACTGTGAAGTCACTACAAGCGACACTATATTTTATCACATTCTTCAGGACTATGGCGGAAACGACTATATCCTATTCAAAAGCGACACATCAAAATTGATCAACTATTTTACATGGCATGATATTCATACTTATATGAATGACTATGTAGTTGAAGAAATCGCAACTCTGGTTAAGACGAGAAATGTTTCATTGTTAAAACAATTACTTTACTCTCCTAATTGTATATTGGCTATTTATTCAATGGAAGCATTGACATTTCTTGAGATTTCCGACAATGAGCCTTTGACTGACAATATCCATAAAAAAATGAGTGAAATACAAGATTCGAATATTCCAATTAATTACCAGTATAGCGATGTTGTCCGCCGGGATATTCTGTATAAAGAATTGAAAATATCTAAGACAACAATAACCAACAAGTACAAGCGCCTCTAGAAGGCCTGGAGCCAACATTCAGGCCCCGGGTTGGCCGGATCACAGAATCCAGCCCTGCAGCAAACCGTCTGCGTAGGGCGATGTTTTTGGAAATTTCGTACCCTGACATTGGGAATTTAACTAACAGCGATGTAACCTGACGCTCCTGCCTGTAGTCCTATTGTTTATAATTTTGAAAATGGTAAAAGGGAGACCCGGTTTACTAATATTGGGGCGAAATGTTTTCATTAAAAAATACAGGATACATACGACTAAAATTGCTGTGTTCCTAATCTTTTCGCTTATACTTTATTCGTGTAAAAAAAATGCAACTAAATCAACTGTAATTATAAAAACTGTTGCTTTTGTAAACAAGACAAATAATACAAACCACATTTGGTTAATGGATATTGACGATGCCGGTATTGGCAATAATGCAAGGAGATTGACCGATGATACTACATCTGAGGACTATCCGACATGGTCCCCGGATGGCAAACATATATTGTATCAGAGAGGATATAATGGCTCTGCTATTTACATTGTCGGTAGTGATGGCAAAAATCAAATAAGGCTTTCCCCTACCCCGGCTTTTGATGTATCTCCCAGCTGGTCACCGGACGGAAAAAAAATTGTTTTTAGCAGATTACAAGGATTTATTGTTCCAAATCAAATACCCAAAACAGAAATTAGGGTTATGAATGCAGATGGGACTAACGACCATCTTCTTTTACCAAGTAGTGATTTTAGTGTTGAACCAAGATGGTCTGTCACTAACCAAATTGTGTTTATGAGCCATATGAACGACATTAGTGGGCCTCTGCATATTTTCACCATGAATAGTGATGGCACCAATATCCAGCAGCTCACTCAGGCGGGCAATGCAGGCGACCCTGTATGGTCACCGGACGGTAAACAAATCTCCTTCGGGTCGGACAGAGAGGGGAACAACAAGCTGAATATTTTTGTGATGAATGCAGATGGAAGCAATGTGCGCCAGCTAACTCATTTTACTGCACCTTATGAATCAGGAGATACTAATTGGTCCAGTGATGGGACTAAAATCATCTTTGAATGGGATGTAAATGGTCAAAAGCAATCAAACCCTGACGCATACGCCGAAGTTTGGACAATGAACGCCGACGGGACACAGCAAAAATCTACAAATCAGACCTGTAGCTGTGTCGGAGCAGCTCCACGGTGGAAACCTGAATAAATTGATCAGTAAAAACATCGCCCAACAGGCGGTGCCACCGCTCGACATTGTTGCAATGGACAGCATTATTAATCGACAGCATCCATATGACGACCGTTTCAAAACTTAGATTTGTTACAATTTCAAGTTCAATTTATTAACCAGGCCCTGTGGCTGGACGGAAGCCAGCCCGGCAACAAGCCGTCGGCCTTGTGTGTTATGCTATGAGAATATTCAAGACGACAATAATTTCAATGATAATTACCTTGACCTGTTTGACAAGTGCCGGTCAACTCAGCAGCAAGACAGGATTTTATAGTTTGACAAATAAAACAGTGACCAAGAACGGCGATATTTATGGCTACTTCGGCGAAATCTGCATTAAACAGCTCAACTCGTCACGAATTGTAGTTAAACTTTCAATTTGCAAAGGTGCACCGAGCTATAATTCTGGTACTTTGACAGATACACTGACATTCTATAAAAACAAAGCGACCTATACGACTATTGAAGACGCTACTTGCAAAATAATTTTTACATTCTATCAAAAGGGGATAAAACTTGAACAATTTGCAGAGAACCCAAATTTTGCTTGCGGCTTTGGACACGGTGTCGACGCTTATGGGTTTTATAAAAGAAAATCATTTAAGACTCCGTCCGACAAAGAGCTGACAGAAGAATAGGCACAACTCACAACATGCATATAAAATTGGGGCTTGGCAGCCATTACCTCAATCCATACAATCTGACAATTACATCGACTTTAAGACTCTTGACAATGTATACTTCAAAAAAGTGGCTATTTTTTCTGACTTATATTTTGCTTTCGGGTTGCAGCACTAAAACCAACTACCCAAAAGGTGGTTTTGACTACCCGACAAATGTTGCAGATGAGGATACCAATTTTTATTACTATCAATTAAAAAATATTGAATCTAAAAAAGATCAATTCCAAGACTCTTATGAATACCTGTTCTTCAAACCATTTGACGAGCCTAACCTTAGTATTAAGCCACAGCCGGCTGAAACTTTTAGGCTTACATGCGGATCAGCACTTGGAGAAAGTACAATTATAGTAATAACTCCGAATCTTATAACTATAAAGAAAGGAGCACCTGCAATGATTTATGAAAAAGATACTAACCGTCTATCTGCTTTAGAAAACCTTCATTTGCGACTATTAGAATATAGATATCCTATTGATACTTCTGGTAAAAACGTTTTTGTTAAACATTATCTTGATTCACTGACTAAAGCTTATCCTGAACTATTGAATCCCGCCTATTATCATAAACTTTACAACAAAAGCTTTGTACAGAAATCCGGCAAGTATAAGTATCGTATGGAAAAAATTTCTTTGACCGATACTCAATTCAAGTCATTAATAGAACAAATTAATCAATCTGGGTTTTGGACTATGCCGAGTAAAATAGAGTGTAAAGATCCACCAATGGATGCCGGGGGATTCAATTTAGAAGCAAATACAAAAAAGAAATATAAAATCGTAAGGCTGACAAACTGCGCGGGAAATAATTCAAAGTTTGTCAAAGCATGCCAGAAACTAATTCAATTAGCGAAATTGGATAAAGAAATAAATCTAGTTTGGGAAGATTCTCCAGCAATAACGGTGGACACAATCAAACTTGAGAATATTACCCGGTAACGGCAGCCAACATACAGTTGGCTTGCAGCCAAGCAGGTTCTACGTTGTTGCCATCAGCAGCAGTTTATCAATCAGCGGCAGTCATATGGCGACCGTTTTCAAACTGAGATTTATTTTATATTCAAGTTCAATTTATTAATCATGTTCTGTAGCTGGGCGGTTCACAGATACCAGCCCGGCAGCAAGCCCTCTACATAGTGTGCTACTTTATAAAACCGTCGACCGTTAAATCAAGATAAATGGCTGCTAACAAAATTACATTTCTATTAATCCTGACAATCATCATTTCTTGTTCGCCAAACCCGGTTAAAAAAATGACAGAAAAGAAATTTATTGACTTAGACAATACAGCCGTTTTTACAACCAAATTTGTTACAAGCGACAAAAAAGAAATTACCACAGTGACACACGAAAAAGACGACGGCGCCTGGCAATTTTTCAGCAGCGACCATTTCACTAATTTTGAAGATGTTGCAAAAGTTGTTGGACTTGGGCAAGTCATTAAAATGGATAGCACGATCCTTGAATTAGCAGATTTACCTTTAGGATATAAAGCACATAGAAAATTTAGGGGTGACAAATGGATCATAGAAAAAATACAGTCACAGCAATAAACGGGCGACAATAATGTCAAGTAAAAGTCAACAACAATATTATAGTCAAGTTCAAACTATTAACCAGGTTCGGTAGCCGGGCGGATCAGGGAAGTCAGTCCGGCAGCAAGCCTTCTACCTTAGCCCGTATACAAAACCCTCAACCAATGTTTTACTTTAATTCCGACAAATTCGACTTTTGGTTAATATACGAAAGCATAAAACGATTTTATCCAATCGGCATACGAAAAGACGAAACCAAAATATTCCAGTCGTACCCCGGGCTGGTGAACTTAGAAACAATTATTGTTAACAAAATTCACGATGACAGGCAATTCGAACAATGGAACGACTTTACAAAACAAATAGAAACTGACATTCAAAAACCTGTACTTGGGACTACTTATGGACAAGCGCCGTGTTTAAGTTCTTATATTGAGCTGGACACATTTTCGCATGACAACTTCATAAGGACAAAAGAACTTCATTTCTTTATTAGTTTAGTTGGACCATTTTATACAATTATAGGTCAGGACAATAACACTGTTAAAGTTGGGGACAATCACTTTAAAGGCACAAGCTATTTGACTATTTCACCTGAAAATGAATACGCAAGTGCATTTATTTTTGTTTGCGCCCAAATTGAAAAGCATTTCAAAGATTACCGCTTTGTCCCTTTCGACATTTGCAAACAAACAATAGAAGGACTTGACGTAAAATATGACGACAACAATCGCAATGCTGTATTTTACGCTATATTTAATAATCACATCGACTTCAATACACATACATTTGGAGACGGCTATTACAAATCAGGCGACTGGATTAAAAAAGGCTATGTCGACAAAGGAAATGACTGGACAAGCTATCCCCCATCTTGACGGTACAACAGCTATTATTATTGGGCTCTTCCACCAGGCTTGCCCGACGTTATTATGGGACAACTACCAACATAATCCAATCGTGTAACATTTTATGACAACCTCAACCAAACTCATATCGACTTTTTTGAATAGTGTTTATTTTGTTCTTGCTGCTCTGTTTCTTTTAGATGGACTTACTGGATTTGAAATAAAAAATGGCCTGCTCAAGTCATTCGTCTACATCGGACTGATGATTGGAATTGCAATTGTTATACTCTGTAATTTTTTTATGCTTGAGTCAAAGCAAAGACTTGTGCGACTTATCTTACCTGTTCTAATTCTTACCCTTATAATTATCATTGGGCCTATGAAAATACTTTTTTCAACAGCCGGATCACGGAAATCTAGCCCTCCAGCAAGCCGTCTACATTGCACGCAATTTCCCTTTATGACAAATCCCTCTAATCTGACAACTACCTTTAAATACAAGACCAATTTAAAAAAACGTATAATCGCTACTATTCTTGACTACGCAATATTTTTAATCCCAACTTATATGTTCGTCATGTTTTTCGGACAGGACAATGAAGAGGGTGGCAAAACTGTTAGTGGACTTTTGGCATTGCCAATCCCTATATTTTGGTTCATCTATTTTGTAGGCATAGAGTCCATTTATGGCGCTACTTTAGGACACCAGGGACTGTCATTAAAAGTAGTGACTGCTAGCAGAAAAGAAACCGACTGGACACAAACTTTAAAGCGTCGTCTAATCGACCCGATAGACATTATGATGTGGGGTATACCTGCAATAATAGCAATAAGTAATACTGACAAGCATCAACGACTTGGCGACTTATGGGCAAATACGCTTGTAGTAGACACAAATGATCCGGAACAATACCTTTCAAACAAATAGGCATTGGTTCGACAAAGCTGCCTTCAACATGCTTGCAGCCAGGTTGGCGGGGACGTTGTAGCATCAGCCAAAGTTTACATGACAATCCTTACAAAACGCATGAATTTGTTATATGTAAGTTCAACACATTAACTGGTTATGGAGCTGACCTACAATACCGGGGAGATATTTACTCAGTACAGAGGTAGTTGGTACATAGAAGACCGAATATGCCCTGGCAAAACCAAGCAACCGATATTTCCACCCCAACTGCAACGCCAAATACTGCCGACGGCAAACACCATTAACAGCAACAGTATCATTATTTTAGTAAACTGCCAGCGGCTTTAGTAAACCCGCTGTTTAGCGGGCGCCGCATTGCGGTCACGCGTGTTTCCCATGGCCAGCCTTTTTTCCAGTTGTTCAATTTCATCTTTGGAAAACACGGATACATCCAGCAAACCGGCAACGATATTGTACAGTTTGTGCACCTGGTTGCCATCCAGCACCCGCAGAAACCTGTACAAAAATTTATATTTCGCAGTTGTGGTATTTTGCCCTGCCATATGATTGACTTTTGCCATAAATACACAAATTTCCGGCCAGACCCCCGGCAAACAACCATCGTGTAAAATTTGGTTATAAATAAAAGCTGCCCATTTAGTAATTATATAAAAACAATTACGTAAAAGCGGTAATGGTATCAACTGGCATGAGGTGGTTGGTTTTAGCACAGCGCTATTGCTGGTATCATTGAATAAGGATTAGCAATACTTGCAACGCGTCCGGGTTTGAAACCCGGACGCGTTTTTTTTGCCCGCTTTACTATTTTATTGTAAGGCTTAGTAAATAGTTATTTCACATTTAAAAAGGAAGGTTTAAGGTAAAAGGCGTAAGGTTTAAGGTTATTGCATCATCTTATATGTAGAATAACTGATTTGCGTTTACTGAAGACAGAAGCGAAACAATTAAAGATTTGATGGAAAGGCGGATTGAAAAAACAGCTCAAAGATTGTTTTATAAAAAAAGCCTGGTTACTCAGGATAAGTAACCAGGCCGTCAAATATGATTTTTCTATTGGATCGTAAATCAGCTCAGCAATATGTTCTAAATGATTAACATAATTGCTTCCGCTCAAGCTACAACAATTTTAGACGATAACATCCTATTAATAAATATAACTTATTATATAACGGTCATGATAATGGGTTTATGACAGTAGCGTAATGGGTTTATGAAAATACCATCAAAAATATGTGCGGCAGGTGAAACCGGATATTGTCTGCCGTATGTGCCGGCTTGATTAACCGTACTATCCAGCCTCCCGCCAGGATGGTATGCCATGTCAACTACGATGTTTGCTCACCCTGTTTACAATCAAATAAGGTTTGTTTATTGGATCGATGTAAAAAATAAATCCTGTTTTCCCAACCCCCTGCCCATTTGTTCGAGGCTATTGCGAACAGACCACAATGGGCTTAGTTCCGCTTTTTGAATCGTTAGCGTACATCGGGTTGTAGCATAAACGAATAGCAGCTTTTGCAGGAAGATTTCCTGTATATTGTGATTAACAATTCATTTAAACAGGTCAAACAGAAATCACTCCGGCAAAAGACTATGATTATGGTTACAGGCAGGGAATAATTAAAGATCCATCCGGGCATCACTGATACAGAAAAAGATTTGATAATCGCATAAAATGGACAAACCAACTGCATTGCAAAAGGTAGTACACTTCTTTTTGACGAAGATTATCATAGCCATCCTGGTAATTGGTCTGTTGGTTGCTTTGACAGAATGGTTACGTACCTTATTACTTGACAAAACAAATTTAACTGACAACATAAAAAATATAATTGTAGCAGTTGCAGATTCAGTCATGGCTGTATCAGGTTATATGCTGCTTTTTAAAATCTATGACAAAAGACGGGTTACAGAATTAAGTGCACCAGCATTTAGTAAGAACGCAATTATCGGGTTTGTAACAGGTCTTTTACTGCAATCGCTTTTTATTTTAGTTATTTTCACAACAGGCAGCTATGCTGTTGTTCGGATAAACCCGGCTTCAACGCTTATCAACCCATTTGCTTTTGCATTAACGGCCGGGTTTGTAGCTGAAATTTTAATAATAGGTGTTGTATTTCGTTTATTGGAAGAACAATCGGGAACTGTTATTTCGCTGACTGTTTTTATAATACTGTTTGCCGTTTTACATGTAAACAGCAAAGGAGCAACATTTGTATCTGTTGGCGCAACAGCCATCCAGGCAGGTTTTATGCTTCCCGCCGCTTATGTGTTTAGCCGTAGTTTATGGCTCCCCATATTTTTGCATTTTAGCTGGGATTTTGCAGAACCAGGAATTTTTGGTGGAATAAATCCAAGCAGTTCCCTTACACAAAGTTTGTTTACAAGTAAAATTACCGGCCATCCATTAATAACCGGCGGTGAAAACGGGCCACAGGGTTCGCTGGAATCATTACTACTTTGTTTGCTTACAGGCCTTATATTTTTATTATTGGCAAAACGAAAAAATAATTTGATAAAACCGAATTGGAAAAGAACGGCCAGCAACAAAAGTATTGTTGCAGAGGGTTATCAATAACCAGTCAACTTTTTTCAGGACGTGTTCTTGTCAGTAATCATAATTTATTAATTGTTTGTATGAAAAAAAAACTTTACCTGGCCCTTTGCCTCATTTTATCAGTTCAGTTCTTATTTGCCCAGTCACCTGTAATAAAGCAATTGCTCTATGGTGTTGCTTATTACGATGAATACATGCCCTATGACAGGCTTGATAAAGACATCCTGATGATGAAAGATGCCGGCATTAACGTGGTACGTATTGCTGAATCTACCTGGAGCACCGTTGAACCGCAGGAAGGCGTGTTTGATTTTTCGCATATAGATCGCGTGCTGGACGCGATGAACAAGGCTGGAATAAAAGTAATTATAGGTACGCCCACCTATGCGATACCAGCCTGGCTTGCAAAAAAGTACCCGGATGTACTTGCTACAACGCCTTACGGCCAGAACCAATATGGGGCAAGACAAAACATGGATATCAGTAACGCCCATTTTCGTTCTCATGCGGAAAAGGTGATCAGGAAAATAATGGAGCATGTAAAAAATCATCCTGCGATTATTGGCTACCAGGTTGACAACGAAACAAAAGCGTATAACACGGCGGGCCCATCCGTACAAAAGCTATTTGTACAATATATGAAGGAAAAGTATACATCGCTTGATACCATCAACAAGGCATATGGATTGGATTATTGGAGCAACCGCATTAACAGCTGGGAAGATTTTCCATCAACCGTTGGAACCATTAATGCGAGCCTGGGCGCCGAGTTCTCAAAGTTTCAGCGCAAGCTGGTTACTGATTACCTCAACTGGCAGGTTTCCATCGTAAATGAATATAAAAAACCGGGACAGTTTACTACACAAAATTTCGATTATGAATGGCGTGGCTACTCTTTTGGTATTCAGCCAGACGTGGACCATTTTGCCGCAGCAAAAAACCTTGATATTGCAGGCGTGGATATATATCATCCAACACAGGATAATCTCACCGGCACAGAGATATCATTCGGCGGCGATGTTGCCCGCTCTATGAAACCCGGTAAAAATTACCTGGTGATTGAAACGGAAGCGCAGGGGTTTGCACAATGGACGCCCTATCCGGGCCAGTTGCGCCTGCAGGCTTTCAGCCATCTTGCATCGGGTGCAAACATGGTTGAATACTGGCATTGGCATTCCATTCATAACTCAGCAGAAACATATTGGAAAGGGATCTTAAGCCACGACTTTGAACCAAACCCGGTGTATGATGAAGCCAGAACAATTGGAAAAGAATTTCAACGGCTAAGCCCGCAGCTTGTTAACCTGAAAAAGAAAAATGAAGTAGCTATCCTGTTCAGCAATGAAGCACTGACAGCGTTCCAATGGTTTGGGCTGGGTGGCGGAGCCGGGTACAATGATATACTACGCCAGCTGTATGATGCCCTCTACCGCATGAATACGGGTGTTGATTTTGTAGATCCTTCCAGTAAAAATATGGAAGATTATAAACTGCTAATCGTACCGGCACTGTATGCAGCACCAGATAGTTTATTGCGGCGTTTAAATCTTTTTGTAAAGAACGGCGGTCATATCGTTTATACCTTCAAAACCGGCTTCTCCGATGAAAATGTGAAAGTCAGAACAATAAAACAACCAGGCATCATCAGTGAGGCCTGCGGTATTTATTATAACCAGTTTACCATACCGCAAAATGTTTCCTTAAAGGGAGACCCTTATAAAGCCGGCAATGATAATAAAGTAAACAACTGGATGGAACTCATTACACCAACAACAGCAAAAGTACTTGCTTATTACGATCACCCCGTTTGGGGAAAGTATGCTGCGGTAACTTCAAACAAATATGGCAATGGTACAGCTACTTATATTGGTTGTATGCTCACCGATACCCTGGTAAAAAGAATACTGGAAACTGAAATAGCCAATGCTGGTATGAAAGGACCCGATCAGCAAATATCATTCCCGCTGATAACAAAAAAAGGCATCAATGAAACTGGGAAAACCATTCACTATTATTTCAATTATTCCGCCAATCCCATTTCTTTTATTTATCCCTACAATGACGGAAAAGAACTGATCCAAAATCAGGAAATAAAGAAAAATACATTTCAGACAATGGAAGCCTGGGGAATAAAGATCATAGAAGAGTAAAAGGCACTCATGGCCATCTCACCTTTGTATAGCGGAAAAGGGCAAGTCTTTTTTACAGGGCAGTACAGGGTACAACTTTTCAAAAATATTCTCCCCCGGTTTGCTGTGCAAGAGCGTGACCCACAAAAAACGCTGTTTATCAGTATCGAAGACCGCATATCCATGTCAGGGGTCAATAGAACGCATCTGCAACCTTAGCTGTTAAGCCTGCTTTTGAGCCACACCGGTATGTTCACCGATTGTATTGTAACCCTCCGGCTAAGTGCATATAGTTTACGCGGATAATGATAAATATTTTGTTCTTCAAAAACGCAAAAGAACAAATTCTAAGACTGCTCCCCTTTTTCGTTGTCTGGGCGATGATCCATACTGCCTGTAAAAAAGCTGTATGCACTTCATTAAACAGCAGTACTCAGGCGCTAATGATGCTGGTATTCTAATGGCAAGAACAAGACCACTATATAAAACCGGGAGGGCCAACGATTTTTGATCTCCCCCTGCTGATTTTTTGGTCCAGGTATTGAATAATCAGAATGAAGGATAAACTATATATAAAAATCCACTTGTATTGAAGGGTAAACATGGCAAACTGATCAGCGCCTTGTTTATCCAACAGCTCAAATAAATAATAGATGGCTGTCGCACCCGCAATGGTAATAACTGCAATTAATGAATAAAAGACGAGATCTTTTATGCGGGTGATCAATTTTATCCTGCGTATAATCCTTACTGAAAGATCCGGTTGTAACAATGCGATTGGTTCCCATTTCAGTCCTTCGAAAATCAACTGGTAAATTTCGACTTCTTTTTTTGAAGACGATGTCAGATCAGCGGGCAGGGGAAGATTTCCCTCTAGGGACTCCTGAATAATATCATCAGTTAATTCACTCATATTCTTCGTTTTTTGTATTTGCCATGATCCGTTCTTTGAGGATCTTACGGGCTCTGAAAAGATAGCTTTTAATAGTTCCTTCCGGAATACCTGTAATTTCCACCATTTCCAGGTAAGAAAAACCATGCAAATGGTATAAACTAACCAGGACTTTGTATGGCATTGGCATTTGATCAACAATCTTAAATATGTTGGCTGTCATATCCTTTTTCGTCACTTCCTCTAAGGGACCTTCATCGGCCATGAACAGCTTTTCCATATCTGGATGCTCAGCAGAAAAATGATACTTTTTGCTTTTTTTTAAATGGTTGACCGAGGTTAAGTATGCAATACTTGCAATCCACGTTGAAAGTTTGGAACGGAACTCAAACAAGTGCAACCCTTTATATATTTTTATGAACACATCCTGGCATACATCTTCTGAATCCTGCCGATTATCAATCATCTTGCTGATGACATGAAAGACAAGGCGCTGGTATTGCTTCACCAATAAATTAAATGCCTTCTGGTCCCCGGAAAGTACCCTGGAGACCACCTCCTTGTCATCAAACATATAATACCAGACACTGGGTTTTCATTAAAGGTTGCAAAAAAATGGGAAATTCTGCAACCCAACTTTCTTATTTGTTGACAAATACATCAAATTAAAGATAATACAATGATATTAAAATCAATAGCACCTTTTGTCGTCATGATTGCTTTGCTGATTGCAGTAGTGATCCTTACGACCGCAATCCTCAATTACAGGTTAAAAAAACGCATCGTTCAGTCGATTCCACTTAACGAACCTCTTGTTCAAAAGCTTTTTAAACCTGACGGATGGCAATTAGAAATGTTGAAATGGTGCCTGCTATTATTTTTTGGCGGCCTGGGATTGATTGTATTGGAATTTATTCCTTTTCCTGCCGATCAATCTCCTCTGCCGTATGGGGTGGAATCTATTTTTATTTCCATCGGTTTTGGCATCTACTATTTAGTGATCAGAAAACAACAAAATTAATTAAGCGATGTTCAACAAATTATTTCTTGTCTTTTCGTTTCTTTTCAGCATCGGATCGGTTTTCCCGCAATCCTCTGTAAATGCCGGAATATTGAAGGCAGAAAATGGGTTAGCGCCGGATGCGCAAATCGTTTTTGCGGACAGCGTAGTCGTTCACAATATCTATGACCGGATGAAATTTTATGGAGTGCCTTCAGTCTCTATTGCTGTCATCAATAATGGTAAGATCGAATGGGCAAAAGCCTACGGATTTGCCGATGAAAATAAACAACGAAAGGCGGGTGTAAATACCCTATACCAGGCCGCCTCAATGAGTAAGGCCTTGAATGGTTTTCTGGTCATGCAACTTGTGCAGGAAGGAAAATTGTCCCTTGACAGGGATATCAGGCCATATCTAAAAACATGGACTTTCCCTGACAATGATTTCTCCAGAAACAGGGCCATTACACTTGGCGATTTATTAAGTCACTCAGCTGGCCTCGGCCTGCACGGATTCAAAGGCTACGCCAAAGGAGAATCCATACCTACCATTAATGAAATACTGGACGGTAAGGCGCCAGCTAATAACGAAGCGGTTGCACCGCTCTTTCCGCCAGAGACGAAAACGGACTATTCAGGCGGAGGCACTTTACTGACGCGGAAAATAATCGAGGATAATGTCGCCAGGAATTATGAAAATCTTATTGAACAAAAGGTACTCAAGCCCATCGGGATGCAGAACAGCACCTACTCCCAACCTCTCGGCAAAAGGTGGAAAGATTTTGCGAAAGCATATGATCAATCAGGAAAGGAAGTACCGGGTGGTTATTATATCTATCCGGAACTGGCGCCGGACGGCTTATGGACGACGGCCACCGACTATGCAAAATTTATCATTTCCATTCAGTGCTCGCTTCAAAAAGATCCATCTGCTCTCCTGCGGGATACTACGGTTAACAAGATGCTGACTCCTTCGTTAAAAGGATCGGACGCTGCCCTGGGGGTGTTTGTCAGGGAGAAGGGCGGGCAAAAATACTTTTTGCATATCGGCGCAAATATTGGTTACCGGGGTCAATTCTATGGCAGTTTTTCGAACGGTTCAGGAGTTGTTGTATTGACAAATTCGGATAACGGACAAGCTTTGATCGATGAGATAGTGAATAGTGTGTCGGTCGCTTATCACTGGAACGATTTTTATAACCCTGAAGTCCGCAAACTGGTTTCCATCCCTGACACGCTGGCCAATCAATATACCGGAACCTACCAGGTCGAAAATCCCGCTATGAACATCGTGATCGAAAAAGATGGAAGTAGTTTGCAGTTGACAGTTAGAAGAACGGAGAAAATGTATTTTAACGGTAACAAGACCTTCTTTCTGTTAAGCTCACCCTCGCAGTTCGGAGAGTTCACCGCCAGTGATGGGAAAACTATTGACGGACTGGTATTGAAAGGCGATGGGAAAATACTGTTTACGGCAAAAAAAATGCGTCAGCAGGCACAGGTCAGTGTGAATGATGCATGGAGAACGCTGGACCACCCGGAGCAGGAAGGTTGGAAGCGTGATCGGCTCAGTAACCTGAAAAAATTTATCATTGATAGCACACAGATTACTGGTTTTATGATGACGTATAAAGGCAAAGTTGTTTTCACCTATGGCGATCTTGAGGAAAATAGTTATATAGCGTCTTGTCGCAAGAGCGTCCTCGCGCTGCTGTACGGATCGTATGTAAAAACCGGTGTCATCAAACTGGATCAATCGTTGAACCATCCGGGACGTCATTTCCGCAAGGTCCGGGGTATTTCATCCGGCGAGCTACCTGGGCGACTACCTCGAATATGCCCCAAAGCGAGGTTCTGTTAAACCCGGAACCTATTTATAATGCATTCTCCTGGTATCGCAGGCCGGCGCTTTAGATCGCTCTGATGCAGATTGGAACGTTTTTTTTGCTGAAACCGCTTCGGAGATCGGGTTTTAATCAAAAAAAGAGGGTGTCTCACTATTTTTGAGACACCCTTTTTTTAATTTATATAACCAGCTGAAAATAAATAACATGATTAGGCAGAATAAGCGCAAAGCTTGTATTGATATATTTTAACAGGCACAAAATTCATTGATAGCCGCTCCAGGGGAGCACCCTATTTATAGAAAAGTTTTGTCAAAGGATCCCAGCTCCCCATGAGCTTCCTATTGCGGCGCACAGGAGGCTCCTGAGGAGCCCAGCCAAAGAAGATCTGTGTTTCTATAAACAGGAAGCCTCTCTGAGGCCATTTACTTTTTATTTAAACAGTTTTACTGTTGGATGTTGATCGTCTCCTGTTTGTAAAAGTGAAAAAACGCTTGGATGATGACCATCAACTTTTAGTATAAACAGTTTTACTGTTTGAATGTTCGTCGTCTCCTGTTTGTAAAAGTGAAAAAACTTTCGGATGACGACCATAAACTTTTGGATGATGACCATAAACTTTCGGATGACGACCATAAACTTTCGGATGATGACCATAAACTTTCGGATGACGACCATAAACTTTTGGATGATGACCATAAACTTTCGGATGACGACCATAAACTTTTGGATGATGACCATAAACTTTTAGATGATGACCATAAACTTTCGGATGATGACCATCAACTATCGCGAAAAGTAAAAAAACAAATAGTTGGACCCGCCAAATGTTCCGGTCCCTGCGCTCATGCTGCCTAATCCTATAAAATAATGTATAGCTCCTACCTTTACTGTATCCGTTAGAAATAATACCATAAAAATGAATGTTTGCGTAAAAAAAATAAGGATAGCTGTGCTGGTTTGCATGGTATCGCTCATGTATGGCAACAGCCATGCACAAATAAAGGCTGCATTTCCGCTAAGGCTTAGTGAGAACAGGCGCTACCTGGCCGACAAAAACAACCAGCCATTTTTAATAAAAGAATTTTCTGCCTGGGGATTGATACAGGCACTGCCCGAAAATGAAGAAGCGGCTTTTCTTGACAGCATCCGGCAAAAAGGGTTTAACACAGTTATTACCTCTGTGCTGAGCAATGCGCCGTCGCAAATGGCGGGCAACCCGCCCTACTGGCAGGGAATAGCTCCATTGAATGTAAAATGGGATTTTTCTACACCCAATGAAAAGTATTTTGCCCATGTTGATCGTTTTTTTAAAATGGCAGAAGACAAAGGCTTTTTTGTAATGGCGCTCCCTTGTTACCTGGGTTATAAAGGCGATCCTTCGCAAGGCTGGTGGGATGAACTGATCAACCCCCATAACGATACGCTGAAGATGAGAAAATACGGCGCATTTATTGGCCGGCGGTATAAAGACACTAAAAATATTATGTGGATTGCCGGCGGCGATAACAATGCCGAAGGTGAAACATTTGCCTATGAAAATAATATGATCCAGGGTATCAAATCTGCAGATAACAATCACCTGTGGTCGGGGCATTTCGATATGAACCTAAACGTTTGGTGGTCTTCCCTGCACCTGGTATTTGGAAACATGATGGATATTGACGGGGAGTATGTCTGGACAGAATCGGTATTGTTTGAAAACGGACCCCAGTATAAAACAGAACTCGATCATTATAATAAAGGAAAAATGATATTCCAGATGGATTTGAGTTATGAGCACGATAACCCTCATTTTGCTGACAATGAAAATTACCAGTGGATAAGAAGAAAAATGTATGATGGTTTATTAAGCGGCTGCGCAGGCACCTCATTCAGCTCTGGCGTGGCGGGAAATTACAGTTTGTCTTTTAAAAACTGGAAACCGCTGATGAACACGGAAGGCATGCAACAGGTAATGCATTGTTTCAGGTTATTTGAATCATTGCCCTGGCAGAAACTGGTACCGGATCAAAGTAACGAAATAATTCTTTCAGGAAGAGGCAAGTTCGGTTCATTGGATTATATCTGTGCAGCAAGAGCGGCTGACAGCAGTTATTATGTGATGTACATACCAAAAGGCCAGGCATTTACCATTAATGCCAGGAAGATTTCTGGCAAACCCATGCGTATGCACTGGTACAATCCCCGCACGGGTGAAGTAATAAAAATTGGTGT
>Ga0193753_10001126_pt1 | contig 23440 bp, 19 predicted proteins | sample H1c2metaG_FD_144925 | JGI IMG/M metagenome (GOLD analysis project Ga0193753, IMG submission 144925) | Soil microbial communities from a riparian zone of the East river system, Colorado, United States - H1c2 | ecosystem: Environmental > Terrestrial > Soil > Riparian zone | place: USA: East... | reverse complement strand
GAAAGTTCGGCCAGATTTCCGCTTCCATCAGTACGATGGCTTCAGGACTGATCAATCGCAGCGCACGGCGAACGTAGCGATTCGCGTCCAGCGGGTAATAAATCTTCGAGATGTGCGACGGCAGGCGCTTTTGCAGTTCGGCCATACCAGTCGAAGTCGTCGTCGAAACCACGATCTTGATGGTGGGCGCGCGCGGTTCCAAGGCCCGGATGAGCTGGGTGCAGACGTTCACTTCGCCGACGCTGACGGCATGGAGCCAGATGATGTCGCGGTTCGTGATGGCCTGCTTGAACTTCGAACCGTAGCGGGCAAAGCGTTCGCCGAAACCTGGCCGCCAGTTCCCGCGCCGCCACATTTTCAGCAGATAAAAAGGGGCGCTGGCCAAAAGGAAAATGTGAAAGCCGATGTTATAAATGAAACGAACCACGTGCGCGGAGATGTTGGCGGATCGAAGAGTGAAACGTAAAATGTAAAACGCGAGAACGTTGCCCTTTTACATTCCATTCATTTGCGGAAGAAGATCCACCAGATGAGGACGAGCATGGGTAGCATGAAAGGCACGGTGAATTTCAGGATGTAGGCGAGGAAGCCAGGCGTGTGGACCTTCTGATGGTCCGCGATCGACTTGACCATGAAGTTTGGACCGTTGCCGATGTAAGTGCAGGCCCCGAAAAAAACCGACGCCACGCTGATCGCCACGAGGTAGCCGTTGAGTTTCGCGTGACCGATGAGATAGGCGATCTGGATGTGCTCGACATCTAAAGTCTTCAACGCGCGCGGCGAGCCGTAGTATTTCATCAGCATCTCGTAAGTGTTGCGCACCGGCTCGGTGGCGGCGTTCAACCCTTCGCCGTGGCTCGCGATCAGCGCCTGCACTTGTTGAATCGTGGGTTGATCCACGAACGCGCCGACGATGGCTTTGAGAAAGCTGAGGTACGTCGGGGCGTTGTCCAGCATGCTCGAGAGTACGCCGCTGCCCCAGTAGAAGACGCCGGGGCCGACCTGCGCGAGGCGGCCGGCGTGAAGTTGAAGGCAGTCCAGGGCCGGCATCATGGTGGCGAAAATGCCGACGAAGAGGATGGCGACTTCCTGGATGGGATGAAAATTGAAATGGTTCGACTCGTGAATGTGTTTGCGGGTCGTAAACCAGGAACCGAGGGCCGCGATGACCATCAAAGCTTCGCGCAGGAAGGGCGGGTTCTGGATAAAGATTGCGATCAGAATCAGCGCAAGAAAACCCACGTTGCCGAGTCCCTCGAAGCGCCACGCATCGTGCGGTTCAGCTAATGCAGCGCGAACCTCGCGGGGCGCTTTGAGATAATTTTTCCGATCGACGAAATAAAATGCGAAAAGCAGGAAACTGACTCCAACGAGCCACATGGGCCAGCAGTGCTGCGCCACCCACCAGAAAGGAACGCCTTTGAGATAGCCGAGAAACAGCGGCGGATCACCGACCGGCGTGAGGCACCCGCCAACGTTCGATACGATCAAGATGAAGAAAACGACATGGTGTGCGGTGACGCGATATTTGTTCATCCGCAACCACGGACGGATGAGCAGCATTGACGCGCCGGTCGTGCCGAGGATGTTCGCGAGGACCGCGCCGATGAGGAGGAAGAGGACATTCGCGACCGGTGTCGCTTCGCCCTTCACGTTGATGTGAATTCCTCCCGACACGACATAGAGGGAACCGATCAGTGCGATGAAACTCACGTACTCGATCGCAGTGTGCTGCACGGTGTGACGCGCCGCGTGTGGCAGCGCGAACAGGTAGTAACTGAGCGTGACCGCCGCGAGGCTGAAGGCCACCTTCGGATAATGCCTCACCCACCACCGCTCGAAGAGCAGCGGTCCCAAAGCAATCATCGCCAGCAAAACGGCAAATGGAGCGATGGTCCATGCAGCCGGCTCGTAACCCATGCGAGGAAACTAGGGAGCGATAGATCATTGCTGCAATGCTTTTGCGCGGCGCGCAAAGGATTCACCTCGCACGCCGCGCATTCAAGCGTCAGGCGACTTCTGCTTCCTTCAGAATCCGGCGGCTGCGAGCGCGGACACTTTGCGCGCGCTCGAAAGTGCGCCGAGCCGCCGCGGCCTTCTCGTCAAACAAGATGGGAAGGAAGAGCAGCGGGAACGGCGTCATCCACGCGGCGGCGGCGGCTTCATTCGCCGCGCGGCGCAAAGGCGCGTAGAACTCCGGGTCTGACGCTTCATCGAGCGCGATGCGCAGCAACCTGGTTTTGAATTGCTCTAACTCGGTTTCGCCCGTGCCGCGAAACGGCACCGCCGCGGCCGGCGACACCTCGAAGCGTGTGCCGGGGTCGAACCGGGTCCAGAGCGTTTTTCTTTTCGTTGTCATAAAATGCGTAGTTGTTTGATGCCTGAAAGCACGAAACCCACGACTGCCTTGGCAATCGTGGGTTTCGGAAATTCTTTTAGGCTTGGTTAGAAATTATCCTTCACGATGCCGGAGGCGCGGGCCGCGCGCCAAAAGGACAGGTGTCCCTGGCTGCTGCGCTTGGCGCACGTTACAATCATGTTCGGCATCATCTGCACGGCGTGGAGGAAACAGGACGTGTGCGTTCTTGTCAAGGATGGGGTGAAACCGTTGTGCCCGGCAAACCACCGTTGACCTGCTGGAATCCACGACCAGGCGCAGTATCGAGACAGGGTGCGGCCTCGGGCGTGGTTTGGCGTGAGGATAATCTAGTTGAGCGTGCGGCTTGTTTCTCTCCCGCCTTCGGCGTGAGTGAGGTTTACCGGATGAGGTTTCAATGTGAGTGGAGTGTTTTCTCCTTCCCGAACTTCGTAACTTTGATTCAGCCTCAGGCTAGTCACTTTCTGACGCGTATCGGAACCAGGCCAACGAATGTCAACCGCGGTGATCATAGTGGCATCACCCAGGCCAATTTCCTGCCGCAGCGGATTGGAGCCGAAGTTCCCGCCACTGCTGACGACACGATGAATTTCACGAGAACCGGACGGGGTCTGCACGGTGATCTTTATGCGCGCGCCAATCGCGGGCCGGTTTGCTTTGGTTCCAACCAACTTTAATTTCAGCCATCGATTGCTGCTGCCCGGATTCATAAACAAGGCGTTGCGGGCGAAATCACCGGAATACGCTCCTCCTAGCGCGCTATAAACATCCTGGTCGCCGTCATCATCGAAGTCAGCGAATGCAATTCCGTGTCCTTTCTGGATGTGGCCGGTGCCCGTCGCGGAAGTCACGTCCTGGAAGAACTTGCCTTGGGCGTTGCGGAACATTCGGTTAGGAATCAGCGTCCTGAAGTCCGGGTCGCCCGTGCCGCAGTAGAAATCGAGCCACCCGTCATTGTCGAGGTCTCCGTAATTGTGACCCATCGTGTGGCAGATGCGGTATAAGTTCGCAGAAACTGTCTCGTTGCTGAAGGTGCCATTCCGATTGTTGTGGTAGAGCCGGGGTTTCTCTCCCTTGTTGGGCAGTCCGAGGTACTCGGCTGCTATGTCGCCGACACCATTCGGCAGTGAATAACCGGAAAGGAAAAGGTCCTCCCATCCGTCATTGTCGTAGTCGAAGAAAAAGGTCGCGAAGCTCAGGATACGATTGTCAACACCGGCCTTTCGGGCCGCGTCACTGAAGCGCCATTGGCCAGAGGCATCAGGACCGTCGTTATGCAGCAGGATCTTCGGGCGGGGTCCACGAATGGAAAGATAGAGGTCCGGGCGGCCATCATTATCATAGTCAGCACAGGCGACTCCCTTCACGAATTCCGCCACGTTGATGCCGACCACCTTGGCGCATTCGGTGAAGGTTCCGTTGCGATTGTTCCGGAACAACTCGCAAAAGTCCGGGTCATTGGGATTGACCGTTTCATTGCCAATGAACACGTCCAGCCAGCCGTCGCCGTCGAAGTCGAACCACCGCGATGCTTGTGTCGGATGAAAGCTGAGCAAGCCAGCCTCTTCGGTTACATCGGTGAAAGTGCCGTCGCCATTATTACGCAGCAGTGAATTGGGAATGCGCCCCGCCGGCCCAAGCCACGCCCCGCGCAAAGCCCAAATGTCGAGCAGGCCATCATTGTTGTAGTCGGTTTGCTGGATGTTCAATGATCCCACCATTCCCACGAGGCCAGCCTCACTGGTGCGGTCTGTGAATTTGCCATTACCGTTGTTCCGGAAAAACCGAAGCTGGCCTTTCAGATCCCACGCTGAAATTATCAGATCGTAGAATCCGTCGTTGTCGAAATCATCCACGATGCAGCCGCCCGCCAAATCATTCGCATCGATCCCCAGACCATCGCTCACATCGAAGAAGCGGGGCATGTCATATTCCGAAGCGAACTTGGCCGGCGGGATCAGGTATTCCGGGTTCACCTTCTCGGGATACTCGCCCAGAGTCATGTGCGCCAGGTTGAGCAGCCAGCGCGTGCTAAAGTCATTAGGATATTCAGCAAGATGCGCGTTGAACATCGCGATGGCTCCGCGCGAGCCACGCGGCAGGAGGTGGTACGCCTTGGGCTTGAGGGGAAAGACACACGAATCAGCGTTATGTGTGGCCAGGCAGTTCTCCTGCTCGCCGAGCCGGAAAAACGCGACGCCTTTGCGCAGACGCAACTCGGCGCGAGTGCGTGCGTCCAGCTCTCCTCCGCTTTCGCCAATGAGGCGTTCCATCGAAGAAAATGTGTTCAATGCGGAGTCGGGCCGGGCGGCGTTGATTTGTTGGATGGCAAGTTGGAACTGCAATCGGAATTTTTCGTTCAGTTCATTGGCATTGGTCAGGTGGCCTTGAAGCATCTCGGCCATGCGGTCGCTCAGATAGCCCGCAGCGGAGGGATGCATCGTATCGCGAATCCCCACCAGCCGCTCCGCCATCCGACGGGTGCTCGGCGCTGGATTTCCCGGCAGAAATTTTTTGGTGGGCGGTTCTACTGTTTCACAGACAGGATCCAATTCGATAAGTCCTTCAAACCCGGAAACAGGGATAGGGGTAAGCTTTGCCAGGCCGATTGGCGCAGCCGTTTGCAGTGCGCGAGGTCCGGGATTGAATTCCTTGCTTGGGTCACCGCCCATCATCAGTTGCGCTGCGGTGGGATGATCTGCTTCGACTTTAGGAAGATTGGACAGATTATTTTTGGGCACCGTCGCCTGAGCCACTGCGTTCGAAGTTGCAGTTGAAGTACTCGCTCGGGCCGAAGGGGCAGTTCGCCGCGGCAAAATCCAGGAGGCAAGTGCACCGGCGGCCAAAACGACCGCGACCAGAAGTATCGCCACTTTTCCATTCTTCTGGCGAGCGTCGCCAGTGAGTTTTCTAGCCGAATTGCGTTGCCGTGAGCGTGACATACAAATTTCAATGCTGTCGCTTGTCGCTGGAATTAAGATTCAAAAGTGGCGAACTGCTCGTTTCTTGCTCCAAGCGGGTCTGAAAATGTGTTGGGAAAAGAAGTGCGCGTCATTTCGCCGATGCGACAGTCGAGAGAGTTGAGTTCTGCGTAGCTCTCAGGCCGCCCCAACATCAGTCCCGCAGGAAATGCTTTTCAAGCGGCATGTCCCTGAAACAGGGCCGACTGTTGTGCCGGCAGGATTGAATGGCTACCATGCATCAGTTCCTATCCCGTTTTCGCCTGAAGATGGTTACGTCTCGTTTTGCTCATTCAATTTCACTATTTCACAATACGGTCCTCCTCTTGATCAGCGGTCTGCTCTTAACGGCCTGCGGAAAACAGGAGGGTTCGAAGGCGAGTTCTGCGGAATCCAGCAACGCAGTCGCTTCGGTCGCAGACACGGGCAATACAAACCTGCCGGGAATGCAGTTGAATCCGTTGGAGTCCACGAACGTTATGCGGTCATTTCTCGCCCGCGGCGTCGTCCGAAACCTCGGCTCGGACGGGCAAACAGTGGTGGTGCGCCATGAAGAAATTCCAGGATTCATGCCCAGGATGACGATGGAGTTCACCGTCCGCGACACGAACGAACTGCGCGGACTTTCGGCCGGCCAGGCAATCACGTTCAACGTCAAAGCTACGGATACGGACAGTTGGATTGAAAACATCCGGCACGCCGCCACCAACGACCTGGCGCCCTTGCCTTCCTCCGAGCCATCTTCGTCCTCCTTGCTTCACATCGCCCAAATGAAGCCGGGCGATGTTTTGCCGGACGCCGAGGTGCTGGCCGAAGACGGACGCATTGTAAAACTGTCCGAGTTCCAGGGCCGCGCGCTCGCCTTTACGTTCATCTTTACGCGCTGCCCGTTGCCTGATTACTGCCCGCGCATGAACCAGCATTTCAATCGCGCACGCGATTTGTTGCTCCATCAGCCCGGTGGACCGACCAACTGGCAGTTCCTTTCGATTTCATTCGACCCGGAATTCGACAAGCCGGGCGTGCTCACGCGCTACGCCTACAGCTACCGAGGAAAGAATGTTGACCGCTGGCTCTTCGCCGCCGCGCCGACCAATGTGATGGCTTCGTTCGTGTCGCAACTCGACTTCCGATTCGCCAATGAAGGCGGCAGCTTTCTCCACAACCTCCGCACCGTAGTGCTCGACCCACAGCGAAGGATTCATCGGCAATTTGATGGCAACAAATGGAAAGCGGAGGAACTGGCGCAGGCGATGGCGGATGCAGCTCGCGCGAATTGACGAAAACCGACAACTTCGTCCATCCGTCACACCCCCAGTTGTCAGCAGCCCGCGTTGTTTCTATCATCGCCCGATGACCCAACTACCATTCGTTCCGTCATTGTCCTGGGCGGGCAGCGAACTTCACAGCACCTTAATCACAATGGCCGTCACGTCGTCCATTTGCGGTGAAGCTCCGGAAAAATCCCGCACGGCGCGGTAGAGCGCATCAAGGATTTCGCGTGCCGGCTTCCCGTGATTTTGACGGACGACATTCAGTGTGCGCTCGGTCCCGAAAAAAGATTCATCCGGCGCCATCGCTTCCTCGATGCCGTCGGTGAGCAGCAGGACAATGTCTCCGGACTGCAATCCCACTTGCACCGGACTGCCGTAAGTCGCAGTGGGATTGATCCCGAGCGGCACCGCCGTGCGCTTGAGCAACGTTTTGATCTCGCCGCCACCCCCGAGGACATAGCCGGTCGGATGTCCCGCGCTCGCGTATGAAAACATGCGCGTCTTCGGATCAATTTTCCCGAAGAACAACGTCACGTAGCGATCGTCGCCGATGTCCTCCGCGAGAATGCGATTGGCCGTAGTGAGGATCTCGCCGATGTCCTCGCGATTCGCGGCCAGCGTGCGCAGGTAGGCGCGCGTCTCAGCCATGAGCAGCGCCGGGCCGATGCCGTGGCCAGTGACATCCGCGACAATCACGCCGACCGCGCCGTTCATCATCGGGAGGTAATCGAAATAGTCACCGCCCGTGGCCTCGGCGGGATAGGTGACACCCGCGATGTCGAATCCTTCCAACGCCGGTGCTGACTTAGGGAAAAGCCGCTGCTGAATTTCGCGCGCAACCTGGAACTGCTCCTGATTCGCGCGGAGTTCGCGCTCGGCTCTTTTGCGCGCCGTAATGTCGCGCACAAAAGCCACATGCCGGCGCTCGCCGTGCATCTCCATGTGACTGAAGCTGACTTCGATCACGATCTCGCGCCCGTCCTTGCGGCGTCCGACCGTCTCCACGACGCGCGCGATGTTTGCCTTCTCGCCCGTGCGCAAATAATGCTCGATGCCGCGCGCTTCATTACTGCGCAATTCTTCCGGCAAAAGCGTCCGCAATGGCTCACCAATGATTTCCTCTGGCTTGCAGCCAAACACCGTTTCCACAGCCGGATTCACGAAGTGAATTCTGCTTTCCGCGTCCATCAGCAACACGGCGTCCGGTGAAGATTCCCAGAGCAGGCGATAGCGCAATTCACTCTCCAGCAATTTCTCGCGCGCCTCGCGCCGCTCGCGCCGGTTCGCCGCCTCGCGCAACTCACGCTCGATGGCCGGCGCGAGGCGATTGAGATTCCCCTTCATCAGGTAGTCGTGCGCGCCCGCCTTCATGGCCGCGACCGCCGTAGCTTCGCCGATGCCGCCGGAAATGATGATGAACGGAAGGTCGAGTTCGCTTTCCTGGACAATCTTAAGCGCCTCGGGCGCACTGAAACTGGGCAGGTTGTAATCCGAGAGGATGATGTCCCAACGTTTCTCGCGCAGCGCCTTCTGAAGTGGTTCCGCCATCTCAACGCGCTCGGCCACGACCTCGTAGCCGCTTTTGCGGACGAGGCTCGTGATCATCTGAGCGTCGAACTCTGAATCTTCGACGATCAATACACGGAGCACTGGCTTCATAGCACGCGAAACGGGATGAAGTTAAAGGAAGCGCGCGGGGGTTAACAAATGAAAAGGTGGGAAGGCGGACACACGATTCAGACAAAGCAAACGAATCTTAGTTTCCTTTGTTCGATATTTTTGGCAGGCTGGGTTCACCGTTGCACCCGTTCACATGGCACTGAAGCTTCAAAACAGAAAGTGGTATCCGAAAGTTTTCCTCCTCGGATGTTTCGTTGTCGCGCTTGTTTGGTCTTTTTCTCGGATCGGCAACGTCCTGAGTTGTTACTTTCCGGCATTGGAATTGTTGCGGGTCTTGCATACTTCCTGTACCGGCAGCACCTCGACGAGACAAAGCTTTTCAAGGAACTGTTTATTGAATTCAACCATCGCTACGAGGAGATGCACGATGCCGTCAGTCAAATCCTGTGCGGCCCTACCGACGGAGAGCTTTCCGAGGAAGAACGACAGGTAGCTTTCAAATATTTTAACCTCTGCGCCGAGGAATATCTTTTTTACACGACCGGATACGTCGATCGACGTGTCTGGCAAACGTGGTGCAGAGCCATGCAGTTATTTCTCGAGCACCCTCGCGTTTACCCTCTCTGGGAAAAAGAGAAGCGAAATGACTACTACTATGAATTTAATGGAAAATGCTAAACCAACCGTGCCCTCTGACCAAATAATTATGAGACGGTTCCTCACGGCTTTTTTGCTTCTCATCTGTGGTCTTACAGGCTGCACTACTCATTATTCTTCCGCTGATGTCGCTCAAGGCGGGCAGCGCACGATATACAGTTTATCTGAGGCGCAGGCTCTCGGTTTTATTGCCGCAACGATGACATCGTCATTCCCGGGTCGTGAGATTAAGCCTCTGAATGGCCCTTTCAAAGGATACGAAGTTTATTCCCGCATCGCCTTGGATACATGGACAACGACTGTCAGCGTCATTCCCGTGTCCGGGTTGACACTCGATGGTAAGCGAGTCGACGGCTACCGCTTTGATGTCTCGGGTGGAGGTTCTCAAATGGTTTCTGGCCGCCGGAAAAGCGATAAGTTCAAGAACCGCCTCTTTGAAGAGCTTGCTCAGTCGGGCACCGGAGTATCAGTTACCTCAATCACGCCGAGGCTTTAGACGTTCTCGTCGGGACGCGTAGCGGATGGGCGAATGGTCCTTCGCGGTGTCCGCTTCGCACGAAACTCCCGAAACAAAAAAGCCGCCGAAGTTTCCTCCGGCGGCATCCAGTTTCCTCCAGACCCAAAAACTTAGTAGGCGGCCTGAGCGCCTTTGATGTTGCGCTTGGGCATCCACGGCATGAGCGCGCGGAGCTTGGCCCCGGTCTTCTCAATGCCGTGCTGTTCGTCCTTCTTGAGCAGCGCGTTGTACTTCTTGTAGCCGCCCTGGTATTCCTTCACCCACTCTTTGGCGAACTTGCCGCTCTGAATGTCCTTGAGCGCCTGCTTCATCCGCTTCTTCACGCTCGCGTCGATGATCTTCGGACCCACGCTCACGTCGCCCCACTTCGCCGTCTCGGAAATGGAGAAGCGCATGCCCGCGATGCCTTTCTCGTTCATCAAATCCACGATGAGCTTCAACTCGTGCAGGCACTCGAAGTAAGCCATCTCCGGCGAGTAACCGGCCTCGACGAGCACTTCGAACCCAGCCTGCACCAACGCGGTCGTGCCGCCGCACAGCACGGTCTGTTCGCCGAACAAATCCGTTTCAGTTTCTTCCTTGAAGCTGGTTTCGAGCACGCCGGCGCGGGCGCCGCCAATGCCCTTGGCCCACGCGAGCGCAATCTTCTTCGCGTCCTTGTCGGGGTTTTGATACACGGCGATCAGCGCGGGCACGCCTTTGCCCTCGGTGAACTGGCGGCGCACGATGTGACCCGGCCCTTTCGGCGCGACGAGAATTACGTTCACGTTCTTCGGCGGCACGATCGTTTTGAAATGTATCGCGAAGCCGTGCGAGAAGAGCAGCGTCTTGCCCTTGGTGAGGTTCGGCAGAATGTCCTTCTCGAAGCACGCGGGCTGCTTGGTGTCCGGCAGCGCGACGAAAATCACATCGGCGCGGCGCACGGCCTCGGCGGTCGGGACGACTTCGAAGCCTTTCTCCTTCGCCACGGGAATCGACTTCGAGCCTTCGTACAGGCCGATGATGACGTTCATCCCGCTCTCTTTGAGATTGAGCGCGTGGGCGTGGCCTTGCGAGCCGAAGCCGAGCACGGCGAGGGTTTTGTTTTTCAACACGCTGAGATCAGCGTCTTTGTCAGTATAGACTTTTGCCATAAATGGTTTGTTTTGAATTAGGAACTCAGGAAATCAGGAATCAAAGACTATGCGCCGCTCCTGCTCCAATTTACTTCCGCGCCAGCGCCACCTTGCCCGTGCGCGTGAGTTCAGTGATGCCGAAGGTGCTCATCAGGCTGAGAAACTTCTCCACCTTGCTTTCGTTGCCGGTGATCTCCACGGTCAGGCTCTTGGGCTGCACGTCCACGATCTTCGCGCGGAAGATGTCGGTGATTTGCATCACTTCGGCGCGCGACTTTGAATCCACACCCACCTTCACGAGCACCAGTTCACGATCCACGTATTCGCCTTCGCGGAAGTCCTGCACCTCAATCACGTCGATAAGCTTCTTCAATTGTTTGAAGATCTGTTCGATCGTGGCGTCATCGCCGCGGGTAACGATCGTCATGCGCGAGGTATCAGCGTCCTGGGTAGGCGCGACGTTCAACGAATCGATGTTGTAGCCGCGGCCTGAAAACAGCCCGGCCACGCGTGTCAGCACGCCGAACTTGTTTTCCACCAAAATTGAAAGTGTGTGTCGCATAAACTAAAAATCCCGCGTCCTCACGGAACCGCGGGCGACCATTCAAGCACGAGTCCGGTCGCCGTTCAGGGAACGACGACTACAACCACATATGCCAGAAATTTCATCGGGGCGCGACGCTAGGGAATGAGCGCGGGGTGGTCAACAGGTTTTTCCAAGCCGCCGCGCGCTATTTCGACAGAAGAAAACGAAGAGAACGAAACGCAGCGGGTAGGGCGCGTCTGTCCCAGCGCGCCGGAATGAGGCATGCGCGAGTTCGGGCGCGTTCTTTCCTCGCGCGGCCCGGCGCGCTGGGGACAGACGCGCCCTAACTTCCAAACTGTTTGGGAAGCACGCGCACGAATAGCCGGCCTCTCTTCGTTCGCTTCGGTGGAGTTCCCCGCGGAGCGCGCTCGCGTCATTGGTTCGTTACCGTGACCGATGGCGGATGCGCGTAGTCGTTCCACAGGCGATCCAATTCCGCTTTGTCCGGCGCGCCGTCCGCCACCATGAAACGGTAGCGCAACGTGAGCGGTTTTCCGGGAGCGATTTCAAGATTGCCCGCCTGCTGGGGCGCGAAGTTCAAGAACGGTTCGGTAGGATGAATGCGCTGCGGCTGTGGCGCATACGCATTGGCAGGATGGCCGAGCACCGCGATGCCGGTCGGTTCGCCGTTCAGCAGCCCGCCCATGTGCGCCCATCGGCCGCGCGTTTCGTTTTTGTCGCCCTTGCTGCGGTCAGTCACACCTTCGCTGTTCAGGAAGTTGAGGTTTGCTTCGCCATTCCATGCCCAGTTTCCGCGCACGCCGATTCCACCGTAGCGATACTGCGGCAACTTCATCGGCGAATTGTTCGCGCACGTGTCGGTGATCTCCATGTCGAAGAGAAAGTACGGCCGCCTCGCCTCATTGCCGACGGCATAGAGCTTCACGTTCCAGGTTTCGAGCAACGCGGTCTTCGGCTTCAACGGTTTCCCTGCTTCGCCTTTTTCCGTGAGATCCATCTGTTGATGCGCGCTAATGAAACCGACATGGACGGGGCCACGCCATGTCTTGTCGAGTGAAACGAATTTCACGAAGCCCTTCTCATCGCCCATGTTCCAAAAATCCGGGGCACGCCCTTCGAACTCCGTATGTGTCCACGCGAACCAGATGCCGTGGTGATGTTTGTGGTTGACCGGATAATCGTCCGTGATCTGTTTGCCGCTCGGGCTGAGCACCGGATGAATGTAGCCGCCCCGTTGAAAGATCGGTTTCAGGTCCGGGCGATTCGGCGGCAACGCCGTCTTCTCCGTGTTGTAAACGAAGACCGTTCTGCCGAATGAACGCAACGTGACCGTGCCGTCCTCACTTTGCACCGATACGGGTTGGCGGGCCACGCCATCGGTGAAAGTGTAGGTCTTTTTCCCGCCGCGCTGGAGGTTTGGCTCAACAAAAGTTGCCTGGCCGTCGGGACCGATTTGCAGCGGAACAGGACGCGTGCCGCCACTGGTAATGAGCGCCGTAGGTTTCACGTCCGGCGGCAACTTGAATTCGACGACCGTTTCTCGCCGATCATAGTCGCCGGCCTCGACAATGATCTTCGTCTCAGCGGCAGCAGCAGAATAAACCACGCACAGCAAAGCGATGGTCGGCCCGAAAGATTTCATGTAGCGACAGTAGCGAGCCGGCAACAAGTTGAAAAGCGGCTTGTAACGGGGAAACACACGCCGAACTAGAGGGTCGGTAGCGCGTCGCTGTCCCCGGCGCGCCGGGGTGAGGCGTCCCCAAATTCGCGCGCGTTCTGTCTTCTGTGGCCCGGCGCGCTGGGGACAGCGACGCTCCACCCGCGCCCACAGTTCGTAACAGGTGGCGCTGTCATGGATGCGCCAACATCCGGCGACACTCCTCAGCGAAATCCGAGCAGATGACCGCCGTGCCAGGTGATGAACGCCAGCACCCACGCCAGGGCCGTCATGTAGAGCCATTGGAACGCGGGCCACTTCCAAGAATTGGTTTCGCGCCGCACGATGACCACGGTGCTCACGCATTGCAGCGCGAATACGTAGAAGACCATGAGCGTGACGCCGAGCAGCGGGGTGTAGAGTAGTGAACCGTCTTCGCGCTTCTGTTCCTGCAACATCTTCGCAAGGCTCGCCGTCCCTTTCTCGTCCGTCTCGGCATCACCGACGTTGTAAACGGTGGACATGGTGCTGACGAAAACTTCGCGCGCGGCGAAAGAGCCGATGATGCCGATGCCGATCTTCCAGTCGAAGCCGAGAGGTTTAATGAGTGGTTCAATGGTGCGTCCCAAGCGGCCGGCAAAGCTGTGGCGCAATTGTTCTCCGGCGAACGTGCCCCCGGCATCTTGCCGAGTCAGGGTTTGATTGGTTTGGGTCGCACTTGATTGCGCTGCGACGGAACCCGGCAAGATGCCGGGGGCACGCTGGGGCTTGGGATACGTCGCGAGGAACCATAGGATGATGTTGATGCCGAGAATGACCGTGCCCGCGCGGCGCAGAAATAAATTTGATCGGTCCCACATGTGGCGGAAGACGACTTTGGGCACGGGATGTTTGTAAGGCGGCAATTCCATGATGAGCATGGGCGTCGGTCCTTTCAGCAGCGTCTTCTTGAACAGCCACGCCATGAGCAGCGCCACGATGATGCCGAGCAAATACATGACGAGCAGCGTCAAACCGGGCAGTGAAAGAAACCCCAGCACGCGCTTCCCCGGGATGCACGCCGCGATCAGCACCGTGTAAACCGGCAGGCGCGCCGAGCAACTCATCAGCGGCGCGACGAGGATCGTTACGAGTCGGTCCTTCGGCGACTCGATGGTGCGTGTGGCCATGATGCCGGGGATGGCGCACGCAAACGAACTGAGCATGGGGATGAAACTTTTGCCGTGCAAACCGACCTTGCTCATCAGCCGGTCCATGAGAAACGCCGCCCGCGCCATGTAGCCGGTGTCTTCGAGAATCGCGATGAAGAAGAACAGCAAGAGAATCTGCGGCAGAAACACAACCACGGCGCCCACGCCTTTGATCACGCCGTTCACGAGCAAATCATTCAGATCGCCGGGCTGCATTTGCGCGCCGACCCAATTCCCAAATCCATCCACGACCGCGGTGAGCAAATCCATCGGCACCTTTGCGAAGGTGAAGATGCTCTGAAAGAGCAACATCATGATGCCGACGAAGATGGTGACGCCCCAGAAGCGATGCGTCAGGACGCGGTCGAGTTTGTCACTGAAATTTTCCTGCTCAAGTTGTGTCTCGGTGGTGACGGCTTCCTGAATGGCGGAGATGCGCGCGTAACGAGTTTCGATAGCGATGCTGCGCCAATCCACTTGTTGCTGTTCCAGTCGAGAGCGCGCCTGGGCGACAGCGTCGCGGATGTTTTGCGGATAATGCGCGCCGCTGGAGATCAGAAACTTTTCGTCGCTCAGGACCAGCAACGCCTCAGCCATGGCCTGGAAGTGCGTTTCGGGAAACGTGCTTTCCAGGAGCGCCACCAGCTTCTCGGCCTCGCGGCCAAAGCCTTCGGGAAGTTCCGCGAACAGACGTGGCTTCACCTCCACGGTGGCACTGGCCATCGAGGCAAGTTGTTTTCGCAACTCCGGCACGCCTTCGCCTTTGCTGGCCACCAGCGGCACCACGGGAAGGCCGAGCGCCTTGCCCAGAGCTTCGCTGTCGATCTCGTGTCCATTCTCCCGCGCGACATCCACCATGTTCAGCGCGAGGATTGTCGGGTAACCGAGTTCGATGACCTGCGTTGCGAAGTAGAGGTTGCGCTGAAGATTCGAAGCATCGACGACCACGACCACCACGTCGGGCGGCGGCACTTCCGGGATACGATGAAAGAGAACGTCGCGCGCGATCTGCTCGTCCAGCGACTGCGGACTGAGCGAATAGGTGCCCGGCAGATCGAGCACTTTGATGTTCGCATCTCCCATTCCAAGGAGCCGTCCCTCTTTGCGCTCGACGGTCACGCCCGGATAGTTGCCGACCTTGGCGCGCAATCCCGTCAGCGCGTTGAAGAGCGTGGTCTTGCCGCAATTTGGATTTCCGGTAAGGACGACGTTGGCGTTCACTTGGGCGTCACCAGAATCTGTTCCGCCTCGTGCCGGCGAAGCGAAAGGTGGTAGCCGCGCACTTTGATCTCGACGGGGTCGCCCAGCGGCGCGAAGCGAATCAACTCCACGGGCGTGCCAACGAGCAAACCCATTTCCAGAATGCGCCCGCGATGTTCCGCCGGAATCTTGATTTCAGCAACGACGGCACGTTGACCGACTTCCAGCGAAGTCAGTGGTTGGGAGACAGCAGACATTAAGCGGCGAGACGTTGCGGCTTTATCTTCTCGACCCAGATGAGATCGGCGAGTTGCGAACTCAGCCCGAGACGCGCGTTGCAAACCTGGCATATGAGGTTCGGGTTGCGGCTCAACAGCTTGAGGCGCTGCTCTTCGCAAAAGCCGAGTTCGCGCAGGCGCTTGGTCACTTCGGGCGAGGCGGAGAGTTGCTTGATCAACACGGAAGTCCCGGCCTGCACCTCGCTCAACTGGCAGAGCGGTGCGGGCGCGCCATCGGCATTCAAGTTCGACATGGCCTTGTCCACGCGGGATCGCAACTTATGTTCGTTGAGAATGGGTTGCAAGAAGGGAATCCGGCGGCCGGAGATGTCCGGGATATCGGAGCGCGGCGAGACAGAGTGCAGGCGCCCGCAGGCGTTTCCCTGAGCCCCTTTCCTCCTGCGGCCCGATTTGCGGAGCGTCGGCTTTCGCGTATCGTTTCCCAACAAGGAGGAGATTCATGAAGGTTGTATTGTTCTGTGGCGGACTCGGTACGCGCATTCGCGACTTCTCGGATGCCGTGCCCAAACCCATGATTCCCGTCGGCTACCGGCCCATCATCTGGAACGTGATGAAGTATTACGCCCACTACGGCCACAAGGAATTCATCCTTTGCCTCGGCTACAAGGCGGACCAAATCAAAAACTACTTCCTCCATTACGACGAGTGTCTCTCGAACGATTTTGTTTACAGCGACGGCGGCAAAAAACTCGTGCTGTCGAACAGCGACATCCATGACTGGCGCATCACTTTCGTGGACACGGGACTGAACTCGAACATCGGCCAGCGGCTCAAGGCAGTGGAGAAATATCTGGGGAACGACGAAATGTTCCTCGCGAATTATACGGACGGTCTCAGCGATTTTCCATTGCCGACGCTCATCGACGAATTTGTCCGCACCGACAAGCTGGGCGCATTCCTCGCGGTGAAGCCGAACCACAGTTTCCACGTCGTGGCGATGGATGACGACGGGCAGGTGCAGGGACTTCGCGATCTGACGCGCTCGGACATCTGGATCAATGCGGGCTGCTTCGTGTTGCGCCGGGAGATTTTCAAATACCTGCAACCGGGCGAAGATCTGGTGAACGAACCGTTCCAGCGGCTCGCGGACATGCAGGCGCTCATGGCACACAAGTACCGCGGCTTTTGGGCGTGCATGGATACTTTCAAAGAGAAGCAGAACCTCGATGACATGGTCGCGCGCGGCGACACACCGTGGGAAGTGTGGAAGAAACAGGAGCGGCGCGCGCCCAGCACGAGCCTCGTCCTGGGCGAAGCTACGCACGGGCTGCGATCGTTGAGCATCCAGGGTGAACCATCCCCCAGCGAGCGCGCTCATGAAGCAGCGTAAATCTCCGTTCAGCGAACGGATTAAGTTTTTTCCACGCGCGTGGGCTTCAAGAGGCGTTTTCCGCCAACGTCTATGCTGCCGCTGAAATTCGATAAGGCCGAGCGAGCGTTGCGCGTGCTCTGCCTCGGCGCGCATTGCGACGATATCGAGATCGGTTGCGGCGGCACCATCCTGCGGCTCATTTCCGAGGGCTGGAAACTTGACGTGCAATGGGTTGTCTTGTGCTCGAACGAAACACGCGGAGATGAAGCACGGAACTGCGCCAAGGATTTTCTCGCCGGTTCAGTCACGTCTAAAATTTCCATCGAACGCTTTCGCGACGGGTTTCTTCCTTACATCGGGCCGCCCGTGAAAGAATATTTCGAAGAGTTGAAGAAGGAGCCATCGCCCGACGTGATCTTCACCCATCATCGCGGGGACTTTCATCAGGATCATCGGCTCGTCTGTGAACTGACGTGGAACACCTTCCGCGATCATCTCATCCTGGAATATGAAATCCCGAAGTTCGATGCCGACCTGGGTCTGCCGAATTTCTTCGTGCATCTCGATGAGAAACTGGCACGGAGGAAAGCCGAGCTGTTGTTGAAGCATTTCGTTTCGCAGCGAACGAGGCACTGGTTTACTGAGGACACGTTTCTTTCCTTGCTGCGGTTGCGCGGCGTGGAATCGCGCTCAATCGGCCGCTACGCCGAAGGGTTTCACTGCCGGAAGATCGTGATCTAGCAATCGTTCAAAAACGCCATTGGGTTGTAGCCAACGACGTGAGGAGGCAGATTCTGCAACCGCCGGGAGCGCCCGCATCCCTGCCGGCCTCTCTGCATCGGCGACAACTCGCCGACAGGGATGCCGGCGCTCCAAGGTTCATGGCCGCGATGCCTGATATGCGATCGTGGGATTTAACCTTACTTCGGCGGCGGCAATGCCGTGCTCAGCGCACTGCGTCCGCGAGTTTCAGCAGCTTGGAACTGATCTTCACACCCGAGGCGTCGGCGGCCTCGCGATTGATTTCCGGTTGCGGAGGTTTATTGCCGTTGAATGAACTTTGCCGCAGTGGAGGCGTTCGCGCCATTGTGAACGATGGACATTAAAGCGCGCGTCATTCCCGCCGGGTTGGCGTGTTGAATGATGTTGCGTCCGTAAACAATTCCCGCGGCGCCCTGCTGAATGAGTTTCTCCGTGCGCTGCAAAATTTCCGCGTCCGCTGCCTTGCCACCGCCACGCACGAGCACAGGAATTTTCCCGGCGATCTCGACGACCTGCCGGTAAACGCTGACGTCGTCCGTCGGATCGGCCTTGATGATGTCCGCACCAAGTTCAACGGCCTGGCGGACGAGCGGAAGAATTTTTTCCAGATCACCGTCCACCATGTAGCCACCGGCCTTTTGATTGGATTGAAACACGAGCGGCTCAATCATCAGCGGCATCGCGTAACGATCGCACTCCGGCTTGATGCGCAGAATATTTTGGATGCACTGGTCGGTGACTTCGGGCTGCTCGGGAATGCGAAAAAGATTCACGACCACGCACGTGGCATCGAGCCGCAGCGCCTGCTCGATGGGTTGCTCGATCATCCGGCTGAAAAGCGTGCGCGGAAGCTGCGTGCCATAGACGTTCGCCACGTCCGTGCGCAAGACGAGCGCCGGCTTTTCTTTGCCGAGGAGCGATTGCAAATAGTGCGCCTGGCCCACGGTGAGTTGCACGGCATCCGGCGCCGCGGCGACGACCGTCTTCACCGCTCGCTCCAGATTTTCGATGCCTTGCAGGAACCCGCGCTCGTTGAAAAACCCGTGATCGATCGCCACGTCGAAGCAGCGGTTGGACTTGGCATTAAAGAGGCGGTTGAGCCGGAATTGTTTCATAGACGCGTCGCGTTTCTTACTCGTTCTCAAACGAGCCCGTCGATGCAAAACTCCCGCGCGTCGAAGAAACCCTGGGTGCATCTCTGGGCCCGCGCCAGCGTTTGCATTCCGCTCGCGGCGTTGCTACCGATTGAACGGTGAAATTCCTGGCCGTCTTCATCTGTGGCGTCGTCGGTGGCCTTTCCGCACTGGCCGCTGATCCGCCGATTTGGCGGGGACCGATCTGCGGCGCCGTCACGTCCGACTCGGCTTGGGTGAAGGCGAAATTGCGTTACAAGGAATCTGTGGCGCGCCTCGTCGTGAGCAAGAGTGTGGACTTGAGTGCGCCGATATGGTTCGGGCCAATGACCGCCATCACCGAGCGAGGCAACATGGTCGAGTTTCGTGCGCAGGGACTCGACGCCGGCACGCAGTATTACTACGGGTTGGAAGTGAATGGCGCGGTGCAGCTCGACAGGCGCGGCGCATTCAAAACATTTCCGCCCGTCGATCAGCCCGCGTCTTTCAACTTCGCTTTCGGCTCATGCGCCCGAACCGGCTCGGAGAATCCTGTGTTCAGCCGCATTCGCGAACTGCACCCGCTCTTCTACTTGAATACGGGCGATTTTCATTACGAGGACATCGCGAGCAACGCGCTGGTGAAGTTTCGCATGGCCTACGATCAGGTGCTGTTCTCGCCGGTGCAGGCGGCGCTCTATCGGGCGGTGCCGCTAGTTTACATTTGGGATGATCATGACTTTGCCGGCAACAACAGCGACCGCCGCGCGCCATCGCACTACGCAGCGCGCGTGGTTTATGAAGAATACATGCCGCACTACGACACACCCGCGGGCGACGGCGATGTGCCGATTTACCAAAGCTTCGCAGTAGGCCGTGTGAAGTTCATCCTCACGGACCTGCGCTCCGAACGTGATCCGGTTACGAAGCCCGACGGTCCCGGTAAGTCGATGCTCGGCGCGGCCCAGAAGGCGTGGTTCAAAAAAGAACTGCTCGCGACGAAGGACAAATATCCGCTCATCATTTGGGCGAGTTCCGTGCCGTGGATTGGCATCGCCGGCGTGAATCATTATCCGATCAACAGCGCAGTCACGGGATTCATTCATCAGACCAACGCGTGGCAGTTCAAAAGCAACCCCGCCACGGCCGCAGACAATCGCAAGGCGCAAAGCGATGATGATTTCTGGGGCGCGTTTGCCTTCGAGCGCCGCGAGATCGCCAACTTCATTCGCGACAATAAGATTTTCGGCCTCTGCATTCTTCATGGCGACGCGCACATGCTCGCCGCGGACAATGGCACGCACAGCGATTATTCGACGGGCGGCGGGCCGCGGATTCCCGTGATGGCCGCCGCGCCGCTGGATCAGGACGCATCCATCAAAGGCGGACCGTACAGCCAGGGCGTTTACAAAGCGCGCAAAGGCGAAGGCTGCTTCGGTTACGTGCAGGTGCGCGACGACGGCGCGAAAATCGACGTGCGTTACAGCGGGCGCAATTATTTGAACGAGGAGAAAATTTCGCTGAACTTTTCCGTGCCCGTGAATTGATTCCGGCGCGAGGCCGAGCTTATTCTTCCGCCATGCTCCGATTTGTCTTAGCCCATATTCCGAAGCAGAACGGCCATTGGGAATGGGTGGCACGGGCGACCAGCCTGTGCGGCGCGGCAACTTGCCGCGCCGCTGGAGAGGCGGCTGGTAGATTCCAGATCGTTCTGTGTGGCGCAGATCTTCCTCCTTTCGCCCGGCTGGTAGCCCGGGCGAAACAGGCTGGTAGCCCGTTCCACCCTTTTCTGCTCCGAAATTTGGGCTTGGCCCTCGCCACGATGGCGTTGCTCTGCGCGACTGCCATCGCCGGTGCCGCCGATCGAAACACAAATTGGGCCACCAAAGTAGAACAAGCTGGCCTGCCCAATCTGCACCGCATCGGCACGAACCTTTACCGTTGCGCACAGCCGACAGCCGCCGGACTGAGGGCGGCCGAGAACCTCGGAATCAAAACGGTCATCAACCTGCGCGCGTTGCACTCGGACAGGGACGAGGTGGAATCTACCAAGCTCAAGAACAAACGCATCCGCTTCAACACATGGCATCCTGAGGAAGAAGATGTGCTGCGCTTCTTGAAGATTGTCACGAAGACGAACGATGGCCCATATCTCGTCCACTGCCTCCACGGCGCCGATTGCACCGGCACCATGTCGCCATCTATCGCATGACTGTGCAAGGCTGGAGCAAAGACGACGCAATCAGAGAGATGACCCAGGGTGATTTCGGCTATCACACCATTTGGACCAACTTGATTCGTTACTTGAATGCGCTGGATGTGGAAGCACTGCGGAGAAAGGCTGGGATTCCGACTCCGCCACAGTTTGAGCCGTCAAAGTGATTGTGCGAGCAAGATGCCTTTTCGATGCAAAAGTTGCGGTGAGATTCATAATGACGACGCGTTGGGTTTCAGTTTTCGAGCGCCGGCGTATTTTGAAGGAGTTTCACCCACATTGCAGGCCACCTCGATCCTGACCGGCGATCAGTGCATTGTCGGTGATCACTTCTTTGTAGCGGGCTGCCTTGAGGTGCCAATCATTGGCACAAATAAATTCTTTGGGTGGACCGCGTGGGTGTCTTTGAGCGAAAAGAACTTCAAACGCATGGCGGAACTATGGGCAACGCCTGGGCGTGAATCGGAACCGGCCTACTTCGGCTGGTTTAGTAACAGCCTTCCCGAGTATCTGGAAACTTTGAATTTGAAAGTATCGCTGCACACACGGCCTGTGGGAGTGCGTCCATTGATAGAACTGGAACCCACCAGCCATCCTCTCGCAGTCGAACAGCGGGGCGGTGTTTCATCGGCTCGAGCACAAGAACTCGCCGAGAAACTGCGCCACTCTGTGCAAGACGTGCTCCCTATGGATTCGACTGCAAGTAGCTGAACAGATCTCGTATTTGCTGTGGCGTGAGTGGTTCCAGCAGGCCTTCCGGCATGAGTGAGGTGGAGGAAGCCGTGAGTTCCTTCATCTCCGCGCGATTCAACACCGTTCGCTGGTTCTGCACGTCGAGCAATGTCAGCGTGCTGTCGTTCTGTTCCGCGAGCAAACCGGTCAGCGAGCGGCCATCCCTCATCTCGATATTGTGGTTCACGTATTCCGGGCGGATGAACGCGCTGGGATCGACGATGTGCGTGAGCATCCACTCGGTGTTCTTTCGGTCCGCGCCGGAAAGGTCGGGGCCGATGGTGTTGCCTTGGCCGAACAGCTTGTGGCAGGTGGCGCACGATTGAGTGAACAGCTTCTTCCCTTCGACCGGGTTGCCTTGGAACCGCAGTGTCGTGCCGCTCGGATTCAGCACCAGCTTCAATTGATTGACCGTGCTGATTTTTTCGGCGGAGGATTGCGCCTGTAGTTTTCCCCAACGCTTTTCAATTGCCGCTGCGAGCGAAGGCTCATTCTGTCGCAACATTTGCCGCAAGAGATCGGGCGGGATTTCCTTCACATCCACCACGCCGCGTTCGACCGCGGCCACCAATGCCGTTGCCCACGAGGCTCGGCTTGCCAACACGCTGCGGGCACGCGTGCGCGCCTCGCTGCTTAGGCTCGGATAACGTTCGACAATCGCAGTCGCGATGCTCGGTTCGTCAAAGTTCTGCAACGCGGAAAGCGCCGCGACCTGGAGTTTCGGTTTCTCGTTCAAGAGTTGGAGCAGTGCCGGCACAGCCTGCGCGAGCGCGCATTGGCCGAGCGTCTCCGCGAGAGCAGCGCGCTCACTCTCGCCACGCGCCGTGTCTTGCAACTGCTCGATCGCGCGTTGCTGGGCCGCAGGCAAACCGACGCGCAAGCCAACGCGCAACATGAGCAGCTCATCGGTCGTCCACACCGAGGCTAGCGCGGGCCGCAGTTCTGCCGCGTGAGCCACCGTGCGCTGGCCCTCCCAGGCTTTGTCGAAGCCGCGCAACACAATCTCACGCAACTCGCGATCCAGGGCCGTGGTCAGCAACCACGCGCAGGTTTGTCGGCTGACGCGGTTCGTGTCCGAGGCGTAGCGGCGCGCGAGCCGTTCGAGAATGTGCGTGCGCATGAGCGGTTGACTCCAGTCCGCTGCAGATGACAGCAGGCCAATAACAGCACTGCCGTCCGACGACACCTTGTCTTCAATCGCCCACCAGAGCAGCAGGGGGATTTGCGGATCGTTCACGTCTTCCCCGTGACGAAGCAGTTCGTAGATGAGAGGCATCGCCGTCGCGGCCGGCCAGCGCTTGGCGGAGCAGGCGAGTTGATTGCGAACGGAGGCGCTTTTTTCATTGCGTAACATCGCGACGAATTGCGGCTGCAACTCCGGCGGCAGTTTTCTCGTATCGCCAACGAAGCGAACCGTCCATGCGCGCACGGGAGCATGAGGATGCTTAAGCAGGTTTGACGCGACGGCGTCATCAAACCCGCCGCTCACGTACAGCGCCCAGAGTGATTGAAGGGCGAGCGGGCCATTTGTGGTTTGGAAGATTTGGGAGCGTAGGCGTGGCAACACATTCGTGTCGCGGCGTTCTGCTAGCAGTTGCCGCGCTTGCCGCCGAAACCAATCGTTGCGGTTGGTGAGTTGATTGACGAGTTCATCGCCGGAGAACCTGGTGAGATCGAATCGCGTTATCGGAGCGCCGATCTCCGACCCGGCACGCCCGGCATCTTCGAGCGGAGCCGGAGGCCGGCGCTCCGGGGCGATGCGATAAATTCTCCCGCTCGCCTTGTCCCAGTTGTCCACCGGATCAACGTGAGAGGCACGCGGGTCGCACCAGTCCACGACGTAGAGCGCGCCGTCTGGCCCGGTAGTGCAATCGACTGGACGGAACGCTCTACG
>Ga0193753_10001125_pt1 | contig 23449 bp, 17 predicted proteins | sample H1c2metaG_FD_144925 | JGI IMG/M metagenome (GOLD analysis project Ga0193753, IMG submission 144925) | Soil microbial communities from a riparian zone of the East river system, Colorado, United States - H1c2 | ecosystem: Environmental > Terrestrial > Soil > Riparian zone | place: USA: East... | reverse complement strand
ATTCCGTGGGTGGGGCGCGTCCCTCCGCGCGCGCCGCGAGTTGACAGGGTGGACTGATTTCACATTCGCGGCTCGGCGCGCCCCACCTTTTCCTATGTCGTTGCTGCCTGTTCATCTCGATCGTGCGCTCCGCAAAATATCGCGCTGGATTTTTCTAAACTCTCTGCCGTCTCAGCCGTTACCCGGCGCACAAGGCAGGTTGGAGGCCTTTAACTCCAACAGGGAATCGGCGGATGCCCATAAATAAATTCCGCCTCGCGGCATGGATGCCGTTAAATAACAAACGCCCCGCAAGGGGTGACTCATGGAAGGGTCAGTCATTATGGTCATCAATACTAACACGTCAGCTCTGAGCAGCGCTCGTTTGCTCGCGGATTCAAGTTCCAAGCTGTCCAAGTCGCTCGCACGTCTCTCATCCGGATCGAAGATCGTTTCGCCGGAAGATGACGCGGCAGGTGCAGCGGTTTCTTTGCGCTTCGACGCGCAGATCAACCGTATCAACGCGGTGAGCAACAACGTCGGCAACGCCGTTTCATTCAGCCAGACGCAAGACGGCTTTCTTCAGAAAGTCGGCAAAGCGCTGGATCGTATGAGCGAATTGTCGGTGCTGTCGCAAGACGTCACGAAGTCCAACGCGGATCGCGCGCTGTATAACTCCGAGTTCACTACGCTCGGCGCTTACATCACGAACACCGCGTCCAAGGATTTCAATGGCGTGAGCTTGTTCACCTCGACTGCTCTGTCGGTCACGACGGACAGCGATTCCGGCACGTTCTCGATGTCGGGCATCAACCTGGGCGCTTCGGCCTACACCACGGCGACCGGCTCGAGCATCTCGACCGCCGCGACGGCGGCGACGGCCCTGACGAACGTGAAGGCTGCGATCGTTCAGCTCGCGACAGACCGCTCCACGGTCGGCGCCAGCATGCAACGCTTGAACTTCACCAACGAACAGTTGGGCGTGCTAAAGGACAACCTCTCTGCCGCCAACAGCCGCATCAAAGATGTGGACGTGGCTTACGAGAGCACCGAATACGCGAAGTACAACATCCTCGTGCAGTCTGGCACGGCGATGCTCGCTCAGGCCAACGCGACTCCGCAGTCGGCGCTCCGCCTCTTGAGCTAAGACTTGTCTTGACCTCACAAATCCCGGATGGCGCAAGCTGTCCGGGATTTCTTTTTCCTCAAGGCCGCGCCGAACCCGTCGTTACCGTCAGCGTGAAATACTTGCTCCTGATCAGCGTGCTGGTGATGACGGGCTGCTCGACGCCGTATCTGCCGGAATTGGGTCCTCGCTATCAGCCCTCGAACATTCATGCCGTTGATCTGATGCCCGCGACCGTGCGACGCGTGGCAATGCTCCCCATCGCCCCCAGTCGCAACGAATCTTCTTTGGCCGCTGCGGCAGCGGAGCTGTCGCCCGTGCTCGAAACGGAGTTGCGCAAGAGCGGCATGTTCGAAGTCATCCACATCTCGGCCGAACAGTTGCGCGACTGGACCGGTGCCACGGCGTGGCGTGCGGATCAGCCCTTGCCGCAAAACTTCTTCAAACGCCTCAGCGAGGAAACCGGCTGCGATGCAGCGCTGTTCCCGGCCTTGACTGCGTTCCGCGCTTATCCGCCCTTGGCCATCGGCTTCGAACTGCGCCTCGTCGTCTGTTCGGACCACAGCACGATCTGGGCGGTGGATGAGGTTTTGGATGCCGGCGCGCCGCCGGTCGTTCGCGCGGCCCACGATTACAGCCGGGCGGACATTCGCACGCACGACGGCGAAGTAGGAGCGATTCTGCAATCGCCACGGCGCTTCGCGCAGTTCGTTTCGGCGACGCTGATGGCGACGCTGCCGCCGCGTGAAATTTCTCTTCAGAAGTCAGCAGACCCGACGATGACGAAGTTACAAAGGCAGCCATTGGCTGAAAAAGACTATGCAAATCAACGCCACCAATAACCTGACGCCGCTCCCGGAGCTGGCGCGCCGGACGGCCGCGCCGTTGGCGGACCAGCAGGACGCGGCGGTTTTCACGAACATCGACGCCATCCACCAGAAGCTGAACCAGTCTCCCGACGCGCGGCCCGAAGCCGTCGCACTGGCCCGCGCGCTCGTCGCGAACACGGCTTATCCGCCCGATGTGACCATCCATGGCATCGCCAATTTGCTCGCGAACAAACTCTCGTTCTCAAACGAGTGAGCCGCACGCGAAGAGCCGAATTTGTCCCGTTCTCCTTCGCCAATTTATGAACGCACTCGCCCCCTGGAAATCGTATCGACAGGTCTCGACACAAACGGCCTCGCCCGGACAATTGGTCATTATGCTCTACGATGGAGCGATCAATTTCCTTGAACGCGCGCTCAGCGGTTTCGCTTTCGATGATCCGCTGGAGTTCAACAGCACCATCAACAACAACGTGGTGCGCGCGCAGCAGATTCTTTCGGAGTTGAACAGCTCGCTGGACATGGAACGCGGCGGCGACATCTCGACCACCTTGCGCCGCTTGTATCTCTACATCGACACGCAGCTCATGCAGAGCAACCTGAGCAAGACGCGTGACGGAATCGTGGAGGCGCTGAAGCATCTCACCGTGCTCCGTGATGCGTGGCGCGAAATGCTCGCGGGAGCAGGCCGCTCGGAAACACCAGTGGTCCGCAGTTTTTCGGCGTGTGTTTGAGCCATGAACACGAGCGCGCTCAATGATCTCCTGCGCAAGTGGCGCGAGCTGACCGAAGCCGAAGGCCAGGCCATCGTGGCGGAAAATTGGCCGCGGGTGCGGGACCAGCAACGGCAGAAGGAAGATTTGAAACTGCGCATCTCGGGCGCCATGGAAACCGCGCGGAGAAGCAGCAAGACTCGGCACGATGAGCAGCAATTTCGCCCCATTGTCGCGGAACTCATTTCACTCGAAACTGCCAACGCGCAACTGGTCGCCGCGCGTCGGGAGAGAACGCGCGGTGAACTCGCGGGATTCGATCGTGCCGCTGAAAATCTTCGCGGCTTGAACCGCGCTTATGGTGAAAGAACCAATGCGTGCTGGACGAGCTACTCCTGATCGGATGCGCCAGCCAAGCGTGCTGGTAGGGCGCGCCGCTCCGCGCGCGCCGAGCCTTCGCCGAAATTTCTCGAACACATCGCGTCTTTGCGATACTCGCGGAGCGACGCGCCCTACCTCGCTGGCTGGCCTTGGAGCGCCCACAACTCTATGACTGACACACGCACGCACACCGGAAGCGTCCTCGTTCTCGATGACGAAGAAATCGTGCTGGCCGCGCTGGGCGAGACGCTTCGGCGCGAGGGCCACGAGGTCGCGACGTTTTCCAACGCCGTAGCCGCGCTGGATTTGCTCCGTCAGAAACCGTTCGCTGTCATCCTCACCGATCAGCAAATGCCGGAGCTGACCGGGCTTGAATTCCTCGCGCGCGCGAAAAAGATTCAGCCCGATGCCACGCGCATTCTCATCACCGGCGTTCCCAGCCTCGGCACGGTCATCGACTCGATCAACCAGGGCGAGATTCATCGGTTCATCGCCAAGCCGTGGCTGCGCGAGGAATTGATCGTCACCATTCACAACGCGGTTCAGCGTTACGAACTGTTGCGGCATAACCAGGAATTGCAGGCGCAAACGCAAGCCGCCAACCAAGCACTCGCAGCGCAGGTGACGAAAATCGCCGAGCAGAATCAGCAGCTCGAGGTCCTCAATTCCGCGTTGCACCGAAACCTCGATCGTTCCGTCCAGCTTTGTTTGAAAACGATGGAATCGTATTGGCCCGCGTTGAGCAACCAGGCGCACCGCGTGCAGGAACTTTGCCGCGCCATGGCCACCACGCTCGACTTGCCCGCTGAACAGAGACAGGTGCTCGACATCGCGGCGTTGCTGCACGACATCGGACTCATCGAGGTGCCGCGCGAAGTCATTCGCAAGTGGCGCGAGACGCCCGAGTCGCTCAATGACGCGGAGTTGGCGCAGATCAAACGCCATCCCGTCCTGGGCCAGGAACTCGTGAGCTTCGTGGAGAATCTCGAAGACGTCGGCCGCACGATTCGCTCGCATCACGAACGCTACGACGGCTGCGGCTACCCGGATCGCCTGGCCGGCGACAGCATTCCCTGGCTGGCACGTTTGCTCGCGGTCGCGGTCGTCTATTCGAACTTCGCGAGCGGCGGCGGCGCGTCTGAATTCATCAAAGCCAACAGCAGCATCGCCTTCGATCCCGAAGCAGTGCGCGTATTGTTGCGTGCCCTGCCCCACGCGAACCTGCCGCGCCGCCAGCGCGAGGTTCTCCTCGGCGAACTGCGTCCAGGCATGGTGCTCGCGCACGGAATTTATTCCTCGAGCGGCCTGCTGCTGGTCCCGGAAGGACAATCTCTGAACGAGCCGTGCATCGAAAAACTACGCAGCCACGATCAGGTGAGCGCCATCGGAAGCACACTGGTTGTTTTCGGATAAGAATCACGACCAGGCTCGCACAGCAGGCAGAGAGGCAGGGCGCTTAGCCCCTTTCACAAGGGCGTGTTCATTTTCAAAAAACTTCTCTTCAGCCATCGTGAATTGTGACGATAGAGAGGCGATGAACGCAGGATGCTTCTCACACCCATGCAGCAGATTGGCAGGAATGGATTCCCGCGATGGAGGGATTCCTCCCCTCTGCTCTCACGAAACTCGGCGGGCGGAGAGGACATTGTGAAACGCCGTATTCTTTTTGTTGATGACGAACCGGCGCTGTTGCGGTTGTACCAGGCAATTTTCCAGCGCGAACGGGAGGAGTGGCAGATGGATTTTGTTGAGACCGGAGCGCAGGCGCTGCAATTGCTCCAGTCCAACCACTACGACGCCATCGTGTCAGACATGCGCATGCCGCAAATCAATGGCGCCCAATTGTTGCACCAAGTTTCGCACTCTCATCCCCGGATGGCACGCTTCATCCTTTCCGGGCATGGCGACAAAGAGTTGGCGATGAAATGCGTGGGCAACACTCATCAGTTTCTCTCCAAGCCATTTGATGCCAAAGCGTTGAAGACCAAGCTCCGGCGCACGTTGGAAATGGACGAGTGGCTTGGCGACCAGAAACTGCAAGAGATCGTGGGCAAACTGCAAACGCTGCCCAGTCTTCCGTCCTCCTACTTCCAGGTTCTTCGGGAAGTGGAATCGCCCTACGCCGCAGCGGAGAATATTGGCGCTATCATCACTCGCGACCCAGCGATGACCGTAAAGATTCTGCAAATGGTCAATTCGGCGTTCTTTGGGCTGTCCCAACCCATTAGCAACCCGACAGAAGCCGTTCTTCACCTGGGTATGGAAACCGTCCGGTCGTTGGTGCTGGGCATCCAGATTTTTTCCCAGTTCGAACAGTTGCGTGCGGTGCAGTTCCCGCTCAAAGCGATGATGATGCACAGCCTCAAGACCGCCAGCACGGCGCGGCGCATCGCGCAAATGGAGAACGCGGAAGCTTCCGTGGCGGAGGACGCGTTCACCGCCGGGCTACTGATGGATATTGGCACTCTCGTGATAGTGCTGAACCTTGCATCTGACTTCGAAACGGCGCGAGAGATCGGTCGCGAAAAGATGAAGCCGCTTTGGGATGCCGAGCGCGAGGTCCTCGGGGTTTCCCATGCAGAAGTGGGCGCCTACCTCCTCGCACTCTGGGGTTTGCCGGTCGCAATCGCGGAAGCAGTGCTGCACCATCATTTTCCGGGACGTTGTCCCAACAAAAACTTCTCCGCGCTGACTTGTGTGCATGCAGCGAACGTCCTGGAACACGAGCATCGCATCGACGAACCGCCCTTCAACGTGCCGGAAATCGATCAGGCTTACCTGGACGAAGTCGGGGCCACTGACCGCCTAAAAGAATGGCGTCAGGCTGTTTGCGAAGCGCGACAGAATCGCACCGCACGCTGAACGATCACCCTGCTCTCCTCAAGCTGCGCACCGATGGACAGAATTCTCGGGCTGCCTGTTGCCAGCCGGATTACTTCGCCATTTCGCCATCTGTTTCAGCCAGGGCGGCTTCCAACAGACGGACGGCTTCGGGAACGACGCGGCGCAGCGAGTCCATGCGCTGGTTTAACACTTCGATCATTTGCGACGCGTCGGCGCCGAGCAAGCGGCGGTACCAGAAAACGAACTCTTGATTCACCGGTCCAGCCACGTCCGAAATCCCGGCTTCCGTCCGCTGATCCAAAAGCGTTTCGCAAATGATGATGGCGGCGCGATAAGAATGATTCCGCCTGTCGTCCAGTTTCTTCCACAACAGCAGCGCTTCGTTAGGTTTTCCACTCAACAGCAGGGCCGTGGCGCGTTGTTCGATGATGGCCGGTTGATCTCCGTGCGACTTCATGGCTTCGCTGGTCCAATCGCACGCGAACTCCAGGAACTCCGGCTTGCTCAGCGCCACGTGACCGCCGAGATGCCAGGCGCGAACGTCGGAGGAGTCTTCTGTCACGAGTTGGTGCAACCCATTCAACGCCTCAACCTCTTGTCCGCTCTCCGCGAGAAAGCGCGCGTAATCCAAGCGCACCGGCCGCGCCGTCGGCTCCTCTTGCAGCGCGGCGCGAAAGGCTTTGCCCGCGTCGTCTCGCTGCTTCAACGCCGCGAGGCACAGCGCGAGGCAGTGGTTGGGTCCGCCTTTGAGAATATTTTTGTTCGCGGGCGACAACGCTGGCTTGTGGCGTGTGACGAGACATTGACGCATCTGTTCCGCACCTTCGGCAAAATTCCTGGACTCAATGCAGGCCAACCCGAGCAGCCAATGCAACGTGGCCGTGAGACCACCGGCGCGCGCGAGCGACGAACGGAGCACCCGCGCCACGCGCGCGAAATCCTTGAGCGTGACGAGGTGCGTGCAGAACTGGGTGAGCAACGTCTCGCGAAATTCCGGGGCCACTTCGTTCGCCGGCAGCGCGGACAAAGCGCGGAACGCCGCGTCGTATTGCTCAATGCCATCTTGCAAACGCCCGGCGCGCGCCAGTTCCAGCCCTAGATTCATCAACAGGTTTGGATCGTCCGGCGATTCGCCGAGCGCCTTTTGCAGCAGCTTCAAATTCCGCGAGCTCTTGCCGCGACTCTGCATGAGTTCGGTCGTGTAGCCGTGGTGTAACAACGTCGCGTCGCCGAGTTTGTTGCTCAGGCCCCATTCCTGACGACGCACTTCGACGCTCAGGAAGACATGTTCATGGACGCAACCAGCGTAGAACAACCCCGGCGCATTGCGAAACAGGCGCGGGACGTAACTGACGCCTTCCTCTTCGCGGCCTTCATCAATCATCGGCAAACGAAACGCCATCGCGGACGGATCCTGCATCAGCTTGCGCAACTGCTCGCGCTGATCCGCGAGCAGTTCTTCATCAGCATCGAGGAAGAGAATCCAATCGCCGGTGGCGCGTTCCAGCGCGGCATTGCGCGCGGCGCTGAAGTCATCACACCACGCGAACGAAAACACTTCCGCGCCGGACAGCGCAGCAATCTCGCGCGTCGCGTCAGTCGAACCGGTGTCCATGACGATGATCTGTTGCGCGATGTCGCGAATGGATTCCAGGCACGAGCCAAGAAACCGTTCTTCGTTTTTCGTGATAAGGCAAACGGTGAGGCGAGGAGCGCCGTTTGTGAGAAATGAATCCGCGAGCGGCGGGAGTTCGACTTTGATCGCGTTCTTGATCACCGATGATTTGAGAAACTGCTGCGTGGGTTTCCACTTCGGCGCGAGTTTGCAGGCGTGCTCGGCGAGTTTCTTCGCGCGTACAGAATCACCCGCGGTCCGCGCGATTTCCGCCAGCAGCAGGAATGCTTCGGGATGATACGGACGGACCGAAAGCGCAAAAATGGTTTCATTCCACGCGCACGGCATCTGCCCCTGGCTCAACAACTCGCGTGCTCTGGCGAGATTTCCAAAACTGGCGACCGGCGGCGCCGTCAGCATTTTCGGCGCGCGTCGAGGCGCGGGGATCGATGCTGCTTCACGAGCCGCGACGAGATGTTGCAACCGCTGACCGGCGAGCCTTGCCGCGCGATTCCAAGTCCACTCACGGCGAACATAATCGCTGGCGGCACTTCCTTTCGCGCGCGCCTCATCACGATGCGCCACGATCCACTTCAAGCGTTCGGCGAGCGCGTTCGCATCCGGCTCCAGCAGCCAGCCGGGCTTGACCAGTTTCATGCCGCTGATGCTGTCGCCGAATTGCTTGCGCAACGCGGGCAGCCGATACGCGAATTCATCGGTGGCGAAATCATCCGTCGAACCGCCGCTTGTCACCACGACCGGCAGGCCGCATGCCATCGCTTCCAGCACCGGCAAGCCGAAGCCCTCGCCACGATACGGATGCACGAGACAATCGCACGCGGTGTAAAGGCCGGGCAGCGCTTCGGGCGAAAGTTCTTTGTTGATATAAAGAATCTCCGGCGCGTTCGGCTGTGCTTGCGCCGCCTTGATCTGCGCTTCGAAGGTCTGGCCCGCGTACACGCTTTGGCCGCCAAAATCTTTGATCACGAGACAGACATCATCCGCGGCGGTAAAGCTGTCGAGAAACGCTTTGAGCAATAAATCCGGGCCTTTGCGATGAATGGTGCCGCCGACGAAAAGAAACTTGAAGGACTTGCTGGTCGCGAGTTGGAGCGGCACGACGTTGGGATGAAACCGCTCCGGGTCGATGCCGTTCGGAACGACTTTCACTTTGTGCGGAGCGACGCCTGACTCCACGTAAACACGCCGCACGTATTCCGACGGCGCCCAGACTTCGTCCACGCGAGCGAGTTGCTTCACCCACTCGGCGGGCAGCGCGCCAAATTCCCACGGCTGCACCAGCACCCACGCGCCCGATACCGGACGCTCCCAAGACGGCGGCCAGCTATGGCGCACCGTGACCTGAGTTTGCTTCGACGGCAGCGCGACGAGCCGACGAGCCGTCTCCTGCATCCCGGGCCACGGCGCTAGATTCGCCGGTAAAACATTTTTGCCGACGCGCGTCAGCTTCACGCCTGGCTCACTCGCCAACTCGCTCGTGATCTCGCGATTCACATGCGAGAGACTGCCGAGATCGAGAAACGATCCTTCCCACGCGACGTGGATGGTCGGCCTTTTTTCAACGGGCGCTTCTGGAACAACATTGGAAATTCGCGGAGTCGTCGCAGGGCATGACGGGACCGTGAGCTTCTGCTCAATTGCCTGCAAGCGACGCACAACTTGATCAGCGATCGGCCCGCGGCTGAAGTGCTTCAACATGTGCGCGCGGGCACGGCTGCCTTTTTCGCGAGCTTCAGCAGGATGCTGCTGCACGCGCCGCATGAGGGTGCGCAAATGAGATTCGCTCGGATTGGCCCAACGCTGGCCGCGATAGTGCCACAATTCCAATTCCACCTGGTTGATGTCGGTGAGTTCGTAGTCGAGCAGATACGAATTCTCCTCGTTCATGAACTCGGTGTTGCCACTCCAGTTCGTGGCGATCACCGGCAAACCCATCATCATCGCTTCATGGTGCGGCCGGCCCCAGCCTTCGCCACGACTCGGCGCGACGAGACAATCCGCCGCGCGATACAGTTGCGGCAAATCCGCCAGCGGCACCTGCTCGGCGAGGAGTTCGATGCGCGGCCACGTCTTGTCACCCAGTCCGAGCGTGGCCGCGTGTTCGCGAATAAGTTTCCAAAGCGCCTCAGAAGGATCACCGTCGGGCTTGCTGAAAAGATACGTGCGGAGATAAAGGCAAACATCATCCTCGGCACTGAACTCGCGGAGGTACGCGGAGAGCAACACGTCCCAGCCTTTGCGCGAGGACCACTCGAAGATGGAAAGAAAGTTGAACGCCGCGCGATTCGGTAGCGACAACGGCGTATGGCGCGCGGGATCGAACTCTTGTTCGTCCACTGCCTCAGACACGACCAACAGCTTGTCGCGCTCGACACCGCTGGCAGCAAACGTCTCCACGTTAAACTGACTCGGCACCCAGATTTCATCCATCTGATTGCAGGCCTTGACCCAGTTCTCGGGAAGGCCATCCACTGCCGAACTGGTCCATCCGACGCGGAATGACGTGTCCGTCGGCACTTGGAAATCAGTTGCTGCACCATGTGAAATCGTCACGCCACCGCGCAGAAATGGATAACACAGAAAACTTTCGCGCAGTGCTTCACGGTCGGCCGCGGGCATCGAAGCCCCGATAACTTCCGAGTAAAGCGACTTGTCCAATGCAGCGAGCGTGACCTGGCTCGCGAGCGTCGGCACGAGCGCGCGGGCCGCTGACGCAGATTCGCTGAGAGCAAAAAATTCGCCGAGCCACCGCACGGGTGAATTCACCATACCCGGCGCGTTCAGAGATTGCGGGAGAACCCGCGTACAGTCCGCGCCACGCGGCAGACTGTTCAATCGTCCGTACTCCGGTGGTTCGATGGCCGGGGGAACATCGACGGCGATCAATTCAAACCGGCAACTAGCGATAGCTCTCTTAGCGCGGCGCAATTCCTCGGGCGGCAGTTGCAGAAGCACTTCCTCGATCTTCGCTGGTTCGTGCAGCGCCGTCGTCAGCATTAAATTGAAACGCGCAGCGGCGTTTCCTGCATTGTGCCGGAGAGCGGTCTGATAGCAGTGCAGCGCAAAGGCAAAATCCTGGCAGGCGTTGTCAAACCACGGCGGCACGTAACACATCGCCAGATTGCCCAAAGCCGTCCACCCGCGCGCCACCGAGCGGGTGTCCGACGGGTCCACGCGAAAGAGGCGTTCGATCGGTATCTGCGCGCGATACTTCGCCTGGATCGCTTTGAACTCACGTTCGCTGCGCTCGCGCGACTTGAAGCTGAGTCCTTCCTGGTTTTGGTAAAACAGGCTGATCGGTTGCGGGACATGGACGGCACGTAAGCCGTGGCTGGCGAAGCGCAGGAGAAACTCGTAGTCGCCAGGCGCGGTGTATTGGGTGTCGAACAAACCAATTTTGTCGAACACGTTGCGCCGCCACATCGGATGGCAGCCCGTGACGCAATAGAAATGGAGAATGGCCGGATGATATGGCGGATGTTGCACCCAGCGCAGCGGCGCTTTCGGCGGAAACGTGTCGTTCGGAACGTGCGTCGTGTAGTAGTCGCCGTAACTGAGATCCGCTTCAGGATTTGTTTCCAACGCGTTTACCAAAAATTCCAGTGCATCGGCGCGGTGCGAATCGTCGCTGTTCGCGTTGGTCACGTACTTGCCGCGCGCCATCTGTACGCCGCGGTTCCACGCCGCGTAAAGTGTTTCGCGCTCGGTCCGCACGTAACGGATGTTCGAGTAACGCTTCTGAAAATCCTCGACGACGGCGCGCTCGTTTTCCGGCGAACCGCTGTCGATGACGATGATTTCGATTTTGTCCGCGATGGTTTGCGCCTGGAGATCTTCGAGGCAGGCGCGCAGATATTTTTCCGATGCGTAGGTGGAAACGAGGACGGACACGAGCGGCGACCCGCCGCTCGGAATGGAGGAAGCGCCCGAATTTTTCTGTGCGCCGGTTTCCAAGGGCAACGTGTTCCCCGTTCCATCCGGTTGGTAGCTGGACGGCACAGGCAGGTGGCCTGTGCGACCCGTTCCGATTCGGGCTTCGTCTGAATGCTGAAGTTGGAAATCCAGTTCTTGCAGCGCTTCCATCAGTTCGGGATGATTGGGCGCGATATCGAGCGCGCGCTCGAGCCAGTTGCGAGCGTTCGCGAGATCGCCCTGTTGCAGAAATCGTTCGGCTTGCTGGACGCAACCGCGTGCGGCCTCGGGCAGTATCGGTTCAACTCGAGTGGACGTTTCGACGTAGCCCAGGCTTTCCAACATCTCGCGCGCCGGCGTGAAGTCCGGTGCGGCCTTGAGAACAAGTTTCAACTCTCCAGCCGCCTCATTGCCTTTCTCAGCGAGTTCAGCCGTCACTCCGCGATACCAATGGATGCGCCAATGCGTGAAACCATTTTGCTGCGCGAGTGCGAAGGCGCCGAGTGCATCGGTGGCATTGCCCGAGTGCAGGAAGCCAAGGCCGGCCCACAGTTGGAGCAACGGGTCTTTCGGATGCGCGTTTCGATACGCGAGGACGCCGGTGTAGTGCATCAAGCGAGGCAAACCTGCGATGCGTTCTTCGGCGGCGAGAATGTTCTCAAGTCGCGACGACGTAAGACTGTCGAGGAACGGTTGCGCGCCCTCCGCCAGAGATTCCACGAACATGCGCGCGCCGGGATGGATGGCGAGATCGCGCCTTAAATCGACGGTAACCTCGTTGGTCCTTCGGCCATCCCATTCGCGTTCGCGTTTCGCCTGGGTCAGCAAGCGTTCAAATTGAACGTTGAATTCCCGCGCGGCATTTTCTGCGCCCCAGAACTTGCGAGCGAATGCTGCGGCGTTGGCGCCAAGGCGCACGCGCTTGGCGGGATTCTGGTGCAGGAACTCAAGAGCGCGGGCGTAACCTTCCGGCGTTTCGACGAGCAAACCGGTTTCGTTGTGCTGAATGAGTTTGCCGATGCCGCCGTGCGGGAACGCCACGACGGGAATCCCGGCGAACATCACTTCCTGGAGATTTAATTCCGCCGCGGCGTAAGTGTCGGCGCAGAGCGGATAACCGTACACGTCGAGCGTTTCGAGAATGACGCGGACATCTTCTACGTGGCCTTTGAAATCAAAGCTCGTGCTGCGTCCCAGCTTCTCGGCTTCGCTCGCGAGCCAGCGGGAATCTCCGCCGCCGCAGACTATGAACTTCGCCTCCGGCACTTGCGCGGCGCAGCTCATCGCGACGAAGTCAGAGTGCATCTTGACCGGGTCGAGCGTGCCGATGTAGCCGATTTGAAATCCTTCATGCGAGTGCGGCGCTAAGCCGTGCAATCGATCGAAATCGGCGCCCGCCAACACCATCGCGGTGCGTTGCGCGCGCGTCTCATGGGGAAGATTCGCGAAAACCGGGTGCGCGTAAGTGTGAGGGCTGCAAGCCACGGTGAGATCGGCGAAATCAATCAACTCGGGCGTGAGCACTTGTGGGGCATGATAGCCGCCGACGTGGAGCCACAAGGCGAGCCGCATGGGCGGCAGTTCGCGGCGGAACAGCGCCGCGAGTTCTGAATTGTTCCACCAATGAACGAGTACGAGATCGGCATTGGCCATCGCCTGGCACAGTTCGGCGTGACTAGGTGCATTCAGGATCGGAAGGTCGGCCTGGTTGGCGAGTTCGAGTCCTGTTGCGTCGGCAGGCAGTAAAGAAACCGCGCGATGCTCAAAGTCACCGACCCGTCGCGAATGTTTCGCCAGCGCGATCATCGCGCGTGCGCCGCCGCCGCCGGTGACGCTTTGAATGATGTGGAGAATGCGCGGGGCTTTCACCACGGAGGAAACTTCCAGGTGCGGCTCGGGAACCGGGAGGTTGCGCACCTTCGCTTCGAAATGATTTTTCTCCAGGCGCGCCAGGTCCGCCAATCCGCAGAGCCGTTGCTCCTGGTTCACGTCTTCGAGGAAACCTTTTATCTTGCCACCGGCGGTGTAGTCGATGGCGAGGAAGGGGGCACCGATTTCCGCGGCGAAAACGCAGGAGTGAAATCTCATGCAGACGTTGAAGTCCGCGGCCGCCATCGCTTCCAGGATTTCTCGCGGTGAACGCGGTTCCCAATCACACGTCAGTTGCGGACTTGCGATTTGTTTCACAAGTTGGCGGGCGAACAGGCGATCGTCGAACCCGACCGGAAAGTGGTGCATGGCCCAAAGCTCAATGCTGTGCTCGGGATACCAGTCGAGCAACCGGCGCAGCAGTGTTTTCAAATTCTCCGTCGCCTGCTGGGAACTGAGCGACTGCGGATACTCGCACGTGAGCTCGCGAAGAAAACAGCGGATAACTTTCGATTCGGAAATGGGTGACACAGGCGACCCGCCTGTGCCGTCTGGCCACTGGCCAGATGGAACGGGAGAAGCGCCAGCCTTCGAATTGGACGCGTGCAGAACCCAGTGCGTTCTTTCCATTCCGAGAGGCGGGTCGCCGCTCGGCACAGGCCAGCGGCCTGTGCTACCCAGAGATAAATGAACGTGATGCCTGATCCCTTGCGCACGAATGAACGTGGTTGCGGGATCGAGACGCACTGAAATTTCTTTGCGGATGCCGAACGACCGCAACGCTTCACGGGAAGCGCGGTCGCGGACGGAAATTTGCGTGGCGAGACGCGCGATGCGGCAGACGTTCCAGCGATACTCGGCGTGATTCAGCGGCCCGACGCCGCAGCCTTCTATGACGCGCGGCTTGCCAAGATCGGCGAAGCGCTTGAAGAGGCAGAGAATCTTTCCCGTTTCATGGATGTCCATGAGCGGGCCGCCGGCCATGACGAGCGCATCGCAGTCAAGCGTCGCTTGCCACGCGGCTTCGCTCGCGTAGTCGATGATGCGAAGGCGCGCGCGCAGTTCCTCGGGCCACGCGGCGATGGTGGTGCGCGTGTAGTACGGAAAGAGGCTCAGCACTTGAAAGTGAAGTTGCGGATTCACCGCGAGGTGTTCGGTGATGATGCCTTGCAGTATGGCAATGTCGCCGGCGGTCTCAGTTCCGTACCAGCCCGCGAGGAGAAGTTGCTTCATGCTGCCGAGTTCCAGCGGCTGCGCTTTCACTTCGGGCGTCGTCAGCGTTTCGTCGGACACCTCATAGAGTTCGCGGTTGCGGTCGCGCGCCTGTGTCACTTCCTGCAAGGCGGCATCGTTCCAATCGTCGTGGTAATCGTGAATGCAGCTCGCGCAATGATCTCGCGCCACTTCCTCGCGCTGAGCATGAAGAGTAGAATGAACTTCCGCGGGATCGGAGGGCGTCGCGAACGCGCGGCCTTTCGGTGCACAGCACGCGAGTGAGCCGATGCTATCCACATTCACGGCCACGCCTTTTTGGTACGGACAACCGATGAGCCGATCGCCGCCGGTGAGGAGCGACAAGATCGAGCGGTAAGTCTTCTGAATCGTTTCGTTGGTTTCGTATTCCGTCAGCAGCAAATGAAAGAAGGAAACCAGGTGGCGAAGCTCGCGCTGATCAAACGCGCGAATCTCCGGCGAGCACGAATCGTTGTAGAGGCGGCGGATGAATTCGGCGACGCGGAAGCGGACATAGACGTTGTGGGCCTTGCCCCAATCGAGCAGGTCGTGGAGGCCGTAAACATTGGTCCGAACGATGGTGCAGGCGGCGATGACGGGAACGCCGCGTTCCTTCAGCGCGAGTAAAGTTTGCGTCGCGGAATCGAAAGCTCCTTTGCGGCCACGCACCGCGTCATGAACTTCGCCGACGCCATCGAGGGACACCATGCCATCGAAGGCGAGATTCAGTTTTCGGTAATGGTCGTTAACTTCGGAGTAAAAATCCACGGCGCGCTTAGTCTGCATGCCGTGCGTGATGAAGGACGCGCCCGCGAGCTTCGGCAGGCATTGGGGCAGCAGCTTGTAGAGTTCGGCCAGATCTTTCCGCAGCGTTGGTTCACCGCCCGTAATTCCCACGTGCGCGACTTCGCTGAAGAAGGGATGCACGAGATATTTTCGGAGTTCGCCGAGACTCATCTGTTCGCGCCGGCCATCTTTCCAGATGTGGCACATGACGCAGCGACTGTTGCAGATGTCGATGGCCTGGAGATTCAGCGAGCGCGGAGGGACGACGACAGAGTTATTCGCTGTCGGCAGCGCGATGGAACCTGCGGAGTTTGGTGTCGTCATGACGTGTTCGAGAATTCGAGCGTCCACAGCGTGCAGCTTTCGTGCTGGCGCCGCGGCCGGGGGTCCAATCGCCGCCCCGCCGGCGTTTAAAAATCAGCGGCGCTCCTTTCGCACCCGCGAAGGAGCGCCACCGAGATTTGTGTTACTGCAAGAGACGCAACACGCTTTGCGGAAGCTGGTTCGCCTGCGCGAGCATCGCCGTGCCAGATTGCACGAGAATGTTCTGCTTCGCGAAGTTGGTCGCTTCCTCGGCGACATCGACGTCCTGAATGCGGGAGCTGGCGGCCGTGAGGTTTTCCTTGCTGATCGTCAACTGCTCCGAAGTGTAGTTCAGCCGCGATTGGTAGGCGCCCACAGAAGCGCGATCCGACGAGAGCTGCACGATGGCCGCTTTCACATTGGTGAGCGCGGTGACAGCGCCGGCATTGGTGGAAATATTTCCTGCCAGGGCCGTGGTGTAGGCCGCATTCGCGAGGTTCACGCCCGTCATGCTCAAGGTGTCACCTTCGGAATCGCTGGTCACGTTCAGTGCTGCGGATGAGAAGAGTGACACACCATTGAAGTCCTTGCTCGATGCTTCTGAGATGTAGGCGGAGAGCTGGGTGAATTCGTTGTTGTACAACGAACGGTCCGCGTCACTCTTGGTCACATCTTGCGCCAACAGCGACAGCTCGCTCATACGATCGAGCGCCTTGCCGACTTTCTTCAGGTAACCGTCCTGCGTTTGCGTGAAGGAAACGGCATTGCCGACGTTGTTCAGGGCGGCATCGAGCCGCTTGACTTGCGCGTCGAGGCGCATACCCACGGCCACACCAGCGGCGTCGTCCGAGGGATTTACGATTTTAGAGCCGGAGCTCAAACGCGCGAGCGACTTGCTCAGTTGCGCCTGGCTAGCCATGAGGTTATGCGCACTCTTTTGCGCCGTGGTGTTTGTGTTGATGACCATAGGTTTATTTTGTTGTGGTTAATGAACTGTCGGTGGAAAGGGTTGTTGTGCCCGCTTCGGCCCGCAACGCGCGGGCGAGCTGGGGCAGGGCGGCACGGTTCGACGCGAGTGCTTCCTGGTTGCTCTTCTGAATTTCGGTATAAACTTCCTGGCGGTGCACCGGCACTTCCTTCGGCGCCTCGATGCCGATTTTCACGATGTCGCCCTCGACGCGCACGATCTTCACGATGATGCGCCCATCGATGATGATGCTTTCGTTTAATTTGCGGGAGAGAATGAGCATGGATATGGGTTAACCGGCAGCAATCTGATGACGCACGGAATAGTCCGCCGCGTTTTGCAGCACGATCTGCTTGGCCACTTTCGTGTGGCGGTTAATGACGATGGGTCCCTTGAGATTTACGGTCGCCGCGGACTCGCCGTGCAGCGTGACGATGTTTAGGACGAGTGCGTTCTCGGAGTCGCGCAGCTCAATCGCTTCCGCATCGCTGTCGCAAATGTCGGGCTGATAATCGCTCATCACCACGAAGGGAGAGACGAGCAGGAACGCGACATCCGGCGTGCCGGCGCTTTGCAGCCACACGAACGGCTCTTCCGCCGGATTGGCGACGAGTTCGTATTCCTTGATGTGCTCGAGACCGAGCAGGCCCGCCGGAACCTGAATTCGCAGCGCGCCCGTGTTTTCCATCACTTCAAATGTGTCGGCAACTTTCATCGAGTCCGTTTAGCAACGGCGATGCCAGACCATTTTCTGCCGAAAGCCGCTAGGTTGAGCGCCAAAAGAGGAAGTTATCGCCGGGTCATTTCAGAAATTCCCGGCATGAAGCGACTTGAATAGGCAAAAAATTCCGAACGCGCGCGGGAACATGGACGCCCTACAGCGTAGGGGGAAATTCCTCAGAGCTTTGGAACGGAACGCGTTTGGTGAGCGCGTCGCTCCGCGGCGCCGCGGGCACAGAGAAACCATTCCACCGCGTGTTTCGATGCCCCCGCGCGCTGAGCGATGTGTCTAGCAACAACGCTTGGACAGGCGCGCGGTCACAGATAAGTCATCAGCGACAACTGCATCATGCTCGCACCGCTCTGGAGCGCGGCCTGATACGCGGTCTGCGTTTGATTCAGTTCCAGCAACGTTTGCGCGAGATCGGCACTAGCCTCTTTGGACACAAGGCCGTTCACCGAATCGCCGCGGCTGGTGGCAATGGACTGGGCCGCTTCGAGCCGCGACTGCATCGCGCCGCTCGTGCCGATCTGCAAAAGTAAATTGTCTTCGTCCTTGCCCAACGCCGCGCGATCCGTCGCGGCAATGCTCACCGTGTCGCCCGCGAGCAGATGATCGCGGAACTGAATCATGTGCGCGAAAAAGTCCGCACCGGTGCGGCTGTCGGCCATCAATCCGCGCGTGCCTGCACCACTGACATTCGCGCCAGGCATTTGCACGGAGAGGAAAGAACCTTCCGCAATCTCGACGTCGGGCGCGTCGGTGTTGCCCTGGTAGGCAACGCCGGTGACAAGACCGTTCGCATCCTTCGTCGTCACGAACGGTGGCTGATCGGTCTTCGTGCCGCCAAAAAGATAATCGCCGTTGTGCTTCCCGTTCACCAGTTGCGTGGCTTGCTCGATCAACTGACCGACTTCCGTGGCGTAAATTTTCAACTCATCGGGCGACCTCGTGCCATCGGCCAGCGTCGCCAGTTCGCCCACGCGGTCGGAGATCTTTTTCAATCCAGTCATCGCTGAATACGAAGCGGTCGCCTTTTCCATCAGCGTCGAAATGTTTTTCTGGAACTGCGCGATGCCCGCGCCTTCCGTCTGCAAATCCAGCACGCGCTGCATGGCCGCCGGATCGTCGTCCGCTGTCTGAATGCGCTGGCCCGTCGCCGCCTGCATCTGCAAACGGTTCTGCCGCTCCGTGAGCGAGCGGACCTGATCGAGGAATTGATTCGAGAAGGAGTTAGTGGAAACGCGCATGGTGATCAGGGGTTAAACTTCATTTTACCGCTTCATGTTCACCAGCGTCTCCAGCATTTCATCCACGGTCGTGATCAACCGCGCCGAGGCCTGGAACGCCGTTTGAAATTTCATCAAGTCGCTCATCTCCTCGTCGATCGAGACGCCGCTGAGCGAGGCGCGCTGCTTCATCAACATCGTCCCCACGACCTGCTGGTCGGCCGCGCGTTCATTGACGGAGTTCAGCGCCTGGCCGAGTTGTGCCACGGTGCTGCTGTAGTTCTGGTTCAAAGTCTGATTGTTCAGCGTGGGAATTTTCTTCTCCGCAAGCTGCGCGAGAATAAGCCCCACTTGATTGTCGCCCGCGTTCCCCGCCGTGCCGCTGATTTGTAATAGCGAAGGATCGTTCACCAGTGCGCTATTCACCTGAATCGACGCCGCATCTGTGCCAGTAAAGAACGCCGCGCCCGTCGCGCCATTCAACGCGAAGCCGCCGCTGTGCGCAGCGTTCACTTCGGAAATCAACGTCGCCGCCAGCGTGTCCATCTGATCGCGCATCGTCGCCAACGTTCCATCGCGCACGTCGATCACGCCCTGGATATGTCCGCCCGAGAGCGCCAACGGCGTGCCGCTCGTCGCCGTGCGCACGAGCATCTGCCCGCCGCCCGCGTCGTACGTCTGCAACGTGTCGAGCACGTTCTTGTCGGACACGAGTGTGTTGCCGTTCACGGAAATGTTCAGCCCGCCGCTCGCGGACTCACTCGCATCTACCTTCACGAGCTTGGAAAGCTCTTCGAGCTTCGACTGACGCAAATCGCGCAAGTCATTCGCCGCGCCGCCGGCGGAATTCTCGGTGTTGATGATGAGGTCGTTCAGGTCGGCGATGGCGGCCAGCAATTCATTTGCGCCGGCCACATCCGATTCGAGCGACTGGTTCAACGACGTATTGAGATTAGAAAGCCGCTGGTCCACCTGGTTCAAATGCGATGCGAGATCTTCCGCCTTGGCCACGAGCAATTGCCGCTCAGTCAACGATCCCGGCGACGTGGAAACACTTTGGAACGCCGCGAAAAGATTGTTCAAGTCCGTGCTCAGGCCGGTGCCATCGCCCGCTTCACCATTGAGGTCGAGCACTTCGCCGAGACTCGCCTGCGCGTAATTCAAAGCATCCTGTTGCGCGCCGAGGTAACCGCCGACGCTCAGCTCGCCGTTGATCTGTTGGTCCACGAACCCATTGCGAATCTGCTGAATCGCCACCGCGTCCGCACCCGTGCCTTGCGGACCGTAGGGGCTGCTCACGCTCAGGCTCGTTTCGATCGCGAGCCGCTGGCGCGCGTAAGCGGGATTGTTGACGTTGGCCAGATTTTGCCCCGCCACTTCCACGCCCGCGCGCTGTGTGGCCAGCGAGCGCGTGCCCAAGTTGAGAACTCCAAATAGTCCAAGCATATCAGCCGAGCGCTTCGTAAAGCGCGTTAGAAGGTGAATTGGTGTGAACCGCTCCGTCGCCGCCATACATCGTGGCGCCTTTTCCCGGATTCAAGGTGCTGATGAATTGCTGCATCAACTCCACCGAGCGGCTGAGCAAAAGATGATTCTGCCGTCCGCGTTTTTGCACGCGCCCCAACAGTTGATTGTTCTCGTTCACGAGCGCTTGCAACAGCGGCCGGTAATCCGCCGGCAGATATTGCGCGAGCACGAAGAGTCCCGTGCACTCGGCATGTCCTACCGCGCACGCCAAAAGGTGCTGTGTCTCCTCGCGCCGCGTGCGTGTGCGCTTGAGCACGAGCGCCTGGTCGTTGATGCGGCTCACCGATTCGAGCACGCCATCGGCGCGGCGCGACATGAGATGCCCCTGTTGCTCATCGAGCAAGGCAAGCATCTCGCCGTACTCTTTAAGTTCGTCTCGCAGGGCCTCGATCAATTGTTCAATCCGTTCTGTCATGATGTCTTCTGCGCCTTCGCGGGCAGTTCGTGTTGAAGTTGTTGGTTGAGTGTCTGGGCCAGTCCGAATGCGCCTGACTTCGAAATGCTGTCGGCGAGTTGGTTCGTGATCAGGTCCTGATAAATCGCGCTCGTCGTCGAGTCGCCGGTCACCGTGGAAGCGAAATGGGTCTTCTGCGCGCTCTGCAAAATCTGCCGCAGCAACACAGCCTCGAACTGGCGGCTCACCTCGGTGATCTTGTCCTTCTCGGAAATCTTCGAGTTGCCCGCGAGCTTCTCCATCGGGAGGTCCGCCGCCTGCACCGAACGTGATATTGAGTTCAGTTCCATATCAGCGAATGAGAAGTTCAGCCTGCAACGCGCCGGCCTGTTTCATGGCTTGGAAAATCGCCATCATGTCGCGCGGCGTGACGCCGAGCGCATTCAATGATTGCGCGACCTTTTCTACCGTGGGCAATTCCGGCAGCACGGCGATCTGCGCCTTGTTCTCGGTCACTTCCGTGGTGGTGCGTGGAGTCACGACGGTTTCACCCTTCTTGCTGAACGGCGCGGGCTGCGAGACTTCCAGCGTCGAGGCGATGTTGATCGTGATGTTTCCGTGCGACACGGCGCAGTGGGAGATTTTGATGCGGGATGTCGCCACGATGGTGCCCGTGCGTTCATTGATGATGATGCGCGCGGGGACGTCAGGAGTGATTTCCAGCGCCTCGATGCGCGCGATGAAATCCACCGCGAGGTCCTGCGCGCCGGGCGGCAATTTCACTCGCACACTGGTGGCGTCCAACGCGTGCGCGCTGTTCGTGAACATCCCATTGATCACGGCGCTGATGCGCGCCGCGGAAGTGAAGCTGGGTTCGCGCAGCAATAGCTCGATGCTGTTGTCATGCACGATGGTCGCGGGAATTTCTTTTTCCACCAACGCGCCGCCTGAAATCTGCGCCACGGTCGGATGATTCTTCGTCACCGTCGCGCCGCCACCACCGCCGGTTCCGGCCGAGAAACCGCCGACAGAAAGCGCGCCCTGACCCACGGCGTAAACCTTGTTGTCCGCGCCGAGCAACGGTGTCTGCAAGAGCACGCCGCCCTGCAGCGATTTCGCATCACCCATCGAGGAAACGGTCACATCCAGGCGCGCGCCGGGTTTCATGAACGCTGGAATGTCCGCCGTGACCAGCACGACCGCGACGTTCTTCGAGGAGAGAGTCTGGGCCGGCACGTTAATGCCGTTGCGCTGTAGAAGATTCGCGACCGCTTGCTTGGTGTAAACGGGGTCCTTGTCGCCGTCACCCGCGAGACCGACCACCAGGCCGTAGCCCACGAGTTGGTTGTCGCGCGCGCCAGAGACCAGCGTCAGGTCCTTGATGCGGACACCGCCGGCGTTGGCACTGGCGCAGATCATCGCGAGCGCCAGGCCGGTGGCAGTCTTAGTCAGAGTGGTGAAAATCTTTCGCATCATTCGCTCCGATCAAAACGGTGAAACCTTGTCCCAAATTTTCGTGAACCAGCCCTTGCGCTGATTGTCGGACACCGTGCCCTTGCCGACGAACTTGATGCTCGCGTCCGCAATGTTGAAGCTGAATACCGTGTTGTTCGCCGCGATGTCCTCCGGGCGCACCGTGCCGCGCAGGATGGCGGTTTGCTGTTCGCCGGCGAATGCGGTTTCACGCGAGCCTTCGAGCACGAGATTGCGATTGGGCAGCACATCGATCACGCGCACCGCGATGCGCGCCACAATTTTTTCGGTGTTGTTGATCGCGCCGCCGCCATCGAAGTCAGTCTTGGCGTTAAATTTCAGTGCCGGCAATTTGCCGTTCTTGGTGAGCAATCCACTGGCGGTCGGAGAATAAAGAAAGCTGCTGATGCTCGCGTCCACGCCGGACGACTTCGAGGTCTTCGTATTGTTGTCCTTCGCCGTCGTGGTGTTTTCCTGGACGATGATGGTGACGATGTCGCCGACCGCCGCGCCGCGTTTGTCGGCGACGAGCGGACGCGCCACGTCGTCCTTCCAAAGAGAATCAGCACGCGTCACGCACAGAGTCGTGACGCATGCTATAGTCAGTGTGGTTCGGTTAAAGAGTAACGAGAATGGATTGTTCATTTTGCACCTTGCCGCGAAGTTCGCGTTTGCTCTGGGGATTGCGGACTCGAATCGTCTGGCCGGGAATGCCGTCCTCGAGCACTTCGACTTTCAGAGAAATTGCTAATGCGCCATCAACGACCAACGCATCCGCGCTTTGCCCACGACGCACCGCTGGCTTCACTTTGAGCGAACGGACGAGCAGGGGCACATTCGGCGCAATGTATTCCGCCGTTTCAATCGAGGCGTCGGCGACATTGAAATCCGCCAGCGCATCGCGGACGGAAAGCACATCGCGACGTTCACGGATCAAATCTGCATCGGCGAGCAACGTCCCGCGACGCAACGCCGTGCGGCTCACCAGCACTTCACGCCACAGTTTGGCGTTCAACGAGACCTGCCATGTGCCGACAGTCTCGTTCATCGTGCTCAGTTCAAAGCGACACACAAAAAGCGCGGACAATCCCGTTGTGGGCAGATCGAGAATCTTCAACGTCAACGGCTCGTCGGGCACGCTTGCCGTGATCCACGGACGCGAAATCCGAAGTTCGAGTTCTCCACGATCCTTGATCACGTCGTTCTGCAAGGTCGCCGTGAGCAGCAGCTTCAATTCTTCTTCGTCCAGCGAGCGGACGCGGCGCGTGATGCGAACCTGTTCGGAGCCAGTGCAATTCGTGAAGGCCACGTCAGCGGTATGCGAAAGAATCGTTTCGATCTGTTTGCGCGAGAGCAAAGTGGCCTGGCCCAAACGCGGCGAGGCAGCAACGCGCACGTGCGGCACGGCGGCATTGGTGCTTGTGACAATCTCGTCGAGGAACACGCCCGCACCGCCGACCTGCGCCTGCGACAGTATTTGAAAAGCGTCGGAGGCGAATAAGGGCACGCCGGCCACAAGAAGCAAAATG
>Ga0193753_10001123_pt1 | contig 23489 bp, 16 predicted proteins | sample H1c2metaG_FD_144925 | JGI IMG/M metagenome (GOLD analysis project Ga0193753, IMG submission 144925) | Soil microbial communities from a riparian zone of the East river system, Colorado, United States - H1c2 | ecosystem: Environmental > Terrestrial > Soil > Riparian zone | place: USA: East... | reverse complement strand
CGCGTGCATGGACGAGGCGGCGATCGAGCGGGCGGGCGCGAAGCCGCTCGCGCCGCTCCTCGCGGTCATCGCCGGGATCAAGGACGCTCGCAGCGCGCGCAGCGCCGTCCTCGAGCTGCACGCCGCCGGCGTGTTTCCGTTCTTCGTGGTCAACCCGACCCAGGACTTCGCCGACGCCACCCAGGTCATCGCCAGCCTCGATCAGGGCGGCATCGGGCTGCCCGACCGCGACTACTACCTCCAGGATCGCGGCAACATGAAGACCGTGCGCGAGGCCTACCGCGCGCACGTCGGAAAGATGCTCGCGCTGCTCGGGCTGCCGGCAGCCGAGGTCAAGGCGGCGGTGGCCGACGCGATGCGAATCGAGACCGCGCTGGCCCGGATCGCCCAGGACAAGGTCGTCCGCCGCGACCCGCACAAGGTCTACCACCGGATCGATCTCCCCGGCGTCGAGAAGGCCGCGCCCAGCTTCCCGTGGAAGCAGTACCTGACCCGCATGGGGCTGGACGGGGTCACCGCCATCACCGTCAACGACCCGGCCTACTTCACCGCCATGGCCCGGCTGCTCGGGGCCGAGCGGCCCGCGGCGCTGCGCCACTACGCGACCTGGCGCCTGCTCGACACCACCGCGACCGAGCTCAGCAAGTCGTTCGTCGACGAGGACCACGAGATGGTGCGCGTGCTGGCCGGGGTCAAGGAGGTCGCGCCGCGCTGGCGCCGGTGCGTGCAGCGCGCCGATCGCGACCTCGGGTTCCTGCTGGCCCAGCCGTACGTGGCGGCGCGCTTCGCCGGTGAGTCGAGGCCGCGCGCGGTCGAGCTCACCCGCGCGGTGATCGCGGCGATGATCGTGCAGCTCGACAAGCTGCCGTGGATGGACGCGGCGACGCGCGCGGCGGCCCGCCAGAAGGCGGAGAAGATGGCGTACCTGGTCGGCTACCCGGACCAGTGGCGGCAGTACGACTTCGAGGTGAAGCGCGACGACCACGCGGCCAACGCGCTGGCGGCGGCCCGCTTCGAGCTCACCCGCCAGCTGGGCAAGGTCGGCAAGCCGGTCGACCGCGCCGACTGGGGGATGACCCCGCCGACGGTGAATGCGTACTACGACTCGTCGCTGAACCAGATGGTGCTGCCGGCCGGGCAGATGCAGCCGCCGTTCTTCGGGGCTACCTTCCACCCGGCGATCAACTTCGGCGGCACCGGCGGCAGCACCATCGGGCACGAGCTCACCCACGGCTTCGACGACGAGGGCAGCCAGTTCGACGCCAGCGGCAACCTCAAGGACTGGTGGAGCAAGCCGACCAAGGCGGAGTTCGGCAAGGCGTCCCGGTGCGTGGTCGATCAGTACGCCCAGTACGAGGCGGTGCCCGGAGTCAAGCTCAACGGCAAGCTCACCGCCGGCGAGAACATCGCCGACATCGGTGGCGTGAAGCTCGGCTTCCAGGCGTACGAGGCGTGGCGCGCGCAGCAGACGACCCCTCCGCCGGCGAAGGTCGAGGGGATGTCGGACGACCAGCTCTACTTCCTGGCCTATGGCCAGTCGTGGTGCTCGAAGACGACGCCGGAGTCGCTGGAGACCCGGGCCTACAGCGATCCGCACTCGCCGGCGAAGTGGCGGGTCAACGGGGTGGTCGTGGACCTGGCCGCGTTCGCGGCGGCGTTCCAGTGCCGGCCCGGGGCCCCGATGAACCCGGGCCACGCCTGCGCCGTGTGGTAGGCCGGGCTCACCGCCTGGTGGGGGCGGCCGCGCCTCCACATGTGCCGACGCGTCCGTCGCGGTGCTCGCAGCGCTGCGCGGCGGGCGCCGTCGCCGGGCAGGCGTCGCAGCAGAACACCGCCACGGTGCCCGAGGCGCAGCGGCCCTGGTGACAGGCGAGCCCGGGGAACGCGCAGTCGCACGCGGTCTTGCACGGGCGGCCGACCGCGGCCTCGATCACCTCACCGCAGGGACGCGGCGGGTCGCCGCAGCACGGCTGCCCCGAGCACTCCGGGGGCGGCGGCGAAGCGGGCGGCGAAGCGGGCGGCGAAGCGGGCGGTGATCCGGGCCCGGTTGCCGTGGGCGCCGGCTGCGGCGTCTTGCCACCCTCGCATCCGGCGAGCCCGAGCCCGATCGCGAGCACCATCGCCATTCGTTGCAGATGTGACACGACGGCATCGTAGAACAACCGGCCGAGCGGCGTCCGCGATCGACGCCACGATGCCCCGACCGCGACCCTACTCGATGCGGGTGATCTGGGAGATCCAGTTCACCTCCCAGGTCTTGCCCCCGTCCGGCGAGAAGGACTGCTCGAAGTGCGCCGACCTCGGGGTGATGTTCGACCAGATGTAGCGGACCAGGATGCTGCGGCCCTCGAACATCTCCTGATCGTAGAACTCGCCGCGGCCGTCCTTGAACTCGCCCACCGTCGGCACGTCGAACCGACCGTTCTTCTGGTTCGCCCAGTAGATCGACCACTGCCGCGCGGTCGTCGAGTACAGCCGGATGGTCACCGCCGACACGTGCGAGTCGGATCCATCGGCCTTGAACTCGTCGATGTTGCCCAGGCCGTTCAGGATCGGCTTCACCACCGACGTGCCGGTCATCTCGTACCACTCGCGCGAGCCATGCAGCGGGTTCTTGAGCCGGCGAACCCAGAACTTCCAGCGGCCGAGCAGGAAGTCGAAGTCGTGCCGTCCGTCGCGCAGCCCGCTGGCCGCGCGCGGCGATCCTTCGGCGCGCGCGGGGACGGTGGGGGCGGTGACGGCGATCGCGACGGCGAGCGCCAGGATGCGGGAGAGCGAGAGCGTCGGCATGGGCGCAGTCTGCCGGGCCCGGTGGACAGCAGAAATATCCAATCGTCGCGGTTTCGACAGGTCCATTATGATGGCGGCGATGAAGCGCCCGCCCGAAGGTCTCGGCCCGATCGTCGCGCTCGACCGCCGGCTGGCCCGGCCGCTGCACCGCCAGCTCTACGACGGCTACCGCGAGGCCATCCTCGACGGCAGGCTGCGCCCCGGTCATCGCCTGCCGTCGACCCGGACGCTGGCCCAGGAGCTTCAGATCTCGCGGATCCCGGTGGTGACCGCGTTCGAGCAGCTGGTCGCCGAGGGCTACGTCGAGAGCCGGGTCGGGGCGGGCAGCTTCGTGTCCTCGATCCTCCCCGATCAGCCACCTCACCGCGCCGGCCACCCCCCCGCCACACCCGGTCGGCCGGGACGCCGGCGGGTGCCGCCGAGCCCGCTCGCGATCGCCGACGAGCCCTGGCTCGATGTGAGCGGGCCGTTCCGGACCGGCCAGCCGGCGCTCGACGAGTTCCCGGCCGAGGTGTGGACGCGCCTGGTCTCGCGCCACGCGCGCGCCGCGCCGCGCCGGCAGATGACCTACGGTGACTCGATGGGCCTGCCGGCCCTGCGCGAGTCGCTCGCCAGCCACCTGCGCACGGTCCGCTCGGTGAACTGCACCGCCGAGCAGATCATGATCGTGAGCGGCTCGCAGCAGGCGCTCGCGCTGGCAGGTCGAGCCGTGCTCGCCCCCGGCGACGCGGTGTGGAGCGAGGAGCCCGGCTACCCGGGCGCGCACGACGCGCTGCGGCTGGCGGGAGCCCGGATCGTCCCGGTTCCGGTCGACGACGAGGGCCTCGACGTCGACGCCGGGATCGCGCGCGCGCCGGACGCCAGGGCCGCGTACGTCACGCCCTCGCACCAGTACCCGCTCGGCATGCTCATGAGCGCCCGGCGCCGCCTGCAGCTGCTCGACTGGGCCCGCCGCCGCGGCGCCTGGCTGTTCGAGGACGACTACGACAGCGAGTACCGCTACGACACCCAGCCGATCGCGTCGCTCCACGGGCTCGACGGCGACGCCCGCGTGATCTACGTCGGCACCTTCAGCAAGATCCTGTTTCCGGCGCTCCGGGTCGGCTACCTCGTGATCCCCGCCGACCTCATCGCGCCGTTCCAGCGCCTCCGCGAGGCGATGGACATCTTCCCCGCCCCGCTCTACCAGTCCGTCCTCGACGACCTGATCCGCGACGGCCACCTCGCCCGCCACCTCCGCCGCATGCGAGGCATCTACGGCGAGCGCCGCCGCGCCCTCGAGGCCGCCCTCGACGCCGAGCTCGGCGCCACCGCCCGCGTCGTCGGTGACCGGGCCGGCATGCATCTCGTCGTCATGCTGCCCGCGGGCTCCCGCGACCACGACATCGCCGTCCGCGCCGCTCGAGCCGGGATCTCCGTGATCCCGCTGTCGTCGTGCTACATCGGCCGCCGCACCCGCCCCGGCCTCGTCCTCGGCTACGGCGGCACCCGGCTGTCCGAGATCCCCGACGCGGTCCGCCGCCTGAAATCGATCCTGCGCGACTGAAGGCGCCGCGGTCGAACCGTGCGCCGGCGCTCACCCGACTGTTCCTGTCGTGCCCTGGTGTCGCGCCACGGCGCGTCAGTGGGTGCAGATGCGCAACTCGCGGGTGGCCCGGGCTGGTGCGCGCATTGCACTGGGTGGGTTCGCTCGAACGGCCCCGGCGGATGCCGGTGGCGCGGGCTACTCGGGAGAGGAGTCAATCATATGAACCCGGCATACGGCATCATCATGTGGATCATCGTCGGCGCGCTTGCTGGCTGGATCGGCAGCAAGATCATGGGCACCGACGCCAAGCAGGGAGGCTTTGCAAACATCATCGTCGGCGTCATCGGCGCGGTGGTCGGCGGTTTCATCACGCGCTCGGTGATGGGCGACCACGCTGGAAACAATGGGCTCATCGCCAGCTTCCTGGTCGCCCTGGTCGGCGCCTGCATCGTGATCGCCATCTGGAAGGCGATCTCGCGCAAGGTCTGATTCGTCGAGACCTCGCTCAGGCCGGTCCGACGCCGGCATCCCGCGGTGTCGGACCGGCATCATGTGGAATGGGCGCGTCGGGCCAGCGTCGTCGGGGACCGGATCGACCCCGCCGGCGTCGTTCGAGACGCCGCCGTCGCCGGGGGCTGCACCGCCGTCGCGATCGGTCCCGCCGGCGTCCTGCGGATCCGGATCCTCGAAGCCTCCGTCTCGATCGTCGCCGGCGCCCGCGTCGAGGACGCCGTCGTCAGCCCCGCCGCCATCGCCGCTGCCGGCGTCCTGGTCGGTGCTGCCGTCGTCGCTGCCATCGTCACCGCCGTCGTCGCTGCCGGCGTCGCCCTCGTCCTCGGTGCACGCGGAGCGGCGCAGCTCGTGCCATGTGTCGTCGTAGGTGAGGCCGGTGGCGGAGGTCTGCATGGTCGATGACTCGTCGCTGTCCTCGAGCCCTACGTTCCAGCACTTCTCCATCAGCACGACCTCCTGGCTCGCCGCCGCCCAGTCGCACTTGTACTCGCACTGGACCTCGTAGCCGTTGCCCCACGACTGATCGCGGTAGCTGAACTCGAGGCCGGCGCCGGCCCCGGGTCCCTCGGCGGTGATGAAGATGCCCGGCGAGACCACGATCTGATCCTCGGCGTGCTTGGCCGAGTAGCCCACCCCGACGGCCGCCGTCGCGTGCTCCTGCCCGGTGCCCGAGTTGAGGATCACGTCCCCCTTGCTCTGGCAGTCGCCGTAGTTCGCGCCCTCCCAGCTCGAATCCCAGGTCCAGCGCCCGCAGCTGGCCCAGTCGAGCGGGTTGTGCGAGTGCTCGTTCGAATCCCAGGTCCAGCGCCCGCAGCTGGCCCAGTCGAGCGGGTTGTGCGAGTGCTCGTTGACGCCCTTCCAGGTCTTCACCTCGGTGCGCGTCTTCCCGGTGAGCACCGGGTACGACTCCTCGCACGCCGCGGTCACCTGCCGCTCGCACTGGGCCCGCCAGTCCATGCGCCAGCGTCCGCCGTGACCGTAGTGATTGGCGCAGACCCCCGCGTGGTTCATCACGTACCGGTTGAGGATGGTGTGGAAGCACTGGTCCTTGTTGGCGTGATTCTCGTTGGCGAAGATCGTCATGGTCGTGCTGCGAGCGACCTCCGGCACCGTCGGCACCGTCGCGGCCAGCTGGCCCTTCGAGGTGCGCGGCGTTCCCGACTGACAGGCGACGAGGAGCGGCACGAGTGCGATCGCGGACGAGACTCGAATCATGGTTGGACGTCCCTTTCGAGCGGCGTGGGCCGGTTCATCGGCCGGCCGCTGCATCCGCCGCGCCATCGCCGCGCGCGCTGGAAGTGCGCAGCTCTGCGATCGATCGCGACCCAGGTCACGACCAACCGGAAGCCGCTGCTGCGTGGCACCCCATGCACCGCCGGTCCCACTGCCTATGCGATCACCTGCCTCCGGAAGACGAGAACGTCCTGGAGTTCGCGATCTCTTCCCCCGTATCCTCCGGGCTCGTTGCGATGTCGAAACGGCGGGTAGGGGATGGTGATTGGCAGTTTCGGCCAGCGGATGATCGGCAGTAGACGGCCCCCTCGCCGCGGCGCTCGCCCAACCGCACGACGTTGGTGCAGCACGCTCGGAGGCCCCCCATGCATCGATCCGCGTCCGCCCTGTCGAGGTCACTCGTCTGGATCCTGGCCCTCGTCGGCGGATCGGGGGCGGGGATGGCCGCCACCACCCAGAGCTTCAACGGCGGAGGCACGGCGTACGTGGCCTCGGTCTGCTCGGCGGTCCCCGGGCCGGTGATCCTGGACGGGGGACCGACCGGGACCGGCAAGTTCATGCGCCTGGTCAGGGCCGGCGACGTCTCCGGCGTGAACAGCGTCGCGTTCCAGTACAGCGACCCCGGCGCGTACACCACCATCACGGCGCAGTTCGACTTCCGGATCACCCCGGCCTCGCCGACCAGCAAGGCGGATGGCCTGGGCTTCATCCTGCTCAACACCGCCCGCAGCGACGTCAGCGGTGGAACCTGCCAGGGCATCGAGGAGGCCAACGCCCCCGGCGCCCTCGGGATCGGGTTCGACGTGTACCAGAACCCGGGCGACCTCGGCGCCAACGACGTCTCGGTCCACCTCGATGGCGCCCTCAAGGGACAGTTCAGCGCCGGATCGGTCGCGCTGGCCGGCGGCCAGTGGATCCACGCCCGCATCGTCGCCCGGCCCGGCGGCGGGTTCTCCAACGTGAGCGTCTTCTTGACCCCCGCGGGCGGGGCCGAGGTGGCGGTGGTGTCGAACCTCGCGGTGGTCGGGCTGGTCCCGTTCGAGAGCCGCGCCTACTTCGCGGCCCGGACCGGGGGACAGTCGGCGAGCCACGACCTGACCAACGTCTCCATCACTTACGCCGCCGACCCGGCGGTGGTCGGCCAGTGGGCGCCGCTGAAGAGCCTGCCCGTGATCCCGATCCACTCCATCATGCTCCCCAACCAGAAGATCCTCTTCTGGGACCGGGCCAGCGCCGGCACCGACATCAACCCGCGCCTGCTCAACCCCGACGGCACCGTCTCGCTCACGCCGCACCCGGTGCTCGAGCTGTTCTGCGGCGCTCACTCGCTGGACGCGCAGGGGCGCGCCATGATCTTCGGCGGTCACGACGGCGCGGACGGGTTCGGGCTGGCCACCGCCTTCGCCTACGACCACGCCACGAACGCCTTCACCAGCCTTCCGCCGATGAACGCCGGGCGCTGGTACCCGACCAACACGGCCCTCGCCAACGGGGACACGCTGGTGATCGCGGGCAGCATCACGCCGGGCGTCAACAACACGCTGCCCCAGGTGTTCGAGGCCAAGACCGAGACCTGGCGCAGCCTCACCACCGCCACCCGGAGCGTGCCTCTCTATCCGATGATGGTGCTCGCGCCGGACGGCCGGGTCTTCAATCCCGGGCCGAACCAGGACGCTCAGTTCCTGAACACGACCGGGACCGGCTCGTGGTCCGCGTCCATCACCAGCCCGTTCGAGCGCAACTACGGCTCGGCGATCATGTACGACGGCGCCAAGCTGGCGCTGATCGGGGGCGGGTACATCACCAACACGGTCGGGTTGATCGATCTCGCGGCGCCGACCCCGGCGTGGTCGCTCGGGGCGCCGATGGCGTACCCGCGCCGCCAGCACAATTCGGTGATCCTGGCCGACGGCAACGTGCTGGTGACCGGCGGATCCAAGACGCCCGCGTTCAGCGACAACGCCGGCGCGATCTTCGCCTCGGAGATCTGGGATCCCCTGACCAACAAGTGGGAGATGGGCGCGGCGGCCGCGGTGTCGCGGCTCTATCACTCGGAGTCGGTGCTGCTGCCCGACGGGCGCGTGGCCAGCCTGGGCGGAGGTCACCCGGCCGGCGCCAACGGCGGCCCGAACAACTTCAACATGGAGTACTACTCGCCGCCCTACCTGTTCAAGGGAGCGCGCCCGACCATCACCGGCGCCCCGGCCAGCGGAGGCCACGGACAGACCGTGTTCGTGGCGACGCCGGACGGCGCCTCGATCGGCAAGGTGCACGTCATCCGCCTGGTGGCGACCACCCACTCGTTCGACCAGGGCCAGCGCATCAACCGGCTGCCGTTCGCGGTCGTCGCCGGCGGGCTCAACGTCACCCTGCCGGCCAGCTCGAACCTCGCCCCGCCCGGGTACTACTGGCTCTTCATCGTGAAGACCAACGGCGTGCCGTCGGTGGGGCAGCTCCTGTCGCTGCAGCGTCCCTACCAGCAGGAGGCGGTGTCGAACCGGCTCGTCGCGATCGAGGCGGAGCGGTTCCACGCGCGCATCGACCAGGGCGGGCGGAGCTGGAACCGGGTGGCGGTGACCGGCCAGTCCGGGGTGGGGGCGATGGATTCGCTGCCCAACGCGGGCGCCGCGGCGGACACCGGCTACGTCACCACCAGCCCGCGCCTGGACTTCTGGGTCAACTTCACCGCGACCGGCACCCACTACGTCTGGGTGAGAATGCGAGGCCCGACCGGGACCGACGACAGCCTCCACGCCGGGCTGGACGGGACGGCCAGCACCACCGCCGACCGGATCAGCGCGACCACCGCCACCTTCGCCTGGGTCAAGGCGACCATGGACGGACCGGTGGCGACGCTGAACGTGCCGAGCACCGGGCTGCACCGGGTCAGCATCTGGATGCGCGAGGACGGCACCCAGCTGGACAAGCTGCTCCTCACCACCAATGCCGCCTACACACCGACGGGGAACGGGCCGGTCGAGAGCGCACCGTACTGACGCCGGGCGCCGACCCGGGTGCGCCTCAGGCGATCCGGAGGCGGCGATAGCGGAGGGCGAACCCGATGGTGAGGACCATCGTCGCGGTCAGCGCGGCGATGGTCACCGGGCCAGGGATGGACAGATAGACCGGTAGCACCGCGATCACCAGGGTCGCCAGCGCCGCCCAGCCGGTGCGCCGCGCCGTACGCGACAGTGGAACGAACGACGGCCCGCCGGCGGCCCGCTCCCAGAGCAGCTGCTCCGCGCGCCAGTAGGTGTAGACGACCGGGATGATCTCGAGGGTCAGGAAGGTGGAGCTGATGAGGCCGCCGACCATCGGCGCGGCGATCCGCTTCATCACGTCGGCGCCGGACGACGTGGCCCAGAGGAGCGGCAAGAGGCCGGCCAGCATCGCGCTCACGGTCATCAGCTTGGGCCGCAGGCGCTGCACGGTGCCCTCGAGGTGGGCGGCCACGATGTCGTCGAGGGACCGGATGAGGCCGGCGCGCTTGCGGCGCAGGTACGCCTCGTCGATGTAGACCACCATCACCACGCCGGTCTGGGCGGCCAGCCCGACCACCGCGATGAGGCCGATCCAGACGGCGGTGGACAGGTGGTAGCCGAGCAGGTCGAGCAGCCAGAAGCTGCCGACCAGGGCGAAGGGCACCGAGAGGAGGACCATGGCGGTCTCCGCGGCGCTGCGGAAGTGGAGATAGAGCAGGAGGAAGATCGCCAGGAGAGTCAGCGGGATGATCACCTTCAGCCGGGCCTCGGTCTCCAGCATCTGCTCGTACTGACCGGTCCAGGCCAGGTGGACGCCGGCGCCGAGCACGACCTCCCCGGTTGCCCGCGCCCGGTCCACGGCGGCGCGCGCGCCGGCCAGGTAGCCGGCCAGATCCTGCCCGGCCCGATCGAGGTCCACGTGCAGGTAGCCGACCGGAAGGCCGCCCTCGCTGCGGATCATGGCCGCGTCCTCGACCAGCTCGACGCGCGCGAGCCGGGACAGCGGCACCTGGGCGAGGCGATGCGCGCCCGCGGTGGACGAGGGCAGCGCCGCGACCGCGCGCCGCGCGCCGCCCATCCCCATCTCGGTGTCGCCGCTCGCGGCCGCCGCAGCGCGGGCCGGCTGCGGCGCGGGCGCGTCCGCGGTCGCCACCGGCACCGGCAGGGCGCGCAGGCTGTCCAGGTCACCGACGGTATCGGGCGGGAACCGGACCCGGATGGGGAGCCGCGCGCGGCCCTCGATCGCGTGGCCGACCTGGCGCCCGCCGGTCGCCCCCTCGACCAGGTCGAGGAGATCCGAGACCCGGACGCCGGCGCGGGCGAGCGCCTCGCGGTCCGGCGTGATGTCCGCGTACAGGCCGCCGGCGCCGCGCTCGAAGAAGGCGTGGCGGGTCCCGGGCACCGACGCGAGCACCCGCTCGAGGGCGAGACCCGCGCGGTCGATCGCCGCCCGATCCGGGCCGAAGATCTTCAGGCCCACCGGCGTGCGCACGCCGCTGCTCAGCATGTCCACGCGCGCCTGGATCGGCATGGTCCACGCGTTCGACCAGCCGGGGAACTGCATGCGGGCGTCGAGCGCGCGCACGAGGTCGTCCCGGCTCTCTAGCTCGGGGCGCCATTCGTCGCGCGGGCGCAGCCTCACGGTGGTCTCGATCATCGTGATCGGCGCGGGGTCGGTGGCCGAGCTGGCCCGACCGACCTTGCCGGACACCGAGGCGACCTCGGGAAACGAGCGCAGCACCGCGTCCTGTCGCTGGAGCTGCCGCTTGGCCTCCTCCAGCGAGATGCTGGTCGCCGTGGTGGGCATGTAGAGGAGGTCGCCCTCGTCGAGGGGCGGCATGAACTCGTGGCCGAGGCGCATGGCCACCGGCACCGCGGAGGCGATCGCGAGCACGCCGATGAGGAGGGTGGAGCGCGGGTTGCGCAGCGCGGCCAGCACGAACGGCTGGTAGACGCGGCGGCAGAGGCGCCACAGCGGATGGCTGGTCTCCGCGCGGATCGGGCCGCGCAGGAGGAAGTCGCGCATCGCCGGGGCGAAGGTGATGGACAGGATCGCCGACAGCACCATCACGGCGGTCTTGGTGAAGGCGAGCGGGCGGAACAGGCGCGCCGCCTGGCCGGTCAGGGCAAAGGCGGGCAGGAACGCCACCGCCACCACCAGCAGCGAGAAGAAGATCGCCGGGGTCACCTGGCGCGCGGCCGCCGCCAGCAGCGGGCGCCGGTCGGCGGCCGAGGTGGCGCTCTCCAGCCGCCGGTGACAGGCCTCGATCATGACGATCTCGGCGTCGATGGTCGCGCCCAGCGCGATGGCGATGCCGCCCAGGCTCATGATCGTGGCGGGGACGCCGAAGAGGACCATGGGCAGGACGCCGAGCAGGACCACCAGCGGCAGCGAGAGCGCGGGCAAGAGCGCGCTGCGCAGGTGAAGCAGCAAGAGGAAGATGCACAGCGAGACCGCCAGCCCCTCCTCGATCAGCGCCGCGCGCAGCGTCGCGAGCGCCCGGTGGATGAGGCCGGAGCGGTCGTAGGCCACGTGAAGCTCGACGCCGGCGGGAAAGGCCGGGCGCAGCGCGTCCAGCCTGGCCTCCACCGCCTCGATCACGCGCAGGGCGTTCTCGCCCTGCCGCATGACCACGATGCCGCCGACCGCCTCGCCCTCCCCGTTCCAGTCGGCGGCGCCCCGCCGCGGCGCCGGACCGAGCCCGACGGTGGCCAGGTCGCGGATCAGGATGGTCGGCGGCCCGCCGCGCACCACGGCGGTCTCGAGATCGGCGAGCCGGGTGACCGCGCCCCGGCCGCGCACCACCACCTCGCGCCCGTCCAGCTCCAGGCTCTGCCCGCCCGCCTCCATGTTGGCCGCGCGCAGGGCGTCGATCACCTCGGACAGCCGGATCCCGAGCGGGGCCAGGCGCTGGGGGTCGACGGTCACCTGGAGCTCGCGGACGTGGCCGCCGACCGCGGCGACCTCGGCCACCCCCGGCAGCGATCCCAGCGCCGGCCGCAGGGTCAGGTCCTGGAAGGCGCGCAGCTGGTCGAGCCGGCCGGCGCGATCGACCAGCGTGTACTGGTAGACCCAGCCGACCGCGCTGGCGTCCGGCCCGAGGGTCGGGGTCGCGTCGTCGGGCAGCCGCGCCCTCAGCGCGGCCAGCTGCTCGGCGACGCGGGCGCGGGTCTCGCCGACCTCGGCGCCCTCCTCGAGGACGATGTGGATGAACGACATCCCCGCCATCGAGGTGCCCCTCACCGCAGCGACCGAGGGCAGCCCGACCAGGCCCGCGCCCAGCACGCTGGTGACCCTGGCCTCGATCAGGTTGGCGCTGCGGCCGGGCCACTCGGCGACGACGATCACCTGGCGATCGGCGTGATCGGGCGTGGCGTCGATCGCCAGTCGATCGACGCTGAGCGCGGCGGCCAGCGCGGCCAGCGCGGTGGCGAACAGCACCACGCCGCGGTGGCGCGCCGACCAGTCGAGGATCGCGCCGATCACGGAGCCGGACGGGCCGCGCGCAGGCGGCTCTCCGCCTCGAGCGCAAAGGCGCCCTCGGTGACGACCAGCTCGCCGCCGGCGAGGCCGCTCACGACCTCGATGTCCTGATCGATGCGCGCGCCGAGCACGACCGGGCGCGGCTCGTCGCGACCCTGATCGATGCGCGCGCCGAGCACGACCGGGCGCGGCTCGTCGCGACCGTCGCGGACGACGAAGACGATCGCGCGGCGGCCGGTGTCGACCACGCTGGTGGCGGGCACCACCGCGACGTCGGCCGGAGCACCGTCGAGGTGGAAGGTGACGGCCATGCCGGGGCGGAGGGCACCGTCGCGGTTCGGCACCTCGATCCGGACACCGACGGTGCGAGCGCCCTCCTCGACGGTGGGACGGATGAAGGTGACCTCGCCTTCGACCGGCGGGCCGGCCGGCGGCTCGACGGTGGCGCGCTGCCCGACCCGCAGGCGAGCGACGTCTCCCTCGGCGACCTCCGCCACGGCCCACACCACCCCGAGGTCGGCGATCGCGAACAGCTCCTGGCCGACCGCCGCGAAGCCGCCCCTCGCGGCCTGCTCGCGGATCACCACGCCGGCGATCGGCGCCCGCAGCGACAGCGTGCGGCGAGGACGGCCCTCCGCGGCGATCGCGGTGATGTCCGCGTCGGCGAGACCGGCCAGCTGGAGCTGGAGCCGGGCCTCGGCGACCAGGTCACCGGTCGAGTCTCCATCGTGGCTGGGCTGGATGTTGGGGGCTCCGGCGCGGCTCCAGCGGACCGCGTTGAGGAACTTCTGCTGCTGGCGGAACAGCTCCGGGCTGTCGAGGGTGGCGAGCACCTGTCCGCGCACCACCCGCCGGCCGACCTCCGCCACCGGCAGGGTGGCGATCCATCCCTCGGCGCGAGTGGAGACCGAGACCAGCTGGCCGTCGGGCACGGCGATGGTTGCCGGCGCGCGGACCTGGCGCGCGAGCCGCCTCCGCCGAACCGGCGCCGCGCGCGGCGGGGTGATGGCGGCGACGGGCGCAGCTGACGACGCCGCGGCGCCCGGCTCGAGGCGCGGCTGGAGCTGCATCTGGCAGACCGGGCACTGGCCGGGCCCGGCGCTGGTCACCTCGGGATGCATCGGGCAGACGTATTGCCCGGCGACCGCGGGCCTCTCGACGGCTCGCCCGGCCCGCGCGAGCGAGAAGATCGCCAGCGCCGCCGCCGCGGCCACCAGCGCCCAGCGGGCGACGACGACCACTCTCCCGGGATCCCCTGGCCCCTTGCCACCTCGCCCGCGCACCCGCATCGCCAACCCCCTCCAGGGGTGAACGTAGACGCACGGATCGGCGCCATCAACATCAATGTGCGAGTTGCCGGGCCGCGTCGCTCTGAGGCCGCGGCGAGCGACTCGCCCGCGAGGCGACCAGCGGCGCGAACGCCGCCCGGTGAGTCCAGGCCAGGTACAGCTCCGCCGCCAGCGCGAGGACGACCACCGCGACGTTGCCGGGCGACAGGAACAGGTGGAAGGCGGCGATGTTGACGAGGACCGGCGCCAGCAGCACCAGCGCCAGCGGCACGAACAGCCCGGCCAGGAGCAGGGCCCCGGCCACCGCCTCGGTGATGGCCAGGAGCGGGACCATGTAGCCGGTCGCCGCCAGGGCGCCCAGGAAGGCACCGCCGGCCGGCGCCATGGGCGGCATGGGGATGAAGGGGAACAAGGCGTTCAGCCCGAACACGAAGAACACGAGGCCGAGCACCAGGCGGGCGGAGAGGGCGAGCTTGCTGGATGGCTTTTTCACGGTTGCTGCTTCCTTTCGAGAATGGCGGCAAGGTAGCGGCTCGCCCGCGCCCGGATTAGACTGGAACATTGAACATGCCTGTTGCCGCCACAGCACCAATCGATCTGAACAAGGTGGCGATGTTCGTGAAGGTGGTCGAGGCCGGCAGCTTCACCGCCGCCGCCGCCGGTCTGCGCCTGCCCAAGTCGTCGGTGAGCCGCGGGGTGGCCGCTCTGGAGGAGGTGCTCGGGGCCAGGTTGCTGCAGCGGACCACGCGCCGGCTCAACCTCACCGAGGCTGGCCGGCGCTACTACCAGCAGGCGCGCGAGTCGCTGGTCGGCCTCGACGAGGCGGCCACCGAGGTCTCCGATCGCGAGCGCGAGCCGCGCGGCACGGTCCGGATCACCGCGCTCGATTTCGGCGAGGGCCCGATCGGCGAGGTGATCGCCGCCTTCACCCGGCGCTACCCGCGCATCCACGTCGACATGACCATGACCGGGCGGCGGGTGAAGCTGGTCGAGGAGGGCTTCGACCTCGCCATTCGCGCCGGGTTGCTGGAGGACTCGACCCTGGTCGCGCGCAAGGTCGCGCGGAGCGAGCTGGGCCTGTACACGTCCCCCGCCTACGTCGCGCGGCGCGGGGCCCCGAGGCGCCTCGCCGAGCTGTCCCAGCACGACTGCGTGCTCTTCCGCGGCTCCACCGGCCTCTTGCCGTGGCGGTTGACCGGGCCGCGCGGCCCCGAGACGGTGCGCGTCTCCGGCCCGGTCACCACCGACGACATCGGCTTCGTCGCTCGCCTGGTCCTGGCCGGGATCGGCATCGGCATGGTGCCGGAGAACCTCGCCGACCCGCTGGCCGCGCGCGGCGCGCTCGTGCGACTCCTGCCCGCCTACTCCGTCCCGGGCGGCGCCATCTACGTGGTCTCGCCGCCGCTGAGGCACATGCCGGCCCGCGTGGCGCTGCTCCGCGATCACCTGATCGCCGAGCTGCCGCGCGCCCTCGGCGGCGATCCGCTCCCCGGACACGGTCGCAAGGTCGCCGGGCGACGCCCATGACCAGCGGCACGACCCGCTTCATCCCGCGCCGGTTGCCGCGGCTGGCGTTCGCGTGCGAGGTGCCGGGGGCGTGGTGGGGGTTCCACGAGGTGCCGATCGCGGCGTCCGATGCGATCCTGGTGGCGTGCGGCTGGGGTGACGACCACGATCTGCTCGAGAGGAGGCCGGCGCTGGTCGCGCTCGACGCTCGCTCCGGCGCGGAGCGGTTCCGGCTGGAGGTGCCGGTCCTGCGGCCGGGCTCGAGCGAGGGACAGGTGGCCCCGCCCGCGGTCCTGCCGGACGGGCGCATCCTGGTCGCCGTCTATCAGTGGGACGCGGCGCTCACGGTTCACGTGCTCGACCCGGACGGCCGGATCGCGCGCGAGGACGAGCTCGGCGAGGACGGGCGCATGGTCGCGCTCGACCTCTACGGCGCCGACAGCGGGGTGAAGCTGTTCCTCGGCCGGCCGGTCGCGGCGGGCGGCGCGTACCTGGTCTCGTGGGTCTATCGCAGCCGCAGCAATCACCTCATGTGCCGCGATCTGGCCACCGGCGAGCCGCTGTGGGAGCGAGACGAGTGGCTGCTGGCGTGCGCCGGTGGCCTCGCGATCGGCGAGACCGATCCGCCGGGCCACGTGCGCCGCGCCGGCGCCGAGGTGGTCGCGCGCGAGCTCGCCCGCGGGCAGGAAGTCTGGCGGCTCGGCCCCGAGCACGCGCTCGAGCCGGATCCCCCCGGCGCGGTGGTGCAGGACAGGCGGCCGGTGATGCGCAGCGCGGCCGGAACCGTCGGTGACCAGGTTCTGTTCATCGACCGGGCCGCGCGGCGCGAGGCGCTCCTCCGCCGCGACAGCGACGTCCTCGATCGCGCGGTCGACAGCGGCGCCGAGCAGCCGGACTTCGACGAGCTCGAGCGGGGCTGGGACGCCGAGCACGGCGAGGCGCTGGCCGAGGAGCTGGTCGCCCACGATCTCGCCGGCGGCGACGAGCGCTGGCGCGTTCGCACCGGCGAGGTGATCTCGATCGAGTGCGCGCCGCACGCCTGCTGCCTGGTCGCGCTCGACCGGTCCGGCGCGGCCGAGCTCGTCCAGATCGATCCGCGCGGCCACATCCAGTCGCGCTCGCGGCTCCCGCTCGATCCCGGCGACCAGCGCCCGGCCCGGCGGGCGCCCCGGGTGATCGCGATCGACGACGAGCTGCTCCTGTGGTCGAGCTCGACCGAGCTGGTCTGCGTCGAGCTCGCGCGGCCCGGCGTGGAGCTGTGGCGACTGCCCCTCCCCGCCCCGTGCGAGTGCGATCCCCCGAGGCCGCGCGACCGCCTCCTGCGCGGCGCCTCGATCGCCGTCGCCGACGGCCGGCTCTACCTGCGCGACGGTCGCCGGGTGTGGGGCTTCGAGTAGATCGCGGCCAGGATCGCGGCCAGTCTAGATCGACGATCCAGGAGTCCCGCGCCGGCGGACGATGCGGCCGGGGGTCGCGCCGGTCGGCTCGCCGTCGCGCAGCACCGGGACTCCGTTGGTGAGGACGTGGAGCACGCCGGTCGCGAGCTGGTGCGGCTTCGCGAAGGTGGCGTGGTCCTGGACCCGGGCCGGGTCGAACACGACGACGTCGGCGTGGTCGCCGGGGGCGAGATGGCCGCGCCGGTCGAGGTGGTAGGTCTCGGCCGGCAGCGAGGTGAGCCGGCGGATCGCCTCGGGCAGCGAGAGGACGTGCTGGTCGCGGACGTAGCGGGCGAGCAGGCGGGCGAAGTTGCCGTAGGCGCGCGGGTGCGGGGAGGCGTCGGTGAACGGCGCGACCGGGGCCATCGCCGCGGCGTCGGAGCCGAAGCTCACCCACGGCTGCGCGATCTGCCGGCCCACGTTCTCCTCGGACATGAGGACGTAGGCGGTGCCGACCCGGGTGCCGTCCTCGACGACGAGGTCCATGGCCGCGTCGGCCGGCGCGACGTGGCGCTCGGCCGCCACCTCGGCCAGGGTCTTGCCGATGTAGCGGCGCAGGGCCGGCTGCTTGAACTCGAGGAAGCGGATCCCGTCGGGGCCGGCGTAGTCGAAGAAGTTCTCCCACTCGCTGGTCGGGGTCTCCATCTCGCGGCGCACGCGCGCGCGGATGGCCGGGTCGCGCAGGCGCCGGATCCAGGCGTGGATGCCGCCCTCCTGGACCCAGGGCGGCATCGCCGCGTCGAGGCCGGTCGCCCCGGCGGTGTAGGTGTACATGTTGGCGCCGATCGCCGCGCCGCCGGCCCGGGCACGCTCGAACCAGCTCACCACCGCGTCGCGCTTGGGCCAGTTGCCCTTGCCCGCCAGCTTGAGGTGATAGACCTCGACCGGGATCCGCGCCTCGCGCGCGATGCGGAGCACCTCGTCGAGCGCCACCTCGATCTTGTTGCCCTCGCTGCGGATGTGCGCTGTGAAGACGCCGCCCCGGCCGGCGGTGACCCGGGCCAGCGCGACCAGCTCGTCGGTGGTGGAGTAGACGTCGGGCGGATAGATGAGCGCGGAGGTGAGGCCGAGCGCGCCCTCGTCCATCGCCTGGGCGACCAGCTGCTCCATCTCGGCGAGCTCGGCCGGCTTCGCCGGGCGCGCCGCCATGCCGAGCACGCGCTCGCGCACGGTGCCGGCGCCGATCAGCGAGGCGACGTTGACCGCGAGACCGCGCTGCTCGATGTAGCGCAGGTACTGGTCGAGGGTGGTCCAGTCGTAGTCGTAGATGACGGTGGTCTGCACCGCCTTCCAGCGGGCGCGCATCTCGTCGTTGAGCGGCCCCATCGACGACTCGCCGAAGATCTCGAGGGTCACGCCCTGGCGGATGTCGCTCAGCGCGCGACCGTCCTGGATGAGGCTCTCCTCCGAGTGGCTGAGCGTGTTGATGAAGCCGGGCGCTACCGCGAGGCCACGCGCGTCGATCACATGGCGCGCGCTGGCCGCGCCGAGCGCGCCGACCGCGGCGATCCGGTCGCCGCGGATCGCGACGTCGCCGGCGAAGGGCGGCCCGCCGCGCCCGTCGTACACCGTGCCGCGTACGACGGGCGCGGCGGACGATGACGTCGTAGACCGGGCCCGGGGCGCCACTCGGCGCCGGCGACGCGCTGCACGCGGCCACGAGGGAGAGGAAGAGGAGTGGCGGCCAGGCGCGGCGCATCGGGCGAGCGTACACCTACGAACGCGGCTTCCTCGGCCGCCCGGGCAGGAGCGCCGCGTCGGGCACGTCGATTGCACTCTTGACGGGACATGTCCCGCCGCTTTGCCATCGTGGAAGCACCGTCGGTTCTGGGCCTCAGGCCGACCGGCGTCGAGAAGCTGCCCGGGTCACTGCTCCGGCACGGCCTCGCCGGACGCATTCAAGCCCGCAGCGCCGGGCGGGTCGACACGCCGCCCTACAGCCCCGAACGGCATCCGGAGACTCTGACCCTGAACTCGGATGCGATCGCCGCGTGGACGCCGCGACTGGCCGATCGAGTCCAGAGCGTGATCGATCGCGGCGAGTTTCCGGTCGTCCTCGGCGGCGATTGCTCCATCGTCCTCGGGCCGCTCCTGGCGCTCAAGCGACGCGGGCGCCACGGTCTCCTCTTCATCGATGGCCACGCGGACTTCTACCAGCCCGAGGTCAACCCCAACGGCGAGGCGGCCTCGATGGAGCTGGCGTTTGCCACCGGCCGCGGACCACGCCCGCTCACCGACATCGAGGGTCGCGGTCCGCTGGTCCGCGCCGACGACGTGGTGGCGTTCGGCTTCAGGGATGCCGACGAGCAGGCCGAGTATGGCAGTCAGCCGCTGCCTCCCGAGCTTCGCGCCTACGATCTGCCGGCGGTGCGCCGCCTCGGGGTCGAGGCGGCGGCGAGGCTCGCGGTCGATCACCTGACTCGCGCCGGGCTGAGCGGCTTCTTCATCCACGTCGATGCGGATGTCCTCGCCGACGACATCATGCCCGCGGTCGACTACCGCATGCCGGGCGGGTTCTCGTGGGACGAGCTGAGAGCCACCCTCGCGATCGCGCTCGACAGCGACCGGGCGGTCGGGCTCGAGATCGCCATCTACAACCCGGACCTGGACCCGGACGGCGCGGCCGGGCGAGGTCTCGCCGACCTGCTGGCGGAGGTGCTATGCGGCGCGCGCGACCGAGCCGCGCCGGGCACGGCCTGATGGCTCGACCTGGATGCCGTGTTCGCCTCCGCGCCTCATCGCGCCCTGCCCGACCCGCTCGATCGGCTCCTCGGCTACGTGGACCTTCGCAAGTCGATCCTGCGGGGCGAGCTGCCGGAGTTCACCTGCCTGGTCGGCACGATGGTGCAGGAGGTCTACCAGACCTGGACCGCCGAGAGCCTCGCGCTTCACACCCAGACCGTCATCCAGGGCGCCTTCATCCCGGCCAAGGCCAGGCAGGGTCCGGCCGTCGCCGTCGGCAGCCTCGACCATCTGCGCCGCTACCTGGAGCTGCCTTTCACCCGACCCACAGACGAGGAGACACGATCATGACGACCGCAAGCCAGAGAGATCCGTCGGTGGATGAGGCCGCGATCCGCGCGCTGATCGAGAGTATCGATCGGGGCCTTCACCGGAAGGACCTCGCCGCCATCACCGCGCCGTACGCCAAGGACGCGCTCATCTTCGACCTCGCACCGCCGCTCTCTCATCGGATCGACGCGGGAGAGCTGGGCGCGTGGCTCGACTCGTGGGAGGGGCCGGTCGAGCGCGAGTCGCGCGACCTCGACATCACCGTCGGCGGCGACCTCGCCTTCTGCACCGGTTTCTTCCGGGTGAGCGCGACCCCCAGGGCCGGCGGCCACGCGGCCTGGTGGATGCGCGCGACCCTGTGTCTGCAGCGCGACGGCGGCGACTGGCGGATCGTCCACGAGCACACCTCCGTGCCGTTCCGCATGGACGGCAGCTTCCAGGCAGCCGTCGACCTCGAGCCCTGAGGAGGATGGGAGCGCGATCACCCGGCGAGCCGGAGCAGGCCGGCGCGGACCGAGGACCACTGGCGGGTCAGCGCCTCGGACGGCTCACCGACGACGCTCACCGCGTCGAGCAGCGGGAAGGTCGACGTCGGCGCGCGCGGGCTGGGCGAGCCATCCTGCGTCGGGAGGATCGTGGTGCGGCCGGCGTGCGCCTGACGCTCGACGCGCACGACCCCGTCGGGCCAGCGTTCGACCAGGGAGTCGACCACGACCGCGACGGCGGCACCGGGCAGCGGCTGCGCGGTCAGCTCGGCCCAGCGCACGAGGACCGCCAGCCCGCGCAGCATGTCGTAGAAGTAGAAGCGCGGGAAGGCGAGCGCGCGCCACGACGACGCGGTGGCGCGCTCCTCGGCGTTGTGCGCGGTCCCGGATCCGTGGATCAGCGCGCGATCGATCAGGAGCTGCGCCGCGCGATCGACGAACGTGCGCTGCTCGCCGGTCCAGGGATCGCCGAGCAGCATCGCCTCGAGCGGTGCGACGGTGCCGACCATCGAGCTCGGGCACTCGCCGACCGCCAGGTACGCGGTGTCATCGCAGCTGAGCCCGCCATCCGCCATCTGGTAGCGCACGAACCAGGGCTTGACCCACGGCAGCGCGCGATCGACGTCGATCCCGCACCCCGCCAGCACCGGCACCATCGAGCCGAGCGCGCAGTGACAGGCGACGTCGCGATGCAGGTCCGCGCCCGGCGCGTCGCCCGGGTGGATCGGGAAGATGTGGAGCAGGCGGTCGATGCCCGCCGCCATCGCCGCGGCCGCCCGCGCCGGGATCCGCCGCGCCTCGCCCAGCTCGTGCAGGACCAGCATGTGCCACCAGGGCGAGTGCCACTTGGGCCAGTACGGATCGAGCTCGATGCTGCGCTGGGCCGCGTCCGAGCCGAGGTACTCGACCGAGTCGGCGATCCCCCGCTCGACGGCGGCGGTCCGGACCGGAGACGGATCGGGAACGGCGGCGAGCTTCGCGCGATCGATCATGCCCCGGTATACCTCGGCATCGCCAGACCGCGTCACCAGCCGCAGGAGCGCGAACGCTTGCCCGTGAGCCCGGCGATCCTCTCGGACAGGGCGCAGGCAGCGCCGGGCGACCAACCTCGTGCCCCGGCGTAGGACTCGTAGCGAAGCTCGAGCGCGTGAGGGACCAACGCCTCGAAGTCGGCGACGACCGGGCGGCCGATCCGGACGCCGATGATGTGGTCGTGAGTGCTGCCGTACGGCAGCGCGTACACGTCGAACTCGTCGGCGTGAGCAGCCAGGTACGCGCCGAGAATGACCGACGCGGTCTTCACCCGCGGGGTCTCGTCCCCGTAGGCTACCGGCAGGTTCCTGCTCATCGGGCGAAAGACCGCCTTCAGCGCGGCCGGCAGGGAGCGGGGATCGATCCGCACGATCTCGTTGTTGCGCGGATCGCGCTGGCTGACCGAGACATGCTCCGGCCCGTGGACCATGAGGCGGGGGAAATCGAGGGTGCCGGCGGCGTGGAACATGACCACGTCCGCCTTCAGCCCGTCGATGTAGTCCAGCGACGGTGGCTTCCTGGCGGTCGGGGCCAGGTTCAGGCCGACCATGTCGAAGACGGTCGCGGACGTCCAGTAGGGAAGCCGACCCGCCTCGGTCAGCACCACGACCGCGTCGTCGAGGGTGGGGCCGGCATGGACCGCGAACGTGTCCATGTAATCCCGGGCGAACAGCTTCTTGCCCGCCGCCAGGGCCGGACGAAGCGCGAGCAGGCAGGCGGCGACCACGGCGATGGTGACCAGCGCGCGCGCGATGCCCGTCCGCAGGGACGTCGAGTCCGGCTGCGCGCGCGGCCGCCACCGCGGCCCCACGTCGGCGAGCTCGACCACACCAGCGCCCAGCCGCAGCATGACCAGCAGGACCAGGACATAGATGGGCGCCTGGAAGCGCCACTCGATGTTCTGCGCCTGCTGAGCGAATGACAGCGCGGCGAAGAGAAGGCCAGCCGGCACCAGCGCGAGCGTGCCGCGCAGCGCGGCCAGCCGCCGCGAGGCGACCAGCAACGCGGCGAAGAGAGCAATGCAGCCGAGCAGCGGCTCCGGGCCGACACTCTCCTTCATCCAGCGGAGGTTGGCAGACAGGCCGATGAGACCGCCGCCCTGCGACTTGACGTAAAGAGGCAGGGGCAGCATCTCGCCGAAGTACCACCACCGCCAGGCGAAGTAGAGCCCGCCAACGAGCGCCGCCACGCCACCATGGATCAGGAGCGGGCGCAGCGCAGCCCGATCACGAAGGCGGGCGCCCGCGGCGACCAGGTAGAACCCAGCCCCGACCAGAACACCGTCGGGCCGGAACAGCGCGATCACCAGCGCGAGGTACGGCAACATCGCAAGTGACCGCGGGGTCCCCTGCAGCCAGAGCCAGAACAGCGCCGCGATGAGGCCGCCGTAGAGCTGCAGACTGAAGCCGTCGTACGAGGCCTGGGCACCGGGCAGCCACGGCAGACAGGCCGCAAACACCAGCGGAGCCGCGTACGACACAACGCCAGGCCGCGACGTGAACAGCCACACCCGAGCAAACACATAGGCCATCAGCCCACAGCCCAGAGCGTTCAGCCACACCGCGGCGAGGGCGACGTCGACGCCGAGCCGGACCCACAAAGACAGCGCGATCATCCAAAGAAAGTCGGTCGCGCCCTCGGTGGGCGGCCCGCCCGGGTTGAAGGCAATGCCCTGACCGGTCACCAGATTGTCGACGTAGCGGAAGAGGATGTAAGCGTCCTCGTGAGGATGGCGCCCGTACAGATACGCGACGCCGCGCACCCAGAAGATCGCAAACGCCACCAGCGCGGCGCCCAAGGCGGCGACGACGATCCTCCTGGAGTCTGAGGCGACGACGATCCTCCTGGAGTCTGAGTCCTGGTCCATCGGCAAGCGTCCGCGAGGACGCGCGATTCTAGGACCACCCCGGGACCGGAGCAAGGCAGGCGCTGCCGCTGCCCTGGACTCCCAGGGACGGTCGAGCCCGTCGGGCAGCAGCGCTGCGGACCGGAAGGACAGGATTGATTGTGGCAATGTTCCCGCGAACGGAGGCGCGCACGGCCGATCGCGACTCGCGCGAAGCAAGGCACGGCCAGGGTCCGCGACGGTCTGAAGGTCGCGCGATGAGCACCAGGACCGAGGGCGAGCCAGAGGCCCCGCGCCGCGGTCGACCCGCGGCCTATCCCGGTCCCGGCACCTCGTCGCGGCCGAGGAGGCCGC
>Ga0193753_10001122_pt1 | contig 23506 bp, 17 predicted proteins | sample H1c2metaG_FD_144925 | JGI IMG/M metagenome (GOLD analysis project Ga0193753, IMG submission 144925) | Soil microbial communities from a riparian zone of the East river system, Colorado, United States - H1c2 | ecosystem: Environmental > Terrestrial > Soil > Riparian zone | place: USA: East... | reverse complement strand
GCTTCACCAAGCGACGGTGTGGAACCGCCTGCGTCGGGTCGTCTTTGGTCCAGGCCGTGAGAGCTTCGATCGCCGCGTTGTTGTCGCGAAGCTCGTGTTCACACAGGTCCGCCAGTCGCTGTGCGATCGTAGCCCGTGCACCGGGGTCGGACGTGCGTGCATGTTTGCGACGCAGCGCCACTGACAAACCGGCCGCATCGCCGAGCCTCTCGCAGAGCTCACCGAGCTCGCTGATCGCCATGTCGTGATCGGGATCGACGTGCTCGACGATCTCACGCAACGTTCGCGCGGCTTCGCGCGGCTTTTCGAGCTCGTCTCGCAACACGCGCGCCCGCTCGAGCAAAAGCCCGCGCTTTTCGAGCGTATCGGTGACCACGTGGGCGAGCCCGGAGCTCAGCTCGGCGACCGCCTCCGAATCGCTGCGCTGCCGTGCGTACTCGAGCAAGAACCGCAGCGCCTCCTCGTCTTCACGCTGCGCGAGGATGCGCCGATAACTCTCCGCCGCTTCGTCGTCACGACCCAAGCTCTCTTGCAGCACCCGCGCGCGCCGGCGTTCGAGCTCGATGCGCCGATTCGGGTCCTTCTCGCCCGCAATGCGAGTCTTCAGCAGCTCGACCAGGTCCGAGTAGCGCTCGCGCCGGTCGAACATGCCGCACAGGGCGTCGAGAACGCTTTCGTCGCCAGGAACCAGGTCGAGGGCGCGCGCGTAATACGCCGCAGCGCGATCGACGTCGTCGAGCTGACGTTCCGCGAGCGACGCCATGCGCACGAACAGCTCGGGCCGCTCAGGCCGCGGCGCAAGCGCGACGCGCCGTTCGAGCGTCTCGAGGAGGCGTGCGACGTTGCCCGTGCGCTCGTCGATCTGCTCCATGCGCGCGAGAGCGCTGGCATGTTTCGGCCGAACCTCCAGGATCTCGCAACACACCTCGAACGCGGCTTCGAGATCGCTCTGATGTTCGTCGAGCGTCTGCGCGAGTCGCTCGAGCAGCACCAGCTTCTCACGCTCGCTCGCGGCGGTATCGGCGCGTTGGCGCAACAGCGGCACCGCTTCGATGTGGTCGCCGATCGTGAGCAGCATGTCACATAGCTCGTCACGCACCGCGTCGTTCGGAGCGAGCGCGAGCAGCTGGCGAAGCGCCTCAGCCGCTTCACGCAGGTCCTTGCGCTTGTCGCGGTGGAGCGCTGCAATCTGCTCGAGCAGTGAAATCTTGGCGGCGGGCTCGCGCGTCGACAGGGCCTCGCGTTCGAGAACTGCTACGAGCTCGTCCCAGCGTTGGGTGCGCGCGAGTAGGCGCGTCAGGTTCCCAGTGGCTTCGGCGTCGGCGGGATCGAGCGCGACTACGCCGCGCAGCACCTCGATCGCGTCGTCGACGTCCTTGAGCTTCGTCTCACTCAGGGAGGCGACTTCGCGCAGCCGACGCTTGCGCGTGTCGATCGACACGCCCGGCGCCTCGACCGACGACAACAGTAGCTCGCGCAGGCGAAAGGCGTCGCGCGTCTTTCGATAGTGACTCTCGAGGTAGTCGAACGAAGCTTCGTCGCCGGGTTCGAGCGCGAGCAGCTCGCGCGAATGCGCGGCGGCTTGTGCCGGATCGCGCGCTGCAATCGCATCATGTACGGCGCGCCGTAGCTCGCGGGCGCGGTCGGGCCCAGCGGCCGGGCGTTCCGAGCTGCGCTTGCGTTCGCGTGGCGGGCTCGCCTGCGTGCCTGCACCAGTCACTGACATGTTCGAGCTCTCGACCGGTGCAGTACCCCCACGCCGCGTTCGCAGCTCGCGCAAGAGCAACGCGCCGGGGCTGCCGGCGGTCGACTGCTCGAGCGTATAAATGGCGTCGTCGAGCTGACCTGCCTGCACGTACGCACGCGCGAGCTTCTCGCGCCGTGGGTCTACCCCAGGCTCGTCCCCGGCATGGGCGAGGTAATTGACCCAGTGTCGCGGAAGCAGCAGCTCTTTGCTGAGTCTTGGCGCCAGGTCTTCGAGCATCCGCAGCGCCGCTTCATGCAGTGGTGACGCAAATAACGCGGCTTCGAGGTATTCGATCGCGTCTGCCGGCGGAACCGCACAAGCGATTTGATAGTAGAGCTCCGCGACGCGCTTCTTATCCCGCTCTGCCTCGTCACCGCTCCGCGCCGCCGCCCGCCGCGTCAGTAGGCTCGCGAGCTGGTGCATCACCGTCACGTTGTTAGGTGAGGCGGCTAGCGCTGAACGCAGCGCGCGCACGGCTGCATCCGGATCGGACAGCGACATCTCGTAGAGCTTCGCCAACTTGACGAACAGCTCAGCTTTTCGTGCCGGGTCGGTCTCAGACTCAGCCTCGGCGACGTAGAGCCGTGCGGTCAGCATCGGGTCAGCGGCCGAAGGCGACGCGGCTTCCGAAGGTTCGTGATTTGGCGTCGCGCGTAGAGGATCGAGCTCGCGTGCGCGCACGTAGCAGGGACTGGCGACCTCGGGACGCTTGAACGTCACACGCCACAGATCGCCTAGCCGCGTATACAGCTCCGCCATGAACGTGGGCTCTCCGCCACGGGCTTCCAAGCGGCGCAGATGCGCGTCCAAGAATTCCGCTAGTCCCTTGTTGTCGCGCGAATCGATCAGCAGCGAAACCAGCTCTTCGGCAGCTTCGCGCAACGTGACGTCGCGTTCGAGCGACTTGAGCAAGAGCTCTCGCGTGCGTTGCGCGTCACCGCCACCGGTGCGCGAGGAACGGGCAGCTTCGAGAAAACCACGGCTCGCGAGCGCAGGGTCGGTTTGGAAGCCAGCCCAGCCCTCGACGAGGTTCGTCAGCGACGCGAGGTCACCCGTCTCTCGATAAATTTTACGCAGCCCGTCGTACGCCTCAGCATCGTGGGGATTACTTTGAAGGCGGTCCGTCAGCAGTTCTGCGGTAGAGCGCACAGCGGTGAGACGGTACCATGATTTCCTAGTCGTGGCGTCAGCCGAACGGCCGAAATGCGGCTGTCGGCGGCTTCGGCTATTGCGTGGGGCGCGCTGCAAGCTAAGAGTGCGCGGGGCGGAACGGCGGAGCAGTGTCGGAGTTTCAGGACAGCGCGAGTGAGAATGATCCCATCGCGTGGTTTGCTCGTTCGATCGCACGCGCAGCTGACGTCGAAAGTTTCGATGTCACGCGTGCGGCACTAGCGACTGCCGACGCGAGTGCGATTCCGGACGTTCGCTTCGTCTTGGTGAAGCAGGTGGATCAACGCGGCTTCGTGTTCTTCACGAACTACGAGAGTCGGAAGGCGAACGACCTGCGCGACAACCCGCGGGCTGCACTGGCGTTTCACTGGGCGAAGCTCGGCGAGCAAGTGCGCGTACAAGGTACGGTCGAGAGGTTGGCGGAGGCGGAGTCGGATGGGTACTTCGCGTCGCGACCGCGCGGCTCGCAACTCGGAGCATGGGCGTCGGCGCAAAGTCAGTCGATCGAGAGCCGTGCCGCGCTCGATGCGAAGCTCGCTGAGGTTGCGCGTCGCTTCGATGGGCAGGTGATCCCCCGCCCGGCGCATTGGGGTGGCTTTCGTCTCGTGCCGGACAGTCTCGAGTTCTGGCAGAACAGGAACGACCGTTTGCACGACCGCTTTCGCTTTACGCGAACGCCGAGCGGTTGGTCGTGCCGACGCTTGCAACCATGACGGGAGCAGTACTGCAGTCGCTCGGAGCGCTCGTGAATTCGATTCCGGCGCGTACAGACCTGTGTTCGATCGCGTCGCATCGCGTCGCACAACACACAGCATGTGTTCGCCTGGTGGCGCAGACCGAGTTTGTGCGCATCGCGCAGCTTCGCGCGCGACGCGCCGGTGCATTGTCTTCGCAAGCGCTTCATTTTCGGTGGTTTTCAGCTTCGACGCTGCACGCAAAGTCGACGCGAGCGAGTGCAAACGGGTCGAGATCTGACTGTAATCAGTTCGCGTACTCGTACCTACCCGAGCGTTCACGCAGCGCTGGAACTACATGAAAGAAAGGCATTTCTCGCATGAGGGCTCTTGACTGAAATTGCCTGCTCATTAGTCTTCGACACATCAGTGACGTGGGGGAAAACCAGCGAGTTGTTCACTAGTTCGCGATCGCGATCGTTCGTCGGGGGAGACGAACAGGGAACGCATTCCAGTATTAGCAACGGGCGGCGCGCAGGCCGCGCAACGGAGGAAGTCGGCAATGGCGTTAGGTACAGTAAAGTGGTTCAACGATGCGAAAGGCTTTGGCTTCATCAAGCAAGACAACGAGGCGGACGTCTTCGTCCACTACTCGCAAATTGCTGGAGATGGCTTTCGAACGTTGGAGGAGGGACAGTTGGTGCAGTTCGACCTTCGTGAAGGTCCAAAGGGGTTATTCGCCGAGAACGTGACAAAGGTCGATAACTAAATCGATAACTGACACGTAGCGCATCACGTTCGAGAGCCGCCGGTCACTGACCGAGCGGCTTTCGCGTTTAAGCTGGGAGATTGCAGCTGATGGCGGCGGAGCGGGTGAGGTGTCGTCTGCAGCCGTCAGCGGCAGGCGTCAGGTGAGGTGGGAGGATTGTGTCGCCGCTGCAGCTGATGGCTGCGGGGCGCGGGCGGCGAGGCTGGCGCCGTCCGAGCGGGGCAGGGCGCCGCACTCGTCAGGTCTGCTCGTGCGAGCGCGAGCAGACTAGCCGGGCTCTCCGCCGCTCTACCTCGAGACGCACTTCGGCAAGCCGAGCGCCCAGCGCACGTCGTCGATCAGGGCTGCGAGCGTCGAGTCCTTGCTGAACGTGAGTTCGTACCAGACGTCGAGCAGGCGCGTGTCGTCCACCGGATCGCGAAGCTCGCGCGGGCAGACCGACGTCTCCTTGAAGCCGCGGGCTTCCGCGCTTTCGGTGACCGCCTCGCGCACGCGCGCGAACAGTTTTTCGGGCGGGTCGCTCGGGTAGTCGGAGCGTTGCGCCCGGACGGTGACGTCGACGCCGAGCTGCCGCGCGAAGCGCACGCGCACTCCGGCGTCCATCAGATGTGAGCGCACGCGTTCGGCCAGGTGCACGGCATCGGCGTCCACGCGGAACACGTCGATACCTACCTCGAGCAACGTGCTGCGTACGCCTTCGAGGGACACTGGGTTCATGAGGTTCACGTCGCGGCCCGATACTAGAGCAGCGCTACCGCCAACACAAAGTCGATTCGGCCGCGGACGGGCGCCGCTCGTAGCGACGGCCGCGGGAGGCGTCAGGGTGACACTAGGCGGCGAGAAGCCGGCGTGAAGCCAGCGCCCGCGGCTGCCGGTGGACTTGCCCTGAGTCGTCCGACGGTCGTCGGCGCGCAACCGGTCGGGGTTGCGTGCTTTTCCAGTCTCGGACAGGGCTGGCTCGTTAGGCTCGGCTTGCAGCCGTACGGCGCCCCTTGTAGATTCCAAGTGCTTCCAAGTGTACCCGGTCGTCGGGACGCTACGGCAGCAGGGTAGGTTCATTCCAATGCAAGTTCGAATGTTCTGGTCGAAGATTCACCGGGCCATGATCACGCATGCCGACCTTCACTACGAAGGTAGCTGTACGATCGACGCCGACCTGATGGACGCGGCCGACATCATGACGCACCAGGAGCTGCACATCTGGAACGTCACGCGCGGTACGCGTCTCGTGACTTACGCTCTGCCGGGTCCGCGTGGCTCGGGCGTCATCTGCATCAACGGCGCCGCGGCGCACGGTAACGTGCCCGGTGACCTCGTGATCCTCGCGACGTTCGCGGAGATGAGTCGCGAAGAAGCGCGAACGCACGAGCCGAAGGTCGTGCGCGTGGATCGCGACAACAAGTTGTTGGGCATTCGCGAAGAGACGCCGGGGCCGCAAATGCCGCCTCACATGGACGACTACAACTGAGTCGTTAGCTCGCGATCGCGATTGCAGCGACGGTTCCTCCGACGACGATCACTCCGATCGTCGTCCAGAACCACCATTTCTTGGTGGTGGTTCTGGACGACGGCGGTGGATGATCGACGTTCTCCGTCGACGACGGCCATGCCCACAGCGGCGTTGCGCTGCCGCTTTTAGCGGCTTGTTCGGGCGAGACGTATGTCGGCGTCGTGGGGCCCGTGCCTTGTTCGAGCTCGCGGATTCGCGTTTCGACCTCGACCCGATTCGCTGCGAGCGGCGTCTGCGCGAGATACGACTTGAACGCGCTCAACGCTTTGTCTTCCGAGTGGAGCCGGTAAGCGGCTTGGCCGATGTTGAACAACAGGCCCGATCGCGGGCTCTGTTCGTAAGCGCGTTCGAAGTACGTCAGCCCGGTCTGATAGTCGCCGGCGTCGTACGCTTTGCGCCCTGTCTCGAACAGGTTGCGAGCAGCCGCGTCGCGGCCGGGATCGGCAGTTTGCGAAAGCTCGTAGTCCGAAGCGAAAGCAGATGAGCTAACGAGCAGACCAACAACGATCGCCAACCCCGCGAAGCGTGAGCGCATACCAAGTCCCTCCACCGGAAGGATCGCAAGCACAGCAAACCAAGGCAACGGAGATGCAGCTGTGCGACTAGTAGGGTCTCGAGCGAAGCAACGAGTGCGGGGGCTCAGGCGAAGCGACGAGCGAGAAGGCTAGAGCGAAGCGACGAGCAGGGGGGCTCGAGCGAAGCGACGAGCGCGGGACTCGAGCGAAGCGATGAGCGCGGGGCTCGAGCGAAGCGACGAGCGCGAGGGCTCGAGCGAAGCGATGAGCGGGGGGCTCGAGCGAAGCGATGAGCGCGCTGACGGGGAGGCCGAGCGGTCTCCTTGAATGAGATTTGCCCGTGATTTTGCCCTGAGAGCGAGCGCGCCCGCAGGGCCCGACTGAGCCGTACTTCCTGTACGGCGCAGGGAGGGACCGAGGACGAAAGCCGCTCTCAGGGCAAAAGCGCGGGCAATTCGCTCAGTGCCGGGGGCGGGATTCGAACCCGCATGCCTTTCGGCGAGCGATTTTAAGTCGCCTGCGTCTGCCCTTTCGCCACCCCGGCGTCGGATTGGCGCTGCAAACCTACCAGAGCTCGAACAGAGTCAGAAGCTCGTGAGGCGCTGAAACTCGCTGTAGCGGGTCGTTACATCGTGCGCCGACGCATTTGCGATCTTGCTCGTGCTCACACCCTGCACGCAGAAGGACGCCAGCACCGAACCGTAGACCACCGCCCGCCGAAGGTTCGCGCTCGAGATGTCGCCGCTCTTCGCGACGAAACCCATCAACGCGCCCGCAAACGTATCTCCGGCGCCCGTCGGATCTGCCACGTCGGACAACGGCAACGCCGGCAAACTGAACACGTCGTCACCCTGCAACAACAACGCTCCGTGCTCACCCTTCTTGATGATCACGGTCTTCGGACCCAGGTCGTGCAACGCGCGCGCCGCCAACACCAAGTTTTTCTTGCCGGTCAGCTGACGGGCCTCTTCGTCGTTCAGCACCAACAAATCGACTCGCTTGCAGAGCTCGCACAGCTCCCCGCGCCGAATGTCGATCCACAGGTTCATCGTATCGGCCAAGACCAACTTCGGTTTCGTGATCTGGTCCAAAACGTCCATCTGCAACGTCGGATCGATGTTCCCCAACATCACGAATGGCGTCGAACGAAACGTCGCAGGAATCTTCGGCTTGAAGTCCGCAAACACGTTCAAGTCGGTTCGCAGCGTCTCCCGCGATGACAGGTCATCGCTGTACTTGCCTTCCCAATGGAACGTCTCGCCGTCGGTCACTTCCAGACCGGCGAGATCGACGCCGCGATCGCGCAACAGCCGCGTCGCCGCATCCGGAAAGTCGCGCCCCACGACCCCGACGAGTTGAACCGGCCCGAAGTGCGTCGCTGCAATCGCCGCGTACGTTGCCGATCCGCCCAATACCTTCGTGTGACACTCACCTGCGATATGCAGGGTATCGAAAGCAACCGAGCCGACGATCAAAGTGGGGTGCATGTCAGTTTTACTCCGCTTACTCCGCTGGAAGATACTTCCCGATCAACGGCGCGAGTAACTCGCGCGTCGCTTTTGTCACGTGCCCCGGCGCCGTGATGATCGCGTTCTTCAGCGCATCAACCGCCGGGCTCTGGCTCGGATCCGGCAACCGCCCAACCAGCGCCGCCACCGTCTTGCGCGCGACGTCGACGTTGTGGGTCAGCACCGCGATCACGGCTTCGACGCTCACGGCGGCCGCACTCGCGTGCCAGCAATCGTAGTCGGTCGCCATCGCCAAGCTCGCGTACGGCAGCTCGGCTTCACGCATCAGCTTCGCTTCGGGCAAGTTCGTCATGCCGATCACGTCAGCACCCCAGCCGCGATACAGATTCGACTCCGCACGCGAGGAGAACTGCGGCCCTTCCATGCAGACGTAGGTGCCACCCATGTGCACGCGCGCGCCGACCTCGGTCACCGCCGTTTGAACGGCGCTGCTGAGAGCGGCGTCTGTCGGATCAGCCAGACTCACGTGCGCGACGATCCCGTGATCTTCGAAGAACGTGCTCGGCCGAGTCCGCGTCCGATCGATGAACTGATCGACGACGACCATGTCGCCCGGCTGAATCTCTTCTTTCAACGATCCGACCGCCGACACGCTGAGCACCTGTTGTGCCCCGAGAACCTTCAACGCAAACACGTTCGCGCGGTAGTTGATCTGATGCGGCGGAATCCGATGCCCGCGGCCGTGCCGCGGTAAAAACAACAACACGGTTTCGCCCAAGCGACCCCGCACGATCACGTCCGACGGCGCACCGAACGGCGTCGAGAGGCCGATCTCCTCGATCTCGGTGAGACCCGGCAAATCGTAGAGACCACTGCCGCCGATGATTCCCAACGTCGTATGCATCGAATCGCTCGCCGGCCAGCGTCTAGCACGCCCATCCCTGCCTGGAAAGGCTCAAGGCGCCGCGCCCGGACCCGCGTCGCCGGCGACATGTCTGGAACTCTCGGGATCTGCTGCGACCGTGCCCTGGGCTGGCACCACGACGCGCAATAGGCGCGCTTCCAAAAGGACGCTATCGCCCACCACGGCGACGGCCACGCGAAACCTTTGAGCCACGTCTCGCGCCGCAATCGAGTGATTCTGCAGCGTCACGCGAAACCCGAGCTGACTGTTGCGGTCGACGTCGACGTAGCTCTCGAGCACACCGTCGGGTGCGTCCTTCGGCAAGAGGTCTCGCGCAGCCGGAGCACGCACGCCGGCCGGTTGTTCGACCGACTCGGCGTGCACTTCCGTGATGAAATGAAGCCCATCATTTCCCGTATCCGCGTGAACTTCGCCAAAGCGCACTTCTTCGAGCAGCGCGATCACGGCATCACTGATCGTGCGCGATAGGCCGCTTCCGTCACTGCGCACGTCGTAGACGAGCGGACAGCGATCCATCACGGCGGGCACTGCCGCTTGGGTGACTCCGGTCGGACAGCTGCCGCGCTGGGCAGCAAACGATGCATCGCTGTTCAGCGCGAGCGTCTCGAGCTCCGCACGCGTGGGGGCGTACGGAAATCCGGCGCGGCACTCGTCGTCCTCGCAGTCGGTCGGCGTGATCGCCACGACGCGGGCGCCGAGCGTGTGAAGTGCCTCACTCGCATCGCTGAGCGAGTGCAAATCGGGCAGATTGCCCAGCGCGTATTCTCGGGGCGTATGCGACGGCGAGTCCGCGACGTGAAGCACGACGTGCAGCGCGTAGTCGCGAAACCCCACGCCGCCGAGCGTTCCGCCGCCTGTAGCTGCAGCGGAGGGCTTGCGTTCGATGAAACGTCGCTCTTTCGTCGCGTAGCCGGCGCCGGTCGCGACTTGATACAACGCCTCCGCGCTCGCCTCTTCGGTGTCACCGCCGATGTTCAGGGGCTGATCGAGCGCGCTCACGGCGCCGAGCACGCGATCGATGTTCGTCGTCACCGGCGAGAGCAGCACGAACGGCTGATCGGCCGCCACGTCCTCGTCCTCCGAGCCCGGAAAACCGAACGGTACGATCGGAAAATCTGCATATCGGGAGACACCGAATGCGACGTCTTTCACTTTCGCGCGCAGCCGATCGATCACGTTGCTCTTCAGCGCGAACTGCAGCTCGTCGATCGCAAATCGCATGCTGCTCGTCGTGTCCACGTTCAGATGCACGTCGAGCGCGCTCGGCTTGGCGCTGACGACCAGCAGGACGGAGCGCGCAGGCCCTCCATAAGGAAGCTCGATCTCCTGCTCCGCCTCGGGCCACAGAGGCATTTCGCCGCGAATCTCCGCCGCGTCTGGCGCCGCATCCGGCGCCGCGTCGCTTGCGGCGTCCTGGCCCGCATCCAGTTCGATTCCCGAGTCCCGGCTCGCAGCCACGGGCCGACGTTCATCGGAGTGGCAGCCGCCGGCTTGCCACACCCCGAAGGTGAAGACCCAGACCCCGATTGCGCGCCGCACCACGGCTTTTCATCGTGAGGGACTGCAGCGTTCTATGCCAGCGACGATCGTTGGTGGTAGAGATCCCGACGTCGCGCTGCAACGTACGACGTGTAGCGATTTGACAGGCGAAGGGCGCCGCGTAGCATTCCCACGAATGGTCAGGTTGGTCATCTCCGACACCGAGGGCGCGACAACGGTCGTGCCGCTTCTGCGTGATGAGGTCACGATCGGCCGCAAAGAAGGCAACACGATCCGCCTCACCGAGCGGAACATCTCGCGTCGTCACGCGCAGTTGGTTCGGGTCGGCACGGTCTACAAGCTGCGCGACCTCGATTCGTACAACGGTGTGTTGATCAACGGCCAACGTGTCCAAGGCGAGACGGACATCTCGATTGGCGACCAGATCCAGCTAGGTGACTACACGATTCTCGTCGAGGAAGAGGTCCAGAAGGCACCGATTCCCGAACCGGTTCCGACCGCATCGCGGCGCCCGGCGGTCCCCGCTCGGCTCGTAATGCTGACGCAGCCTTCGCCTGGGGCCGAGTTTGCGCTGCCGGTCGATCGCGATGCGCGCTTGGGTCGCTCGGAAGAAGTCGACTGCCCGATCAATCACCGCTCGGTGTCTCGCGAGCACGCCCAGATTCGGCGCGACGCGGACGGCTACGTCATCGAAGATCTGGGCAGTGCAAACGGCGTCACCGTCAACGGGCGCGCGGTGAAGGACAAGCCGCTACGTTCCGGTGACATCATCGAGCTCGGCCAAGTCGTGTTCCGATACGTCGGTCCCGGCGAGCACTACTTCTTCGACCCCGGCGAAGCCACGCGTTTTCGCGGTGGCTCGCACAGCAAGTCGTCCGCGAACTTGCGGATGGGCCTCGTGCTCGGTGGCGTCGCAGTCGCAGCCGGCGTAATTCTGTTCGTCGCGCGCAACCAAGCGAGTGAAGCCGAATCCGAGAATCTGGAAGTCTCGCTCACGACGACGACCAAAGGTTCGACGCCGGGCTCGGGCGCGACGCTCGCAGACGATGGCTACGATCGCGCGCTCAACTTGTGTCGCGCCGCACTGACCGGCGGCCGTTTGGCCGAAGCGAAAGCGCACGGCGCGCTCGCGTTGAAGATCCGGCCCGACGGTGACGACGCGCGCGAGTGCAAAGCGCTCGCGGACGAGCAGTACAACGAAGAACAAGCGTACGTTCGCGGCAAGACCGCGCTTCAAAACGGAGACGCGGAGACGGCGTATCGAGAGTTCCAAGGGCTCGGTATGCAAAGTCCGCTGCGCACGCGTCCAGAAGTGGCGCAGGCCACGACCGAGCTGGCGCGCACGCGTCTTCAAGCGGCGAGCAACGTTTTGTCGAAGAACCGCGGAGAAGCGATCCAGATCGCGGAGAGCGTGCTCTCGCTCGTCGCGCTCCCTCCGGATGCGATCGCCGCGGCGCAGGAATTGCTGACGCAAGCGCGCAACGAGCCACAAGCGACACACGCGGCAGCGCGCGGACCGGTCGCGCAACCGCGCGCACCGGTGAGGCAGCAGCCCGCGCCGAAGCAACAACCGCCGCGGGCGAAACCTGCTTCCGCGGCGGCGACGACTCCGACACCAGCGTCCGGCCCGAGCAGCAGTGAAGCTTCGGCAATGGAGCTCGCGAGCGCGTGCCTAGCGCGTGGCGACAACGAATGCGTGATTCGCGCGCTCGAAGGTAACGCCGGAAGTGAGCGTGAGCTGGGCCTCTTGATCGAGACCTATCGTGCGATCGGCGATGCCAAGTCCGCGCAGAAGAACATGGCGACGTATCTCAAGCGCTTCCCGTCAGCGCGTCGCGCTGAGACTTACCGCCGCATGCTCGAGCTCCAATCGGAGTGATTCGCCCGCGGCACGCAGTGGCGCGCGGGCGGTATGTGATTCGCCCGCGGCACGCAGTGGCGCGCGGGCGGTATGTGATGCGCGGCGTGACGCAAGTGTAGTCGGACTGTGTTCCGCGCGGCCACATCGTCGACGCGGTGAGAGCTCTCGCGCGTCTGCTAGCGGCGCTATTTTGACACCCGCTGCAAAAGGCCGTGTACTTAGCGGCGCCGCGAGGGCATCCTGTTCCGGCTTATCCGCTGTTGAAAACAGCAATTTGGGAGCACGCATGATCCGAACAGCCGCGGCTCGCAACGGCAGTTGGTTCTTGGGCAGTGTCAAAAGCGTCGAGCGCGTGTCGATGAGTAGTGACATCCCCGCCGAATCGCCTGTCGGCGTTCGGGGTAATAACATCCCTCGTACGCGAAAGGCGTTGCGCTGGCTTTGCGCGTCGCTGCTGATGGCTGCGGCCGTGAGCGGCACGGCGTCGGCGCAGACCGGGCGCTTCGTCAACGACGACAGCGGAATGGACACGCACCTGTTCCGTCCCGCCGTCGACTCGAAGGGCTTCATCGGGGTCAACGGCACGAACATCCTCGGCGATCGCGACTACAGCTTCGGTCTCGTTCTCGACCTCGGCTATCACATCTTCCCCTTGCGTGGCTTCGACTGGGACGACTCGCGCGCTCCGAACGACGCGAAGCTCACGGAGCACCTCGTCACTGCGGCGGTCACCGGCACCTTGCACTTCAACTACGGCCTCGGGAACGTCGCCGTCGTCGGCTTGCAGATCCCGATCATGATCGTGAACGGGCCGAACGTGCTGATTCCAGGCGTCTGGAACGATCGCATTGCGCCCGCCGGTATCGATAGCCAGGGCTTCGGTGACATCGCGTTGCACGGCAAGTTGCGGCTCCTGCGCAGCGAGTCGGAGCCGATCGGCTTGGCTGCGATCCTCCAGGTCGGTCTGCCGACCGGCAACTCGCGCGAGCTGCGCGGCGAGCCCGGCATTTCGCTGTGGCCCATGCTCGCGGCGGAGTGGGTGCCGGTACCGATCTTCCGCTTCGGCATCAACGTCGGTTATCGCTTCAACAGCGGTAAGAGCGACAACTTGCCGTTTGATGGGCGCATCACGGCCGTTCGCGATCCAGCGAATCAATCGTCCCGCTTGCTCTTCCCGGAAGAGCACTGCGTCGGCGAGGCGCCGCTGAGCAGTGCCACGTGTGCGAGCGGCGTGCGCTTCGGCCACAACATTCGCTACGACGACTTGATCACGTTCGGCGCCGCCGCGAGCTTGCGCTTCGCAAAGAGCGCCGAGCTCGTCGCGGAGTTTTACGGCGCGCAGGTCGCGCGCTCGATCGGCGATGAAGGCGGCATCGGCGCCGAAGTCATCGGTGGCTTGAAGATCTACGTCGAAGCGAACAGCTACATGGTGCTCGCCGGCGGCGTCGGTCCGATTCAAGGCATCAACTCGGCGGACATTCGCGCTGTGCTCGGATTCGTGTTCGAGCCGTCGATCGGCGATCGTGACGGCGATGGCTACAAAGACGACGTCGACCAGTGTCCGGACGAGCCGGAAGACTTCGACCAGTTTCAAGACGAAGATGGTTGCCCCGAGCCGGACAACGACCGCGACGGCATCCTGGACGTCGACGACGAATGCCCGCTCGTTCCGGAAGACCACGACGGCGATGCGGACGAAGACGGCTGCCCCGAGGGCATGATCGGCGACCGCGACGGCGACGGCATCTTGGACAACGTCGACCAGTGCCCGGACGATCCGGAAGATCGCGACGGTTTCGAAGACGAAAACGGCTGCCCGGATCCCGATAACGACAAGGACGGGATCCTCGACGTGGACGATCTGTGTCCGAACGACCCGGAAGACAAAGATAATTTCCAGGACGAGGACGGCTGCCCGGATCCCGATAACGACAAGGATCGAATCCTCGACCGCGACGATAGTTGTCCCAACGATCCGGAAACCTACAACGGCTACCAGGACGAGGATGGCTGCCCGGACAAGGGCAGCGTCATCATCGAAGAGAACGAGATCATCATCCTCGAGAAGATCTACTTCGCGACGGATAGCGCGGAAATCCTGCCGAAATCGTTCCCGATCGTCGATGCGGTCGGCGCGACGATGGTCGGTAACCCGCAGATCACCCTGGTCGAGATTCAGGGACACGCGGACGAGCGCGGTACCGACGAATACAATATTCGTCTGACTTCCGACCGCGCGGCATCGGTTAGGCAGGCCATGATCCAGCGCGGAGTCGATGCGAATCGATTGCGCAGTGCTGGTTACGGAGAGCGCTGTCCGGTCGATCCGGCTCATAACGCGACGGCTTGGGAGAAGAATCGTCGCGTCGAGTTCAAGATCATCCGCACCGATGCTGGTCCAACGGGTGTCGAGGTCGCTTGCCCGGCCGGGCAGGAACTGGTACCCAACAACTGAGCGCGGCCACGATGCACGCACTACGACAAGGAGCTCGCGGGCCGCGTGCCCGTCAGCTGAGGAGACCGTAGCGGTCGATTGATCGATGGTGCGCGAGCAATTTCTGACATTTATGCGGGGGGCGATTCTAGCGTTGCCACAAACCCTGAAGGCCGCGTTGCGACTTGCCGAAGACCCCGACATCCCGGATGAAGGGCGAGTTCTCGTAGCGGGCGCAATCATTCATTGGTTGTCCCGAACCAACACGATTCCAGGCGTTCGCGGTGGCGCGCTCGCATACGTCGATGACGTGCTGGTTTTGATGCTGGCATTCGAGCGGTTGACGCAGCTCGCGCCCGACGTGGTCGAGCGTTCGCGTGCGGATTCGCCGGAGCTGTTCGAGACCCTCGCGGACGACCTCGGACTAGCGCGGGAGTACATGGGCGCCGGCATCAACGTGCTCTCGCAAGCCCTCGGGCGCGTGACGCGGCTGAAGCACATGGGCCGCACGCCGGAACAGTGCGTGAAAGACGAAGCGACAGCGACGATGCTGTACGAAGAAGTGATGGCGGCGTTGGTCGACTTCGATCCAGCGCCGGACACCGTCGCGCGCGAGTTGAAAGACCTCGATACGGTCGTCGACGAGCTGCGTAAGAAGGCGGGCTGAGCGGTCTGTTGCAGCACGCGGACGGCGTTCTCGCCCCCGCGTGCTAGCGGTCCGACTCTTCGTTACCGGCCCGACTCTTCGTTCGCTTTTGCGAGGCGAGTGCCGCTGAAGAACAGCGGCGTCGCGAGCCAGCCGAACACGAACGCAGTCGTGCGCAGTGGCTCGGGCGCAAACAGGGCCGCCGCTAGAAGCGTGGCGAGGCACAGCACACCAGCCGGCGTGGTCGCATCGAGCGCTGCGTGTGCGCTCAGCCAGGGCATCGAGTCTGCTCCGTCGCCGCTGATGGCTGCAGGCCTGGTTCGCGCCCGTTTGCGCTCGAGCGCGCTCGCGACTGCTGCGAGCCCTGCAAAAAGCGCGAAAAATGGCGTGCGTTCGATCAAGAGCGGAGCGAGCGCTGCTGCCGCAAAGATCGGCAGATCGAACGATCGCGGCTCGAGCCGTGGGACGAGCATGCGCGGCGTCACGAGGCGCTTTCTGCGCACGCGACGTTTCGCGACGATCAGCGTGCCGAGGCAGATGCCGATGAGCAGAAGCCAGCTGTTGCGGACGAGGTTGCGCTGCAGTGCGGCGATCGCGCGTTCGAATCTGCTGCCGGCACCGTCTGTACTCGTGGGCAACGGAAGGTCGAACTGCACGCGGTAACCCGTCATGCGCGGAAGCTCGACGCGTGTGTATCGGAGAAGACGCGCGGCGTGCGGGGGTGGGGGGAGCTTCTCGACTTGCTCACCGAAGTTCGGTTCGATCTGCGTCGGCCGCAGGCCGGGAGGGCCGATCACCGTGACCTGCACGTTCGTGAGTCGCTCCGGCCAGCGCGGCAGTGTCCAATCGACGCGATGCGTGCGGGCGTCCGTCGGGTCCGCGAACAGATGGCGCGTCGCGTACAGAATGCGCAGCGCGTGTTCGCCGGGTTTCGGTGCAGTGCGCGGATCGCTCCAGACGAGTTGGAGCTGGCCGGGTAGGTCGTGCAGCACTTGGGGCGCGCTCGCACCGGCGGGTGCTTCCAGCTCGAGCAGCTCGAAGTCGGGATCGAGGCCTTCGAGATCGAAGCTCGCGATCGGGCCCGCCTTCACGAAGAAACGCACTGAGAGCTCGACGCGAGCGAGCTTCGGATCTCGCACGTCGAGCTGGGCGGAGACCGAGGTCACGCGAGCATCGGTTCGCGCCAACGCGTGTTCCGGGCTCGCAACGGTAAGAATCACGAGTAAGCAAGCCGTGTAGGCACGCATCCTACTTAGCGTACCAGGTGGGACTCGGCGGCCTGCAATTTACGGCACCGTTCAGGGGCGCGATTTGGGAGGCGGGTCGGCGCCGCGGACGCGCTTTTCAGCTGCCAACCGGGATTTGCCGCAACCAGGCCGGCATGAACAGCAACACGAAAAGCAGCAGCGTGCCGATCGCGACGATTCGCCGCCGTGGAGAGAGCGTGTCGTCGTCGGTCGGCGGGTGCTCCGGCCGGCCCTGGCGAGACATCAGCCGCAGCAAGATCCACCAGGTCAGCCACTGACCGCCCGGAGCAAATCCGGCGAACAGCGCGTCGCCGTGCAGCCCCTTGAACAACCCGGGCAATCCGTATGCGAGCGAGACGCCGACCGCGAGCGGGAGCAACAACGCACGCACGCGTCGCGAGTAGTTCTCTTGGCGTTTGCCGAACAACGCGTATGCGACGTGGCCCCCGTCGAGCTGCGCGACGGGGATGAGATTGATCATCGTGACCAAGAGACCTGCCCAACCTGCAAACGCAGTCGGCGACAGCATGATGTCGTGGCCCTCCGGAATCGGACCTTTGAGCAGATACAGCAGGCCGAGATAGAGGAGCGAACGCCCCTCCATCCAATATTCGACGCCGGATGGTGCAGCTGCGACGGGCGAGTGAACGATGCCGTAGATCAGAACGGGAATCGCCACGACCATGCCCGCAAGCGGACCCGCGGCGCCGATGTCGAGCAAGGCGTTTCGGCGCCCGATCCGACTCCGCATCAAGATCACCGCACCCATCGTACCGAGCGGCGGCACGGGCATCGGCACGAAAAATGGCGGCGATGCCGGAACGCGGTGAATGCGCGCAGCGATGAAGTGGCCGAACTCGTGTGCGAGCAAGATTGAGAGCAGCGGGACCGAATACGGCAGCCCGCTGATCCACCCGCCCGGCTTCCCGAGATCGGAGCCGGACTGCATCGCGCCCACGTACGTAGTCGCGACGAAGGTCGCGGTGAACAGCAGCACAGCGATGATCACCTGCCGCGTGCTCACCGCAATGTCGGTCTCGGGCTCGGTTTCGGTCTCGGCAAGGTCGTTCATTTCGACTCCCAACCGAGCGCGCGCGCGAGCTCGTCCACTCGCGTCTGCAAGCGCGCGTCGAGCTCACCGAGATCAGACTCGATCACACAGCCTCCACGCTCGATCGCGGGATCCGAAACGACTTCCAACGCGCCGTCGAGCTCCGCTGCCGCCGCGAGCTGCGCGAGCCGTTCCCGCAAGAACATCGCGGCTCCGGGATCCGCTCGAATCACGACCTTGCGCGCGCGGCGCACGCGAGTCAGCAGCGGCTCGATCAGCCCTTGGATGGCCGCCGGTTCGTGTTCGAACGCGTGCGCCGTGAGCTTGCCAGCCAGAATCAGCGCAAGCTCGCGCAGCTGCCGCTCTTGCTCGCGCAGCGCGCCGTCCCGCGCCGTCGCGATCCCGAGCAGCTCCCGCGCGGCCTGGGCAGTCCCTTCGGCGTGGCCACGCTCGTAACCCGCCACCCGCTCTCGTTCGATGTCGGCAGCGGCTGCAGCCACGAGCTGCGCGGCCTCGCGAACCGCCGCCTCGCGCACCTGCGCCGCTTCCAGCTGCGCAGCGTAGACCTCCGCCTGCACGACCGCGGGGCCCCTCCGTTCGGCTCGGATGATGCGAGCGAGCGTCATCCGGAGCTCGACCGGCGCGCGCTGCGGGCGAGCAACGCCAGCAACATCGGTGAGGGCGTGTAGCCGGGGCGCGGCGGCTGCCCGTTTGGAGGCAAACGGGTCGGCGCTGCCGTTGGGCGCGGCGCCTGGGTCAGTTTGCGAATCCGCTCCCGCCGCTCCGCCTTGGACAGGCGCTCGAGGTCGCGGGCCAACCCACACCACGCATCCGACACGTCGGGCCCGAGCCCGATGTGGGCGTCCTTAGCACCCGAGTCGCGGGCGATCGTCGCGGCGAGCGCGAAGCCGGCTTGCAGCGCTTCGGTCACAAACATCCCGATCCGCATACCATTTTTTGTCGAGCCAGGCAGAGGCTGGGCTGGACACAGCTCAGCGACTTGGCGCGAAAGCTTTTCTGTTACTCTTGGCAACTCGTGAGGATCGGGTGGGGGGGTTACGAGCGACACTTGCAGTCCGATGGGCGTCGCGGCGCTGGCGAGCAGGTGAACGAGATGCAACGTGAACAAGCGATTCGTTTTTGGCCCAAGACGGACGTCGGACGCGTTCGGGACGGAAACGAAGACAGCTTTCTCGTCGATGAGAACATCGGCTTGTTCATCGTGGCAGATGGCATGGGCGGGCACGCCGCTGGCGAGGTCGCCAGCAACGTAGCAGTCCACACCTGCCGTGACACGATCTGGAAGGAGCGCGAGCTCCTCGACAAGTTCGAGAGCGGCGTCGACACCGCGACGCGCCAGGACGTACTGCGCGTGATGGAGCAATCCGTTCAAAACGCGTGCACGGCGGTGTTCGCGGAAGCGCAAAAAGATCCGAGCAAGCGCGGCATGGGTACGACGCTCGTCGTGCTGCTCGTGATCGGCACGCGCGGCTTCATCGCGCACGTCGGCGATTCGCGGATCTACCTCGTTCGCGCGGACTCGGTGCATCAGCTGACTGAAGATCACTCGCTGATCAACGAGCTGCTCAAACGCGGTCGTTTGAACCCGGAGCAGATCGCCAAGCTGAACATGAAGAACGCCGTCACGCGCGCAGTCGGCGTGTACGAGAGCGTGGAGGTCGACACGCTCGACTTCGACGTGCTCGCGGGCGATCGGTTCTTGCTGTGCTCCGATGGTTTGTCCGAATACGTGCAGCCGAACGATCTGCTCAAGACGTTTCGCGAGCGTCCGGACGAGGTCGTGTCTGAAGCGCTCGTCGATCTCGCGAACGAGCGCGGCGGGCAAGACAACATCACCGCGCTGATCGTGAAGATCCCCGACACGCGCGGGCTCGATCGCCTGGCGAGCGAGGTCAACCTCAAGCTCGAAACCTTGCACTTGATGCCGCTGTTCCGGCACCTCACCTATCAAGAGCTCGTGCGCGTGATGAACATCACCGCAGTTCGCAGCTACCGCAGCGAGGAAAAGGTTCTCGACGAGGGGGAAGAAGGCGACGAGATGTTCATCGTCTTGAGTGGCAAGGTGCAGGTGCACTCGGGCGACTCGACGTTGACGACACTCGGCCCCGGCCAGCACTTCGGTGAGATGGCGCTCGTCGACAAGTCGCCGCGCAGCGCGAGCGTATCGAGCGACGGCGCAAGCAAGTTGATGGTGATGAAGCGGCGCGATTTCTTCGACATCGTGCGCAAGGATCACGACGTCGCGGTCAAGTTGCTGTGGTCGTTTTTGGGGGTGCTCACCGAACGCCTGCGCACCACGTCGCGCGACTTGGGCGAGGTGCGCGAGCAGCTCTCGCTGCGAACCTCGGAGGACATGTTATCCGAAGCCGACCTCGAAGAGGTCTGAGCTCAGCGCGAGTCTGGCTGGGCTTGAGCTTGAGCTTGAGCTTGAGCTTGGCGCTCGCATGCACGCGTGAGCCCGCGCGCGAGGAGGCGAGCACACGTGAGCCCCCGCCCGCGCGCGAGGCAGAAAAACGCGACGCGACCCCGCCGCCGCCCCCAGCTGCGAAGGCCGTCCCGCGCGGCCCGCAGTATCGGATCGCAAAACAATCCGGCGCGGTGCAGGTGGAACGCGCCCCACTCGGCGTGCGCCTCGACGTTCCAGCGGATGCCGAGCTGAGTCTCGATCTCGTGAATGGCGCGAGAGTGCAGCTCGAAGCCGGTAGCCGCGGATGGCTGCTGGACGCCGAACCTGCGACGGTCGTGCTCGTCTCGGGCTCGCTGTTCGCGCAGCTTCCTCCGCAGGGCAGCGCCGCCGGCCGCCCTGCGCTGCGGGTCGTGACGGCGGGGTACGCGCTCTCGATCGCAGTCAGCGCCGAGGTATGGTTGGCGCGGCCTGCAGCCGCGAGCGGCGGGGCTGCGGCGCGCCCGCAGTACGTCGCCGTGATCGCCGGGCTCGCCGACCTCGAACACCTGCCCGCCGACGCGCAGGCCCCGATCGGGAATCAGCAGCTGCTCGCCGGATCAGCGTTCAGCGGGCCGGTCCCGGGCAAGGAGATCTCCGCCAAGGGCCCGCGCACGCTCGAGCTGGCGCGCGCCGCGCACCTGGGCCTGCGCACCAGCACGAAGCCGGGAGCACACGGAGCTGCACCCGATCCGTCTGCTCGCCTCGAGAGTGCGCTCGCCACGTGGAGCGACGCGGAGACGCGCGGGCGAACGATCCTCGAGGCACAGCGCACCGCCAAGGCGAACGGGGACGCTGCCGGCGTATCCGCGCGCCAGACTGAGCTCGTCGCGCTGGCACGAGAAAAGCTCGCGATTCGGGAGCGCGTGCGACTCGGATACGAGCTCGCTTGCGAGCGTGCGCTCGGGCAGCTCGGCGATGCGAACAGCGACCTCGCGAGCTTCGAGGCCCGTTACGCCTCGAGGGTGATGCCTGCGCTGCCATCCGGTACGTAGCGTCCCGCGCCCACGTGGCCGCGTGACCACGTGGCTAAACGAGGCAGTCGGCATCAAACCGTGTTATGCACGCCGTCTCGCGTGCGCCATGCTGGGTCGCGTCGGTCAATCACCGCTCCGTCTCGTGATCTGCAGCCTCGCGGTGGCCGGTTTCATTGCGGGCGGTTCGGCCGGTTTGTCGCGCACGGCGGCGCAAGACAAACCCCCGTACCTGTTTCTCGAACCGACCGAGTACACGGACGTGATCGACGCGTTCGATGGGCCGGACGATCCGATCGACTTCAACGTGCGGCTCAGCTTTGGCCGGTACCAGGAAAACTCGTCGATCTCGCGCGAGCGCAACCCGGCCGGCGCGTTTGCCGTCGACCGGGTGCACGTCGCCGACTATCAAGCGGTGCGCAGTCAGCTGGTGATCGGCGCCGACATCGGCCTCTACAAAGACTTGATGTTGTACGGCGCGTTGCCGCTCGTGTTCAGCGACACGCGCGAGTTGCAGCTGCCTGCGGATGCGCGTTGTGACTCGCCGGCCTGCCAGCATCGCGCCCGCACGATCGAGACCACGTTGAACGATCCGCCGCCCCAAAGCGATCCGAGCCCGGTGTTCAATCCCTCGCCCATGATCGCGGGCCGCACGCGCTCGGGGGTGCCGGCGGTCGACGTAGGCCTCGCGTGGGGGATCACGAATCAGTATCGCGAGCCCGGGCTGCCGACTTGGGTCGTGATCGCCGAGGGTCGCTTCAGCGTCGGCTCGCCGATGCGGGCGTGTCTCGCCGAGTCGGAATCGAAGTGTGATCCGGGCAAGAGCCGCGGAACGACGCGCCTTCTGCTCGGAACGCGCTGGTCCTATCGCTACCGATTCATCGAGCCGTATCTCGGGTTCGATCACGCGTTCGAGTGGGCGAGTGGCGCGAGCGAAGCATTCGAGCCGCAAGGCGAGGGCCACTTCTTTGCGGATACGAGCTTGCCGTCCGTGACTGGCCTGACGATCGGGGGCTCGATCGTGCCGTGGGAGCACCGCGGCCGGTTCCAGCAGTTCTCGATCGACGTGCGCGGGCGCGCCGAATACGTGTCGGCTGGGCGCGACTACACGCCGCTCTTCGACGTGCTCGGTACTTCGGGCAATCCGTACTTGAGCACGCCGCTCGAGCTCGAGGCTGGAACGCCGGTCGCGTTCAACGGCCTCACGCAGGTCGACGCGTACGCGAAGCTCGCGCTCAATCTCGCGCTGGCGATGCAAGCTGCGCGGTACGTGCGGTTTCGTGTGGACTTGAACGTCTCGCACGCGACGCAGCACCTGTTGACCGGCGCGGCTGCGTGTTCGGCGGCGGGGCGCGATTCGGACAGCACTTCGGATCAGTGCGGCGACAAGCAACCGAACGCGTTGTATCGCGCCGTCATCGATCAGCCGGGCCAGCGATTCGCGTTGAGTTCGGACATCGCGTATTCGCTCTCGGCGACTGCCACCGCGCAGTTCTAGCTGCTAAAAGTCGATGTTGCGCAGCGCGCCCTGCGCTTTGCGAATCTTGCTCTGCGCGCGATTGCGCGCCTTCGGCTTCGCGGACGCAGGTGTGGGCTCGGCGGACTTGACCGCGTCGACGCGATCGCCGACCACTACTTCGACGACTTGGTCTTCCGACCCGAGCACACGCGTGCGGAGTGGGCGCTTCAGATCAGTCGGGTTCGACAGGAACGCCGGTGCAGTGGCCACTGGAGTCGTGGGTTGGTTCGCCGGGGTCGAATGCTCCGTACTCGGCGCACTTACGGCGACGGCATCGGGCTCGCCGCGACCGACCTGGAACAGGACGAACCCCATGTACACGATCGCTCCTGCAGCCATCAGCAGCAGGGCGTAACGCAGCGATCGCGAGGTCTGTGTGTTGCCGAGCAGCAGGCCGATCTTCAGCGTCTGCGTCTGCGGGACCGACGGAATGGCCGTGTGCGCGTCCGTCGTAGGCCGGCGCGAGTCGGGATCGTCGTTGTCATCCAGTAACAACGTGCGCGACGCCGGCAACGAATCCGGATCGGCTAGCGTGACGCGCTCGCTCGGTGTGAGGCGGCGCGTGCCGGAACCTTCTGTCGGCTCGACCGGAGGCATGTCCGACAGCATGCGCGAGATGCGCTGCGGACCGGAATCGGCCAGGTCGAGGAGCGCGGCTTGGAACTCGATCGCGGTTGGAAAGCGATCCTCGCGCTTACGTGCCATCGCCTTTTCGACCACTTGCGAGAGGTCGAGCGGGACTTCGGGCACGAGCTCGTGGACCGTCGGCGCAGTGCCGGTGACGACTTGAATGATCAAGTCGCCGACGTTTTCGCTGTGGAACGGCAGCCGGCCCGTGAGCGCCTCGTACATGATGACGCCCATGCTGTAGAGGTCGGTCCGCGCGTCGATGTCTTTCACGCCCCGCGCTTGTTCGGGCGACATGTACTCGGGGGTGCCGATGATCAAGCCTTCGCGCGTCGTGAGCGCCGAGCGGCGTCCACTCTGCGGCTCGACGCTGCGAGAGATGCCGAAGTCGAGAATCTTCGGAT
>Ga0193753_10001121_pt1 | contig 23509 bp, 15 predicted proteins | sample H1c2metaG_FD_144925 | JGI IMG/M metagenome (GOLD analysis project Ga0193753, IMG submission 144925) | Soil microbial communities from a riparian zone of the East river system, Colorado, United States - H1c2 | ecosystem: Environmental > Terrestrial > Soil > Riparian zone | place: USA: East... | reverse complement strand
CAGATCGAGATCGGCGCGTAACAGCAGCAACGAATCGACGTACGCGATATCCGGCGTTCGGGCATGAGGGGCAGTCCGCCGAGTGCCTCGGTAGATGAGACGTCCCTTGCTGTCGGCGCCGGAGTAGCTGGTGTTCATCGCCCAGAGATCTCGCTGGGTCGGAAGCGCCAATGCCCGTGCGACCTGGCCGCGACCGTCCAACACGAGCATCGCCCTCGCACTCCAATCGGCGAACAGCGAGGAGTCGCCGACATACGGGACGAGCGGGGTTGGGCGAGATCCGTAGCTCCTTGAAGTACCGGGCATCGTGTCCATGACGACCGTCGCGCCGGCAAGCGTGGAGTCGAACAGTTTGATCTGGCGGCGCACCGCATCGTTCACCAACACTTTGCCGTCCGCGACCTGACGCATGCCGAGTATCCCGCCAAGTGTCTGCGCGGATTTCGTCATCGCCGGCGGAAGATTGACGACGGGAATGGCTTGCTGGGCCGGCGTTGGCGCCGGCGTCAGTGCCACCGCGCCACAGGTCAACGCGGTGAGCGCGTTTCTCATTGGAAGATTCCTCAAAAGAGCAAACGTTGGACGGGAAGGCTGCGCGGTGTCGCCGCTCATGTTCAGTTCGCGAGACATGCGAGCGAGGTTCGCCTGCATCGAGTCCACCTGCGCCTCGGAGGCGCGCACGGCTGCGCGACTCGCCGCACCTCGCTCGAACGCGTGATAGACATTTTCGGAGTTGAGGCGCGCCAAATCGAGCCGCACGGTGGCCAACTGGCGCTTCGTCACGATCGTGGTCGCCGTCGCTTCGCGCTGTCGCGCGTCCAGCACCTCGGCCGACGCGTATCCGGTGCTGGCGCCCAGCACCAATCCGATCGTCAGCGTGATGACCGCGCCGGCGGCCAATCCGACGACCATCCCGAAGCGCCGCATGCGCGCTCCACGCGGCGATTCAAATTGCAGCTCGGCGCGATACGCGCGCGCGATCTCGCGCTCGAGCGACGCGCGAAACTCGGGCGTCGGTGTGTGATTGGGATCGGTAAAGTCGCTCATGCCAGTCCTCGTTCGGCCTTCAGTGTGATTTCGATCTCCCGCCGGAGGCGTTCGCGGGCCCGACGCAACCGTCCCTCGACGGCCCGTTCGGAGATCCCGTACACTTCGGCGAGTTGAGACATCTTTAATCGATCGTAGTGAAACGTTTCCAACAGGCGAGCTTCCGCTTCTGGAAGCCGAGTGAGGGCGTCGCTTACCAATGAGGCGATCTCGGCAGAATCCGCGACGTTGTTTGACTCCACGGCGGCGAACACTTCAGCCGGCGACACCAAGTCGAGCGACACCGACTCGCGCCGCCTCGCGTGATTCGAAATGAGATTGCGAGCGACCGTCGTCAGCCAGCCGAGTGGATTGCGCGGCGCTCCGTTCTGCCGCCAGTCGCGCACGGCGCGAAGCCACGCCTCTTGGGTTACATCCTCAGCCAATTCCCGCCGTCCGCCGCACCTGCGCGACGCAAAGCCATACAGAGCGTTGATCGTCTCACCGTAGATCCGGCGAAGCTCTTCCTCGGTGATTCGTTCTTGCATCCGATGTGGTCGGGGTCAGTATTCATGACACATGGACGGTTGAAAACCCACGTGCGGGGCGAAGCGTGTCGAGCCGGCTCCGATCCGCCTGTCTCAAACCTTCGGGGACATGTGTGTGTCTGAATCGGGGACCTCTACGAGAGTCGACAATTGCTCCAGGACCTTCGTTTCGCCATCCGGACGCTGCTCAAGAACCCGGCGTTCACCATCGCTGCCGTCCTCTGCCTCGCGCTCGGCATCGGCGTGAACGCCACGATCTTCAGCTGCGTGCGCGCTCTGCTCCTCCGTCCGTTTCCCTATCGCAATCCCGACCAGATCGTCGCTCTCGGAGAGTCGAATCCAAAACGCGGATGGCACATGAACTCGGTGTCGTATCCGAACTTTCGCAGTTGGCAGGCCGACAACCGCACGCTCGAAAGCGTGGGCGTCTACAGCGGGTGGTCGTTCAACCTCGCGTCGGGCGACGGTGGCGGCGCCGACTACGTCCAGGGCGGCGTCGTGTCATGGACGATGTTTCACGTCCTCGGCATGACGCCGCAAATCGGACGCGACTTTCGGGAAGAGGAGGATCGCGTCGGCGCGCCGAGAGTGATCATGCTCGGCGATCGTCTCTGGCGCGATCGGTTCAACGGGCGACCCGATATCATTGGCACGCAGATCATGGTCGACGGCGTGCCGCACACCATCATCGGCGTGATGCCGGCGAACTTCCAGTTTCCCTCGCAGGCCGACGCCTGGACGACGATGCGGCTCGATCCGCTCAACCAGCGCAGCAATCACTCGTGGCAGGTGATGGGGCGGTTGAAGCCGAGCGTCACGATCGAGCAGGCGCGCGGAGATCTGGTTCGCATCGCCGCGCAACTCGAAGCGCAATTTCCTTCGTCGAATACCGGGTGGAGCGCGGACATTGAGTCGCTGCGCGACAATCAGGTCGGCCAGTTCAAGCCAATGCTGTTGATCATGACGGCGTCCGTCGCGTTCGTCCTGCTGATCGCCTGCGCCAACGTCGCGAACCTCTTGCTCGCGCGTGCCGCCGCGCGCTCGAAGGAAATGGCTGTCCGCGTCGCGCTCGGTGCGAACAGTTGGCGCGTGGTGCGGCAGATGCTCACGGAAAGCATTCTCACCGCGCTCGTCGGTGCCGCGCTCGGCGTCGCGTTTGCGTACGGGCTGCTGCAATGGATCAAGGCGAGCATCCTCGGCGGCGTGCCCTTCTGGATGAAGTTCACGATCGACGGACAGGTACTTTTGTTCACCGTCGGCGTTGCCGTCGTCACAGGATTGCTGTTCGGACTCGTGCCGGCATTGCAGTCGGCCCGGCCGAATCTCAACGAGACGTTGCGCGACGCGGGCGCACGCGGATCGAGCGCCGGTCGCTCGCGACAGCGGCTGCGGTCCACACTGGTCGTCGGCGAGGTCGCGCTGTCGCTCGTGCTGCTCGTTGGCGCAGCGTTGCTCATTCGCAGCTTCATCGGCATGCAGAGTGTGAAGCCGGGCTTCGACGCGAGCCATTTGCTGACGATGCGGTTGACGATGAGCGGTCCGGCGTACGACTCGGTCCACAAGCGCTTTGCCTTTCTCGATCGTTTTCTCACGGACCTGAATAGCCAACCCGGCGTCGTTTCCGCATCGATCACCAACAACATTCCGCTCGGCGGAGGCAACAACAACAGCTTCTTCGTCGCGGAAAACCAGGACACAAAGCTCGGCTCCGAGCCGTTGCTCGAAATTCGCTGGGTGTCGCCGCGGTATCTCGAGACGATGCGCATTCCGCTCGTGTTCGGGCGCATGTTCTCGCAGCAAGAATGGGCCGACACAGGTGCGGTGAATCGCATCGCCGTGATCAACCAGTACATGGCACAGAAATTCTGGCAGACGCCGCAGAACGCGATCGGAAAGCGATTCAGATTCGGCAACGCCACCGACACGACGCGCAATTGGATCACGGTCGTCGGTGTGGCCGCCGACGTCAAACACAAACGACTCACGTCCGATCCGGATTTTCAAGGCTACATGTCGTATCGGCGCGGCGGTTGGAACTCCACGGCGATTGTCGTGCGGACCACGGGGGAGCCGGCCGCGATGACGACTACCGTGCTCTCGACGCTCAAGAAGGGCGATCCGCTGTTGCCCGCATTTCGCGTCATGAGCATGGACGCCAACATCGCACAGTCGTACTGGCAGCAAGCGCTGACCGGGAAACTCTTCGGCGTGTTCGCGACGATCGCGCTCGTGTTGGCGGCGGTCGGCGTCTACGGCGTGATTTCGTACGCCGTGTCTCAGCGAACACAGGAGATCGGAGTGCGCGTTGCACTCGGCGCGCAGCGCGCGGACGTCCTTCGACTGATCGTTGGACACGGTGCGTTGCTGGGTGTGATCGGCGTCGGCATCGGGCTTGTGGGAGCGCTCGCCGTCACGCGATTCTTGCGGACGATGTTGTTCGGAGTATCGCCGTTCGATCCTGCCAGCTTTATCGGAGTGTCGCTCATGTTGACAGCCATCGCGTTACTGGCGAGCTACATCCCGGCGCGGCGGGCTGCGAAGGTAGATCCGGTGGAGGCGTTGCGGTACGACTGAGCAGCGACGTTCGATCTACTTTCGATAGTCGAGCGCGGGCTTCCGTCCTTCGAGTCGCGTGTGATACGCGAAGGTCGGCCCGCGTTTCGCATTGAGCTCAGCGCGCGCCTTCACGATGTGTTGCGGATCGGTGAACAGGTCCATCGTGGTGAGCGTCATCGTTTTCGCGGCGACCATCATTCCCTTGGCGCCGATGTCCATGCCGCCGGCCGCGACGGCCTGCCACGAATGCGCCGGCGTGCCGGGCACCCAGGTCGCCGCCGACAGTTCGACGGTTGGGACGCGCCAACTCACGTCGCCCAAGTCGGTCGAGCTGCTCGACACTTCGGCGGCCTGGAAGGGAATCACCGTTCCCGCCTGCGCAACGTCCGGCACCGGACCAATGAGTGTTTTCTGTAGGCGTTCGCCGAACGCCTTGTCTTCGGCCGTATAGGCAACGCCGCCGACGCGCTCGAGATTCTTCTGCTGCAGGCGCGACAAATACTCGTTCGGCAGCACGTTCCACACGGCGCTGATGACGTCGACGTCCATGGTAGTTCCCGTCCCGAGGGCGGCGCCGCGGGCCGCGTTGACGATGCGATCCCAGATGTCGTCGAGCACGCGCATGTCGTTGTGCCGAGCGACGTAGTACACCTCGGCGAAATCGGGCACGACGTTCGGCGCTTTTCCACCGTCGGTGATCACGTAGTGCACGCGCGCGTTCGACGAGATGTGCTCGCGCATCATGTTCACCATGTTGTCCATGGCCTCGACGGCGTCGAGCGCCGAGCGTCCTTTTTCCGGCGCGGCCGCGGCGTGGGCCGAGATGCCGTGAAAGCGAAACTTGGCACCGACGTTGGCGAGTGAGCTGTTGGCGCTCGACGTATTATGGTCGCTTGGATGCCAGGTGATCACGGCGTCGACGTCGTCGAAGAGTCCGTCGCGCACCATGTAGACTTTGCCCGATCCGCCCTCTTCGGCCGGCGTTCCATAGAAGCGGAGCGTGCCCGCGGTTTTGTTCGCGGCCATCCACTCTTTGACAGCGATGGCCGAGGCGACCGACGCCGTGCCGAACAGATTGTGACCGCACCCGTGTCCAGGCCCGCCGTCGATCAGAATTTTCTTGTCGGGCGAGACGTCCTGTGACAAACCGGGGAGCGCGTCGAACTCACCGATGATCGCGATCACCGGTTTGCCGCTGCCGTAAGTGGCAATGAACGCGGTCGGCATGCCGTCGACGGCGCTGTCGATCTTGAAGCCGGCAGTGGTCAGCTCGCGCCGCAGCAGCGCGCTGCTTTTGTATTCTTGATAGCCGACTTCGGCGAACCCCCAGATCTGTTTCGCGATGCCGGCGTAGTGTTCGCTCTTGGCGTCGAGAGCGCTCAGTGTGGCGGCGCTGCCGTCTGGTTTTTTGGTTTGCGCCGCGGCGAACGCCGGGAGAATGGCCAACGCGGCAAAAACGGCAATGCGGCGCATGACGACGACCGTGTAGGAGGGGCGTACAGTTCCTGCGTCTAATCAACCATCATATCGTGTCCGGTTCCATGGTAAGGATCGACTGGCGATCGCGTTGGCGCGGGCCGTGGACGAGAGGCCGGCGGCCCGGGATCAGCCCGGTGGACTCCTTCGTTTACGCCACGACGGCCGGGGCAACTTCGGCAAGACTGACGCGACCGAAGATCGGGGAGCAAGGCGGCGGTGAGTTCGCTACCTTACAAGCTGCACTCCCCACTACCGGAGCTGTTCAGTTGCCGAGAAAACCAAACTACGACTTCGAGAAGCGAAAGAAGGAGTTGGACCGCAAAGCCAAGAAGGACGCGAAGTTGCGCAATAAGCGCGACGAAGCCGCCCGGGCGCGTGAGGAGTCGGAGGGACCGGCGGATCAGGACGCGACGCCAGCGCCGGAATGACGCGCGGCGACCATGTTGACTCGCTTCCGACGCGCACTGGTCGCTGTTCTCTGTCTCGTTCCACTCGGCGCGGGTCGCCCGCCACAATCCGGCGAGTTCGCCCGCTTCGTTGATCGATATCTCGACGACTTCGCGCGCCGGCATCCGTCGATCGCCGCCGGCAATGGCATTCATGCTCACGACGACCAGCTCGACGATTTTACGGCGGCGGGAATCCGCGCCGAGATCGCCGCGCTCGAGCGTGACCGTGCGACGCTCGTTGCGTTCGACTCGAGTGCGCTGACGCCGGACGAACGCGTCGATCGCCACATCCTCGACGGCATTGTCGACGGCTGGTTGCTCGAGCAACAGACGTTAGAGAACTGGCGCAGGAATCCCATGGTGTACGCGTCGGCGATCACGGACGGCGTGCACGATTTGATGACCATGGAAAACGATTCCGCGCCGGTTCGAATGCGGCGCGTCATCGCCAAACTCCGCAACGTGCCGGCGCTGATCAATGCGGCACGGACGAACGTCGTGAATCCGCCCCGTCTGTTCGCCGAACGCGGCGCGTCGATGATGCGCGGCGCGAACGACATGCTGGCGAAAGATTTGGATGTGGCGTTTGCGTCGGTCATCAACGCCAAGTTGCACGATTCGCTTCGAGTGGTGTCCGTGGCGGCGCAAACGCAGATCTCCGCGTACGCCGCGTATCTCGACCGCGAAGCGCTGAGCACGACCGGAGATTTTGCGATCGGAGCCGTGAACGTCGCGCGACGATATCGCGCCGAAGAGTTGATCGATACGCCGCTCGACGTGATGGAGCGCATCGGTGAGCGTGAGTTGTCGCGCTTGCAAACCGAATTCCGCGCTGCCGCCGAGAAGCTTGCGCCTGGCCGCGATCCGCAGGAGACGTGGCGGACGGTGCGACGTCAACATCCCAAGGCGGGGCAAGTCGTGGCCGCGACGCAGAAGATTGTCGACTCGCTCGCGGCGTTCGTGTCTGCGCACGGGATTGCGACGCTCCCGCGCGGGGAACGTGTGGTCGTCATGCGTGCGCTGCCGTTCGACTTGGGCTTCGCGTCAATGCACGCGTCGCCGCCGCTCGAGAAGAAGCCGCTGCGCAGCATTTTCTACATCTCTGATGCCCGGCCGGAGCTGAAGCCGGCGGAGCAAGAGGCGTGGCTCGGGCGATTCAACTATCCCTCGCTCGCCAACACGGCGGCGCACGAGGCGATTCCCGGCCACTGGTTGCATTCCACATATATGCGACGGACACCCGGAAAAATTCGGCGGATTTGGATCGGCCTGAATCCGTTTCCACAGCCGTCGTCGGGGCAAGACGGCTGGGCGCACTACGCCGAACAGATGGTGCTCGACGAAGGATTTTCCAAGAGCGACCCGCGTCAACGTCTCGCACAGTTGAGTGACGCGCTCACTCGCGTGTGTCGTCTGCTCTCCGGAATTCGGCTGCACACAAAAACGTGGACGCTGGCTGACGCTCAACAATGTTTCGAGCAGCAAGCGTACGTGGCGACGCCCGCGGCGCAGCGCGAAGCCGAGCGTGGAACGTACGATCCGACGTACGGCGGATATTTTCTCGGCAAGATGGGCATTCTCAAATTGCGCGCCGACTACGCAGCCAAGCAGGGAGCGAGCTTCAGGCTGCGCGAGTTCCATGAACGCATGATGACCGACGGCATCGCGCCGATTTGGGCGCATCGTCAGTTGCTGCTTCCCGGGGATACGTCGGCGATCATTCAGTGACGTCTCCTCGCACGGAGAGATTGGCCGTCGTCACCGGCACGAGCTCCGGCATCGGCGCGGCTGTCGCGGCGCAATTGCTCGAGCGAGGTTGGAGGGTCGTCGAACCCGGCACGGTCGATACGCCGATGCAGGGGATAGCGCGTTCGTTCGGCACGAATGAATATCCCTGGGTCGGAATGTTTCGCGATTCGCCACGATGGGACGCCTCGTTTCCGTAGCCTTGCCCGCCGCGGAGATCGTCGAGTCGGACGAACAGCCCGCATTCACCGAGCGACGGTTGGGAACCTTGTAAGTCGGAGATATGCGATGACGGTGCGTGTCGGAGTGCTCGGCGCCGGCGCTTGGGCGGAGTTCGCTCACCTTCCTGGCTACAAACGCGATCCGCGATGCGAGGTCGTAGCGATCGCCGACCCGATTGTCGAGCGCGCTCGCAAGTTCGCCGACGCGTTTGACATTCCCAACGTCTACGCCTCGCACGAAGAGTTGATCGCACGTTCGGACCTCGACCTCGTCGATGTGTGTACGCCGAGCGCGACACACTTCGAGTTGAGTTGGGCGGCGCTCGAAGCGGGCAAGCACGTGCTCTGCGAGAAGCCGGTGGCCTACGACTACAAGGAGACGCTGCGCGCCGCGGCATTCGCCAAGTCGAAGGGCGTCAAAACAAAACTGGGCTTCACATTTCGGTACAGCCCGGCGATGCAGTATATGAAAACGCTCATCGATGACGGCTTCGTCGGGATACCGTTCGTGTTCAACGGCTACGAGCAGAACTCGCAGTGGCTCGACCCGAGGACGCCGCTGCGCCAGGTCGATCACGAGGCCGATCAGTCGGTCATTCAGGTGTCGTCGCTCGAGGGATACGGCGCGCCCATCATGGACTTGGGCCATCTGTTCATGGGGAGCCGGTTCGCGCAAGTCGTCGGCACCATGAAGAATTTTGTTCCAGAACGCGTCGTGCGCGCGACCGGGACGATGATGCGCATGAACATCGACGACGCAGACATATTCATCGGCGAATTCGCCAGCGGCGCGATGGGCTCCATTCAAACGAGCTTCGTCACCGTCGGCAACTATCCCGGCCTCGAAGCCCGCGTCTATGGAAGCAAAGGAGCGTTGATCTGCCGCCTCGTCGAGGAGAATGGGATCTGCGAGTCGCTGAAGGGGGCAACCGCCGACCAGGTGGAGTTCCGTGAGATCGAAGTGCCTCAGCGATTCTATCCGCCGGGCGGAAGCAAACAGGAATCGTGGCGGTCATTGTTCTACGCCAATCTCGTGAGCTCGTTCATTTCAGAGATTCTGAGCGACGGCCCGGAGAACGAAGGGAACTTCGAAGACGGCGCGCATGTGCAGGAATTGATCAACGCAGTCGAGTTGTCCTTCCGGCAACGTCGGTGGGTCGCCATCCCGCTCGCGCCGTGACGTCGTCGTGAGCGCATCGTGAGTGCATCGGTCGATCGGTTCTTCGAACACTACTATCGGCGGAGGCCGGTGAACGCGACGTTCACCGGCGTTCACGAGTACGACGAACACCTGCCCGACTGGTCCGTCGCCGGGATGAGTGCAATGAACGCCGAGATGCGCGCCATTGCCCGCGATCTCTCGATCCAACATCCGACGCCGACGTCCGTGCGCGGCTACATCGATGACGTCAATGTTCTCGACGCCGAGTTGGCGCGCGGGTTCCTGGAGATTCAACTCGCCGAGAACGCCGGCAGCCACGGTGTTCGCGGCAATCCGGCGCTTTGGACCGGCGAGGCACTCTTTGCAATCATCTCATTGATGATCCGCGATTTCGCGCCGATGAATGAGCGTATTTTGAGCGCGACGCGTCGGTTGGAGGCGATTCCTGGCTTTCTCGCCGGAGCCTATGAGACCGTTGGCGATGCATCCATTCCGCTCGCGTGGACCGCAAAGGCACTGCGTGAATGCGACGGCGGCGCCATTCTTCTCGAGCGCGGAATCGACCGTTGGATCGACTCGGCGACGTCAGTTCCGGCGCGCGATGCCCGTTGCCGCATTGCCGCGGCCCGCGCGAAGGTTGCCGTGCTGCAGTTCGCCGAGTGGTTGCGCACTCGGCCGGTTGCTCCGGAGAGCGCGATGACGTGCGGACCCGAGCTTTACGATTTGCTTCTTACGCGCGGTCACCACTGCGTTCGCTCGCGCGACGATCTGCTCGCCGATGTGCACGACGCATTTCGAAGAGAACGCAGCCGTCTCGATGTCATGGCGCTCGAGGTTTCCGAGTCGTGGCGGGCAGTCCAGCAGACGCTCGCCGCCGATCATCCGGCGCCGAGCAAGTATCTCGACGCGTTCGCGCGCACGTGGACCGCGTGTCACGCGCGCGCGACGTCGGACGATGTTGTCACCTGGCCTGACTGGCCAATCCGCTACACGTACTTTCCGGGTTGGACGCGCGACACGGCGCCCTATTTGTATTATCTCAACTATCGTTCACCCGCGCCATTCGATCCGTACACGGAATACGACTACGTCGTTCCTCCACTGCCACCGATCGAATCGACTGATGCCGTTGAACAGCATCTTCGCGCGTGGAATCACAGCGTGATCAAACTCAACCACGTCGTCCATCATGGCGGCGTCGGGCATCACGTTCAAAACTGGCATGCCTATCATCGCGCGCCGTCGCACGTCGGCCAGATTGCCGCCGTGGACTGCGCGAGCCGCATCGGGATGTTTTGCGGCGGGACGATGGCCGAGGGTTGGGCCTGCTACGCGACTGGCATGCTGGAAGAGCGCGGCTTTTTGTCGCCGTTCGAACGAGTCGCCGAGCAACACTCACGCGTGCGTTTCCTGGCTCGTGCGATCGTCGACATCGAGCTACACCAGAGATCGATGTCGTTCAGCGACGCTGTGCAATTTTACGCCGAGCGGGTTGGAATGCCTGCCGATGCGGCGAAGGGCGAGGCCGTGAAGAATTCGATGTTTCCGTGCACGGCAATCATGTACTGGCTGGGCACGCAGGGCATTCTCGATCTGCGCGAGACACTTCGCGCGAGACGCGGCGCGGGATGGTCACTCAAGGCTTTCCACGACGAATTGCTCGGCCACGGTTCCATTCCGGTCGCCCTCGCGGCGCGGTTGATGAGCGTATGACTTTCCGTATCGCTGGGCGCGTGTTATTCGCGGCGATGCTCGGCGCATTGGCGTGCGCCAGGAGCAGTGGACGCGGTCCGTCCAACGATCTCCTCATCGTTGGCTACGATCGCGAGCCGGATACGATGAACCGCTACGCGACCCATATCCTCGAGGACATTCAGACCGGCGTGATCGAAGGGCTCGTCACCACCGACGAGAAGATGAATGTCGTGCCAGTTCTAGCATCGGAGGTTCCAACACAAGCCAACGGCGGTGTGAAGATGCGCGCCGACGGCGGGATGGACGTCATTTGGAAACTCCGTCCCGGTGTGAAATGGCACGACGGCCACTCCCACACGTCGGCCGACGTCAAGTTCACGGTCGACGCGATCAACAAAGGCGATTGGAAACCCGAGAGCACGGACGGCTTCGATCGCATCGAGTCCGTGGAGACCCCGGACTCGCTCACCGCGGTGGTGCATTACAAGGAAGTGTACGCGCCCTACGAGATGCAGTTTGTTCGCGGAACGCTGCCCAAGCATCTGCTCGAAGGACGCGACATCGACAAGGCCGCCGACTACAACCGAAATCCGTTGGGCACTGGCCCGTATCATGTCGCCGAGTGGAAGACGGGCGAGTACATCTTGCTGGAGAAAGCGAAGGACTATTGGCGTGGTCCCGAGTATCCGAAGATCAACCGGATTCTGTTTCGATTTATCAGCAATACGACAACTCGCATCAATCAGTTGAAGGCCGGCGAGGTGCACATGGTTGCGCTCGTGCCGTGGGACAAGGTTCGAGAGCTCAAGTCCACGCCGGCCATTCGTCTCAACCAGGTGCTGGGCAACGGCTACGAGCATGTGACACTGAACGAAAAACGGTTTCCTCCATTTGCCGACGTTCGCGTGCGTCGCGCATTGGCCCACGCGATCGATCGCCAGTTGATCGTGAACACCATTCTCGACAGCCTGGTGACCACGGTGAACGGGCCAATTCAGCCGCTGTCATGGGCGTACGAACCGAACGTCGCGAAATACGACTACGACCCGGCAAAGGCGAAAGCGCTCCTCGATGACGCCGGGTGGAAAATGGGAGCCACTGGTGTGCGCGCGAAAGACGGAACTCCATTGTCATTCACGATCATCACCCAGGCCGGGTTCGCCATTCGGGAGAACGTCGCGCAAGCGATTCAAAAGCAGTTCAAAGATGTTGGCGTGGACGCCAAGGTGAAGTTGATCGACGGCACATCCATCAGCACCGTGTGGTTCAGTGGCGACTTTGACGCCATGCTGCACTGGTGGCAATCGGGTGCAGATCCGGAAATCACGCTTTTCTTCGCGGCGGACCGCACGCCACCCGCCGGCAGAAATATCAATTATCTCAAGGACGACGCGCTGACCAAGCTCCTCTACGCATCCGATCGCACGGTGGATCAGTCGGCGCGTCGCGATCTCCTGCGGCGAGCCCAGATGCGCGTCGCGGATTTGGTGCCCGAATTGATTCTCTACAACACGTCGAAGATTGATGCGGTACCGGCGACACTTCGCCACTTCACGGGAAATCCTACGAATGCCGGGCCGTTCTGGAACGTCCACGAGTGGGAATTCCCCACCGCCGGCCGGTAGGAGCACGCGCCTGTGTTGCGCTTCTTCACTCGTCGCGCCGCGCAGGCCGTCCCGCTGTTGCTCGTCGTTTCGCTTCTTGTCTTTGTACTGATTCACGCCGCCCCGGGCGGTCCGCTGGCGCTGTATCTCGACAACCCCAATGTTCGCCCGCAAGACATCGAGCGCTTGCGCCGCGCCATGGGACTCGATCGCTCGCTCGCCGCGCAATACGTCGCATGGCTCGGTGCTTTCGTGCGCGGTGATTGGGGCTACAGCTACGCCGACGGACGTCCGGTCCTCGACCGGTTGCTCGAGCGCGTTCCCGCGACGCTAGAGCTCGTCGGCACGTCGACCGTCGCCGCCCTGATCATCGCGCTGGTGGTTGGGGTTCTCGCGGCGGCCCGCCGAGGTTTCGATCGCGTGGCAACGGGCGTGGCGATTGCCGGCATTTCGCTTCCCGTGTTCTGGTTCGGCCTCGTGCTGCAACTCGCATTTGCGAACGCGCTCGGCTGGCTTCCGTCGTCCGGCCGATCGTCGTTCGGCGGCGGCGACGTCGGAGACATGCTCGCGCACCTCGTGCTTCCAGCCGCGGTTCTCGCTGTGGCGCATGCGGCGGGTTGGTCGCGATACCTTCGCGGGTCCATGCGCGAAGCACTGGCGCTGCCATTCACGAGAACGGCGCGAGCGGGAGGCGTGAGCGAACGTCGAATCGTTTTGCGACACGCTCTTCGCAACGCTTTGCTTCCGTTCGTCACGGTCGTGTTGCTCGACGCGTCAATCATGGCCTCGGGCGCGGTAGTGACCGAGAGCGTGTTTGCCTGGCCGGGCGTTGGGAGTTTGTTCACCGAGGCGCTCGCAAAACGCGATTACACCGTGCTCATGGCATTTCTCATGTGCGCGTCGGTCGCCGTGGTGATTCTCAATCTCGTGGCCGACGTTGCGGTGTACGCGCTCGACCCGCGCACGCGCGAGGCGGCGTGATCGGCACGATACGCGGGAGTCGTCGCGTTTCAATCGCCGCGGGCGCGCTCCTGGGTGCGCTTCTGTTGTTGGCACTCTTCGCACCGCTCGTCGCGCCCTACGGCGTTGACGCGCTCGACCTGGCGCACCGGCGCGGCGCGCCATCGCCGCAACATTGGTTCGGCACGGATGAGTTGGGCCGCGACCTCCTCACGCGCATTCTGTTTGGAGCGCGTATCTCGCTCGCCATCGGGCTCGTGTCGGCTGCGTTGAGCGTGGCGATTGGCGTGACGATCGGCGCTGTTGCGGGCTACGCCGGCCGTTGGACCGACGACCTGTGCATGCGTGTGGCGGACGCGATGCTCTCGGTTCCGCGATTGCCCCTGTTGATGATCAGTGCGGCGGTGCTATCCCCCAGCGTTCCGTTGTTGATCGCGCTCGTGAGTGCGGCGGGTTGGATGGAGACGGCACGCGTCGTGCGCGCCGAGGTCCAGTCGATCAAAACGCGTGACTTCGTGACCGCGGCACGCGCGATGGGTGCGACGTCCGGACGCGTGCTGTGGCGGCATGTGTTGCCGGGCGTGGCAACGACGGCCGCCGTCGCCACGACGTTGGCTGTGGGCCGCGGGATTTTGCTCGAAAGCGCGCTGAGCTTCTTCGGCGTCGGCGTGCAACCGCCAACGGCGAGTTGGGGAAACATGTTGTATCAGGCGCAGACGACCATGAGCACGGAACCGTGGCTCGGTGTATTCCCCGGCGTGTTCATCTTTGTTACAGTTCTCTGCTCCAACGTCTTGGGTGATGCTTGGGCTGAAGGCGGCCGAGCTCGAGAATAGACTGGAACTCTTCGTTGAGACTTTCGTGACTGTCGACATTCGGCTGCTCCAGCCTTCGGATACGACGCTGCTCGACCACGTTGCGGCAGACGTCTTCGACGATCCGGTCGACCCACGTTGGGCCGCCGAATTCTTCCGCGATCCTCGGCATCATCTCGCGGTCGCGATCGACGACGGGATGGTCGTCGGCATGGCGTCGGCAGTGCATTACGTGCACCCCGACAAGCCGCCGCAGCTGTTCATCAATGAAGTTGGCGTGGCGGCATCGCATCACCGTCGCGGAATCGCCCGGCAATTGCTGGACGTGCTGCTGCAACACGGTCGCCGGTTGGACTGCACGGAAGCGTGGGTGCTCACCGACGAGAGCAACGCTCCGGCGCGGCAACTCTACGAGGCGTGCGGCGGCGCGGCGGCGCCGGAACCAAGCGTGATGTACACTTTTCCGCTTCGGGCCTGAAGAGCGAACGACGAACCAAGAACTGCAATGCGGACAGCTATCGGCGTTTTAGCTATTGGCTGTGAGCGGCACGGCGACGTGACAGATTTGCGTCGCTACTGGATAGGGCCATCCGGCGGGTAGCCAACGCGGAATGTCGCCCTCGTTGATTTGGCCGAAATCCCGAACCCTTCTCGGGCATCGGCTGTCTCACAGCCGGGTGGTCACACGCCCGATTTGCAGGCAATGACGCCGCCACTCCGCTTCAGACCTATATCACGGCCCGCCAAGCACTTGTGTCCCTTTCTCGCGTAGTCGTCGCGCTCGCGGCGCTGTTTGTCCTCGCGGCCCTGAGGCCCGCCGCCATACGGGCTCAGGATCCGGACATCATTCGCGGACGCGTGACCGGACCCGACTCGCTGCCCGTCGAGGGCGCCGCCGTCTCCGTGACCGCTATCGCCAGCGGCGTGAACAAGACCGCCCGCACCGACAAGGACGGCCGCTTTACCGTCACCTTTCCAAGCGCCGACGGCGATTATTGGGTCGCCATTCAGTCCATCGGTCTCGCCGCCCGTCGTTTCGAGATCAAGCGCTTGGCCGATGAAGATGTTCTCATCGCCGACGTCCGCCTTGCCAAGCCACTCACCATTCTCGGCGCAGTCCGAATTCAAGGCCAGCGTCCGCCCCCGTCGCGCGACGCCGGCGGAACCGACATCTCCGGCACCGAACGAGCCGTGAGCTCCACCGGCCTGGACTTGAGCGCGCTCGGCGACCTGGCCGCGCTCGCGGGAACGTTGCCGGGGGTCACGCTCATTCCGTCCGCCGACGGTGGGCCCGCCGGATTCTCGGTGTTTGGGCTCGACGCGGCAGCGAACAGCTTCATGCTGAACGGCCTGGCGATGAACGGCAGCACGTTGCCGCGAGATGCCGCGGTCTCGACGACCGTGGCCACATCCCCCTACGATGTTTCGCGCGGCGGATTCAGCGGCGGTCAGGTCACCACGCGGTCGCAGTCGGGCGGCAACTACATCGTTCGGTCGATGAGCATCACCGGCATCACGCCGCAAATGCAATGGACCGATCGGGCGGCGCAATCCCTCGCGCTCGCGTCGACCAACGCCTCGGTGAGCGGACGGTTCTCCGGCCCCATCAAGTTGAATCGCGCGTTCTATAATCTGGCATACCAGTTCGATGACAACACGCGCGATCTGCGCACGCTGCTGGACATCGACGCCACGGGGCTCCAAGCGGTCGGCATCTCGCAGGATTCGGTGGAGCGGTTGCAAGAGGTGCTCTCGGGCCAGGGACTTCCCTATTCGGTGAACGGCTTCCCGAACGCCAACAAGCAGGAGCGCGGATCGCTGCTTGGCTCATTCGACTTCACGCCGAACTCCTCGCAGGGGCATTCATTCAACCTCACAGTGAACGGCAACTGGGGACGCTCGCTGCCCATGGGCTTCAACAGTTGGGATTCGCCGGCGCATGCGGGACGGTCGAGCAATTGGGCCGGCTCGGTGCAGGCGCGCCACACCGCCTATCTCAAATCGATCATTCTGAGTACGACGTCGATCGGGTACTCGGAGAACGCCAACGAAAGCTCACCCTATCTGTCGTTGCCCAGCGCCAGCGTTCTCATCGCGTCGGACTTTCCCGACGGCTCGTCGAACATCCGTTCCATTCTGGTCGGCGGCAACGCGTCGCTTGGGTCGAGGTCATCCACCACGAATCTGCAATTTCGAAACGCGCTCTCATGGCTGAGCATGGATGGCAGCCACAAACTGACGCTCACCACCGAGTTGGCGCGCAATCTGGCGCTCACCGACCAACTCTCGAATATGTACGGCTCGTTCTCGTTCAATTCGTTGGCTGACTTCGAGGCTGGGCGTCCGGCGTCATTCTCTCGCACGCTCACGCCCCGCCGCCAAGGACGCAGCCAAGGAACGCTCGGCATGTCACTCGGCGACGCGTGGCGCCCGAACCCCGATCTCAACCTCACGTACGGCGTACGCGTCGACGCAAGCAAGTTCGGCTCAGGACCGGAGTACAACCCGCTCGTGGAGCAGGTCTTTGGTCTCCGCAACGATCGCGTGCCCAATCCCATCTCGTTGAGCCCGCGATTAGGATTCTCTAAATCGTTCGGCGAAGCCCCGCAGATCACGATGGGTGAGGGGTTCATGCGCGGCCCACGCCAGCGCATCGCCGGGGGATTGGGCATTTTCCAAGGGTCGCCCGCCCAATCGCTGATGAGCCGAGTGATCTCGAATACCGGGTTGCCGAGTGCGATTCAGCAGTTGACGTGTATCGGCGATGCGGCGCCGACGCCGGATTGGGAACGCTATCGCCTCGATCCAACGACCGTGCCCGGTGCGTGCACCGATGGAAGCACGGGTACCGTGTTCGCCAACGCACAGCCCGGCGTCACGCTCGTCGACCCAAACTATCACGCGTCGCGGCGGTTGAGCGCGGATTTGAACTGGAATGGTTGGGTGCTCAACAACCGATTCAACCTGAACGTGGCCGGGAGCTACGCGCTCAACCTCGACCAACAGGGCGAGATCGATTTGAATTTTGCACCGAACGTGCGGTTCAATCTCGCCGGCGAAGGTGGGCGTCCGGTGTTCGTCGATCCGGCGAGCGTTGTGCCGACCACGGGCTCCATCGCGTCGGGTGACGCTCGTGTCTCGCAGAGCTTTTCCCGCGTGACGTTCATCAATTCGAACCTGCGGTCGGATTCCAAGCAGCTCATCTTTCGCGTTTCGCCCACGTCGTTCAATTCCAACTTCACGTGGAACGCCAGCTACACGCGGTCGTGGAACCGGCGCCTCGTGCAGGGCTTTTCGAGCACCGTGGGCAACCCACTCGATCGCCAGTGGGGCGACAATGACCTCAACGCCAAGCATCAGGTTCAGCTCAGCCTCAACTACAATTTACTCAATACGCTGCGGCTCAATTGGTCGATCTCCGCGCGATCCGGCGTGCCGATCACGCCGCGCATCGCCGGCGATGTGAACGGCGACGGCTACTCCAACGACCGCGCGTTCATCTTCGATCCGGCGCACACCGCCGACTCGGCGCTCGCTTCCCAAATGCGTCAGGTGCTGGACGACGGCTCGCCGATCGCGCGCGACTGCCTCGGCCGCCAGGTGCGCCAACTTGCAAAGCTCGCGAGCTGTCGCGGACCGTGGACGTTGAGCGGCAACAACGCGATCAACATCACGGTGAACCCGCTCAAGGTGCGCATGCCACAGCGCGCGCAGCTTCGATTCCAGCTCGGCAACCCACTCGGCGCACTCGATCTCGCGCTGCACGGATCGGGCAACGTCCGCGGCTGGGGCCAGTCGCTCAGCCCCGATCAAACCTTGCTGTACGTACGCGGCTTCGATCCGGAGACCAAGCAGTTCAAGTACGAAGTGAACCAACGTTTCGGGTCGACGCGACCGCAGCAAAGCGTGGTCCGCGGGTCGCCGGTGACGATGACGGCCCTGCTGTCGATCGACCTCGGGCCGTCGCGAGAGCGCCAGTCGCTCACCCAGATGCTCGACCGCGGACGGAAATACAAAGATCAGCAAAAGCAAAATGAGCTATCGATCAAGGGCATGTACTCGAGCGGCGGCATGCCCAACCCCATGACGACAATGCTCCGTCAGGCTGATCAGCTCAAGCTCACGCCCGAGCAGGCCGACAGCATCGCGACGCTCAACCGCTGGCTCACGATCGGGCTCGATTCGATCTGGAGTCCCGTCGCGAAAGACCTCGCGGCGCTTCCCGAGCTCTACGATCAGGGGGCGGCGTACGACCGCTATCGTGCGGCGCGCGAGGCGTCGTTCGATTTGCTCATTCGCGTCGCGCCCGATGTCGTGAGAATGCTCACCGCCGAGCAGAAACGCTTGTTGCCAAGTTCCGTGGCGAACTATCTCGATGTGAAGTATCTCAGGCAGAACCGCTCGAGTACGAGCGGCGGCGGCGGCTACTACTGATCGCATTTACAGTATTCACATGATGACTCCTTTATTCACGACCGCTGGCTTTTGCATTTGCGTCGCGGTTCCGGTCGTCGCGCAGCAAGCGACTGTGCCGCCGGTTCGGGCCATTGGCGCCGTGGCAGGAACCAGCGCGATCACGTTCACGCAGGTCCAGCATTTGCGCGCGTTGTCCGACGGTCGCGTGTTGGTGAACGACCCGGGCAAGCGTCAGGTGATTCTTCTCGACGAGAAGCTTGCAAACCCCAAAGTGATCGTCGACTCCGCCGGCGGCGCGACGATGTACGGTGCGTCGGCCGGCGCGCTCATTCCCTTTGCCGGCGACTCGACGCTGTTCGTCGACCGTGGCGCATCGGCGTTTCTCGTTCTCGCGCCAAGCGGTGACGTCGCGCGCGTGATGTCGATGCCGCCGGGGAATGCCGCGACGTACCTCACGAGTCCCACCGCCTACGGCTATCCCGCCTACTCGGCGGCACTCGGCATTGTGTATCGGTTGCCGATGCCGCGGCCGCAGGTGCAGCGCCCGCGCGAGGGCGAACCGGAAATCACCAAGAAGTTCGACGACAGCGCACTCGTCATGACCATGGCGATCAAACGCCGCACGGTGGACACGCTGGTGCGCGTCGCGACCGGCAGCGATCTCACCATGAAGGTGAGCGCCAACAACATGAACACGAACACGCACACGCCGATCTTTCCAATCTTCGATGATTGGACGGTGACGTCCGACGGCGCCGTCGCCGTGCTTCGCGGCCGCGAGTATCGCATCGACTTTTACACCGGCGACGGCACGCGCACACCGGGACCGCGCCTCCCGTACGCATGGAAACCGCTCGATGACGCCGAGCGAACGCGTCTCGTTGATTCGATCAATACGCAGCGGCGGAAGCAGTTCGACGACATGATCGACGAGATGAAGCAGCGCGCGCTGGACCCCAACCAAAAAGTTGGCCCGGGCGGTGAGAGAATCATCATGGTCGACGGAATGCCGGTTCGAACGTACGGCGGGGATCGCGTGCCGCCGCCCACGCCGCCCGCTCCGGTGCTGGCGGCTGAGATGCCCGACTACTTGCCGGCGGTGGAGCGCGCGACGGGATCGTACCGCGCCGACGCCGACAACCGGTTGTGGATTCGGCCCAAACCGCTCCCCGGAGCGCCGCGCGGTGGCGGCGCGATCTACGACGTCGTCGATCGAACCAGTGCGCTCGTGGATCGCGTGCAGCTTCCCGCAGGGCGGACGCTCGTTGGGTTTGGGCCGGGCGGAGCCGTGTACGTCACGACCCGCGACGGAGGAGCGACGCGACTCGAACGCTACCTCCTCAAAAAGAGCTCGAACAACTGATGTGCCCTGAGCTGGCAGCTTTTTCGCTGACTGCTGGGAGCTCAAAACTGCGACGGGACAGGTCCGCGGTACGGCCAGCGAGCCGCGAGACCTAGAACTCAGTCGGCATCGCACGAGATCTGTCACGTCGCCGTGCTGCGCACAGCTAACCGCTAAATAGCCATCAGCTGGCCGCATTGCAGTTCTTGCTTGCGGTTCGCAGTTTCTCGCTCTAGTGCGCCCGCCGCCCCTGCGTCATCTTCTCAGCCGCCAACCCCGCGCCCCCGAGTCACCCCGACCCGGGTCGGCGTCAGCCGCCCTAGGAGAAGCCGCAATGTCCCGCCTCACCATCGTCGCCACCGCGATCGCGCTCCCAACACTGATCGGCTGCGCGCACGGCGCCGCCACGTCCGCCGTCTCTTCCGCGCCCAAACCCGGCGGCGTTCCCACCTCCAGAGCCAATCAAGCGAACGAACCGAACGTCGAGTTCGAGATGATGACCTGGCCCGAAGTGAAGGCGGCGATGGCCGCCGGCAAGACGACCGCCCTCGTCTACACCGGCGGCACCGAGCAGCGCGGACCGCAGAACGTGAACGGCGGACACACGCTCATGGCCCGCGAGACCGTCCGCACCGTCGCGCTGAAGCTGGGTAACGCCATCGCGATGCCGGTCCTGCCGTACACACCGAACAACGCCAGCGCGACCCTGCCCGGGACGATCGGCCTCACGCCGGAAATCCTCGGCGTCGTGATCGAGCGGATCGCCGAGCAGGCGATCGCCACGGGCTTCAAGAACGTGATCTTCATGCAGGATCACGGCGGCGGCACGAACGTCTACGGCGAAATTGCCAAGAAGCTCGACGCCAAATACGCGCCCAAGGGCATTCACGTGTACTTCTGCGACGAAGTGTACGAAAAGGCGCAGGGCGACTACGACAAGTGGCTCGCCGCCAACGGATACCCGGTCAGCTCGCACGCGGGCATCCCGGACACTTCAGAGATGTGGTATTTGGGCGGCAGCCTGGCCTGGGTCCGCCCCGAGCTCATTCCCACCGCACTCGGCGACACCGCAACCCGCGGAGCGACGCGCGACCCGAACGCACCGCGCGTCAACAACGGCATTTCAGGCGACGCACGCCGGTCGTCGCCCGAATTGGGCAAGCGCGCGTTCGACCAGAAGGTCGACTACGCGGTCAGGCAGATCCGCGGCTTCTTGGCAATGAAGTAACGCCGACAAACGATAGGAAGAACCAGCTAACCGCGGTTAGTTGGTTCTTCCTGCCACCTTCTTCCCGATGTCCACAGTTTGGAAGCCTGCGTCGCCCCAGTTCATCACGAATAGGCTGAAGCCCTGCTTCATCCGCATCTCGATATCGGATGCGGTCGCGGGATAGCCGCACGGAACGTTGAATTCCTTGCAGGCCGCGAGCACCTGTTGAATCGCCGCTTCCCAGCCGACGGCGTCGAACACGCGCTTGCCGGTGGAGTCGGGCGGGGAAAACACCCCGCGCAGCGTTCCAGCGCCTGGAAGCAGCACCGCGATTCCCTTCACCGCCGCGATCTCGCGAACGTGTTTGAGCCCTTCCTTACTCTCCACGATCGTCCAGTTCGTCAGCTCGCCCTTGGGGTTGAGCGGCCAGACGTCGGCCTTCTCCTTGTACTCCTTCTCTGTCATGCCCCACGCCGCGGGCGCGTTGCCGACGTCGTCCGGACGCGTTCCGCCCTGCGACTTGAAACGCATCGCGGCAAGACCCGTCTTCACTTCGTCCGCGCTTTCGACGCCGACGAACACGATTCCGCTCACGCCGAGGTTGAGCTGCTTGCCGATTCGTTCGGCGGCGAGCTTTGGGTCCGGCGCGATTTCATGGGTTTTGACAAACACCGGGTGGTGCAGGCGCGGCGACGGCGATTTGTCGACCATACCGGCGTCAGTCATTCCCTTCATAAACTCGGCGAAGGGCGGAAAGGCTCTGTCGAAGTCACCCTCCATCGTGCCATCGAACAGGTAGTCGCCGGTCTTGTAGGCGATGGCGTCCTGCGCGAGTTGGGCGGCGCTTTTTGGCGGCGGCGCATCGGCCGGCGGCGGTGCACCGCGGCCTCCCGCGCGACCATTTCGCGGCGCATACACGCCGAACACCGATTGCTTCTGCGCGAGCAGGTCGACGACGGGATTCATGTGGCGTTGACCCTGGCGTACGAAACCGAGTCCGCCGAGTGCCGTGACGCTGATTCCTGCCGCAATCGCGAGCGCCTGGCGTGCCCGCAATGTTCGACGTGTAACCACGGTAACCACGTTGCCCCCTCTCCAAACGTCCGAGTGACCCGCACGAGCGAACGGCGGATTATGCATCGGGGTTGCGACCGGCGCGAGTCCCGACGCCGCGCTTGCCGGGCTGGCCCGACGACGCCACTATATGGTAGACCGTAGACTGGGCAAATCGTAGGCTGGATGGCGCGGTTCTCACCGCCTGTAAGCTGGAGAAGCCGGAATGAAGTCACGGCATTACGCGGGCATGTCAGCGATGATCGCCGCGCTCGCGGGGTTAGGGGCGTATTTCGGCCCAGCCTACCTGGAAGCCGCTCGCGTTCCCGCGTCGAGTATTTCTGATGGTCCGGTGAAGCCGCACCCCGCGTATGTCTCGCGTCGGCAGCCGCTTGTGATTGCCGCCGACACGCTGACGATGATCGTTCGGCGGACGTGCGCGCCCTGTCACAACGACAAGACACTTGCTGGCGACATGTCGCTCGAGACGTTCAATGTCGCTGATGCGGCGCATTCACCGGCGCTCGTCGAGGCGATGATCGGCAAGCTGCGCGCGGGCATGATGCCGCCGCCGGGCAAGAAGCGTCCGGGCGGCGACACGCTGCAAACGCTTGCCGCGACGCTCGAAGGATTGATCGATCAAGCCGCGGCCACGAATCCCGAACCGGGCGGGCGCACGTTCCAGCGCCTGAACCGCGCCGAATACGAACGTTCGATTCACGATTTGCTCACGCTCGACGTCGACGCCGGCAACTGGCTGCCGCTCGACACCAAGAGCGCGAACTTCGACAACATCGCCGACGTGCAGACGCCGTCGGCCACGACACTCGACGCGTACTTCGACGCGGCGAGCGCGATCAGCCGTCTCGCCGTGGGCGATCCACACGCCGCGCCAACGTCGGCCACGTTTAACATCTCTCGTCTCGCCGCGCAGTGGGATCACGTGGACGGCGCGCCGATGGGCACACGCGGCGGGTTGTCGGTCGTGCACAATTTTCCGGCAAACGGCGAGTACGTCTTCACCGTCACGCTGCACGTCATCCCCACGGGCCAACTGTTCGGTTCCGCCTCGCCGATCGATGAGAAAATTGAAATCTCGGTGAACGGCGAGCGCGTCGGGTTGATCGACATCGATCGCGGCATGTCGCAAGCCGATCCGAACGGCATGGATCTCAAGACGCCGCCGATCGCCGTTCGCGCCGGACCTCAGCGCATTTCGGCCGCATT
>Ga0193753_10001120_pt1 | contig 23522 bp, 22 predicted proteins | sample H1c2metaG_FD_144925 | JGI IMG/M metagenome (GOLD analysis project Ga0193753, IMG submission 144925) | Soil microbial communities from a riparian zone of the East river system, Colorado, United States - H1c2 | ecosystem: Environmental > Terrestrial > Soil > Riparian zone | place: USA: East... | reverse complement strand
CCACCGAAAACCCCAGCTTTGAGGTTATCAATCCGCTGCTCAGCCGCAGCCGCGTGCTAGTGCTAGAGCCGCTCAGCAAACCCGAAATTGTTCAGATCCTCAAAAAAGCGGCCAAGGCCGAGAAGCTTTCCGCAAAACAGCTGCCCGTCAAAAGCATTGACCTGTTGGCAGAGCTTTCCGGCGGCGACGCCCGCGTAGCGCTGGGCAACCTGGAACTGGCCCGCCAGCTCAGCAAGGGCACCATCACTACTGAGGTAGTAGAAACCGCCGCCCAAAAACGCGTGCCTGGCTATGACAAAAACGGCGAAAACCACTACAACATCATCAGCGCCTTCATCAAATCCATGCGCGGCAGTGACGCCAGCGCCGCGCTGTACTACATGGCCCGCATGCTCCAGGCAGGCGAAGACCCCAAGTTCATCGCCCGCCGCATGGTGATCTTTGCCAGCGAAGACGTGGGCATTGCGGCTTCACCCGCGCTCAATCTGGCGGTCTCAACCTTTCTGGCGGTGGAGCGCATTGGCATGCCGGAATGCCAGTACAATCTGTTTCATTGCGCTACGGTGCTGGCCAAGTGCGAAAAGTCCCGGGCCGTGGCCGATGCCATGAGCCGTGCACAATCTGCCGCCCGCGATCATCCAGACTTGCCCGTGCCGCTGCATTTGCGCAACGCCCCCACCAAACTCATGAAAGACCTCGGTTACCAAAAGGGTACCAAATGGGAAGCGGGCTTCAAACATCCCGAAGGCTTTCTGCCAGACGAGCTCAAAGACCTCAGACTTTTTTGATCTGTTCCCACGGCAGATGCGGCTTGCCAAAGTGGCCGTAGGCGCTGGTTTGCGAATAGATGGGCCGCGCCAGATCCAGGGTGTCGATGATTCCCTTTACCGACGTATCGATGAGTTTATCCTTGAAGGCGTACAGCTCTGCTTCGCTGACGGTGGCGGTGCCAAAGGCCTCGATGGTTTGCATGAGCGGCTTGGGCTTGCCAATGACATAGGCCAGACCCACCTCGCACCTGGTGGCCAAGCCGGCAGCCACAATGTTTTTGGCGATGTAACGGGCGGCATAAGCGCCGGAGCGGTCGACTTTGCTGGGGTCTTTGCCGCTAAAGGCGCCGCCGCCTACGCGAGCGTAGCCGCCGTAGGTGTCCACTACAATTTTGCGGCCGGTCAGGCCGGCGTCGCTCTCTGGACCGGGGATGTGCCACAGGCCCGTGCCGTTGACCACAATGTCTTCGTCTTTTGGTAGTTTGAATTTGTAGCCCTTCAGCACCGGCGCAAAAATATACTGAATGACGTCGACCCGGACTTCACCGGCCGTGGTCTTTTCGTCGTGCGCCACAGCTGCCACCAGCTTTTCGATGGCGACTGGTTTGCCTTTTTCATACCGGACAGTTACCTGAGCTTTGCCGTCCGGGCGCAGCCAAGCCAGCTGGCCAGTTTCGCGTGCTTCGTCTATACGGCGGGTGATGGCGTGCGCTAGGGCAATCGGCAGCGGCATGAGTTCCGGAGTTTCAGTGCAAGCAAAGCCAAACATCATGCCTTGATCACCCGCGCCATCTTGGTCCACGCCCAGGGCAATCTCTGGCGATTGCTGATGTACATCGTTGCTAAAAGTGGATTCGCCGGAAAAGCCCCACTCCGGAACGGTGTAGCCCAGCTCGGCTACTTTGGCGCGGACGATGGCTTCGTAGTCCAGCTTGGCCTTGGACTTGATCTCGCCAAACAGGCAGATTTGGTTGGCGCCGGCTACGGTTTCTATGCCGGTGCGTGAATGGGGATCCTGCTTGAGCGCGGCATCCACAATGGCGTCGCTGATGGCGTCACAGATTTTGTCCGGGTGCCCGGCACAGACAGATTCGCTGGTAAAAAGCGTGGCACCTTTGGTTGTGTTTGGCATTAAAAAATCCTTCCCCCGGTGTGTCAGGAAAGGACGTGCGTACGCATGATATCTTTCCCGATGATCGGGACTAGATGGAGCACCAACATTCCGAGTGGAACAGGTTGCTGGCGGGTCAACGAGCTAGTTCTCTCTCCGCACTCTGTATATCTTTAATTGTTAAGTAGCACTAGCGTAACACGGCTTTGGTGCAAATCCAAACCGCCGCGAAAATATTCATGTCAGAAATAAAAAACTTAAGCTATACTGGATATTTGTGCTCAAACGTCGTGTACGACTGGTTGTATTAGCCATCGGCTTCTTTATTTTTTTGTTTGCCTGCTGGCTTCTTTTTTCGGAAACTGTGCTGGGAAACTAGCTAGGCAGTTGTGACGTCGCGCCTGCGAAACGCCATCATGCCAGCCACCATCAGCCCCAGGGCAATGGCCGCCAATATCAGCAGCGGCTGAAACCTCACGTCTGCAGCAGGTGCCGCGGGCGTATGAGAAAATGGCGATATATTCATAAGCCACTGAGGCACTTTCAGTACCTGCCCAAACTCTGCCGTCAAAAAACAAATCGCAAAGGCAGACCAAGTCACGGCCACAGCCCAGCGCGGCCGTAGTGCAAAAACTAAAACGGCAAACCCGGCCAGCACGCTTGCCGCCGGCACATGTATCAGTGATGCACCCGTGAGCCGCAAAACCTCACTCCAGGCTACGTGAGCCACAAACACGTAGGCGATGCCAGTGGTTGCGCCCATGATGACCAGCAACAGCACGGTGCCAAAGAGGGCGATACTGACGTGGCTCAGCATCCAGCGCGGCCGGCTGACGCCGGTAGCCAAGACCGGTTCCAGGTGGCCGGCGGCTTCTTCGGATCGCATCCGCAGCAGCGCCTGCACCACATAGCCACCAATGGCAACGGCCATCAGCCCAATGATGGCGGCAAAGAAAAAGTCGCTAAAGCTGACATCACTATCCAGCTGTTTGAAAAAATCCGCCACTTGCTCGTTGTCTCCCAGCAAGTCCTTGAACTCATCGGCAATAAAACCGCAGCTCACACCCATAACGGCAATGCCAACCGCCCAGCCACGCAGTGTCCCGCGCTGCAGGCGCCAGGCCAGACCCAGCGGGCTCAACAGACTGCGGACAGCGTGGGCCGGACCGCGCCGCGCCGGGATCATACCCAGCCCCAAATCGCGGTGGACATTTAACGCATACGCCGTGCCCGTACAGGCTGCAAACAGGCCGGCAAACAAGCCAAACACCCAGAACCGCTGTTCGCTAAAGACATACATCTGCTGGCCCCAACCAAAGGGCGACAACCAGGACGGCCAGGCGCTGGCCACGCCCAAACCCCCATCTACAATCCGGCCCACGCCGTCGCCCACTCCTCTGAGCAAAAAGCCAATGCCAATAACTATCGCAGATAGGCTGTTGGCACCGCGGGCGCTGTCCGACACCTGTGCCACAATAGCCGCAATTCCGGCAAAGACCAAGCCTGTCGCCGTCAACGCCACCCCGGCCGCCACCGAACTGGCAGCTGGTAAGCCATTCGCCCGATACACCAGCGCCACCAAAATCCCCAGCACACTATCCGCCCCCGCCGTTACCAGCAGCGCAGCCGTGAGGCTGGCGTACCGCCCAACCACGGCAGAATCGATTAGCTCGGCACGGCCGGTTTCTTCGTTTTGGCGGGTGTGGCGCACTATGGACAGTGTGCTCATAAAGGCCACTGTTATGGCTGTGAACAAAAAGGTTTCGTTCATCACAATTTCGCCCAGTTCGGGACCGTGGATCGGGCCGTTGAAGACCCGGGATATAACACTGGTGGACGTGGACGCCGCATATGTCAGTTGTTTTTGGTAGGTGGTGCCATAAAAATCAATCACCGCCGGGATGTTGGCCGCCACAAACGCCACAATTGCCAGTATCCACACCGGCGACTTGACACGATCGCGCCGGAGCGCCAGCCGTACCAGCGCTCCGGTAGCCGTCAGCGACTTCACTACAATCCCTCCTCTGCCCGGTCAATCGGCGACAGCCTGTCGCCATAATGTCGCATGAATAGTTTTTCCAGGCTGGGCGGAGCGCTCACCAGATGGTCTATGCCCAGGGTGGTCAGGTGTTTCATTACGCCGTCCAGGGCGTCGTTGTCTACTTCAAACTCGGCATGTGTGCCGTCTATCTTTGGATCGTGCACGCCACGGACTTTGCCGAGGCCGGTCACCGGGTTTTTGGTGTCTACCACAATGGACATGCGGGTCAGGTGGCGTAGTTCTGTCAGCGTGCCGGATTCTACGGCTTGGCCTTCGCGGATGATGGTGATGCGGTCGCATAACGCCTCGGCCTCGGCCAAGATGTGGCTGGACAGTAACACTGTTTTGCCCGCGGTTTTTTGTTCGCGAATGCAATCTTGGAAGACCGCTTCCATGAGCGGGTCGAGCCCAGATGTCGGTTCGTCCAAAATCAATAGCTCTACGTCGGAGGCCAGCGCCGAGACAATGGCCACCTTTTGACGGTTGCCCTTGGAATAGGTCCGACACTTTTTGGTCGGGTCCAGCTCAAAACGCTCCAGCAATTGCTGGCGGCGCTTGTCATCCAGCCCGCCGCGCAGACGGGCAAACAGGTCAATCGCCTCGCCACCCGTGAGGTTGGGCCACAGATTTACCTCGCCCGGCACATACGCCAGTCGGCGATGCAGTGCCACGGCATCGGCCCAGGGATCGCCGCCCAGCAGTGTCACCTCGCCATCAGTTTTGTGCAAAATTCCCAGCAGCACCCGGATGGTGGTGGATTTGCCAGAGCCGTTTGGGCCCAAAAAGCCGTGAACTTCGCCGGTGCGAACCGACAGATCCAGCTTGTTCAGCGCCCGGAATTTTCCGTAATCTTTGACCAGCCCTTTTACCTCAACGGCGTTTTCAGATGGTGCGGTGTCTGCAGGCTTCATGGGTAACAAGTCTCCTCTTTAGATTCTGGCTGTTTGTTTCATTGTACAAGCAACAAACCGCTTGTGAAATGTTTACGTCTTGGGCTTGCCCAGAATGGCCATGGGCCGCTCGCGCCAGGCTCCGTCCTCGCGGTATTTGAGTGTGTATATATGAAGCAGCAGCCAACCTTCGCTCAACAGCTTGTTTACCTCTTCGCGCCCAGCAGTCTCGATGTTGTGGCCGGTCAGCTCACCGATGTTCAGCTCCCACAGCTCTTGGCTGCGCTGTTCTTGCTGATCCGTTGTGTCGTCCGCCATTACGTCCGCTCCCTCCCTGGAAATTTACCTGTATATTTAGTATAATTCTTGCGTTCAGCAGAATTATATGCCGAATCCGAGAAAGACAAGTCCTTGGAGAAACAAAGTCTTTCCCGGCATGAAGCTATATAATCACCGGGGTTATTGAATAACTACCAGAATTTAAACATCCATACTGGGGATTGGCCAAGTGGTAAGGCAGCGGATTCTGGTTCCGCGATCGGGGGTTCGAATCCCTCATCCCCAGCCAGATGCAGCAGCAGAATTTGAGACCCATGTCCCTCATTCCGATGTGGCATCTGAATAGCTTAAAAGGTCGCCTCTATGGCGACCTTTTAACTTTGGTTTGATTTAACACCTAAAGCAGTACACAATTACAGATAAATGAGAGATCAAAAGTCATACGAAGACCATAGCAACAAACGTGCGAGTTTCTCTGAAAAAGTTTTACAGTCAGACTCCACTAAAATGATTGTTATGGCTGGTCCTGGAACTGGAAAGAGCTTCTTGTTTCAACAAATTGCAAAAAAATATATCAAGGCCTCTAAGCCAAAAATACTAGTCCTAACTTTTATAAATGAACTCGTTAAAGATCTAACTGTAGATATGCACGGCCTAGCAGAGGTGTCTACGCTCCACAGCTTTGCTGCAAAAGAGCTTAGCCTTAAACAGCAGATATATATGGGCCTTCTCAAGATGATCGAAAAAGATTACAAAATCGAGAAGGATGAAGCCAAGAATTTGGACAGAATTCTCCACAACTTGGATTATTCCGAAAATCAGGCGATTGACTATTTAAGGGCACGCCGCGACTACTACACATGCATAGATCCAGCCAGTATGGTATTTGAGCTTGTTAATTTTTATAACGCAGATGCTACGAACATACCTACCTACGATTTAATTCTCGTGGATGAATATCAAGATTTTAATCTACTAGAGGTTGAGTTGATTAACTTACTCAGTACTAAGAGTAATATTCTCATTGCAGGCGATGATGACCAGTCCCTATATTCATTCAAGCATTCTGTACCAGATAATATTCGCGAAAAGCATCGGGCAGGCGAATATACAGCATTCGAGTTACCCTACTGCTCGAGGAGTACTGAGGTAGTTATAGACGCTTTTCATGACATCGTAAACAAGGCTAAGTCTGAGGGCTACATTAGTGGAAGGATTGAAAAGCAATATCTCTATTTTCCTTGTGAGGATAAGGATAAAGTATCTGCACAGCACCCCAAGATTATCGTCAGGAAAGATACTCAGCAGATTCAAAACGCTTATTACATTGATGCTGAGATTACAAAAATATTCGATGCAGAACCAAGGTTTGAAGTACTGATCATTTGCTCACTAAAAAATCAAATTAACTCGCTGGGAACTGCGCTTAGGAAAAAGGGCTACAACAATGTTTCGGGAGATGGTCTGCCATCGGAAAGAAGTACAGAACTAGCCGATGGACTTGAGTATATTGTTAAGGACAAAGACTCTAACTTGGGGTGGAGGCTATGCGCTGAAGCCCTAATGGATGAGGCTGAATTCAAAACCGCCCTGCTTAAATCAGTAAACCGAGATGTAGCTTTTACGAGTTGTGTGCCAGCGGCAGTCAAGGCAGAGATCAAAGCCCTCCGAGCAGCATGTGTGAAGTTAGAGAGCGGTAAAGACCTAAGCGACGACCAACGAACCCTAGTGTTCGACAAGTTAGATATATCCATCAACAAGCTCGGGGAGATAAATGCTAGAGACAGAATCTTCAGCACCAGGTCAAACAAGGTACATCATAGTACGAAGATTAAGCTAACTACTATTCTTGGCTCCAAGGGTCTTTCATATGATTACGTCTTCATGGTTAACTTTGATAACAAGTATCTTATCCCCACCGCCGGAATCGATGATGAGAGCATTAATAAATTTCTTGTAGCTATGACTAGGTCAAAGAAGCAGATATCCATATTCACTTCACAAACGAAAGAACCAACTTTCGTAAGCTGGATTGATACTGCCAGGAAGTAGCTATTTTTGCGAATCGTCACCCCATCTTCGAAGTATTTGTCTATCTTGCACGAACAGTGGGATGTTTAGTCCTCGTATAAAGTCGTCCTGTTCGTTGAGCGTACCCTGCTTTAGCACATAGCTGGCATAGTTCCGAAAGTGGTCACGCTCGCTTAGTTTGAGTCCATGGTCACGGATCAGCTGACTGGTGATTCGTTTATGCTGCTCTATTCGCTTATACAGCTTCTCCGTGACTTCCAGATCATCAAACTGACCCTCTTCAATCATTGCCAGTATCTGACCTGTGATTATTGGCGCTGTTATTGAACGTTCCGGACAGTCTGGGTCTTTCGTTGATTTTGTACAGCGATAGTATACATGCCGGTTTTTACTACCATCTACCCGCTTCTTGAAATGCTCCTCGACAGTTAATCGAGAACCGCATGCTCCACAGTAGAATAAGTGCTTGAACGGGAATTGTTTTGAACCCCAGGCTGACTTTTCTGGCACAAGCTGATCCATTCTTGTGCGGACTTTATTGAATAGCTCTCTAGTAATAATCGGCTGATGTTGGCCTTTATAAAGTGGGCCACCCGCTGGATATTCAAAATAGCCGTAGTAGAAAGGATTAGTGAGTATCCGGTAGATTTGACTTAGTGATAATTGAGCGCCAGCCTTAGTCGTAAAGTCACTGCTATCCAACCAATCCTTAATAGTCCGACCACTTTGGTGCAATAGGCCTGATCGTTCAAACATCTCTTTGATAATTGGTGCTCGGTCAGTATCAAGTACGATGTCACGCACACCGCCGAAAGCCCGGTTTACGTAGCCGATTGGTGCCGATCCTGGTCGCCAGCCCATCTCGCATTTGGCACGGATGCCACGTTTTACGTTGATTCCCCGGTTGTCGTTCTCGAGCTTGGCCTGCGAGCACAGAATCATTAGTAAGAATTTTTCATTAGGAGTATTGCTGAAACTCTGTGAGTATGTGCGGATCTGCTGCAATTTGTTCATATCCATCAAGTCCACAAGCGAGCCCAAATCTCCGGCATTTCTGCTTAAACGATCCGGTGCCCACGTAAGGATGCCATCGTATTCGCCATTACGAACATCGTGTAGTAACTGATTAAATACCGGACGACAGCCGGATTGTTTAGCCGAGAAGCTCTCCTTCTTCACAACTACCACATTAAGCCCCTCACGGGTCGCCATGGCCTGCATTTCTTTGATTTGTGAGTCAATACTCATAGCTTGCCGTTCGTCGCTTTCGGTTGACTTTCGGGCGTAAAGACAGTATCTAGCTAATTGTTTTGCTTCCATTGCAAGATACAAGGTACCGCGAAGAATTATAAAGTCCAGATAAATCTCCCGGATTTATATCTGTTTTTAAGGTATAATGTTGTCTAATATGGCAAGTCTATTTGGTAAAAACAAACTTCGTGAAATTGCCACAAAACTACGCACCTCTGACCTAGAGGAAAAGATAGCTCTTGTTAAGACTTGGCACAATGATTACCACAATGGCAGCTTGAAGCGTGATAAAGAAACTTCACGAGAGCAAGCATACAATCAAGACTTTTTTATTAAGATACTTGGCTACCGAGAAAAACCTGCCGTTCCGTATAGCTTTGAACCTAAAGCTACAACTGATAAGGGGCAACTACCTGACGCTGTGCTGAGTCATACAGATGTTACAAAAGACATTAAAAATATAGCCGCAGCCGTAGAACTCAAGGGCGCTTCAATCGACCTAGACCGTCCACAACGCCGTGAGGGCAATATGAGTCCAGTCCAGCAAGGCTTCAAGTACAAAACACAGTACCGTAATTGTCCATTTGTAGTGGTGAGTAATTTCTGGGAGTTCCGACTTTATCACGACAATCAGCTTGATTACGAACTATGGACGCTAGATGACTTAGTAGACCCAGAGGACGGCTATCTCAAATTCAAGACGTTCTACACGTTACTACATAGTGACAATCTCACCACGCCAAAAGGTGCAAGCAAGACCGAGGGCTGGCTAAGTGATATTCGCTTTGAGCAAGAGGAAATCGGTAAGAAATTCTATCGGGTCTACCGTGAGGCTAGACTTGACCTGCTTAGGGATATTTACCAACACAACGAGAGTGTCCGTTCTGATATCGAAATGGGCATCGAAAAAGCCCAGAAGATTATTGATCGCATCGTTTTTGCATGTTTCGCGGAAGACAGGGGCTTACTGCCTGACGATACATTGCAGCGAGTTATTAAAGCCGCCGATAATTCAACTTTTGGTGGTTCGTTATGGTCTACGTTCAAAACATTCTTTGAAGCAATAGATGTTGGTAGCACAAAGCTAGAGATACCAGATGGCTATAACGGTGGTCTTTTTGCCACAGATGCTGTACTAAATGCTCTAAAGGTTAGTGATGAGCCACTGCGTAAGGTCGCAAGTATTAGCAACTATAATTTTGAAGAAGATTTAAGTGTTAATATCCTTGGGCATATTTTTGAACAGTCCATTAGCGACTTAGAGGAAATCAAAAGCCAAGTTCACGAAAGCCAAAACCTAAATTCAATTCAGCAATCAAGGCGTAAAAAAGACGGTATTTTCTATACCCCTGACTATGTTGTTCGTTATATCGTAGACAACTCGCTTGGAGCATATCTGCGCGGAGAAGAAGAACGACTCAAAATAGAGTTTAAGCTCAAAGGCGATATCACAGACAAAAGTTACGAAAAGCGTGAACGTCAAGCGTACGGTAATTATCAGGAGTTTTTGCAAAACGTAAAAGTGGTTGACCCTGCTTGTGGCTCTGGTGCGTTTTTGGTATATGTCTTTGATTACCTACTGGCAGAAAATAAGCGTGTGGCGAGTATTCTTGGTAATAATCTTTTTAGTAGCGAAGACTATATTAAATCTATTCTGCAAAACAACATCTATGGCGTTGACCTTAACGATGAATCGGTAGAGATTACTAAGCTTTCATTGTGGCTCAAGTCTGCCCAGAAGGGTAAAAAGCTTACTACTCTAGACAATAATATAAAGTGTGGCAATAGCCTAATTGCTGAACCAAGGGTTGCGGGCGACAAAGCTTTTAATTGGCAGACAGAATTCCCGGCAATTTTTGCAAAGGGCGGCTTTGATGTAGTCGTTGGAAACCCACCATATGGTGCATCAGTATCTGATTCTGATAAGAAATATCTTGAGCAGGAATACCAAACCTACGAATATCAACTAAACTCGTATTCTTTATTTTACGAATGTGGGCTAAACCTACTTAAGACAGATGGACTGCTGGGTTTTATTACGCCGGCCACTTTTACTTATCAAAAATACTTCAACAAACTTCGCAATTTTATTCAGATGTATACACAGGTTTCTATCGCTAAGTACACCTATGAAGTATTCCAAGACGCAGATATAGGAGACGCCGTATCTTGGGTCATAAAAAAGCAGGCAAACACAGGGCAGCCTATTACTGTACGTATTTGTAAAACTTCACAAGAACAAGACGTAATAACAAGCCCAAAGGGTTATAGCGAAGTAGTCAGCGATAATGGGCTCTATAATTTATCAGAGCAAACAGTTGAAATAAAAGTGCCGACCAAGCCCTTAGGGGGCATTACTAACATAACCGCAGGAATCAAACCCTACCAAGTTGGTAAAGGAACACCAAAGCAAACTCGTGAAATAGTTACAGACAAAGTATTCACTGCTGATAAGAAAATAAACGAAACATATGTGCAGTGTGTTATTGGAAAAGACTTTCATCGTTACAAGTTCTTGAATGAGCCAAAGATGTACTTAAGTTACGGGAAATGGCTTGCCGAGCCAAGAGAAAATGCACCCTTCTTTGAACCAGAGAAAATTATAGTAAGGCAGACGGCTGATTCACTGATCTGCACACTGGATGATAAAAAGCGTATCAATCTCAATAATGTATATAACATCGGTAGTAGTGATGAGGACTTCAAATTACGTTATATACTCGCGCTGCTAAATAGCAAGTTCTTGAATTACTTGTATCAAGGAATATCTCAAGAAAAAGGTCGTACTTTCGCAGAAGTTAAAAAGAATTATCTTGAGAAACTACCAATACCAGATAGGGGTACTACAGAACAATCAATTCTAGTACATCTAGCAAATTCCATGCTCAGAGCCTGTGCTGAGGAGCAGTCCTTAAGTGCACACTTCAAGAATCTTATTCAAAACGAATTCAGTATAGAAAAATGGCCTACTAAGCTCAACAGTTGGTGGTCATTAGATTTTCCAGGTTTTATAAAAAGCATAAAGATTAGTCTGTCGCTTACTCAAAAAGATGAGTTACTTCGACTATTTGAAAAGTATAAACATCAATGCGCAGCAGTGAACGCCGAAATTCAAAAAATCGAACAAGAAACTGATACTTTTATTTACAAACTCTACGACCTTACTCAAGAGGAAATCACAATTGTGGAAACGAGCGCGTAATGGATGCAAGAAAAATATTTAGTAGTGTCAATAATCTTGAAGACTGGTCTTCATATAGTAGCAGCACAGCTGACGGCGAAAGCCCCTACCTTGAGAACAAGGAAGTTGACATAGACTTGTATAAGGCAAAGCCTAGCGAGATTGGTGACTTTAAGCTGCGAATTGCGAAAGAAATGTCTGCCTTCGCTAATACAGACTCAGGAATTATAGCGCTTGGGATTGATAGCAACCTCCATGTCAGTAACAAAACAGCTAGATTGGAAGACTGGCTCGACAAAAATATACGTGACATGATCGAACCACAGCTAGCGGGTGTTGACTTTAAAACATGTACGGATGCTGCCGGTAAAGAGTTTGTTTTGGTATATGTACCAAAAGGAAATGTAATTCCATACAGAGTAAGCTCTGTAAAAAGTTGCGAAAGAGAGAAGAAAAATCTGCGGGAATACTTCCAAAGGATCGGCACAAATAGTGTACCAATTCCTATGCCGATAGTTCGAAGTTTGTATTTATCAAATGAACGCTCCGTGGACATATCAGCCTATATAAAGCCGATCGCAGTCCATCTTGGTGACAGTGAGGATCTGCCGTATATCGAGCTAGGCATTGAGGTAAGACCTGACCAAAGCCGCCTCATTAATGAGTACTACCTCGAAGCGACGGTCTTGTTGCTCGATGAGGATTTGAAACCCTTGCAAAAAACGCCCATTGATCTTGTACCTTTTGCTCCAAATAGCCCACAGCGTCCGATAATTCCGCCAGACAATAAAAGCCATATCATCGATACTTGCAGGATTCAGCAAGAAGAGCCTCAAACTAACTCAGGTGGCCTACTTTCTCCCGTCACATTCGATATGCCTTTCGATGGAGTGGAGCGTATACCGAAGGCCAGTTTCTTAAAGATACGTGGTTTTTATGTAGAAACGAAATTTGCATGTGATGGTCTACCCCTGAAAGAGGACAGAAGATTACTCATCTTTGATGCCACGGTAAAGAACAACGAAATAACTACTCGAGCACACGAAATGACAGGTTGGAGCAAAGACTGTTTGGTGGTGTCATGGTTTGCGGTGACGGAAGAGAGTGGCTTGTATCATAAAATCGTCGGCTTCATGAGCAGTATGGGATTTGATGTAGACTGATGCATATTGTAAGTTAGATTGAACGCTCTATGCACCTTACATGACTCTTTGTAGCATATGCCGCGCCTTCATTGGTGATAATAAAGTTGCCTTCAAAGTATTTGGTTTCACCGGGCTTCAGTGGCGTATTCCAAGTGACCGTGTCAAAGCCCTTGTAAGTACCTGTGTCATTTTGTAATGTCACATCGCAAGAAGGATTACCTTCCACGTCGCTCACATTCTTTACAGTAAAGGTGAGACTGCGAGTAGCTGGATCGACGTAATGCGATCCTGCAATTTTAATCTCGTATTGCGGTTGTTTTTGTTCTTGGGTTTGCTGCGAAGTTTGCTTAGTCGGCTGCTTCTTTGATTGATCTTCCGAGGCAGTGGCGCTAAGTACCGTCAAGGCGAATATCACAATCAAAGTGATGCCCCACCATTTCTTATACCAAGGTTTGGTTTGCTTCTGTGATTTCTTATTTGGTTGACGCATAGCTTTCTCCTTTACAAGCGACAAGTAATGACACATGCCAGCAGTGAAAGCTAGACCAAATAAAAAGGACAGCCACGCTGGACTGTCTAGGACCCAAACAAGCAGTTATGCCTATTCTTTTTTACGTAGCTGCCCATTTTACGGCACAACTACGCAACCAAAAGTTGCGGTGCTGATTGTTTGAATCCTAGACAAATCCTATTATATCTCAGTTCTGTTCTTTTCCTCCTCTATTTGCTGTTCCACGTGCTTACGAATCTGGGAAATAAGTCCAAGCACTGCAAGATCATTTTTAGCTGCAGCAGTATCAAGCAAATCATACACCATGGTTTCGAAGAACCTCAGTCGCTTAAGCTCTGCCGTACTCACGCCAGCGTATCTCTTCGAGTTGTGGTCTAACCAGTACCGTATGCCCTGCATGTTGCCGGAGTTCATAGCCTCAAGCAGTTTAGACTCTGCGAAATCATTCATTTTGTCACGGCCTGCTGTAATTGCAGCTTCGGCCTCCTCTTTGAAAGTATGGTCGGCTCCGCACCACCTATAAAAAGTGGAGCGAGCAATGCCGACTTTTTTGCAGGCTCGTTCAATTAAAGGATTGCTCTTTAACTCACTCAGTAGCTTCTTCTGATTCTTGTTCCTTTTCTTCATGGATCAAAACCCTTTTCATGCCGGTCTCTTTCTCCCAGCGGTTAAGAGCGACTTCGGCATAGATTGGCTGTTTCTCCATGATGTAACACCGACGCTTAAGTTTTGTTGCTGCAATGAGTGTGGAACCGCTGCCACAGAACGGCTCAACCACAAGGTCACCACGCTTGGTCAGCACCTTGATGTAGGGAATCAATATCTCGAGCGGCTTAATGCCGAAGATGACGCCTTGCCCCGAGCTTTTCTCATCTGCGGCATTGAAGGTAATGTGGTCGGTCGGCTGGTACTTTTTACCTTTTTCGTAGCCCTCCCATTGCGGGCTGCCGGATGTGGCAAACAGCGCCGACTGGTACATTTCCTGCAGAGCACCTTCCTCCTTGTCATGGTTGTAGGCGACCGTACCGGACGCACCAACCATAGCGATGTCGTACTTGCTGAAGAACTTGTACTTGGCGGCATAACCCTGATTGCGGTTCGGTAGGTGCCAAATAAGCATATTGCGCACTTTCCAGCCGTTAGCCTCAAGCCCATCCCAAATGGTTTTCAGATTTTTCCAGTTTTCGTAGCAGATGATGCTGAAGTCGGGCTTCGCCACTTTAGCTATGTTGGCCATCCAAAGTTCAGTGAAGTTAGTCGGCAGTTCGTCCGTGCCGATGTAGCGGCGGTTCTTCTTCGAGCCAAAACCATCAGTGGGTTTACCGTGGCGTTTGGCGTTCAAGTAATCGAGAATGTACGGCGGATCTGTGCAGCACATATCCGCTTGCTCGCCATTCATGAGTTTTAGCACATCTGTTTCAACGGTGCTGTCACCGACCATGAGGCGAGAGTCGCCAAGCTGATAAATGTCGCCGGGCTTGGCCGCAATTTCTTTTACACCAGCTTTGTCCAGCGCCTTGCGCATGTCGAAAGTTTCTTTTTCCTCGACATCTACATCAAAAATGTCATCTATTTCTTCGCTAGTAAAGCCTATGTCGTCAAGGATTGTCTCATCGAACTCGGCCAATAGTTTATAATCCCAGTCGCCGAGATTTTTGTTGAGGCGAAGGTTTAACTCCTGTTCCTTGGCTTCGTCCGGAATATCGATGTAGACGACCGGTACTTCCCCATAGCCAAGCTCTTTGGCAACCTTAAGGCGGAAATGGCCGCCGATGACAATGTTTTTCCGTCCGGCTGCGCCGTTTACCAGAATCGGATCGACCAGTCCGAACCGCTGGATACTCTCCGTAAGTTGCGCGATGGCATCCTCGCTCCATTTACGCGGGTTGTACGGTGCGGGATTTAGCTCGTTTATTTTGACGGTTTGTATTTTTAAGGGATTCTCGTTTTGAGACATGCCAAAAAACTCCTTTATTGCTTAACCGCTTAGGGAGCCTGACTAATAAAAATACTCCTGCTGAAGACGGTCCGGGTGAGACTTCGTCAATTCAACGGGAGCTTATGATTTTGCTCGTCCGGATTGGACACGCGCTATGTAGCGTTCTTACAAAATGCTAATGCAATATTTGCCTGACGTCAAGCACTAACCTTTGCGTGGCTTACCACGGCCTTTGGGGAGCGAGGCATTTTACGAGCAGCTACTTTCCTAGACTTAAATGAACGTACCGACATTGCCTGTTTAATATGTCCGACAATCTCGGGCTCACGCAAGTTCTTTATATGAGTACCTAAAGAAATATTACTTGTCGCGAATAATTCCGCTACTACCAGCGGATCAGTAGGCGGGTATCCTGTCTCGAATAACCCCGTTTGCAGCTCCGGTTTACGGGTGTACACCCGTCTTCGGACACCCCGATTTGAGTTGACTATGTCAGCTCGCGACCAAGCAAGAATGGCAGGCAAAGCGCTCATGATAGTAAAACTACTCCCAAGTATATGACTAATATCAAGTATGCGGATATCTGTGGAAGGTCCAATAATAAGAAAGTGAATCTGATGGTCGATAAGGCTGTGTAGCATTTGTAGCTCAGCCGTAACTCGCTGCCAGTCCTCCTGGGATTGGTAGGTTTGCAAATTAATGGCAACCATACTTACGGCAGGATATCTATTTAGCCATCTGGCTATCACCTCTAGGTCTTCTGATCGGTCACCGCGCCAAAGGAAATGTGGAACCGTGCACAATCCCGCCTTGCTCATAAGATCATATGAAACTAGCGGAAGCTTCATATTTATAAGACGTTCTATCTCTGGATGACCTTCCCAAACCGAGTTGTTCGGTGCAACGTTCAGATAAATATCCTGCAAAGCTAGTTCCTTGAAGATCGTTCTCTGGTGCTTACTAAATTTTCCGAGGACTACGTCGTTTCCGTGTGCAAGTAGAATTATCTTTGTATCAGCCGGAACACCGCATGCCGTCCTGATGTCGGGCTTGGCATGGGTTTTGGCGTTGTTGAGCGCGTCATTTAGAGTTACACCCACATATGGCAGTATAAACTTCTCGGAGAAAAGCTTTTTGCCACCGCCGGTAACTATCGGGATGAATGGAACACTTCGCAAATCAGGGAGGAGCAAAGGGCTCGCAACTACATTATCAAAATGAAGGCCACGACATTCGGCGAGAAGCTCAGCAATAAGAGGACTATTCGTCGGGAGCATCACATGGTCAGGATTTGGTACGCCATAGCAAACGCATACGTCTTTATTAAGACTGCATGTAGTACAGTTACCCTCACTATCTCCGAAGAAAGACAGATTGCTACTCACGGCCGAACGTTTCCACCTTACAAGATAGTCGCATGCGTCCACCTTCGTTCTCTACGGAGGTAACGCTACCATGGTACTCATAGCCGTCATTAGCGCAGCGCCACATCAGCGCAGCATTCTGTCCGGTGTAAGCACAGAGCTCCGTCGGCCCAGACCATACGCTAAACGTATTTGCGGTATCCGATGGAACAAAAAAGAGATTATCTCCTTGCCGAGGCGGATTCGGCACGGTAGGTATATCTAGTATGGTATCGAACGCAATAATACATACGTTCTGAGATCCCTCACCGCCGCTTGCGCCGCCACCAGCGCCCGTACCGCTCAACAGTATTCGATTGCTTGGAGCAATCTTTGACTTATTATTTTGCTTATTCTTTGGTTTTCCCCCGCCCATGACGGTACCCTCTTGCTTTCTGTTGCATTCTTTCCGTGCAACAATTACGATAGAGGGCGTACTTAGGTGGTCAACTTATGTACGTCCAAGCCCGGTTCCAGCCGGGCTTTGTCTATCATTATTATTAAACTGTGGGTCAACTAAGCGACCCTCTCGCTTCAGGTTGCCTCACGCTGCTCTCAAAGCTTTGTTTGGGTTCTGATGTTTACATTATACAAGAAAACGGCCTTGGCAACAATGTTATCGTACAGGATTTGTACAGAATATCGGTGTGCTGTATAATTTAAGATGATATGCATCCACTGCAAGAGAAAATACTTGAGGTCGCTAAACTAACCGACCTCCGTAAATACACGTATAGAGAACTAGCCGTTGTAATCGGATGTACCCATGCATCGCAGGCAAAGCACCACCTTGAGCAGCTCAAGAAAAAGGGGCTTTTACAGATCAAACACGATGGCGGTCTAGCGGCTACAGCAAGCGTATCTGCTCCCGGTCCGCGGCTACCCATTCTTGGTGAAGCTGATTGCGGTGAGGCGACAAGATACGCTTCTGACCGCATAGAAGGCTATTTAAGACTATCTCCGTCGCTGCTTCCTAACGCACCCCTAAAGAGACTCTACGCGTTACGTGCAAAGGGAGACTCTATGAATAGAACAAATGTTGGCGGCAATTCAATTGATGATGGTGATTATGTAATTGTAGAGAAACGTGAGCTATATATGCCGGAAGATAACGATATCGTCGTATCTGTCATAGACGGCATGGCTAATATTAAGTGTTTTAGAAAAGACCATACGAATCAGCGGGTAGTATTGATTTCACAATCCACGCACTCCTACCCACCAATCATTGTCGCGAACGAGGATCTTGAGCAATACTTGCCAATTGGCAAAGTAGTGTCGATTATTAAAGGGTTCGACAACAAGGGGTAGCTAGTACAGCTTTCCGATGCCGGTGTACCACCAGATTGCTACAATGTCACACAAAGCTATTGACTCAACCGATTTCGATAAGACATACTTCAGTGCCAAAGGCGCTTCTGCTGAGGCATTCGTTCATAACCTGACCGAAAAGAGTATGTTCAGTGATTGGTGCTACCGTAACCCGATGCTCAAACCTGGCACCGAGTTATGCGACATGCTAGTCGTTTTTGACGATATCGTTATTATTATGCAGATCAAGGATCTAAAGCTAAAGAAAGATGGAACGCCCAACACCAAAGATCAGGCGAAAAACATTAAGCAGCTACATGGCGCGTACCGACAGCTCATGGAACTAAAAACGCCTGTCAAACTAACCAACCCACGCCGTGGCGATGAAATGTTTGATCCGATCTCCGTTAAGCGCGTATTCATGATTTCTATCCTTACAGGCGAAACTAGCGATGTTGAATGCTACGAAATTTCAGACAAGGCCATTGTTCATGTGTTTGACCGCGAATTTACCGAGATCGTCATGAACGAGCTCGATACTGTTGTCGACTTGCTAGCCTATCTGGATCAAAAAGAGAAAGTCTTGCGTGGCGGCAGTACAATTAAGCTTCGCGACGGCGAAAAAGACTTCTTGGCATACTTCATTAACCAGAAGCGTAATTTGAGTGATATTGCCGACAATACCACGCTTGTTATCAATGAAGATATTTGGCAGCAGTACGAAACGGCCAATGATGTGATCGCTAAGCGCGAAGCCGACCGCATTAGCTATGCCTGGGATAGTCTCATCGAAATGTCTCACACCTCTGGCGGAGAATATGAAAGGATCGCTCGCGAATTTGCCCGGGTTAAGCGTTTTGATCGGCGTATGTACGGCCAAGCATTAGTCGATGGGTTCAACGAGGCACAAGTTGTACTAACTAACCCCAAGTTAAATGCCTTCCGCAGGGTCATGTTTTTAGAGAATCAGAATCTTACGGTGGTAATTTGCTACTACGACGATCCCAAGGAGACAAAAGACGGGCTCAAAGCTCAGCTACTGGGCATGGCTCACATAGCACGAGTCAAATTTCCAACAAATACAAAGGTAATTGGCGTTGGCTCCGATATTACTGCCGGCTTTTCCGGTTCGTTCACCTTTCTGTACTTTGAACAAGATGAACTGACCAAAGAGTACATAGAAGATGTTCAGCGCTGGCAGAACCAAACCAAAGTGTTTACCAATTTAAATATTCAAGCGGTTAGCGCCGACGAGTATCCTAGCGCAAAGTGATGCTAGGATTAATAGGTGAGTTATATTCATCTCAAAGACCGCCAGTTTTATGAAGATATTTATGACCGCCACACTGTCGAAGATGCCCGGCGTGGCATGGTTCATTACGAGAAGTTCTACGCCGACCTTGAAGCTAAACTACCTAAAGACGACACAATTGACCGCCCTGGCAATGCGATTCTGCTCAACGCATTCTATATGCAAGCAGTCGGCCTTGATCTGCTGCATCGTTATGAAAAGCGTGAGCAACATATTAACGACTGGATGGCAAAGGATGAAGCCAAAGACGATCAAATTACTACCGCCAGACTGACAGAAGAGCCGTATTGTCATCACTGCGGTAAACAAGGCTTGCGTATCATCGACAAAAGCCTGATGCACCGCAAAGAAAATGCCAAGTATGCTGATCCCGAGGAAGTACTGTTCATGCTGCGCTGCCCGCATTGCGATAAGAACAGCGCCTTTTGGGAAGATGGTACCGCCTGGAAGGTGAAGCCCAACCTTTGTCCGAAATGCAAAACAGAAGTCACACATAAATCCGTAAAGACTAAAACCGCCATCGTTACTACCCATACCTGTCCGTCCTGCGGTCATAGTTATAAGGACAAGATGGACTTACGTGACAAGAAGGAAAAACCAGATCCCGACTTTGATAAAGACCGCGTCCACTTCTGTCTGTGGGACAAGGAATTTCGTGAGCATCTGTTCGCTACCAAGCAAGGTTTTGAAGACATGGCCCGATTCGGCAAAGAGATCAAAGAAAAGGAAGACAACAAACACATTTATGACGCTATAAAGGAGATGAAAAAGCCAAAGATTGCTGAACTATCCGTCATCCTTAGCCCTGCACTCGAAAAGGCCGGATACACTGAGTTCAGCCTGGACAAGCCGGAGATTGGCAAAGATGTGTTCGTTGGTTTTAATTGCCTGGACGGTAAGTCTGACCGTGAAGATTACGACAGCAGAAAGACCCTGGAAAAGCTGGTCAAGAAAACGTTAGAGGATACTAACTGGCGGCTCATGAGTGACGGCATATCCTATCGGCTTGGCTACTTAAGTGGCCGACTCCGTGCATATGAGCGTGAGGATGACCTAAAAGAGCTCATCTCCAAGAACAAGAAGTTGAAATCCAAGCAAGAAAGTAGCGACGCTATTAAGAAGAATGCTCACACTATAAAGGGTAATAATGGAGAGGATATTATTCTATGAACACGGAAACACGCAAGTTAATTGGCTGGTGGTTAGTAAGAGGGCGCAATGAACAAGATCCATTCGTTAAAATGTTTATTATGTATATGTGCTTAGATGCTTGGATGACAACAGGCTCCGGCCAAGATCGCGATGACCAGAAGCTGAAGTGGCTCAAAGAAACCGAGAATCCTCTCAAACATTATTGGGCAGCATCACCTAACAAGAAAGTTCCATTGCAGGGCCTCAAGAAAATTGGAAAAGTGGAGGATATGCGCCCCAAACACAGGGGTGAATATAAGCATTTGACAGACATCAATAATTTTGACGAAGTAATTTGTTTTATATACCAAATAAGATGCAACCTGTTTCACGGGGGCAAGAGCTATGTGAATACCCATGATAAAGACCTTTGCAGATGGTCGGCAAAGATCATTGAAAACTGGATCGAGTGGACCTTACTCAAAACCAAATAATGAGACATTGCTTACAGTGTCTCATTTGTCTCGTTTTACACTGTTAAGACGCTAGCGTTTGTGCTATAATATATATAGAACTATTGATTCTTCTGCTTAACAACTCATCAGCGCGAAGTGGCCAGCACGTGTAACTCCTCTTACCAACAAACACAAATTTGTACCGACAGAAAGGTGGCTGCCATGAGACAGAAAACCAATAACTTAAAGCTAGTTACTATCATTTTGACCGTAATCTTTAGTCTGGTCACTGGGCTGTTGAGCAGGCGAATCAAGGTTCTAGACCCACATGCTCAGCCAAATAAAAAAGACCAAACTTTTACGTTGGTCTTTTTTATTTGGCTGTATCATTTTTAGACACGCTCTTTAAGCCAATCCCAAATTGACCCTGAGAACCATCCCTGATTTGGACTTTGAACCTTGAGGATAAACCACTTGTCGTCATCGTCCGTAACGTCCTTCATCCGCGCATGCCACGTCTGCACGCTGTCACTGGTTTCGACGAACCATTGCGAGTATAGAGGCTTACGGAGCGAGACGGCGTATTTTTTGAGCATTGCTTCTACTTCTGCGTAAGCGCTAGGTCGCTCATATTTATTAAGGTCATAGCTAATTAATAACACCATATCTCCTCCTAATTCCTTGTATCTCGCGGAGGAAATGGATCGTTGGCCGGCGCAATAGTGTCACGATCCCGAATCTGCCCGTTGGGCCGATGAATGGTAATTTCACCCCCGCCCGAATTACGAGCTGACTGTTTAGCAGCTTGCTCTGCTACTGCCTGTGTTGGTGCGATACCTGACGCACGCGATGCCCCGGGCAATTTATACTGCCAGTTGCCATCGGACCGATGAGTTACGTGATAGTTCTTTTGAGCCATTTCTGACCTCCTTTTAATGTACTTTGTATTTTGAGCCTGATGTTACGAAAATGCAACACTAGATTTATTGTTTTCTTGACATCATCAGTATACTGATATACTATGAGTTTATGGGAAATACTACACAACTCGCATCACGCATTACAAAATGGAGAACAGATAGCGGTCTTACTCAACAAGAAGTGGCAGATAAGCTCGGCCTAAGTCGTCAGCGCTACATTCTCGTTGAGAAAGGTAGCCGGGACTTAACTACTACCGAGCTTACAATCTTGAGCGATTTGTTCGGAATAATGCCTGATGACTTGCTACGAGACCCTATTGATATGACAAAATTTCGTCAGATGTATTTTGCATGTCTGAAATTTGCCTATGATGAAAGCTGTGAGGGCGTAAAAATAACGAAACTTGCTAAACTCTTATATCTATCTGATTTCACAAATTTCTACCAACAACTGACTCCCATGAGCGGAGTAAAATATCGCCGAATGGAATATGGTCCCGTCGCAGACGCCTTCTTTACTTTGACTGATGAGCTTTACTACAGAGGAAAGATCAATGTAACACCCAAAGAAAAAGCAAAAATAATTTCCTCCACAAGTCGTGAGCAAGACAATTTCGATAAGCTTTCTAAGAGTGAGCTTGTGTTGATACAGGAAATATGCGAGGCATGGAAGCACAAGCGAACAGAAGAGATAGTTAACTTTACCCATGAACAACTTCCATGGCGCTCATGCCGTGACGGCGAATTTATACCCTACGAACTGATTATCCAGGAAGAGCCTGACCATGTTTTCAAACCCACTTCCCGATAATGATGATTACAGAGTGGTGGTTAGCCCTTATGCTGAAAGGTACTACTTTAAGCGGTTTGCCAAAGACTATAAAGGCATTCGTTGGGATGTAACTCGCCGCTCTATCCTAGAGCAGCTTAAGCGTGTGCACGCCATTCAAGATTCTATGAAAGTAGATCAGCTAAAGCGAGGTTCGGGCTGCCTGCTATTCAAGTTTGATTTTGCTGTCGCCCAAAGCAATGTTTCTCCGAAAGCTTCAGGGAACCGTTGCATCATTTTCTTAGATGCAGAAATACATCAGCAAACCATTCTGCTAACTTACGGCAAGGGTGATATCCCTAAGAATCGACCTGAAAGCCAGTGGGGTCTGGGGATAATTGAAACTCAATTTCCTGAACTATGGGCACGGCTTGATTAATATGAGTGCGCACAAGCTACCACGAGTATCTTTCGCCGACGTAGTCATTGAGGCTACGCCGTTCTCTGCCGAGTTGATAGCATGGTGCAGCTCCCACCCGGAAATAAAACAGGCATTAAAAGTTACTAACCCTGACAGATTCGTTGCCCTGGGGCATGTTACAACGAGCTCTTCATCAAACAAACCCAAGGATCAAGTAATCGGTTTCTATGCCTACGATTACATCGTTGAACGCTTCAAGCAGGACTTCATCGTGAATGTTGGCAATACAAATAGAGAATTCGTACTATATACCCGCCTACCAAAAGAAGATAAAGGCCTTTACGGTCGATACGTAAAGGACATCAATGAATTCTTTGCAATATATGGCAAGCGGAGTGACTACGCGGCTACGCATCACCCCAGCCTTGAGGAAATTATCGGATTAAATGAACCCGTCCTGACTGACCGCGCTCTGCGATATATTGAGCTTGGCGCACGCTTAAAGTCGGAAGGGCTAAAGCGGATTACTCAAGACCAGCTGCGTGATACCCTGCGCCTTATCCGTGAAGCTAAGAGAGAAAACGTAACATTGTAATCTGTGCGCCGCCGCCTAGACTATAATTACCCTATGAACGCAGATAGGCTTATTAG
>Ga0193753_10001119_pt1 | contig 23549 bp, 25 predicted proteins | sample H1c2metaG_FD_144925 | JGI IMG/M metagenome (GOLD analysis project Ga0193753, IMG submission 144925) | Soil microbial communities from a riparian zone of the East river system, Colorado, United States - H1c2 | ecosystem: Environmental > Terrestrial > Soil > Riparian zone | place: USA: East... | reverse complement strand
GGCAGCGCCGTTACAACGAGGAACGTCGGCACGAGTCGCTTGGCAACCTCACCCCGCGCCAATACTTGATGGCAAAATCAACCTAACCCTCTAGTTCTGAACGGTCCGCGAAAACGAGGGGGTTACACCAGAACTCGGCTGCGAGCACAGTGAGTGTGCCTGCGACGCCATTACTTCTGCTTGATTGGGACGGCGACAGTAAGACTGATTTTCTCGTCAACAACGGTGGCACGTTTGGCGTGTATCGATCGACTGGGGATGGGTTCCTGCCACTGATGTGGACGAATGTGCCCTCGGCTGGAACGTATTATGCGATGGACCAAGACGGTGACGGTCTCGAAGATCTAGTTAGGGTGAATGGTACATCGGCGATTAGCTACTGGACACATACCTCGAGCGGGGCGAGCCCCTCAACCGCCACAAATATTCCGGACCTGCTTTCGAGCATCACCGACGGCTTTAGTGTCAATCATTCAGTTACCTACGCTTCAACGGCTGAGAGCAACTACAACAGGGGTGCGGACACGAGCTATCCCCTTCAAGACGCAGACCCGACGATTGTGGTCGCGAAGGTCACGAGCTCAGATGGAACTGGAGGCACCTATAACTCGACTTACTACTATGTTGGCGCACGAAAGAATGCTGAACGTGGCGAGCTAGTCGGATTCCAACGAGTCGACCAAACCGATAGTCGGAATGGTCTCATCGCACGGACCTACTTTGAGCAGTCTTTTCCGCTCACCGGCATGGTCCACCAGCAGGAGGTTATGCAGCCGAATGGCGTTACTCCAATCTCTCGAGTGGTCAACGTCAACAATTTTACGATGCTGAATTCTGTCGCCGGTAATCAGCGATACTTCACATACCTTCAGGGCAGTACCGCCACGCGGTACGAAGTGGGTGGAACGTGGAACGGCAGCCTGCTCAGTACTGTAGTAACCGATAACCTTTTTGAAACGACTGGCGGCATCCTTTACGACAAAACTGTTACGACGACGGAGCCCATCTCTAGCGCGAATGGTGTAAATGCCGGTGGTGCGTGGACTGAGCATACGATCATGCCGATCGCCAACCTACTCAACGACACCACGAATTGGTGTCTAGGGCGGCCTGGCAGGGTTCAGCAAACCAATTCGCACAACCTTTTTTACAACACGGCGATCACACGAACCACGGATATCACTTGGAGCGCGACGGCTTGCCGACCGACACAGACAGTCGCGGAGCCCGGAAGCGGTACGCTGCAAGTCACCACGGCGATTGGGTATGACAGCTTTGGAAATGTGAACTCCACGACGGTCACGGGCACTGGAATGGCCGGGCGAACGACTGCCACGGCCTACTCCGACGGCACATACACCACCGGGCAGTTTTCACTGTCGGCCACGAATGCACTGCTCCAGACGTCTACCAGCGCGTGGAACTACGATCTTGGTGTTCCGACCAGCGCAACGGATCCAAATGGCATCAGCGTTTCGTGGCAATACGATGCTTTCGGTCGGCGCATTCGCGAAGACCGAGCAGATGGCACTTACACGACCTGGAGCCTGAACGACAGATGCCCGAGTTGCTCTGCGCGGTACCGAACCTATGTTGACGAAGTTGTCCGGGATTCTGGTGGCGCCACTTTCGACAGACGCCTCCAGTATCTCGATGTTTTCGACCGTCTCACTTACAACTATTGGCTCAACTTCGATGGGACCTTTAGTGGTACCGCCCGGGTTTTCGATGCGCTCGGTCGAGTTGCAGCGGACTATTTTCCGGTCCTCAGTACCGCTAGTTGGGTCGGATTCACGGCATATTCCTACGATATCGCCAATAGACCGACCACAATTTCGCGCCCGATTTCGGATACAAACTCGACCCCTCAGACCACGACGATTTATTACGAGGGCCTGACTACTGGCATTTGGGACGCGCAGGGCAAGTACGCCTACAAATACATGAACTCGGCCGGCCAGCTTGCTCGGTCGGAGGACCGCAACGGCTACTACCAAAATTTCGACTACGACGCATTTGGGGCGCCAAAACGTGTTCAAGACAGCGCCGGGAACACACTCCAAAGTTCGGACTACAACGTTCGCGGGATGCTGACGGCACGGACCGACTTGGATATGGGACTGTGGAACTTCGTGCCCAACGCACTGGGGGAGACAATTTCGCAGACGGATGCGAAAGGTCAGCCAACGACTTTTGCTTTTGACACGCTCGGACGCCTCACAGGTCGCATCGAGGCCGAAGGCAGCAGCACCTGGACTTGGGGAACCTCGAGTGGAGCAAAGAACATTGGCCGGCTTGCGTCAGTCTCTGGACCCAGCTATTCCGAAAGTTACATTTACGACTCGGTCGGTCGCCCCTCGACTACGACGATCACGGCGGATACGACTTACCAAATCGACTATGCGTACAACGGCATCGGTGCTCTGGATAGTTTGACGTATCCGACAAGCACCTCCGGCTATCGCCTCAAGCTCAAGTATGAGTATCAAAACAGCTATCTTCGTCGGATCAGCGATTTCAATATCCCCGCGAACGGCTTCTGGGTTGGGAATGCAGGGAACGATCGCGGCCAGTACACGGAGGAACTATTCGGCAACGGGCTGAAGACAAATAGTGTTTATGACAAGGTGACTGGCAGTCTCAAGTCTATCCAGACCGGACTAGGTGGCGGCACAGGCGTACAAGATCTGGCTTACGAGTGGGACCTTGTCGGCAACTTGAAAAAGCGGATCGACGGTAAACAGTCGAGCCTCACTGAAGAGTTTTTCTACGACAATCTCTATCGACTCGACTATTCACAGCTGAATGGTGCCACCAATCTGGACATGGCCTACGACGCTCTTGGCAACGTCTCTTACAAGTCCGATGTCGGCAACTACACCTACGACCCCATTAAGAAGCACCAGGTGACTGCATCCAGCAACGGCTGGACCTTCGGCTACGACAACAATGGCAACATGACGAGTGGCCGAAACGCCACCATTTCCTGGACCAGCTTCAACTATCCATCCTCGATCGCCAACGGCTCGGATACGTCCACGTTCAGCTACACGCCGGACAGGCAGTACTGGCGGCAAATATCGAACTACACGAGCGGAGGAGCTGCCACGACGATCTACGTGGGAGGATTGCTAGAGAAGGTTTCAACTAGCGCGGGCACGGACTTTCGACATGTGATCCGCACTGGCGGCTCGAGCATCATTGTGTCGCGCAAGAGTTCGGGCGCCAACACCGTCAGCTATTTGACGAGCGATCACCTTGGAAGTAGTTCGGCGATCACGGATTCCGCAGGCGGCATTCTCGTTAACACAAGCTTCGATGCTTTCGGCAAGCGGCGCGGATCGAACTGGTCTGGAAGTCCGAGTGCGGGTGACTGGACTGCGATTGCGAGTAGTACCCGGCGCGGGTACACAGATCATTCGACGCTCGACAATCTAAGTCTTATTCACATGAACGGGCGCGTATATGACCCATTGCTAGGCCGATTTATCTCTGCGGATCCCTTTATTCCTGACCCGGGCAGCACGCAAAGCTACAACCGTTACAGCTACGTGAAAAATAGCCCGCTGACTCTGATTGACCCGAGCGGGTTCACTGATAGTGACCCGCAGCCAGGGAATAGGTGTGGTCCTCCGGGTTCTCAGTGCAACCTCCCGCCGGTATGCACTCAAGGCGGATGCATCATGTATCAAAGCTCTCAATTGCCCAACGGAAGCAACATTGCCGCGGGTGTGAATGGAAAGCTCATCGCCGCGGCGGATGCGTACAACTTGGCCATGGAAGCCATGGGAAAAGCGACCCGTGATGCGATAGCCGGAGCTAGCAGGGCCGCGGATTTTGTCGTTCCTGGCTGGGCCACCTCAAAAGTAGCTGATCAGGCCTTTGCTGACGGCCGCTACGGCCAGTTCGCTGGATTGATTGTCTTGGGTCTTGGGGAGATGGCGCTTTCAGTTGGCACCGGGAACACGAGTACCGTGACTATTGCTGGTGGACGAGTAGCGGAAGCGGCCGCCGTAAGGGGAGTAAGCGTGCTCGGCCACTCCAAAGACGGATACATTGCGGTCGCGCAGACGCTTGGTGCTCGCTACTTCAAAGTACCTGACAAAATATGGGATGCGATGACGCCGACTCAGCAATGGGCCGCAAACTCGAAGTTTCTCGATCGCCTTATGGCGCGTGGCGAAACGGTCATCCTAGCAACTCAAGCCTCCGCAGCACGCGCGGGTAGCTTCTTCGCGCGCGAGCTCGAGTATCTAGCTGATCATGGTTATATACTTGCGGAGGACGGCATGCGGATGTTGCCGCCAGGACTATGAGCAAGCAGAACCAACAAATGGCATTTGTCGACGCTGTAAGGTCGCAGTTGACCAGCGCGGGGCTGGGTCAGCCAACGCTTGTGAGCGCATCGCCAGAAGGGCCGCCGTTTGGGTACGTTGAGGTCGTCTTCGACATCGATGGCCTGTTGCTTCGAGTTGCGCGCGAACGCGGTCAAGCGTTCTTGGAGGCTGCGGCAGTCACGGCGCCATCTGCATTTCATCAATACGACGACGTGGAAATTGCCATGGGCTGGAAATCGATCGATCAGGTCTTGGCCAAGCGGGAGCCAGAGGATCTTGCGGCTGTGTTGGCCCGCGTACATGCACGACTAGGCGAGCTCAGGGAAGCGTTCTCGAGCAATCGAGCGGAGTTGACCATGGCTCGCATTGAGCGGGCTGCACGGGAACGTGGGAAGTTGTTTACTGATCGGCTGCGCGGCAAGAAATGAAGCGACGCATGATGGCGTCGCGCTTGCTTATGTTCCCATCCCAGTTCGCGGACCGTCGCGACGAGCGGCGATGGCACGAATCAGAAGGGACTGGTGTCAGTCTTTACCCCTTAGCATCTAACGAGTGAATCTAGCTAGCGGCCCTCGGGCGACCAAGAAAAAAGGCCCGGGGTCGCCGGGCCTCTCTCGCTCGATGAGACCGACCAATCAGGCGTATGCGCGCCCCGCCATCTTCGCCGTTTCAAGGGCGCTCGCTGCAACCGCGTAAGCCGGTAGTGGCTCGCTGCGGCGACGCACCGACTGCTCGGCGTCCTTGAGGGCGATATCGTGCTCGCCGCCGTCGTAGAGCTCGAACAGGTATGCAGCCTGAAGTTCGAGTTTTGGCACATTGCGAAAAGGATCTCCGTCAAGACACTCACGAGCGATCTCGATAGCCCTCGCGACAATCTCGGCCCGCTCGAATTCCCATCTGACTTCCGTATTGGTGTCCATTGCCGCCCCCTCACTGAACCAGGCGCGAGACTGACGCACCGCCCGGGATGTCGACGGCGACAAGCTCGTACGTCACCTCGTCCAATTCGCGCAAATGCTCGAGGAGCATGGCGGTCACAGGGATCGAGTTGTCCTCGTTCCTAGAGATGCGCAATTCTGCTTCTGCGCCAATTCGAGTTCTAGCGGCCGAAAGCAGTCGATAGAAGTATCCGAGCTGGCCAGGCTCGCCACAGGAGCAATGGCTGTGCTCACCGTGGTCCGTAATGAAGTCGATGATCATTTGCGATGCAAGTGCGATTGCCTCTTCTCGTGTGTTCGGGAGTGCAGCCTTCTTCCGCTTATCCACGTGTGACCTCTCGCGTGTTGTCGACGACAAGGCGAAGCGCTGTCGACTTTGTATGCTCTGATGGCCAGTCTTCGGATTTCGCACGCTTGAGGATGGCCAGTCCGTTCGGGTGTGCGCAAACGGCCACCTGGAGCCTGGCAGTCGCTGAGCGCACCATCTCCAGCAGCGATTCCATCTTCCCGATTAGATCCTCGCCGCTGTCAGCGATCTTGGCGAACATGAATGCGGCATCCTCTTTTTCAACCGACTCCATGAGATCGCGCATCGATCGCGTAAGCGATTCAAGCAAGCTGCGTCGCGTGAGGCCGTAGCTTTCATATGTAGTCGCGATTTGCTGGAACTGCTCCATAGTCAGCTGCGCCGGCTGATTGATAAGCGCGTCGAGTTCCTTGTCCGGGATTCCGCTGCTCTGAGTCTTTCGCTTCCTAGCCATGGGGCACCCCGCGAGTGTTGTCGACGATCAGGCGTAGTCGCGATCGCGTCGACATTTGCAGGAGCACATCAGGAAAGAGCTCAAGCACTCCTGGGAGCGAGCCGGCAAATGCACGATTGCAGCAGTAGTAGCTAATCTGAATCGCGCCACGCCTACCTGGTCCCGCCTTGCTGGTCAGCCACCAAACGCCGCCGCTTCCATCGTCACAGAATTTATCGTAGCGCCGCATGCCTTTGGGCAGGCAACCCGCAACTAGCAGATCGTCCTTGTGGCCCCAGTACCTGATCTTCGCGCCCGGCAAATCGGCATCAAGATGGTAGTACTGTCTTAAGGTAGCCGCCGATTCTGAGGTTACGGTGACTCCGATGCCGCGACCTCGAATGAGGTATGCGCCGGCGCACTCGCTGGTTCGAGACCATTCTTGAGCAGCTTGCGCTAGCTCAGACATTGGCCACCTCCCCCGCGCGACGCAGCTCTTTGCAGTGCATAGCCGTGAAAGCGCTGCTCTTACCGTCCTCAAAATGGAACTTGAAGCCGATGGCTTTCACGACGAACCAGAGGTCGCCTCGGCCTTCAAGCTGTAGCCGCATTTGCTCATCAGCGGTCGTTAGGTCATGCACCCGCACGCGTTTTCCGTGGTCTTTACTGAAGTCGAAAATCTCCGCTTCGTCCCCGACTTCGAGGTACACCCAATAATCGCGGGCGCGCCTGTTGACGACGTTCGATGGGAAGCGCCCACGCCAGCGTCGACTCCGGATTGGCGCGAGATCTGCGTGTGGAAGTCGCGCGACGATGCCAGCCGGTTGAGTGTCGGAGTTAGCCATTGGCCACCTCCGCGAACGGCTTCATCGAAATCGTTGCCCGCGACGGCCGACCAACCTGCATCCGAATCGGGTCCCGCATCTCCGTCACGATTGGAGAGGGGCCTTCGCCAATCTCGATGTCAGGTACCCCACCATGTTCACAGTTCCCAAGGTAGTGAGTGAGTACGCTGGCGAATGCAGCGAGCACGTCATCGCTGCGGGTGCTGATGAGCCCCAGCAGGTGGCCGTATACGACATTTTCCTGCGGTCGTCCGTCGCGGCAATCGTCTTGACAATCGAGCTCGTCGCCGCTGATGGACCTGAGATCGCGGAACATAGCGATGGCTCGTCGATGACCTTCGCGCCATTCGTCCCGATTGCATGTGATGGCAATCGGGCTTTGAGTAGACTTCTTCTTAGCCATGATGACCTCCTATCGGTTGTTGTGGTTAGGCGCGCGGCGGTGCATCACCACCGACGAGCGCCGTTTGGTCGAAAACATCGTCAGGAAGCTGCTGCCTCAGTGCTGGGCGCGGCGATCGTCATTCGGAGAGGTTGATCCTCGTGCTCTAGCGCTGGCGTCATCATGTCGTCAGCCTCGAGCAGCAGATCTCTCGCTGTACGCAGCTGCATCTTTAGATCCTTGTCGACGGCAACAGACGCGAGTCGAGTCACGTCGTTCTTGATGCGTTTGCACCGAGCTCGCAATCGCGTGAGTCGAGCGAATAGACCATGAGAACGTTTCGGCATTGAAGTCTCCTTTGTTGGTGTTTGCGGTGGAAATGGGTGTAGCGCGCCTCGGCGCGCAGTGGAACGAGCGAACGCGGCTGGGCCGCGCAGACCGAACTGCTAAGAGATGAATTTGAGTGGAGAAACGGCCCGCGATTCGAAACGAAACCGCGCGGACTTACCGTGGACTTAACTAAGTCTGATGGTGGGCTGATTGGCCCAAATGACGCGTAAGCCGTTGAAATAATGGTCGGGGTGAAAGGATTTGAACCTTCGACTCCTACGTCCCGAACGTAGTGCTCTACCAGGCTGAGCTACACCCCGAATGCCTTGACGGCTGACCCCGCTGGATCCAGCGGGGGCGCGCAGTCTACTCAAGCCTCCGCCGACGTTCAAATAAAGGAATCGGTCCCTTTCCGGGGGCTATTATTTGCACCGACGCCGCCTGTGTCGGGCGAGAAAAACAATGCACTTTCAGGCCCTTGGCGAGGAGTTGACCTTATTTCCCTGATCGATGCGGCTCCCGTTTCACAGGCCGAGCGCGTCCAGCTCATGGACGTTCTGCGCGGTGTGGCGCTGTTCGGGGTGTTCCTCGTCAACTTCACGGGTTTCGCCAGTGCGCCGATCATGGCGACGGAGCAGCAATTACTTTCCCTGCCCACGGCTCCGTTCGATCTCGCGCTGTTCGACGTGCTCGCGTGGCTGTTCACGGACAAGGCCAATACCGTGTTCGCGTTTCTGTTCGGCCTTGGGTTCGCACTGCAATTGCAACGGCTCGAGGAGCGCGGCGTCGATTTCGAAGCGTTGTATCGCCGCCGCCTGACGGTGCTGCTCATCATAGGCGTGGTGCATTTCTTCTTCGTCTGGACCTGGGACATCCTGCACCTGTACGCGCTCGCGGGTTTCCTGCTGCTGCCGCTTCGCCGCCTCAGCAATCGCGGGTTGGTCATCGCCGGTGTGTTGTTAGCCGCGTTCGGGCGCACCACGCAGAAAGCTCTCGCGGAATTCGGCACGCCGGGTAGTTGGAGCGGCTTGCCCGGTGGCTACGCCGATTCGGACGTGCTGTTGCGCCAACAGATTTCCGAGAGCGGGGACTACTTCCACCTCGTGGGCAATTTTTTCGATTGGGTATTCGTCGACTACCTCGCCAGCGGGCTCATCCTGGGATGGCTTCTCTATGCGCTCGGCCGTCTCCTGATCGGCGCGTGGGTAGGTCGGCGCGGATGGGTGACTCGCGCAGCCGATTTCCTTCCGGGCTGGCGACGGCTGCTGCGCATCGCACTGCCGGCGGGGCTGGTGCTCGAGGGCTTCGCGACTCTGCTGGCGGAATCGCCGCTGTTGCCGGACTGGGAGCATCGCGGCTTCCTCGCCGACGCATTGCATCTGCTGGCCGTGCCGGTTCTGGCGGCCGGCTATGTGGCGGGTATTGTCGTCGCGTTCCAGGGGGCCGTTGGGCGACGGCTGCTGGCGCCGTTCGCGGCCGTAGGGCGCATGGCGCTCACTAACTACCTGGCGCAGAGCCTGGTGTTCGGGTTCGTGCTGTTCGGCATCGGCCCGGGGCTGGCGCTTGCGGGGAAGATCGGCGCGACGGCCATCGTCGGCATCGTGATCGGGTTCTTCAGTCTGCAGGTCATCGCGAGCCGCTGGTGGTTAGGTCGCTATGCGTACGGCCCGGCGGAGTGGGTATGGCGCGCGTTCACCTACGGCGAGCGGCCACCCATGAAATTGGGGTCAGGCACCGTTTCCTAGAAATCGGTGCCAGGCACCGATTTCTAGGAAACGGTGCCTGACCCCATTACGAGGTGCGTTCCTGGGCGAAGCGCGCGAGTGATGCGAGCGCTCGAGAGTAGGGCGTGTCGGGCAACGCTTCGAGTGCCGCGAGCGCCTGCGCGGTCTCGCGTTGCGCGAATCCAGCGGCGTAATCGAGCCCACCGGTAGCCTCGATGGCTTCGACGATCGGCCCCAACTGTGCAAGCCCACCTTGTTCGATGGCCAGCCGGATGAGCGCGCGCTGCTCGTCGTTGCCGTGGCGCAGCGCATGCAGCAGCGGCAGCGTGGGCTTTCCTTCGGCAAGATCGTCGCCGAGATTCTTGCCGCGCGTGGCGGGGTCCGACTTGTAGTCGAGCACGTCATCGACGAGTTGATAGGCGATACCGAGATGCTTGCCGTAACGCGCCAGCGCGGCCTGTTGCGCCGCGGGCGCACTGGCCAGCACGGCGGCGACTTCCGCGCCGGCCTCGAACAGCCGGCCGGTCTTGCGGTAGATCACTTCGAGATATCGCTGCTCGGTGGTCTCGGGGTCGTGTGCATTCATGAGCTGCAGCACTTCGCCCTCGGCGATCACATTGGTGGCGTCCGACATGATCTCCATGACGCGCTGCGAGCCCACGGTGGCCATCATCTGGAACGCGCGCGAGTAGACGAAATCACCGACGAGCACGCTCGCCTGGTTGCCGAAGATGTTGTTAGCCGTGGCGCGGCCGCGGCGCTTCTGCGAGCCGTCGACCACGTCATCGTGCAGCAACGTTGCCGTGTGAACGAACTCGATGAAGACCGCCGCTTCGATGTGTTTGTCTTTCTCGATGCCGCAGGCGCGCCCGGCAAGCACGCAAAGCAGGGGGCGCAGACGTTTGCCGCCGCCGCCAATGATGTGTTCGGCGACCTGGTCGACGAGTGGCACGGCGCTCTTGAGGCGCGCCCGGATCATGGCGTCCACGGCCGCAAGATCGGTGCGTACCAGGCCGCGGATATCCTCGAGCGGCATGGCCTGCGGGCCCTCGGAACGGGGGGCGGCGCGGGAAGTTGGCAACGATGTAACTTTGGAGCTCATTTAGGGCGTTGATTCTAGTGGATTATTTATGGTTTGACCGGCTTTCCATCGGTACGTAGAATGCGCCTCCCTTCGAAATGGCACAGGGCTTAAGGCTTTGGTTTCGAAAGGTTTTCCGGAGCAATCAAGATGTACGCGGTTATCGCCACGGGCGGCAAACAGTATCGGGTAGAGAACGGCACCGTCCTCCAGGTCGAAAAGCTCGACGGCGAGCCGGGTTCCACCATCGAGTTCGGCGAAGTCCTGCTCGTCGGCAACGGCGACGACATCAAGATCGGCTCGCCGCTGCTCAAGGGCGGCAAGGTCACGGCCACCGTCGAAAAGCACGGCAAGGGCGAGAAGAAAGTCATCGTCAAGTTCCGTCGCCGCAAGCACTACCTGCGCCAGGGCACGCATCGCCAGCAGTACACGCAGGTCAAGATCACGGGTATCAGCGTTTAAACGCCCGTCTGAATAGACGATACCTAATTAGATAGTTGGAGCAGAGCTCACATGGCACATAAAAAGGCAGGCGGCAGTACTCGTAACGGCCGCGAATCACACAGCAAGCGCCTCGGCGTGAAGAAGTTCGGCGGCGAAGCCGTTCTCGCCGGCAACATCCTGGTCCGCCAGCGCGGCACCACGATGCGTGCGGGCCCGAACGTGGGCATCGGCACCGACCACACGCTGTTCGCTCTCAAAGAGGGCCGCGTGAAGTTTTCGAAGAAGGGCGCTGAGCAGCACACCTTCGTGAGCGTCGACGCCGAGTAATCGGCCGTCGCGGTTCGCGATCGAAAAACCCGGCCGCAAGCCGGGTTTTTTGTTGATGCAGGAAACCCAACCATGAAATTCGTCGACGAAGCACGCGTAAAAGTACAAGCCGGAAACGGTGGGCGAGGCTGCGTAAGCTTTCGTCGCGAAAAGTTCGTGCCCTTCGGCGGTCCGGATGGTGGGGACGGTGGCCATGGCGGCAGCGTCACGTTCCGCGCGCGAGACGGCATCAACACGCTCGTGGATTTCCGCGTCGAACGCACGTTCCGCGCGGAGAACGGCGAGCCCGGTGGCGGCCGCGACTGCTTCGGGCGTGGCGGCCAGGATTCGCTGGTGATGGTTCCGGTGGGCACCACCGTGCGTGACGCCGAAACCGGTGAAGTGCTCGGCGACCTGAACATGGCGGACATGGAGCTGCTCGTGGCCCGCGGTGGCAAGGGCGGCTGGGGCAACCAGAAGTTCAAGAACAGCAAGAATCGATCGCCACGTCAGTACGGTCCCGGTCTGCCCGGCGAACAGCGCACGCTCGAGCTCGAGCTCAAGGTGATCGCGGACGTAGGCTTGTTAGGGCTGCCGAACGCCGGCAAGTCCACGCTCATCGCGGCGGTATCGGCCGCGCGCCCGAAGATCGCCGACTATCCGTTTACGACGCTCTATCCGAACCTCGGCGTCATCTCCGTCAGCGATCAGCGCAGCTTCGTGATGGCCGACATTCCCGGCCTCATCGAAGGTGCGGCCGATGGTGCCGGGCTCGGCATCCGCTTCCTCAAGCATCTGCAGCGCACGCGCGTGCTGCTGCATCTCGTGGACATCGCGCCCACGGATCCGTCGGCGGATCCGGTCCGCGATGCGAACGCCATCGTCGGCGAGCTCGGCAAGTTCAGCGAAGACCTGCTCGCAAAGCCGCGCTGGCTGGTGCTGAACAAGCGCGATCTGCTGCCGGACGATGAGGCCGTCAAACTGGCGGTGTCGATCGCGGTTGCTTTGAAATATCGCGGCCCGGCGTTCCTGATCTCCGGCGCCACACATGCCGGCACCCGTGATCTCACCGAAGCCGTTATGCGATTCATCGAAACCGGCGAAGCGCCGGCGCAGGGCAACCTGGAACTGCCCGTGGTGAAAGTGCAGCCCAAGGCCAAGGCAAAGCCCAAGGCAAAAGCCAAGGCCAGGAAGCCGGCCAAGGCCGCGAAGAAGAAGGCATTGCCCAGGAAGAAGTCGACGCCTACCAGGAAGGCGCCGCCAAGAGCCAAGCTCAGGGCAAAGCGCAAGGCAAAACCACCCGTGAAGAAACGCACTCGACGCTGATCGCCCAAACGAAAAAGCCGGCTAAAAGCCGGCTTTTTCGTGCTCCGCGCCGCGAGGCGCCGAAGGCTTGACCGAGTTCTGTTCTATTTCGAAGCGGGCATCGCCTTGATGCGGGCCGTGAGCGCGCTCTTGTGGCGGGCGGCCTTGTTGCGATGGATGACGTTCTTGTTGACCAGCGAGTCGATGACCGGCTGGGCTTCCTTGAGCGCGGTTGCCGCGTCGACCTTGTTGCCCGCGGTGACAGCATCCGAAACCTTGCGCAGGGCCGAGCGCATGCGGGAACGCAGCGCCACGTTGCGGGTGCGATTGGTCTCAGCTCGACGGGCGGCTTTTTCAGCCGACTTTGTGTTCGCCACGAAGGAATCTCCAGAAACCGGGGTCGTTTTGAGGCCGCGTAGTGTGCTGACCGACCTGTACCTTGTCAACGCTTGAAAGCCGAGTCCGGTATAGTGCGCGCCTTGCGCAGTTTTTCCTTTATTTTTCGGGGCCTTGCAGGGTGAGTGGAGCGATTTTCAAGAGCACCGCCGTAACCGGCGTGGCGACATTGGTGTCGCGTATCACTGGCCTGGCTCGCGAGATGATCTACGCGCAGGCCTTTGGCGCCAGCGCCTTCATGGACGCCTGGCTCGTGGCGTTCAAGATCCCGAACTTCCTGCGCCGCCTGTTTGCCGAAGGTTCCTTCTCCCAGGCGTTCGTCCCGGTCATCAGCGAATACAAGCTGAAGCGCTCGAAGGAGGAGGCGCGCGAGCTCGTGGATTCGGTCGCGGGCACCTTCGGCGTGGTGCTGTTCCTCATCACCTTGTTAGGTGTCATCGCCGCGCCGCTGATCATCCTGGCCTTCGCGCCGAGCTGGCACAACGAGCCGGACAAGTGGCATCTGGCGACGTCGATGCTTCGTTGGACGTTCCCGTACCTCTTCTTCATCTCGCTGAGCGCGCTGTTCTCCGGCGTGCTCAACAGCTACGGCAGGTTCGCGTTGCCCGCGTACACGCAGGTGATCATGAACGTGGTCATGATCATCGTGGCACTGTGGATCGCGCCGCACACGGAGAATCCGGGCGTCGCGCTCGCCATGGGCGTGTTCGTCAGCGGCGTGCTGCAGCTGGGTTTCCAGGTGCCCGCGGTCATGCGCCTGGGCCTGTTCCGTTGGCCGCGATGGCGCCCGGCTGTCGACGGCGTGCGGCGCATCGGCCGGTTGATGTTGCCGGGTGTGTTCGGTTCATCCGTGGCGCAGGTCAGCCTGCTGCTCGACACGCAGATTGCGACCTTCCTCATCACCGGCAGTGTGTCGTGGCTGTACTACGCGGACCGCCTCATGGAATTTCCGCTGGGCGTGTTCAGCATCGCGCTCGCCACTGTGATTCTTCCCGGACTTTCCCGGCATCACGCCGGTGAGTCGAAAGAGCATTTCACCGCCACGCTCGATTGGGCGCTGAAGCTGGTCATCCTGCTGGTATCTCCGGCCGCGGTGGCCATGCTGGTGTTCGCAGGTCCCTTGACCGCCACCACGTTCGGCTATGGCGCATTTCTGCCGCAGGACGTGAAGATGGCGAGCTACGCGCTCATGGCGTACTCGTGGGGACTGCTGGGATTCAGCCTGGTGAAGGTGTTGGCGCCGGGGTATTTCGCGCGCCAGGACACGCGTACGCCGGTTCGCGTCGGACTCATCGCGCTTGGCTGCAACATGGCGTTGAACGTGCTCGTGGTGTTGCCCGCGGCGCATTTCGGCTTTCCGTATCCCCACATCCTGATCGCGACCTCCACTTGTATCGCCGCGGCAATCAACACGACGTTGCTGTGGCGCGGGCTCGTCCGCGCAGGCGTCTACAAGCCGCGGCCGGGTTGGGGAGTGCTGCTGACGCGAGTGGTGTTGGCGAACGCCGTCATGGCGGCGCTGCTCATCTGGCTGGGCGGCGACATTTCCGGGTGGTTGGCGGCCTCGCCGCTGGAGCGCGCCGCGCGCCTGGCCATGTGTGTGAGCGCGGGTGCTGCCGCGTACTTCACCGCCTTGTTCATCTGTGGAATGCGCCTGCGCCACATGCGCAGCGGCTCTACCGCCTGACGATGGAATTCATCCGTGGAATACAGGGGTTGAAGCCCCATCATCGAGGAGCCGCCATCACGATCGGCAGCTTCGATGGCATTCACCTCGGGCATGGCGCGTTGATCGCGCGGACCTGCGCGCTGGCGGCGCACGCCGGAAAGCCGGCAATCATGCTGACTTTCGAGCCGCTGCCACGCGAATACCTGTCGGCCCGGGCAACGCCCGCGCTGGATCCGCCGGCCCGGCTCACGGATTTGCGCGAACGCTGGCGCGTACTCACGCATTCGGACCTCTCGGCCGTGTGCCTGCTGCGTTTCAACGAGAAGCTGCGGCAATTGTCCGGCGAGGAGTTCGTCAGCCTGCTCGCGGAACGATTCGCGGCCTCGGCCGTGGTGGTGGGGCAGGACTTCAGGTTCGGGCGCGGCGGCGCCGGCAGCGTGGCGCTGCTGCAGGCCGCGGCTGATGCCGGACGGTTTGCGCTCGAACTGGTACCGTCGGTGTGCGTGGACGACATTCGCGTGAGCTCGAGCGGCGTCCGCGCGGCGTTGTCGAACGGGGATTTCCGCGCGGCGCGCGACTTGTTAGGGCGTCCCTATTCGATGCGCGGGCGCGTCGTCACGGGCGAGAAGCTCGGCCGCAGGCTCGGGTTTCCGACCGCGAACATCCGAATGCGCCGGCACAAGCTGCCGTTTACCGGGGTTTACGCGGTGCGCGTGCGCGGTATTGACGGTAATCTCGCGCGCGACGCCGTGGCGAGCCTCGGGTTTCGGCCCACGGTGGCCGGGACGGAACCGCTGCTCGAAGTGCATGTGTTCGATTTCTCCGGCTGGCTGTACAACCGCGAGCTGGAAGTGGAGTTCGTCGCGAAGATTCGCGACGAGGAAAAATTCGAGAGCCTCGATGCCCTGGTGCGGCACATGCGCGAGGACGCGATCGTGGCACGGGGCCTGCTCCACAAGAGCCATGCCCCGCAAGGTTAGTTAGAGGAAGAGAACTCAGTGGCGGACTACAAACACACCATCAATCTCCCCGAGACCGGCTTTCCGATGAAGGCCGATCTCGCGCAACGCGAGCCGAAAATGCTGGCCGCGTGGGAACAGAACGACCTCTACGGAAAGCTGCGCGCCATCGCGCGCGGCCGGCCGCGCTTCGTGCTGCACGACGGCCCGCCGTACGCCAACGGCGCGCTGCACCTGGGGCATGCCGTGAACAAGGTGCTCAAGGACATCGTCGTGAAGTCGCACACGCTCGACGGATACGACTCGCCGTACGTGCCGGGTTGGGATTGCCACGGCCTGCCCATCGAACACCAGGTGGAAAAGAAGCACGGCCGCGTGGGCGCCAAGATCAGCGCGAAGGACTTCCGCGCCGCCTGCCGCAAATACGCGCAAGAGCAGGTGGACCTGCAGCGCGCCGAGTTCAAGCGATTCGGCGTGCTCGGCGACTGGAATCGTCCGTACCTCACGATGGACCCGCGCTTCGAGGCCCAGCAGATCCGCGCGCTGGGCCACATCATCCGCAACGGACACTTATATAAGGGCGCCAAGCCCGTCCACTGGTGCCTCGACTGCCGCTCGGCGCTCGCCGAGGCGGAAGTGGAATACGAAGACAAGACCTCGTCGGCCGTGGACGTGGAATTCCGCGTGGTCGACAACGGCGAGTTGGCGCGGCGTGTGGGGGTGAACCCCGATGTGCTCGGCGCGTTTCCCGTCTCGATCCCGATCTGGACCACCACGGCCTGGACGCTGCCGGCCAACGAGGCCGTGAGCCTTGGCCCCAAGATTGAATACGTACTGCTCTGGGTGTCGCGCAACGGCATGTCGGAGTTGTTAGTGCTTGCCAATGAGCTTCTCGATGCCTGCCTGGCGCGCTACGGCCTCGGCAAGGGACAAGTGCTGGTGCAGTTCGAAGGTTCGGTGCTCGAGCATCTGCAACTGGCACATCCGTTCCTGCCGAAGCACGTGCCGGTGATTGTCGGGGATCACGTGACGCTCGAGGCGGGTACTGGCGCCGTTCACACCGCACCCGCGCATGGCCAGGACGACTTCATCATCGGCCAGAAATACAGCCTGCCGGTGGATAACCCCGTGATGGGTGATGGCCGCTTCCGCGAAGGCACGGCGTTCGTCGCTGGCATGAAGGTGGACGAAGGTGGCGAATTGCTCATCAGGGAGCTCGAGTCGCGCGGCCGCCTGCTCAAGCACGAGCAGATCAGGCACAGCTATCCGCATTGCTGGCGCCACCACACGCCGGTGATCTTCCGCGCCACGCCGCAATGGTTCATCAGCATGGATCAGAAGGGCCTGCGCGCGAATGCGTTGCGCGACATCAAGAAGGTGCAATGGACGCCCGGCTGGGGCGAGCAGCGCATCTTCGGCATGATCGAGAAGCGCCCGGACTGGTGCCTGTCGCGCCAGCGCACCTGGGGCGTGCCCATCGCGTTGTTCGTGAACAAGCAGACGCAGGAGCTGCATCCGCGCACGCAGGATCTGCTCGAGGAAGTGGCGAAGCGCGTCGAGAAGGACAACGTCGAGGCGTGGTTCGATCTCGATCCTCGCGAGTTGTTAGGCGACGACGCCGACGCGTACGAAAGGGTCACCGACGTCATGGACGTGTGGGCCGACTCGGGTCTCACGCACGAGTGCGTGCACCACACGCATCCCGACGACGTGAAGCCGCCGGTTGACCTCTACCTCGAAGGCTCGGACCAGCATCGCGGCTGGTTTCATTCCTCGTTGCTGATGTCCGAAGCGCTGTATGCGCGCGCGCCCTACAAGGGCGTGCTGACACACGGGTTCACCGTCGACGACAAGGGCCGCAAGATGTCCAAGTCGTTGGGCAACGTGATCCTGCCGCAGAAGGTGATGTCGACGCTGGGCGCCGACGTCATGCGCCTGTGGATCGCCGCCACGGACTACTCCAACGAAATGGGCGTGTCGGACGAAATCCTCAAGCGCATTTCGGATTCGTATCGGCGCATGCGCAATACCGTGCGCTTCCTGCTCGGCAACCTCGCGGGCTTCGATCCGGCCGCGGATGCGTTGCCGGTCGAACAGATGGTGGCCATCGACAAATGGGCGCTGGCTCGCACGGCCGCGCTGCATGAAGAAGTGGTCGAGGCCTATCGCAAATACGAGTACCACCTCATCTACCAGAAGATTCACAACTTCTGCGTCGTGGATCTCGGTGGCTTCTATCTCGACATCCTCAAGGACCGGCTCTACACCACGCCGAAACGCAGCGTCGCGCGCCGGTCGGCGCAGACCGCGCTGTATCACGTCGCCGAAAGCATGGTGCGGTGGTTAGCCCCCATCCTGAGCTTCACCAGCGAAGAGATCTGGACCTTCTTGCCCGGCAAGCGCGGTGAATCCGTGTTCTTCGAGACCTGGCACCCGGTGCCCAAGGTTGACGCGGGTGCCATCGACTGGAACGCGCTCATCGCGCTCAAGACGGCCGTCGGTCTCGAGCTCGAGAAGCTGCGCGTCGCGGGCACCATCGGTTCGTCGAACGACGCCGAGGTCGAAGTGTTCTGCAAGGACGAGTTCCTCGAGCGGTTCAAGTCGCTGGGCGAGGAACTGCGCTTCCTGCTCATCGTGTCGAACGCGCAGGTGAAGCGGGTCAGCAATGCCGCAGGTCCCCCGGTGGGCGCCATCAAGGTCGCCGAGGTCGCGAAGGAGGGCGGGCTGTGGATTCGCGTGCAGGCCACGCCTGCGCCCAAGTGCGAACGCTGCTGGCACCATCGCCCCGAAGTAGGGTCCAATACCGGGCATCCAACCCTCTGCGCACGATGCGTGGATAACATCGACGGACCGGGCGAATCCCGGACATTCGTATGAACGAACAGGTGGAAGACGCCGTGAACATCCCCGTTGGCGCAAGCGGCATTCGCTGGTTGTGGATCTCGGTGCTCGTGATCGCGGCCGATCAGCTCACCAAGCTGTGGATCGAACGCACCATGGTGCTGGGTGACACTTTCACCGTGCTGCCGGTGCTCGACATCGTGCGCGCGCACAACCCGGGTGCTGCCTTCAGCTTCCTGGCGGATGCCGGAGGATGGCAGCGCTGGGCGTTTTCGCTGCTCGCGGTCGGTGTTTCGATCGCGCTGGTGTTCTGGCTGCGGCGGCTCGCGCTCACCACGCACGCGCTGCTGGCATTCGGTCTCGCGCTGATCCTGGGCGGCGCCGTTGGCAACGTCATCGACCGGTTCGAGCACGGCTACGTGGTCGACTTCGTGCACGCGCACTGGGGCGCTTCGTATTTTCCCGCATTCAACGTCGCCGATGCCGCCATCAGTATTGGCGCGGTACTCGTGATCCTCGACGCCATCCTCGAAGGGCGGCGCAAAAAGGACGCATGAAGATCCTGCTCGCCAACCCCCGTGGGTTCTGCGCCGGCGTCGATCGCGCCATCGACATCGTCGAACGCGCCATCGGCTTGTTCGGCGCGCCTATCTACGTGCGCCACGAGGTGGTGCACAACGTCCACGTGGTCGAGCGCCTGCGCCAGCTCGGCGCGGTGTTCGTCGACGAGCTCGACCAGGTGCCGGATAACGCCACGGTCATCTTTTCCGCGCATGGCGTGCCTGCGGCGGTCGAGAACGAAGCCGCGCGCCGCGGCCTCACCGTGTTCGACGCCACCTGTCCGCTGGTCACCAAGGTGCACATGGAAGTCGCGCGTTATGCGCGCGAAGGACGCGACGTGGTGCTCATCGGCCATGCGGGCCATCCGGAAGTCGAGGGCACCATGGGCCGCTTCGATACCGGCAATGGCGGCCGCATGCACCTCATCGAGAACGTCGAGCAGGCCGCGAAGCTCGAGGTGAACGACCCGGCAAAGCTGGCGTTCGTCACGCAGACCACGTTGTCGGTCGACGACACCGCCGCCATCGTCGGCGCGTTGCGCGAGCGCTTTCCCGCGCTTGCCAGCCCACGCCGGGAAGACATCTGCTACGCCACGCAGAATCGCCAGGACGCGGTGAAAGAGCTCATCGCCAACTGCGATGTGCTGCTGGTCGTGGGCTCGATCACGAGCTCGAACTCCAACCGCCTGCGCGAACTGGCGGAACGCGCGGGCCGGCCTGGTTACCTCATCGACGACGCTTCATTCCTGAAGCGTGAGTGGTTCGAGGGGAAGAACGCGGTGGGTGTCACCGCGGGTGCATCCGCGCCCGAAGAACTCGTTCAGCAGGTGGTGGCTCGGTTGCGCGAGTGGGGCGGCACATCGGCGTCCGAGCTCGTGGGGCGCGAGGAACACGTGGTGTTCTCTCTGCCACGTGCGTTGCGCGGGACGCAGGCGCGCAGCTAGGAAGCCGCTTTCGAGCGCCGGTCGTGCGCTCTTTACCTCCAGCAATCCGCGCTTCTATCTACCCCCTCGGCGTTGACCGCAAACCTTCGCCCATTCTGGTCGATGCGCAGCTCGGCGCAACGCGTGTCCATCGTTTCCTGCTCGAGCGGAATGACACGCGCCACTGCCGTGTAGGTGAGATCGTCATCGCTCTTTTTAAGAGTGAGCTGGTAGTAACCGCGCCGGGAAATCGACCTGCCCGACAGTGCGGTGGGCGCGCTGGCACGTAGTTGGGCCTCATTGGCGTATCGCGCGTACTTGCCGAAATAGTCGTCCTGGGCCCTCTGCAGCGCACGAAGGGAATCGATGGCGTCCTGCCGGTGGATGCGCAACTGGTGAGTGCGCCACATGGGCACGGCGATGGCCGCAATGACCACCAGCACCACGGCGGCCGTGAGCAGCTCTTTTGCCGTCATTCGACTCTTCATGGCGGCGCGAGCCGCTGCCAGGACAAACGCGCCCACTCGCCAGCCTCATGACAGTGGACGCCCGCGACCACCGGCTCGCACTCCGGGGCCGCGATGGGTTCCGAAGCGCCGACGCGCATGATGATGGCGCGCTGGCGCTCGATTGCCCGTCGCGACGAGAACCCCGTGCTGAGGATCTCGAAATGCGCGCCGGCGAGATGGGCGCCCGCTACCTGGGGCAGCGCGATGTCATACCCGAGAAAGCGCACCTGAATCTCATAGCGACTGGCGGAGCCTGGCAGGGCTGCGCTGGCGGAGAAAGATGCGGGCTCGGGCGTGGTCACGATTCTGCTGATGGCAACTTCGACGCCGGCACTCGCGGCGGACGCGGCATTCTCGCGAAACTGGCCGTCGGGCTCATGCTGCGCTTCGATGCGGGCAGTGGCGGCTCCCGCCAGGCCTAACAGCGTCACCAGTGTGAGCAGCATGAGCCCGACGACCAGCGTGGTGCCGCGTTGACGAAACCTCACGGCAGCCACGCATTGCGAAGCGCGACCGTGCGCTCGATGAGCAGTCGACGTTGCCGGGCATCGGCCGGCGACGGCGTGTAGGTGACGTTGGCGTATGCCAGAGTGCGGTCGTCGTTGAAGCCGGGCTCGGTGGCATCGGCTCGAATCCGCAGCCACAGCCGGACGGCAACCACGTTTCCTTCTGCTGCCCGTGTTGAGTCCGGCGAGACGTAGGCAATGCGCGATGTTCCGTCAGCGGCCGTGTCTGCTACGCCCATTTCGACCTGCAGGTCTTCGACACCGGGCAGGATCTCTTCGTCGCGGAACTGCGCGGCGCCGCGTGCTTCCGTCAGCGCTTTCACGCGCAAGGCGGGCCAGCCTGGCCGCTGCACCGAATCGTTGGCGATGTAGTACGAGCGCACTTCGAGATCGCGGACAACATGGTCGGAATCCACGGGTCCCGGTGCGCGGCCATCGGCAAACAGCGCCAGGGGTTGGGTGACCGACAGAGTTTGCGAATAGACCTGAAGACGTCCGGCGTGCGCCGCCACGGGACTCAACGACGCGTGGCGCAGGGTCAGTGTGTCGGTTCCGCTGCGTGCACCCCCGGCCGACGCAGTGGGTGCGCAATCGCTTGCGTCCGAGCCCAAGCGGTAGGTGTTGTCCGATCCCTGCGCAGGCAAAGACAACGATACGGCGAAATTCGTACCGCAAGCGTTGGCGCCTGCGGGAAGGCTGAGCACGAGCGGCATCGCGGGGCCGCGACTGAACCCGTAGAACCCGGCGTGTTCGATGTCGGGAACGAGCACCGACAGCGCGTGCCGCGCGGTGTCCTGCAGCCGCGCGAGGCTCTCGTTGGCCGCGAAGGAGGCGCGACAACGCTGCAACACGAGAAGGAATGCAGCCACCAGGAACAAACCGAGCGTCAGCGCGATCATGAGTTCCGGCAGATTGAAACCCCCCAGGCGTGACGACTTGCGCAGCGACTGGCGCACGCCTCAGCCCGCCACCGGCGCCTGAACCAGGACCTGCAGCGCGACACTGTCGGTGCCGGCGTCATCGCGCGGATCGGGCCAGCGCAACGTGATGTGGAAACGGGCAGGTGTGGTGGCGCCGATGGCGGGCGCGAATTCCACGCTCGCGTTTGAGCCGTGCGGGAAGAGGGCGTGCGCCGCGGACTCGAAGTGGGCACGGTCCGCGATCGCCAGCTGCAGGGCGTCGCAGCCGCTCGATTCGCCGCACGAAGCGGCTGACTCCGAAGCGGGAACTGCGTTGCTAGTGTCGTAGTAGACCGCGCCGCGCGGATTGGTGCGAATGCGATCGGCCATGTCGCGCACCAGGTTCAGGGCGGCAATGCGGCGCAGCGCGCCGGCATGACCGCGCAGGCTGTCGAGCAGCAACGCGGCGGAGCCTAACAACCCGACCGAGAGCACCACGAGGGCCACCAGGGTTTCGACCAGCGTGAAACCACGCCTGCGAATCACGGGCACGCCCCGGCAGGTGCGGTTGCGAGGCGTGCGCGGCCGCTCAGGCTCAGCACGATGGCGCGTGGTGCGGCCACGCGCTGTTCGTCGCAGATAGTTAGTGTGCCGGTGCTCGCGCCGAGCGCGTCCGGCGAGAACCTGAGCGGTGACCGGGAGGAACGAACGACCACCCCCGCGGGGAGGATGTGGCTGGCAACGGCCAAGTTACCGCTATCGGTTTCGACAGATGCGCGCCAGTAAGGGGTGGCAACGCCGGCGCCCACGCAATTTCCCATGGAATCGCTCGGGCACAGATCCTGCGGCCGCGACTCGAGAATGGCGTTGCCGCGAGTGTTTTGCAGACCGGCCAGCAAATCGAACGCGGCGGAACGAACCGCGGCGGCCCGAAGGGCTGACTGAAAGCCGGGCGCGGACATTCCGGCGATGACAGCCACGATGGCCAGCCCGAAACACAGCTCGATCAGCGTGACACCCCGGCACCGGTTCTTAAGGCTCATGCCGCGAATTCTGTTCCGTCCGGGGTCTGTGGCGAGCCTCGCAAAACCGCCGTGTTTGCACCGTTTCGCGTTGCCCGGCGAATTTCGACGCGTATACTCGCGCCCATGCCAATGTCGGATCTGGATCCGGGCCTAGTCGAAAATCTGAACCAGCGTCTGCTGGGTCATGGCGTACGCCCCACCGCGCAACGGTTGCGGATCGCGTCGCTGCTCCTCGGGCGACCCCAACACCTTTCCGCAGACCAGGTCCTGGCCGGCCTTCGCGGGCTGGGATTGCGCGTTTCCAAGGCCACGATCTACAACACGCTGAACCTCTTCGCGGCCTCCGGCCTCATCCGCCAGCTTTCCGTGGGCAGCGATCGCTGCTGGTTCGATTCGAACACCGACGCGCACTACCATTTCCACGATCTCGATTCCGGTGCGCTCATGGATGTTTCCCTGAGCGACGTCGAGTTCCAGCGGCTGCCCGAACCTCCTCCGGGCATGCAGGTCGACGGCATCGACCTCGTCATTCGACTGCGTCGCAGAACCGAAGCCTGAGCAAAACCCGGTTTCCGGGGCCCCCAGCGGCTGTTTCGGAGCTTCCCTAGCTCACCTCGCGCAATTAGAATGCGCGCCCTCGTGCCGGGATAAGCCCTCTTAGCTCAGCTGGTAGAGCACTTCATTCGTAATGAAGGGGTCATCTGTTCGAATCAGATAGAGGGCACCAGGTTCAAAGAGAAGGCCGCTCGATGCGGCCTTTTCTGTCGCTGGCTCGAAGTGGAGTCAGTCGGCCAATGCTCGACGATTAGAATTGGCTTCGTCTATGAAGT